>Ga0268298_10000138_pt1 | contig 91251 bp, 72 predicted proteins | sample WWTPWeurt_MetaG_FD_194462 | JGI IMG/M metagenome (GOLD analysis project Ga0268298, IMG submission 194462) | Activated sludge microbial communities from WWTP in Nijmegen, Gelderland, Netherland - WWTP Weurt | ecosystem: Engineered > WWTP > Aerobic digester > Activated sludge | place...
TTTGCCTGAAGCCGCAATATCTTCTTCTGGCGGTAATGGCTGAAACAGGTTTCCTGCTTGGGAATGGGGCTTTGCGCAACCTCAAGTCTCTGGAAATGCGCTGTCTTCTCGTGGCGCCGCTGTGTTATCTGGTCGGGCTCTTAGCACTGCCTGGCGACTGTCTGCGTATCTACCTCGAACAGGCACTGCCGGTCTACACCTATGGCATCAGTTGGAGCAGCAAGTGTTTCAGCCATATGCTTGCCGGCTTTGAGTATTTTCTGCAGCCCTTTTGCCAGGTCACCCTGGCTCTGGTTCTGGCTTTTTGCCTGCTTCTGTGGGAGAGCCGCAGCGTTACGCTGGCGAAGATGCGTGTGCGCTTGTGGCTTATGCCCCTCATTTTCCTCTGCCTCGGTTCCATGTTCAATTATATTCAGGGCGGACAGGCCTGGACTTACCGACTTCTGCCTATGGCTTTGTTTGCTCAACTCTTGCTTGGCTTCGAACTGGGAGTTTTGCTTTCGCTCTTGCTTTCAGGTTCTCTGCGGCGCTATCCGGCTCTCAGCCTGCCTTTATCCATCCTTACCTTGCTGGCGGTCTCATGCTATGCCGAAAGCCGAATTGATGCCTACTACCAGGAAGTTGCCGGGCATTATATGTTTGATCTGGCTGATATCGGCTACAGTGGTAAGAATCCACGCAGTGATTTCGATGCAACTCTCTTCAGCATTCTGGAAAACAGTCAGATCGGGGATCGCGTCGTTCATATCGGTTCCGGGATAAGACCCGGCTATCCATGCATATTGCAATCCAGACGAGAGCCGGGTTCGCGCTATCTCTATTTCATGATCGTCATGATCGAAATGGCTCGAGAAAAGAAACCGGAATGGAAGGATAAGTTTGACGCCATTGAAGAAAAAGTGGTGCAGAACCTGGGCCAGGATATTCTCAAGAACAAGCCGACTCTGGTGTTCTTGCAAGATCTTGGCGTTAGAGATGCCCTGGAAAGGCATAACTTTGTGACCCGCTATTTGTCTAACTACACCTTCATCGGCCATGTGGACGTGACTTCCATCTACAAGCTGACCGGTAATAAATTCAGCCCCTCTGCCATAAGTCCTGAAAGGCGCGCTCAAATTATTTTGCCGATACTTATAGGTGCTAAGACGATTGAGCAGGTGGCCGCCCAGACCCATATACCGATGGAGTCGCTTTCGGATTGGCTGAATCGGGCTCGGGCCGGCATGCTTTCCCGGCTTACCGATCGCAGTCTGGACAGAGAGGGCGAGTATATAAATGAGATCAACCGCCTCAATGATAAACTCTGGCTCCTCAACAAAGAGAAGATGAATGCCGAGCAGGAGCGGGACTTGCTCAAGGCCGGCAAGGGTCTCAAGCCATAGAGAATAAAAGAGCAAGGCTTCAGACGAAGCCTTGCTCTCAATTGTTCTGTCGGTTGTATCAGGCTGACAACAGTGAACTGAGTTTGTTGCCCTGTACTTCATCCTTTTCATTGGGCTCGGTGGTACCGGGCTCCAGGTCGAAGCCTTCCAGCCAGCCGTTGGATTGAGCAACCTTGGCTCTCAGATTGTCCGGCTTGGCATCACCAAGAGCTACCTCTTTGTAAAGGGCCAGCAACTGCAAGGTGGTCATCAAGCAAACATTCTTCTTGGCTGCGTATTCCTGCAATTCCTGATCTTCCGTGGTGTTGCCGCCGGCCTGGGGTGGTCCGTCGCCAATCTTGCTGACCAGGAGAATACCCTTGGGCTCTACACCCTTTTCGCACCAGTAGCGGGTCTGGGAGATGGAAAGTTGTCCGAGGTGGGATCTTTCCGCCTGAGTAGTGGTCCAGATTACTCTGGCTATGCAGACATGCTTGTCGTCTACTTCCAGTCTCAGTTCATTCTTATCATCAGCGGCGATAGTCACTTTCCAGCCCAGGAGTCCAAGCACCTTACCGCAAGCTTCCACGAGTTCATCACCGGTGGTGGTCAACAGTGTGTTGCGAATGCCTCTTGTGAGAGCTACTCTGGTTTCGACGTCGCGAATTTTTTGTTGCGCCAGTTTGACCTGGTCGTTCAATTCGTCTAGCTCTTTATTCAGCTTTCCAATTTCATCGGAAAAATATCTTTTACACCAATCTGGCACTGCACTCGCCCCCGCTGATATGACTCTGTCCTGACCGTTCTCCTGAGGCTCAGCTTGCGCTGCTGCCACCTCCGTCCTCTCTGTTTCCACGGCAGCCTGTTGAGAAGGCTCCGCAGTTTCTATCCGTGCTTCTGCAAAAGCGGCCTCTTCTTCGGTCATGCTGGGGCCGGCAGTACTTGCGATTTCTTTTTCGGTGTTGACCGAGATCTCTCCGGTTTGCGATTGCTCTTTGATGAGCTCCTTCTCGCTATCTCCGGAAGCCTTTTCAGGTTCAGGAGTAGTGTTGGTGCCGGCGGCTACTTTGCCGTTAGTGTCTTCTTCTTTAGGTTGCTCTTTTTCTTCGGCTTTGGATGGTTCAGCTGCAGCCTGGACTTCCACCTGCTCGGCTTGTTCCGCTTCTTCAGCCTGCTTCCTTTCCTTTTCCTCTTCTTCACGTTGAGTTTCGGCGTGGGCGAGAAGATTGCCAAGAGCGATCTTAGGAGGCTCGATTACTTTGCCTTCCTCTTTCTTCGGTTCTTCAGCTTTCACTTCGCTTTCAGGAGCTTCCTGTGTGAGCGAAGACTCAGTGCCATCAGGCTTTTGCAGCGCTTCGATGGTTACTGTGTCGCTGGGTTTGTTCAGTATCTTCTCTGGAAACTTTGTTTTCTCTTCCACGACCGCCGCACTGTCGGTAGTGGCAGTGCCGACTTCTTCAACTTTAGCCGGGCTTTCCGCCGCGCTTTCGATTTCTTTGAGAAGTTCGGCGTCGCGAGCGGCAAGCTTGGCCTTCACGTCGTCTACATCTTCTTCTTCATCTTTGCTGTTGTTGTCGGCCAGGGGCGACAGTAGAGATGCTAGAGAGGCTTTGCCTGTCGGTTTCTCTTCGATTTGAATGGAATTGGCGGCCTGTTCCAGCTTTTCTATCAATCCGGCGTCCGGCTTGGCAATTTCTTGAGTATGATCTTTGGCGCCGGGCGTTGGCTCATCGCCTTCCTGCGGCTTCTTTAGTTCCACCGGCTGGGCATCTTCTTGCCCTTCAATGGCGCCCACTTTTGGTCCGGCATCGCCGCCGGCCTTGTCAGCTTGTTCTACAACGAACCAGAATAGTGAGACTCCGACTTTGAGCACGTCACCGTCTTTTATGGATTCCGGCGAAGTGAGCTGGTTTCCGTTCAGAAAGGTGCCGTGACGGCTTTTGGCATCCTGCACCGTGAACTCATCGTTTTCATAACTTATGATGAAATGAAAGCGGGAGATCGACTGATCCCCGCTGATTACAATGTCGTTCAGATCGTCACGACCAACTCTACATCTAGGTGTAGCTACCGGAATTTTCCGGTTGGATACCAGGTCGACGAGAAATGCAGTTGGAGTTTTTTGTCCGTCTTGGTTGTTGTCCATTGCGCTGCTTTCAGGGCGAGAAAAAAGGAATTTTACTGGAAATTATCTCTTGGCGATCGCTAGAGAATCGTCCACATTAAACGTGCAGACATTATTCATGTTCCACACTCATGAGAATATAAACGCTTAGCAGGCTCTTGTGGGAATTTGCCGCTCATATTATTCATTATCAGCCTGTTTTATTTCTGAAATCTGGGGATCATCATTTCTGCGCCGGTTTCTAAGCGGTTAGCGTCCAAGCGCTTGTGCGATTTCCAGGGCCAGGGTTTCGGCTATTTCCGGCACTTGCTCATCGGTAAATACCGATGCGACGGAGCGCCCCTTGGCGGCTTTTACCTTTTTATAGAATTTGCGTGCCGAAACTCTCCATAGTGGACTGCCGGCTCCGTCTGTCTTCTGGAGTTTGGCTGTCACTATTACAACGTATTTGTCGCTCAGGACCGTGTTCCCGTCGAATTCGAGTCGATCGATATTGCCTTCCACCAGGTAACCGGCTGCCAGTTTCCTGGCCAGTTCATTGTTTCTGGAAGATTTGTCGGCCGTAGCGCTGAGACCGGCCTCATCCATGGCTTTATTCAATTCACTTTCGGTTACCACTGCCTTGCCCAGCTTAGCTTTTAGTTTTTCGGTCAGTTGGCTGGATATAGCCCGTGGAATGCCGTTTAACTCCTCTTTCGTAGGATCGGTGTTGCCTGTTTTCATCTTCCAGATGATGTCATCGTCAATGGCCACTGTCTTGGGACCGGAAAACGGAAGCACCAGAAGCTTTTCGGAGCCTTTATTAACGGTTTCCGCCGATTCTCCGGCAGTGCCTTCGGCTTGGGCCGTCGGTCCGCAGATAACGGTCAGCATGGTTGCCAGGGTAAGACCCGCAATCCGGGAACTGTACAGGCAGGAAAGGACGTTTCTCATTGGGCACTCCTGATTTTCCGGGCCCGGTCTGGAGCCCCGTATCTGCAACGAAGAAGGAGAATAGTAGATGTGCTGCCTGGCATTAGCAGGAAATATGAAGGAGTATTAACATTGCGCGCTGTTTGCTTGCTCCCCGGGTAATCGGGCAGTTGGCCTGAGGGCTTAGGATCCGGGCCCCGTGGTTTCTGTCACTTGGCAGCTGCTTGCTGCTTTGCACGGCGATAAATAGACTGTAGCCTGTATAAAATTGCTCTAGGTTAACCAAGCGGAGTTTTATCCATGACCGACCCAGCAGACGCCGTGGCACCCAATGTGGCTAATGAGGCTTTTGGTGCAGCCTTCCTGGCTTACTTGAAAACCCTGCCCTGGTGCAAACAAGAAAACGGTTCACTGGTAGCAGTGCACAAACTCACTTCCGAAGTTATCGAAGCCATTCGAGAGCACGAAGTGAAGCTCTATCCGGGTGGCATGACGGTGAAGTTGCCCCGCTCGGTGCTTATGGGTTTGCAAAAACAGTGCGATGACGGGCAGCCACTGCCGGCGGTGCTGGTTTTCAAAAAAGAAGGCGTTGAACTCTGGTTCCGCCGCACTAAGCCTGAGGGCTTCCCTTTCGATACCTGGAGTGATCCAAGCGCTCTCACCATCGAAAGAGAGAAAGGTTTTGTCCCTATAGACAGTATGGGCGGCGAAGCTCATTCTGCGTATGCCGAAATTCTGGCCAAAGCCAATGCCTGCCCGGCCATGATGCCGCCCTATTAATAGCGCCAGAAATAGTGCCAGTTGTATTTCAGTTCGCTGCTCTCTCCGGGGCTCAGTTCCTGGCGGCTGACGAACTTACCCATACCGTTCATGTGCGACCACCAGCCGGGGAAGCTGTAGTAGCTGTGCCAGCCGACTTTGCTCCACTCCTCCAGGGGATTGAGCATTTCCATCTTGCCCGGGCTTGAAACATCGTCCAGTTTGCCCATGACTTTGCGGCTTACTTCCACGGTCACCGGTTTACCTGTGAAGTTCGTCAACTGAAGTAGACCATTCAAGTTGATGCGCGCATATTTGTTATCTTGCCAGGTGACGGCGTCTTGTACCCGTCCTGTCTCTTTCTCTACTTTTTTGACTTTGATGTCCACGGCCGTAGTGATGGTCAACTCACTGACCGAGCCTGGTGAGGCATAGGTCATCATGCCCTGGGCCAAGACCTCGCTCTTGCCTTTGTCGCTTGAGACAATGAGCGCGGGGGCGGTAGTAAAGGGCTGCTTGGTGGAATTGACGAGACGAATTTTGTGCAGTACTTTCAGAGCTTCCGCTAAATTAGCCAGGGTGCGTTCGTCCATTTGTTGTCCGGAGCTTTGCATCTCCTGTGGTGGCATGAGCGGAAGATCGAGCGTATAAAGATCTTTGTAATCCACCTGGTACTCTTGCACGGGCAGAACCGCTCGCTCTCCCTTCTTTAGAGTCAGATGCTTAATGGAAAAGACATACATGTCTTCAGCTTTGCTGCCTTCGGGATTAACGGCGGCGCCGCCCTGATCGTCGGCTTGCAGGGGCATGGCGCTCTGGGTCATGATGGCGTTGGAAAATGTGTTGCGCAACCTTGATTCCTGTCCGGCTCTGTGGGCCACCTGGGCAAGAGTCTGGCCGAGAGCGATGGGGTCGGTGTCGTCTTTGAATGCAAAAGACGGCACGCCGACGACCAGATTGGCATTTACGTCTTCCAAGTCGATAAGGTCGTTGACGATAGTGGCTTGCAACTTGACGCGGGCATGACCGCTGCCGTCAATGGTTACTTTGTAAGAGGGTATCCAGCGCAGTCCTCTTTCCACATACATCATGCCTACATTGGCGTCACCGCCGGGGTTGCGCCCGTGTTCCTCCAGTTTGAGGGTAAGCACGTTTCTCAGTTCTTCTTCCTGATCTTTGCTGTTGTGCTCGCCCTTGAAGCTAAGGGTCTGAATTCTGGCAATGGGCACGAAGGTATTGCCGGTCTCGGTTTTCAGTTCCACCAGGTGGCTCTTCTGCGGTAGGATCAGCCCCGGGTTAGTTCCCTGAGCCATGTTCTCCGCTTGCTCTTCGGCGCTTCTGGTGGGAATCCCAATAATCTTGGCGTCATAGCTGAGTAGTTTTGTGTTTTCGCCGCTGCCCAGGAGTTCGTCCACTCTTACTGAGGCGCCTATGTTGCCGGCAATCAATTCCTCAAGCGAGAGTGCCGTCATTGAGCTTTTGATTTTGCGTTGACCGGCAGTAACTGAGATAAGCTTCCTCTCGCCTTCCAGGCTGTAGGGGAAGAACGTACCGAGCACCGGTGTGGGCAGTCGATCGAGTACCACCTCGGAGGCATTGTTTACGGCCACCGATCCTTCCTGGTTGATTACCGCATGACCGTCCTTGAATATGGTTACTTCCTTGACCGGCATGCGCATGACGCGTGCTGTGCTAGTATTGTATTTGGTGGCACTGTCGGCGGCCCGGCAGGGGGGCTGGCTGCTCAGGGCAAAAGCCAGATTAGCTGCGCTCAAGAGCAAAATGGAACGGGCCGTGATGCTGGTAAGTCTAAACACTGTCATTCTTGGGCCTCTTATATGCACTCATGTCGATTTAAGCATCTGCCCTATCGACCAACCCTGGTATTTACCCTAGAATTTGCTTTTACAACCTGAAAGAGTTTTAGCTTTGAGTGAGCCTGAAAATAGATCCAAGCCTGTAGATCCATCCCTGGTTGCGAAGGCCGCTGAGGCGCTCAAGCTGATTAAGAGCAAAAGTGCCGCAAACAGGCAAAGGGCGGTCAGCCTGTTTCAAGAGGCCGCTGAAGCCGGCTATGCTCCTGCCCAATACAACCTGGCTTCCATTTATATGGGCAATCTGGTCGGCAAAGACACCGAAAAGGCGCTGCACTGGTTTTCCCTGGCGGCGGAAGCCGGTGATTTTGATGCAATGTTCAATATCGCTTACATCTATGACCGGGGTTTTCTAGGCGAGCAAGATATGGAGCAAGCTCGATTCTGGTACGCACGGGCCGCCCAGGCCGGCTCAGGAAGGGCTCAGTATGACCTGGCTGCCATCTATCAGCATGGTCGCGGCGTGGCGGTTGATCTGGAAAAAGCCCTCTATTGGTACGACCGGGCGCGGCAGTCTGGTGTGGCGCGAGCCTTGCCTAACTTTGAAGAGATCCAAGCCGCTCTGCAGTCCCGGCAAGACGGGAAGACCGCACCCCGAGAATGACTCCTGAGATTTTTCGTGCCGGCTCGCGGGTTGCTAAGGGTCGGTGCTCTTTCATTTCTCTAATGCCGCTGCAAACTGAAGGCAATCATGCTGTACTCTTATCTTTGCATCGAAGCAATAGGCGTCACAGAGTAGAAATGCAGGCAACCGGTCGTTCGAAACCTATCGATAAACTATTCTTTGCGCCGCTACTGAGTCTGGCTCTGTTCGGTTCCTCCGTTCTTCCGGTAGCAGCTCTTGAGCCCTCCGACGGACCTTCCGCCGGTGCCGAACCAGCCGTGGTAATAGCGGAAGAACCGTCCGCTTCTGCTGGTTCTGTGCCACCTGCCGAAGGGGCCGAGGTGCCCCTTTTGCGCGGTAGCGTCACCAGTCTGGAGCCCTTTAACCGGCAGATATTGCTCAAGGAAATTGAGCTGGAGCGCTTCGCCATCAACTTTCGCAAAATGAATAATGTGCAGGGGCGCTGGCGTGGTTGGCGCTATTTTCTATCCCAAGAGGCCAATGCCGGTGCCACCGCCGGTGGTCTCGTCTATCAAGCCGTGGAGAGACAGCGCGTCATCAACATTGCCAATGAGATGTTTCTTGATAAGAACGGCAAAGTCAGCTATCGCACGCGCGCAGCCAATCGCGCCAAGCTGGGTGCCGGCCTTGTGCCTCAGATCGTGGGGCAGACCATCGGCGCCGCCGGCTCCGGCTTAGAGCTTGGTATAAACTTTTACCATGAATACCAAGCCCGCAAAGCCGGCTATGGACCTAAACCATCCATTGCCAGAGTTCTTTCCATTCGCAAAGAGATAGAAGGTCTCTTCGCTCAAAGGCAGGCAGCTGCTCTCGCGGCCAATTTGAGTGATTCTGACCTGGAAATCGCGAGGGCGGAGGAAGCGGTGCTGAAGGACATTACCAGTATGGGACTGGCCGAGTATGTGCAGTTCCATGTGGGTGCCAAACGATTTCGCGCCTTTCAGGACTCTCTTTATGTGCTTGATATAGCAAAAAACACTGTCGGCGCCGTGGGCAACGTGATGAATTTGAAGGGCTTACACGAGCGTCGTCCACACTACGCAGGTCCAGGCGGGATTCTCACTTTAACTTCCGGCATACTGATAATCGGCACTCCCATACTGTCTAGATTGTATGGCAAAGCCGTGGCTCGAATGCACGAGAAGTCTCTGACAAAAGTTCTCGACGGAGTTAAAAAACGCGACTTGCACAAGTTGAATGAAGACCGAAACAGGCTCTTGCAACTGGTGGCGGCGCGCACCGATAAAGGGGCCATCTCACCGCAGTCATGTTCTGCGCAGACCCTGGCCTTACTCTCTACCTATGAGCAACAGTCTAACCTCAAGCAGTGCCAGTTGGAACTCGCCTCCCGGGAGATTCGCGACGGCACCCGGGCTGCCACTGAGAATATCACGGTTGGTACCGCCGTGGGCGGCACCAAGGTTACTCTCGGTATTTGCTCTATGATCTCCGGCTTTCGCTACGCTCAGCAGGGGCACAAGGGCAATTCCATATTTCAAGCCGGCACCATTGCCTACGCCTCCGGCAGTTTTCTCACCGTCGGCGATAACATACGCCTTCGCATTAAGGATGAGTGGAATCGCTATCGCCTGGGCAAGAAGCGACAGCTTCCCATGCAGGTTTTAGGCGACAGGTTGAAAGCTCTGGATGCCATCGAGTCTTCGTTAAAAACCTGTAGCGGCAAGTCGGAGAAGAAGGAATGAGTCAAACTGCCGAGAACGATCTGGCGCCAATGAAAGCCTTTCTGACAGCGGGACCGCACCGAAAGCTCACCGCTCTAGCGCAGTTGCCGCCGTTTTTGCACCGCGAACTTGAAGATGAACCCCTGGCCGACGTCGGCGCTTCCTATCAGGTTGGTTGCGTGGTGCGGGGGGCGCCTCTGCCTTTGAGTCGTTTGCTATACGCCCTGGCTGCCGATGAGCGCTGCCTTCTGCTCATCGAAAGCGGCGGCTTTGCTCATACCTACAGGCTCAGGCTCTACGAAAAGAAGGGGACCGGTGCCCGCCTGTTATGCGCTACCTATGTGCCCGAGCCCATGGCGGACGGCGCCGCTATTCTGGCTTTTTTGGAAGGTCTTGCGGACTGAAGCGCTGCTGGAAATCTTCACTGGGATTGGCAACGCCGGCGCGACCGTTCTCCAGTTTATCCACCCGCGCTTTTACCAGTCGTGATACGGCGGGAAAGTCTAGCAGAAACGCTTTATTGTTTCTTAGTATAGGATCTTTTGGGTCACTCACAGTCTTTTCGCTGGTGAAAGGAGCCGAGAATACTTGAGCAAAGGTCTCGCTCTTAGCCACTGCTTCATTACTTTCGCTTTGTCCCGCAGTTGAGTCAGTAAGATAATAGGCGAGTTGCTTTCTTTTCGCCTCATTCAATTGGCTTGTGTCTTTGGCGTAGGCTTCAGCAAATTCCTGACTCCGAGAAAAGCTACCCAGTGCCTTGTCTAAAGCATGTCCTGTTTCATGCCTGACCGATTCGGCCAGATCATCGGGCATGATCCAGAATTTCTGGCCCTTTTCGTTTTCTACGGTCTGACGGATATGAACCGTGTTAGTTATGGGAGAGTAGGAGGCCGGTGACATCAAGTTGGTTTCTCCGTTACCGTAGCCTCTTGGAGTGGTCATGGCTGCGCCTGGTGCTTCATGGCAGAAGTCTGCCGAAATTTGCAATTTGACGCCGGCTGCTTGTAGAAAATCTTGCATGCCTGTAGGAAGAGCTTCGATGACTCTTTTGGCGGTATCGAACCTGTGCTGTTCTCCGCCGAGGCTGTAGGTTTCCAGTGGCATATCGGCAATCAGCTTGGGCCGGTCAGCTTCTACGCCGTTAGAAACCAGCTTGCCGTCAATAGCCAATTGTGTTCCGGGTTTTAGATGCTTTGGAGTTTTGATCTGATTGTCTCTAGCAATTTGTCGCCAGGCATTTTCTACTCGCTCATTATTCGCTTCCACCTCTGTGCAACTATTTAAGGCTCGCCTGGCTATGCTATTTAGAGTGTCACCGCTTTTCACCCGGTACAACGACGGCAGTGGTGCGTAACCAAAATTCACTTCCTGGTACTTTCTGGTGAGAGTGTCGGGAGAGGTTTTTGACCTAGTATCATCCCAAAGCTTTTGAGCGACTGAATCCGTACTCTCGACAGGTTGTGCTGAACGCCCGTCGGCGCTATCGTCGGCAGGTGTTTTAGCTTGGTGGTAAAATGCGGAAAGGTCCGTCACGGTAAAGCACTCGCTGGTCTTTTCCGACGAAAGTAGCCAAAAGAATAGCAGTTGTCACTGGTGGAATTACGGAACTCGCGGCAGTCTTGAAATTGTCTGCAAGTCGGAGGTGAGCCATGGAGCGTACCACTGTTTTAGGGCGGGGGACAGTTATCTGCGCGGGGCTTCTATTCGTTTTTCAATGTCCTGCCTGGGCCTATCCTGGTAGCTCCAAGCAACTGCGTATGCCTCCGGATCTTGTGGGCGATCTCTACGAGCCCAATCGTCTCTCTCTTGACGAAGCACTCGAATTTGTGGCAAATAAGCAGCGAGTGTGGATCAAGAGTAGCCTACCGCGCGAACAGGCGTACTTGCGACTTACGGGCATGTATTTGCGTGTCTTTCAGGCTTCCACTTTTCGCACCATGTTTCGCCGGGCGAGAGAAGCCGATAGGCTGAGTGTATTTTTGTCGGAAGAACTTGCCTGGAGTGAGAAATTCTTGACCGACAGTTCCGAGTCCGTTAAAAAGAAGCTGGCTGCCTGGGATAAGGAAGGCTCTTCCGGGCAATTGAAGAAGCAACGATTTCTTCTCTACAATCTTGCCGACTGTCTTGAATATCAAGTTAGAAGCTCTGACCCTAGGGATTTGGCATTTTTGCAGAAGAATCAGGAGGTCTTATTGAAGATCCGCAACCGTCTTTCCACATCTAGTCCTCTGGACTTGAAGGGGATTGGTGAGATGGTTAAAAGCGAGACCCTGGCTCCGTGAGTTTGGACAAATCAACCCTTGTTGCTTTTGTAAGTTAAGTTCAACTGGCTCCTATACTGCTTCCGGCGCCCTTATCGCCGGGACTATTGGGAGTCTCATTTACCGGGCTCAGTTCCACATATTCTGACAGTATCGATTCAATTAATCTCAGCGTCACGTTGGGTATGGAACACAAGAGAAATGAGAAAATTATGGCTGCAAGATACTTCCTTGCGGTCATTTTGTATTTCTCGAGATTGATCGAAGGGCGCAACTCTCGGTTCAATCGGTTGACTTCAAGTACAACAAAAACGAGTGTTGATAGTGCAACAAGCTTGCAGCAGGGCCACGCAAGCACAACAATTGTTTTAGGGATCTCATCGTTTGAAAAGAGATACACCGTAGTAAAGGACATAAACAGATAGCTTGCCGCGATCAGAGGCTTTGGCAGCTTAAGGCGGCCACCCAGTTGCTTAGCCGACTCATCCAGGTAGTTGAGCAAACTGATGAGCGTGAACGGAAGAAACAAGCATCTGACGAGAGCCATTATCTTCGGGTGTTTTACAAACCGCTGGTCTTTTTGGAAAGTTTGATAAGCCCAAACCTCCGAAAATACGCCAAAAGTAATGAGATTCAGTATGATGAAGTGCTTGGGAGCAAGCGGCATACCTATCGCGGCTTTGTCATTTTTGAGAATTGAGGCGATTCTATCTCTGTAAGCCTGATTGAATTTATTCAAAATTGGTTTGATCCATCATTTGTTGTGATTCATAGAAGATGCCGTCACAGAAATTCTTTGCTGATTTGTTTTGGCTGCGAGTTGAACCTAGTCAAGCCTGTGCCCGCAACTTGCAGTCATTATGATAGCAAACTGGTAAGCCGTTCGAATGAAACCTAAGGTCCCGGTTTGCGAGGCGTTTTCGCCGGTGAATCCGGAAGTATCCATCATTGGCGTGGGCGTGGAGCTTGCGGTAATCTGGAAATTGGGCAGGCTTGAATTTTGTCTTCCGTTTATAATCGATGGAAGGCAATGGCTCGATAGAGCGACCGGTGACGAATGAACAGACGTAGATTCAGGCAGATTTTATGCTGGGTTCAGGTAGCTGTGCTCGCTATCGTACTTTTCTTCCATGCCGGTTGCATATTCGAGCCTGACACTGATGGAGCCATAGTTAGCTGGCTGTTCTGCGCTTGTGAATTGTTGCTCAGTCTTTTCCTTGTCTTTTATGTGTTCTCGCGGCAACTGGGCAATCTCTTGAAGGCGACGGTTGTTGTTTCTACAACTCTCTTCGCCGCAATGTTCGTCGGTTCCGTCGGATCTATTGAGCGCTGTATGAAAGACACCACTTATCGAAAACTTTCGGCTGCGCAGCGACATGCCATCAATGAAGAGCGGGTTCAGGAATTGATTACCAAAATGAAAGCCGGGGCCGACTGCAAATCGACAAAGTCTCACGTTCCCTAACCTGGATGGGCACTACTTGTGAAAGAACGTTTCAACATTCTGGCACTGGCTTCTTTCTTCACCTTCGTTTGTGGAAACCCTGCTGTTGCAAGCTCCCCGAAAACTGTGGAGACAGGAGGCGGGACGCGGCTTCAGACCAATATGCCTAAGACCCCGGTCAGTCCCGAGTCTGCCACTGAGCCCAAGTTTGTACCGGAGGTCAAGCCTTTGACCGCCGACGAGTTGGAGAAGCTTTTGAAGACCCGCCTGGACGGGCGCCTGTCCTTCTTGTTTCGGCAGTTTGCCAATATGTTTGTGGTGAAGAGCACCATAGAGCTGGGAAAGACGGTGGCTCTGGCGACATCCTCCAATTTGATTGAATATGCGGAACTTGAGAGCGTGTTTCCTGTCAGTTATAAACCACGATTGCAGGAGTTGCTTGATGCTATTGCTTTGCAGACCGGGGCAAAGTGGGTGTACGATCCCACTGGTAATTTCATTCGTTCTAATAGCAGGTTGAAGAAGCCTATTAGAGACATTGTGGTCTTTGAGTTTAGCAAGGTTGAGCGCAAGAAACCTATTCAGGTGACTCTGGCCAAGGGCTGGACTTCCACAGATAGAGGTCACTGGATCATGTATGTGCCGCCCACTGCGCCTGTGGGAATGGATATCTACGAGTTGGGGCGCTACTCTTGCGATGACAAGGCGAAGATTCAGGATTTGTTTATGCAGATTCCTAAGGATGTCTCTCTTGATTGGGCCAGGCGAGTTAAGCCGGACGCTTCGGAAAGTGAGCTGAAAGCTGCTAAAGTCGGAAGGTATGATGCCTTGCTCTTTGAGGCGACTATTAAGGCTAGAACAGGCGGTGATGTGCACTGGCGACAATGGGTCTTTATGGCAGGGGATAGATGTTTTCTGGTTTTGAGTACCTTGTTCCCTGACCAGGAGCAGGCACTTCTGCCGGACGTGGAAGCTATGATTAAATCAATTCAGGTGACCGAAAGTGAGGGTGGAGAGTGGATGTAATGGGGCGGCCGGGTTTCTGTCGGCGAGACGCAGCTTCTCTTACGTTGTTGTTCGCATTTCCTAGTCTCCCGCAGAAAGGTTGCTGGACCATTTGTCCTCGTGGGCATCCTTTACATTGCCTCTTAGCCCGTTGGGCTGTTTGCTCTGAATGTATTGTCGGACCCGTCGCGGGAGCTCGTTTGGTCTGTCAATCTGCCAGAGCTTGAATAAGCTTTTCTGAAGGTAGGAAATGACTGCAGTTTTGGAAGTGTCGACCTTTGTTGGTAGCATTTCCGTAAGCCACTGAGGCATGATCTTCTTCATTGCTATTACTTGAGTTAGCTCTAATTCGCTCAAATTGGAAAGCGAAGTTTCAACTTCTTCTCGTTTGCATTTTTGTGCACCCAACAGCCAATGATTCCTTAGTGCACGACCGGCTTTGCTCTCACCCAGAGCAAGCATGCGCCTGCCCGCACGCTTGAGTTCTAGTTTTACCTTAGCCTGCATGAGCTTGAAGGAGCTGGAGGACCCATCGGTGAGAAAGCGATGAGTGTTATTGGCTGAGAATGTAGTATTGGAATAACGCTGAGAAAGCACTGCCGCATCAGCACGAGCCATTTTGCCTGCAAATGCCCGTCTCTTAACTGCCAGAATTTGCTCTCTGGATAGTGCGGTGTCATTGTCTGAATTGCTTTTGTCTCGGAAGACCCCATTTGCTAGCCGTTCAAGTTGATGAGTCTTTACCATTCTACTTAAGAAGGTGTCTACGTTTGCGCGAGATGCGAAGGGCAAGAGCTCTCTCGTTGTGAATACATAGTTCCTCGGCATGAGGGCAATCAGTCTGCGTAGCAGTTCTGCAGCCGGTAGGCTATTGTTTGAGATTGCTTGAAGGAGCTTATCTGCGGCAAGATGCCGGAGGTCTTGAAAGTTAGACATTGCCACCTCCCGTAAATCAGCACTAGTGGAAGTTTGAGAGAATCCACACAGTTAATAACGCAGTGTCGCTGCCGAAAGTTCAAAGATAGGTTGATAATTTATGATTTCTGTCGCTTAAACCAATACTGTCGGCTGTTGATTAGGAGCTGAATTGATTTGTCAGGGCGGGCGGAGGTGTTGTAAGAAATTTACTGCGAATTTCTTACAACGACGGCTAAAGCGATTGTTGTGGGGGGCTGGTCGTCACGGGAATGCGAGAGTCGGAACGTCGAAGCTGCGCCCTGGCTGGGCCAACAGTATTAATTTGGACCTGTAGCATCGCCAGTTTAGACCTGGCTTCGGGGGTGTCAGAAAATCCGAAGTAATTTCTTACATCTCATAGCAGCAGCGGCTGTTCGGTGCCGGAGCAGGTCTAGCATAAGATAAGGGTGTCAGAAAATCCGAAGTAATTTCTTACATCTCATAACAGCAGCGACAGTTCGGCGCCGGAGCTGGTCTAGCATAAGATAAGGGTGTCAGAAAATCCGAAGTAATTTCTGACATCTGTTAGCAGCAGCGGCTGTTCGGTGCCGGAGCTGGGCTAGCAGAAGATAAGGTACCCGGGGTGTCAGAAAATCCGACGTAATTTCTGACATCCAGCGGCAGCAACGGTAATTCGGAGTCGGTCCAGGTCTAGCCAAAGACAAGGTATCTGGGATGTCAGAAAAACTAATTTAATTTCTGACATCCCCCATCCAGCCTTCTGCCATGGTTGAAAGACAGAAAGTGCTCGAACCTTAGAAGCACTGCACCATTCATCACAGGTGTGCTCTTGAGCCACGTATAAATGTCATCTGCCAATGACTCTGGCGTTCCAATTCGTATTAGACTGAAGCTGCTTCAACCTCTAATAGAATCAATCTTCTGTTTGTGAGCCGCTCCCTGAAACTAATTGGGCAGCCAGATTTCCAGTATGCCGTCTGGCATGGTGTGTCCGTCGCTCTTGATCTTGCGAGCTTCGCTCAAACTCAGTTTTAGTTTGCCCTGCAATTCAGTTGCCAGGGCCTCCGCCAGAGCCTTTTGTTTGTGCAGGTAGTATTTAACCAGTAGTCGGTCCGGTGGTTGATTGCAGATTTGCATAGGAGGCAGTGTCATGCCCTTGGCGATCAGCAGCTCTTTAGTTTCGGTGGCTTCGTCTCGTCTACTTTCCGGGTACTGTACATAGGCAATCATATCCTGGCAGTGCGAAGCTTCCTCTGTTTTGGCACCGCCCGTACCGTTCAAATTGTTGACGGTCTCCGCTAGTGCGTGGTCTCTACCATAGAGCACTTTTGCAGACTTCGATGACTTATGAATCGCTCTTTGAATTTTGGAAATAGCTCCAAGAGTGGAGAGCCACTCAGGCGAGGCGTTACCTTCAGTGTTAAGGCTTGGCGTCAGTTTGGATACTTCGATTTCCAAAAGCGATTGCACTTCTGCCGGTGCGACGGAGGCCAGGAGTTGCAGGTTACGCCCCGCCTTGTTTTTATCGGCTGTCAGATCGAAGGAATTGGGATTCTTGAGATAGAGTTCCACGACTTTGACCGACCAGTCGTGCTTGTCTTTTGCTTCCGCTTCGATGCCTGCCCGCTTGGTTGCTTCTTCCTGGGCCTGTTTGTCGACGAGAGTTATAGTGGCTGAGATTATGGCGATTACAACCGTGGTGCAGACCGGCAAAATTATGGGCAGCCAGGTTTTTATGAAGGAGCGGTCGTGGGCAAATCTGCTGTTGTCAAGGCGCAGCTTTTCTCGCTCTATTTCCAGCTTGTGCTCGTCTATTCTTAGCTTGCGCACTTCAGGGCTGAGGTGTTCCTGGTTCTCGTTTGGGTTTTGGGGATCTTGATTCATAGCCAGACATTTTAGCTTGCCTGGGGGCAAAGTAGGTTAATGAGGAAGGTGGCAATTTTGTTGCCATCAATAATTGACATGCAATTGATCAGTGCCTTTGGTCAGTTTGGCAGGTCTTTTTGCTTTTGCAATTCCTGCCGGTGTTCTTTCAACCAGCCGATGTTGGCAAAAGAGGTACCTGCCGTTTCCAGTATAAGTGGTGCCTTATCTATCTCAAGAGGCACTCGTTCGTTGCTGTTATCTCCGCAGAGAACGGCCGGTTTGGTTACCCCGCTGGGCAGTTCCAGCGGCTGAAATATGGTGTTGATTCCTGCCTGGCTGCGTGGCACATCTTTGCCGTCAAACTCCAGATGCACGGTATTGCTTATGGTGCCAGGGACGTGGTTGTTGTGGGTGGGATCAAGGCGGGCAAGATCATCCTTGGAGAACTCCATGAGATTGCCGTTATTGTTCATGATAAAGTTGCCGTCAGGCTGCCCTTTCTCGTCGAGTTTTGCGTAAACACCGACGGCGCCGTCTGCTTTCTGCGTAAGACTGTTGGTAGTGGAAAACGGATCGTCGCATTGCTGCGCTTCATCTCCTGAGCCCAGTTGATTCTTAACCGTCAGGTTGTTTAAATCAATGCGGTGCGGACCTTCATTGCCGGCGGCTGAAAGCACAGTCACCCCACGCTTTGTGATAGACTCCAGCGCTTTATTTGTGGCAAGGGCCTCTGCATAAGCTTCATCACGGGGAGCCAAATACTCCAGCGATTTGAGCAGAGCCGGACGGTTCTTAGCCAGATTCTCAGCTGTAACTGGTAGTTCCAATTTCAGTGGTGGATTTTGCTGCTCTAGCAATTGCGAGAGCGCCTTGCCACCTTTTTCAAGATCGCCGTTCAGTTTAGCCAGTGTCATCATGTCTTTTTTGTCTACGCTTATATTGAGCACGTCGCCTTTACCCAGCGGTAACTTGCCGGTTTCTATGCTCTTATCAATTTCTGAAAGATGCTCACTCATGGATGTCGTGCGATGACCGTCTATATCGAGAATGAAGCTGTTAAAACCGTTTTTGGAAGCAGCCAGGGCGCTCACTTGACCATGGGAAAGCTGGTATTGATCGAACTTAATCGGGTCGGTGCGGCCGGTATCTAGGAAGGCGACCGTCGGTTTGAAGACATCTAGTTTGTCGAGGTCACCCTGGACAGTGAAGGTCTTGAAGGTCTTTGCGTCGCCTGTCTGAGCCTTCTCGTCCACCTTCGCTTTGTCCCCTTCGCTTCCGGCGCGTTGGAAGGCTCGGGTTGTCGTATCGGAATTGGTAGTGTAAACATCATCAAAGACGAGCCGCTGCTCGTCTCCGGATCGGACTGTGGAGCGGTCGCCTTGCCCAGCCAATCCTTTAGAATTGGACATTATGGTGGTAAAGTCCAGACCGGCCGCAGAAGGGTTTCCATCTTGCGGGTTCGGTAGTTCTCTGGTGTCTTTCTCGGAAGACTCTATCTTGCCTGCACCCACAGTCGGTAACCCTCGAAAGAAAATTGCTCGTACCGGTTTGGTTTTCCAACTCTATCAATAGGCGCAATACGTGACAGTAACGTGTCAATTGCTTATAACGGCGGTCCCTTCGGTTTTATTCCCTGAAGGTAGTTGGATCAAGTACGAATACCACGGGGCGGGCATAATGAAAGGGATTACCAGCGAGCGAGAGTTGCCAGTGTCCAAAGCCATGAAGATTAGAGTAGCGCTGTCCTTAATGGCTGTCTTCATTTTGGGGCTTTGTGTTAGTGTTGACGCCAAGCCGGTCCGCAAGAGCGGCAAGAGTGGCAAGAGCGGCAAGAGTGCTAAGCACGCTGAGGAAACTCAAGAGTCAGAGAAGGCCGGAGAGCTTTTCGGCAGGGCTAATCGCCGGGCCATGGCGGGAGACCATGCCGGCGCGCTGAAAGACTTTGATGAGCTATTGCGAATTTACCCTAACAACAGCTTGTTCTTTGCGGAGCGGGCCCATGTGCACGCTTTGCTTCATCAGCGAGAGCAGGCCCTCAATGATTGCCGGAAGGCGGAGGAGCTTGGCGGCAAAAGTGTTTTGGTTTTGGGGCGGGTGGCCCAGGCCAGGTCCTGTGCTCGCGACAATGAGGGCGCCATAGTCGCCTACACCAGGGCTATTGATCAGGCCAGTCCTCAAACAAAAGCCTTTCTGGGCAGGCTCTATACAGGCCGGGGCGACGTCTATGCGCGCCTGCGCAATAGCAAGGCGGCAGCCGCCGATTTTGCTAAAGCCATAGAGATTAGCCCCCAGTTCGGCTACCGTGAAAGAGCCAGGGCCAGAACCGATGCCCGTAACTGGCAGGGGGCAATCGAGGATTTGACTGAGTGCATCAAGCTTAATCCCGATGATGCTGAGTTATATAGAGAGCGAGGCACCGCCAAGTTTGTCCTCAAGGATGCGGTGGGAGCCATAGACGACTTTGACCGTGCTATTCAGATCAAGCCTGACTATGCGTGCGCCCTTGCTCGCCGGGCCGATGTGCGGGTGCGATTGAAAGACAAAGCAGGCGCAATGAAAGATTTCGACAGGGCCATAGAGTTAGAGCCGGACAATGCCATCACCTATGTGGGGAGGGCTATTGGAAGGGCGGAGTTTGACGACCGGAAAGGGGCTCTGGAGGATTTCGAGAAGTCTTTGCAGATTTATGAAAATTCCTCGGTTTACTTATGCCGGGCCGATTACAAGGCTAAGTGGGGCGATTTGAAGGGTGCCATCGCCGATTATACAAAGGTGCTGGAGTACAGGCCCAGGGATGCTAACGTCTTCAAAGAGAGGGGGCAAGTGCGGTTGCGGGTCGGTGATCTGGCCGGGGCTCAGTCTGATCTGGCCAATGCCGCCAAGTATGCTATCAAGGAAACCTTCGAGCCGCCTCTGGTGTTTTAACTCTCCAGGGCCATGCGTCGAATTGTTTTGACCAGTTGTTCCAGTTCTTCGTTCATTTCACCTGGCATAAAGCGGACGGTGTTGGTTTCGCCGTCTTCGAATTCAACGGTCAGACTGGCAAGAGCCATGTCTCGAACCGCTTTGGTTATGGGGCTGGTGGACATTTTGGAAAAGTTTTGCGAGCTTAAGATCTGGTCGATTAGTGCCTGATCTGCTTGGGTCATGGTGTCGCGTTCAATCGGTCCGAATCTTTCATACTTCGGCGCCAGACCTGCCCCGGAGGCAGTTGTAGACCAGATTTTGCGGAAGCGCATTTTCAGGTGTTCGCTTTTGCCTTGGCTTGTTTACTGCTCAATTTCGACAATGTTCCTGATTCCATGGCCAGGAGCATACCGTAAATGATACTCCATGGATGGGGCGGGCAGCCAGGGATATACACGGATACCGGCAGCAGGTTTTCCACGCCGCAGGCGTCGGCATAACCGCCTTTGTGTACGCCGCCTGATATGGCGCAGGTACCCAGAGCGATTATGGAACGGGGGGCGCTCATGGCCTCGTGGCAGCTTTTCAGGGCTGATTGCATGCCCTTGGAGACGGGACCGGTGACTACCAGTACATCGGCGAAGCGAGGTGAGGCTACGACAGTAATGCCGAAGCGCTCTATGTCGAAGATAGGGTTGCCGGCGGCACCCAGCTCCATGTCGCAGGCACTGCAGCCGGTGGAGACAACCCGGGCTGCCACTGAGCGCCGGAAGAGTGGATTGAGGGTGGGTACTATCGGTGCCGGTCTCTCCAGATCGAAATTGCTGAGAACCAGGTCTTGCCGTTTCTTGACGGCAGTACGGGTACTGGGATTATTGACTATGGTGCCGGTGGGACAGACTTCCACGCACATACCGCAGCCTATGCAGGAGCCAAGGTCGAGGCTGACTTTGCCTCTCTCGTCCTCCTTGAAGATGTTGATAGCATCGGTGGGGCAGGCTTCAGCGCAGAGGTTGCAGTCTGTGCCGTCTTTATTCTTGCAGGCAGCTTCGGTCAGTTTGGGAAGACCGCGTACCCCCTCCGGTAAGTCTGGGCATAGTTCCTTACTGGTGGCTACGCCTTGTTTTATCAGATAGCTCAATAGATCAAGCATAAGGCCTCTAAAGATCGTTGCCGCTGTACGAGAGCGAGAAGCTCTTGTTGCACAGCGGAAAGTCGGCGATGAGATTGTTGCGGATAGCGATAGCCAGTGCGGTCCAATTGTTGAAACTGGGATGCTTGATGGCGTAGCGCAAGACTTCTCCTTTGGGACCACTAATGATCAGGTGTACCAGTTCGCCGCGGAAAGCTTCCACCACCCCCAATCCGATTTTGTCGGCCGGTAGTTTGTCCGGTACTTCTATTTGGGTCTGGCCTTCCGGTAAGTTGTCTATGAGCCTGTCGAGTGTATCGAGGGTAGACCAGATCTCTTTGATGCGAACCATTTCTCTGGCCAGAATGTCACCGTCCTTTGCTGCCACTACTGGTGGTGCCATGGACGGATAGGCACCGTGTGGGAAATGTTGTCTGGTGTCGTAAGCTTCGCCGCTGGCCCGGGCGGCCGGACCGACCATGCCGAACTCCCGGCAGAGAGAATTTTTCAAGACGCCGATTTCGCGCATGCGCTCCAGGGCCATTTGATTGTCGAGGAACATATTGAGCGGCTCTTTTAACTCATGGCGCAGGATGGTTATCTGCGATTTAAAGTTGGAGAGGGAGCGGCCGGCCGCGCGTACCCCGCCGGGAACAATGAAGCCTCTGAGAAAGCGGGAGCCGGCCAGCATATCACCCAGACCGAGAGCTTTGCCTCGCAATCTGCCCATTGTGGAAGAGATGCCCAGGAGTCCGATGTCGGTGGCGATGCCGCCGACGTCGATAATGTGCATGGCCAGTCGTTCGATCTCCAGCGCCATGGAGCGCAGATACTTGCTGCGCTCGCTGACGGTGAGTTCCAGCATCGACTCCACTGCTTCTGCATGAGCCAGGGCATTGGCGGCGGCTGTGTCGCTGGCTACGGCTTCGGCGATGAAGTGCATGCGGGGCAGGGCTACTTCGGTGAGGCGTTTTTCCACGCCGCGGTGCACATAGCCCAGTTGAATTTCCAGGTTGACGATGGTTTCACCGTAGCAACTGAAGCGAAAGTGTCCGGGCTCGATGATACCGGCATGAATAGGACCCACGGGCAGTTCATAGACCCCTTCGCCTTTTACTTCCAGGAAGCTGAAGTGACGTTTGATGGGCGACTGGAAGTTTTCCGGTAGATGCACCCGGCGCAGGGGGAAGAAATTTTCTTCGTAAGGATCATGCATGTATATGTGCTTGAAGCGCGGGTGACCTTCGGGCAGAATGCCGAACATGTCATAGGTGGCACGTTCGAACCAGTGCAGTTGGGCATGGTGCGGGGTGAGGGAATGATAGGAGTTGGCGCCTTCCAGCGGTATTTCCAGGAGAGACGCTTTTCCATCTTGCGGATAGAGAATGAGGGCGATCAGTTGGCTGCCGTCGATGGAGGTGAAGTGCCCGAGTCTACCCCGACGTTCTTTAAGGACGGCATTCAATTCGGTGAAGCTAGAGGGGATGCGTTCTACCTGCATGAGACCTCCGCGACTTTGCGCTGGATTTGACTGATGTGTTTGTGGTCGTATCCGGGCATCCACGTGGCAGTGTCTACAGCCAGACCGATGACCAGGCTGCACAAGACAAGCAGCACCGGAATGGCTACGGCGCGTTTTTCCGCATAGTGTTTGAAGTTTGGTTTGCCGGCCCCGAAGATGACCTTGCCGGTGTGGGAGAGGATGCCGAGGAAGCTTATGGCCAGGGCAATAGTGATGGTAAGCGCCAGGATGTAACGGTGGTCGGTGAGGCTGAGAGTAAGAAGGGACATTTCTGCTACGAAGGCTCCGAAAGGCGGCGCCCCCGCCACTGCCAGCGAAGCCAGTGCCAGTGCTGCCGCCCAGGAGGGTGCGTTTTCCATAAGGCCGTGCAGCTTGTTCAGTTTCTTGGTGCCGGTGGCTTGAATTATGTTACCGGCCAGGAGAAAGAGGGCTACTTTGGCCAGGCTGTGGTTAACGGCTTGCAGGAAGAAAAGGGGACCGGAGCCAAGCCCGATCGCAAAGATCATCAAGCCTACATTTTCAATGCTGGAATAAGCCCAGAGGCGCTTCAGGTTGTGTTGACGGATAATGAGCAGGCTGGCGGCAAGGACGGTAATGGTGCCCAGCACTGAGACCAGTTGAAAGGCCGGAGCGGTGGGATTGGCGGCCAGAATAACGGTTGAGACTTTCCAGATACCGAAAAGGGCGCAGTTAAGAAGCGAGCCGGAGAGCATGGCGGAAGCCGGCGCCGGAGCTTCTGAGTGGGCATCAGGCAGCCAGGTATGGAGGGGGAAGATACCGGCTTTGGTGCCGTAGCCCAGCAGGCAGAAGATGAAGCCCAGGCGCAGCAAGGGGAAGTTGAGAGCTTTGGCTCCGGCTATTAGCTCCGATACGTTCAAAGTAGCGGCCTGAATGTCGCCTCTCTGACTGGCTGCGAAAATGAAGACCGTGCCAAGGAGGGCGAAGGCAATACCGACCGAGCAGACAATCAGGTACTTCCAGGTGGCCTCGAGGGCGTACTTGTTGCGCTCGAAGTAGACTAGCGGGGCTGATGAAAGGGTAGTGGCTTCAATGGCGATCCAGAGGTAGCCGAGGCTGTCGCAGCAGAAAACGGTGGTCATGGCCATGAGGAAGATGTTGGTGCTGGCGTAGAAAACTTTGACGCGATTGGCGCTGTATTCATCGCCCCGATTGGCTGCCGCCTGGAAGAAGTAATCGGCATGGGTGAGGCAACTGGCTACTACAAAGGTGGTCAGCACGATGAAGCAGGCTCCCAGCCTGTCCACGGCAAGACCGCTCACGAAAGGCAAATTGGGAACGTGGCCGGTGAGAATTTGGGAGAGCATGGAAAGGACGATGACGAGCTGTATCCAGGCGGCCAGGGCGCAGAATTTTCTAGTTACGGCCAGATTCTGAATCACCAGACTGAGTATGGCTGCTATTGACGGTAAGAATAAGAGGGAGCCGAATTCGTTCATAACTTCTTCCTTGAATCCCGTCAGTCTTTCAGTTCGGTAAGTTGGGAAACGTCGATGTGTTCGAAGCTCTTCTTGATGTTGAAGAGCAAAAGCCCGGATATCATCACGCCCACCAGTACTTCCAGCAAAAGCCCCATCTCCACCAACATGGGCATGCCGTGGGTCTGGGTTACGGCGAAAAGATAGATGCCGTTTTCAATTACTAGGAAGCCCACAATCTGGCTCAAGGCGGCGCGTCTGGTCAGCATCAAAAGTACGCCGGTAAAGAGGATGGACATGGCGGCGGTGGAGCCCAAGTGGGAGTCGTGTCCTCCCACGAGCCCAGGGATTTGTTTGCTCAAGAGAAAGGAGAGCCCCAGCATCAATGCGCCCAGATGCATGGAAAGCGGTGCGGCAATGAAGGCCTGCTTGTCGCTGCCGACGTCAACTTTTTTCATAACCCAGTTGAGAAAGTTGGGAATGAAAATGACTTTGATCAGGAAGACTCCCAGTGCCACCACATAGAGATGGTCTTCTTTTGTGATGTGGGCGATCCAGGCGGTGACGGCGGCAATCGCCAGAGTGTGCATGCGATAAAAGGACAGATTGGTGCGCAAAAGGGTGGTGCCGAGGATGAGAATACCCAGAATAGCTGAGAGAACCGAGAGTGCTTCGAAGGTGTCCAGGGTCATTGGTTATTCTCCGGTTTGCGTCAGTTGGTGCTGCGGGAAAGTGCAATTAAGACGCAGAAGATACTCATGGCCACTGAGTAGGCTATGAATTCAGGTAGCTTGGTCCAGCGCAGTTTGACGGCTACGCTTTCAATTACGGCGATGAAGGCGGCCATGAAAAAGACGCCGCCGATGGAGGCCAGGGCTCTTGTAATCTCGGAAGCATGCCAGACCCAGGGTAGGGAATGCAGGAAGCACTGGCTGGCGATGCCCAGTAATACTACGATTTTGACGAAGTGCGTCAGTTCTGCCAGGGCCAGGTTGGTGGCAGAGTTTTCCAAGATCATGGCTTCATGCACCATGGTCAATTCCAGGTGGGTGGTGGGATCATCGGCCGGCATGCGCGAGAGTTCAACCAGGCTTGAGAGGAAAAGACCGCAGCCGGCGATGAACCAGAGACCCGTTTGAGACTGCAATTTCACATTTTCAAAGGAGAAGACCGTGGTCAGATCGCTGGTACCGGCGGTGACGCCAAGGGAGGCCAGGCTGAGCATGATGGCCGGCTCCACTAAAAGGGCCAGGGTGACTTCGCGGCTGGCGCCGAAACCGCCGAAGGCCGAGCCCGCGTCGAGGGCTGAGAGCACTGTAAAGAACCGGCTGAAGGCTAAGAGATAAATGAGAAGGAATAGGTCGCCGGGAAGCCCGAAGGGATGCAGTGTTGTCCAGGGTGCCAGGCAGGCCACTATGAAGAGCAGGGATAGATTGATAGACGGCGCACTGCGAAAGATCCAACTGACATGATTGCTTATGGTTTCGTCTTTCTTGAGTAATTTGGCCAGATCGTAGAAGGGCTGAAATATGGGTGCGCCGATGCGATTTTGGAAACGGGCCTTGGTCTTTCGAATTATGCCTACGGTCAGGGGCGGCATAAAGATAAGCGAGAGGAAGAAGGCACCGGCTCGCAGCCATTCTTGTCTATTCAGATCAATGAGAAGGCTTTCCATTACAAGGTAGTCCCCAACAAAACTAGAACAATCATGGTCAAAAAGAGGTAGAGCAAGTGTACGTGTATGCTGCCTGTCTGCAAGCGGGTGAGGGTCAGGGAAAGCCAGTTGACCACATCCAGAAAGCGCCTGTAGGCTTTGGTCTCGATGAAGGGTGACATTTTGGTTTCCACTCGAATGGCTTCCGGGAAATGGCGGCGGTCTTTGCCTTGAATTTCCGTTTCAACATTGAGCTGCAGAATTTGAGAGAAGATTCTGCCTATGGGATGAGAGAAGCTGGAGCCGGTTTCCTCGGCCCGGGCGGATAGCGGACCGTAGCCGCAGTCCCAGGTGATATAGGTTTTTATGTCTTTGGTTTTGGGACCGAGAATAATCAGATAAATCGCTGCTGTGAGGAAGACGCCGACCAGGCTGAGCTGACCAATAGCCAGGGGAAAGAAGCTACCGGTGTCATTACTGCACTGGGTCAGGAGGGTGAGGGCGGGGCTGAAGGCGCTCAAGCTGATACCGGCAGAGGTGCCCAGCAAGATGCACAGACAGGAAAGTAAGATTTGCGCCGCCGCCAGATTGTCGATTCCCGATTCGGGCGGCATCTGTGCTTGTCTGGAGCGGGGGCGTCCCAGAAAGGCGATACCGATGGCTTTAGCGTAGCAAGCCAGAGCCAGGGCTCCCACAAAGGCCAGAACTCCCACCATGGCCAGGGCGATGGCCCGGTCGAAAAGTGGTGCTTCGTCGCAAGCCAGACGGAAGAAGGCCTGGTAGATAAGCCATTTGCTGGCGAATCCGTTGGTGGCAGGCATGGCGCAGATAGACATTGAGCCCACGAAAAAGCCCAGCATGGTCCAGGGCATGCGCTTGGCCAGTCCACCCAGTTGGGAAAGTTCTCTGGTGTGGGTGGCTCTTTCCACACTGGCGGCTCCCAGCATCAACAGGGATTTGAAGAGACCATGATTGAAGGCGTGGAAGAGGACGCCGGTAACGGCTATGGCCATCACCATATCGAGACCGTGATGCCGGGCCAGCATGGTCAGGGCCACTGCCACCATTATCAGACCCATGTTCTCCACGGAGCTGAAGGCTAGTAGGCGCTTGAGGTCGCGTTCCACGAGGGCGAAGAGCACTCCCCAGACACAGGATACAGTGCCCAGGGCAAGGGCTAGATAAATGACGGGCAGGCTATCACAGTTGCCCTGAATTAGCAGTCTTAAAAGTAGATAGATAGCGGTTTTTCCCACTACGCCGCTCAAGACGGCGGCCGCCGGACCGGGGGCTTCCGCATAGCTTTGGGGCAGATAGACGTGCATGGGCCAGAGCCCGGCTTTGGTGGCTGCCCCCAGGAATAGCAGGATGGCCGCCGGTAGAGCCCGCGGGTCGTCGAAGTGCCAGGCTGAAAAGTCGAAACTGCCCGACAGATGTTGCATCCAGAGGAAGGCCGCTGTGAAAAGAGCTGTGGAGATGCGGCTTGCCGTCATATAAGAGATTGCCGCTCTCTGGGCCCGGTGCCTGATGTGATCGGTGGTAATCAAGCTGGCGGCGGCCACACTCATCACTTCCCAGAAAACCAGGAAGGCAATGGCGTTGGCGCTGAGAAGTACCATCAAGATGCCGGAGAGCATCAAAAAGGTGAGTCGGAAGAAGTGATTATGTTGTGACTTGGTGGCCAGGGTATGGGTGAAACTGGGGGTGGCAAGCGCTGCCGCCAGGCTCACCAGTCCAAGCAGTAAAGTGAAAGGCACGCTGAGGCTGTCAGTCAGGCAGGTGAGCGGTGCCAGTCCGAAATTGGGAAAGCCGCTGAAGCCGAAGGCCTGCGCCTGTGAATAGCTCTTAATTGATCCGACTATGGTAGCCAGACTGCCCGCTATGCTCAAACCTGTCATCCAGCGATCTTCCAGTCTCAGTTTGGTCAGGTCGGAGACTACGGTGAGAACCGCACCAGAGCTCCAGATGACGCAGGCTGTGATGAAGAGGCTTGAGGGCGTGATGGCTTCTATATAGGGGATCATAAAAGAGAGGAAAGGGAGCATTTCGATCTTACCAGCCATTTGTGATCTGCCTGTGATCAACTGCCAAACTTTTCAATAACCGCCATCGGCGGCTTTGCTTGGGGCTTGACTGCCTCCGGTCGAAGTTTGGAGAGTGATCACAAGTTGATCATATTTTCTTGCTAGGGTTTCTTTATAACCTCGTACTATCAGCATAAATGGTCGCTATCTATGCCCGCCCGCAAGACCTGGCAGTCGCTTAAGGCTACAATCACCGGTCAATTCCAAGCTCTCACGCACCCGCTCTCCCTTCCCGATGCGCCTCAGCGCACGGTTCCTTATGATGGGATGCGGGGGCTGGTGCAGAATTTTCGCTATGACAGTCTGGCCGGTTTCATCATATTTCTAATTGCTATGCCTCTTTCCCTTGGCATTGCCATGGCTTCCGGATTGCCGCCGGTGGCTGGTCTGATCAGTGCGGCAGTGGGCGGCATTCTGGTGTCACAGATCAGTGGTTCTCACGTCACCATCAACGGCCCGGCGGCCGGCTTGATCGTTGTCGTTGTGGGGGCCGTGGATGCCCTGGGCGGCGGTAACGAAGGTTATCGCAATACCCTTGCCGCCATTGTGGTGTCGGGGCTCACTCTTTTTGCTCTCGGGCGTTTGAAATGCGGAGAACTGGGCAAATTTTTCCCGGCTTCGGTGGTGCACGGCATGCTTGCTTCCATCGGTCTGATTATCATCCTCAAGCAATTGCCGGTGATGCTGGGGGTGCAATTAAAGGTGCGTGAGCCTTTTGAGATTGTCATGCATTTGCCCCATGTTTTCACACATTTAAATCCGTATGTTGCTTTGATAGGCATTGTCAGTTTGCTCATTTTGATAGTGCATCCCAAACTGCCTCTGGCGGCCTTGAAGAAGATACCCGCACCAATTATGGTGATAGCAGCGGGTATTCTCATGTCGGTGCTCTTTCAAATGAGTGAGAGCCACGACTACACTTTCTTCAAGCAGGTTTTCTCCATCAATCCGGGCAAAATGCTGGTACAGGTGCCCACCGACTTTAGTAAGCTCCTTACTTTCCCTGATTTCGGGGCGTTGCGCATGCCTCGATTCTGGCCGGCCGTCTTCAGTATTACTCTCGTGCAGGGAATTGAAACTGTTCTCTCTTGCGCGGCTGTGGATAAGCTGGATCCGTTCAAGCGCAAGTCTAATCTGAGCAAAGACTTGTCTGCCGTCGGTTTCGGCAGTGCTGTTTCCGGCGCCATCGGCGGGCTGCCCATGATCGCCGAAATTGTGCGTAGCACCGCTAATATTGCCAGTGGTGCCCGCACTAGATACGCCAATTTCTTTCACGGCGTCTTCCTGCTCGTCTGTGTGGCTACCTGTGCCGCCCTCCTCAATCGCATTCCACTGGCGGCATTGGCCGCTCTTCTTGTCTTTACGGGCTATAGATTGGCCTCTCCCAGGCACTTCAAAGAAATGCACGAGATAGGTGCCGAGCAGAGCCTGATTTTCGTCAGTACTATTTTGATCACTTTAGCTACCGACCTGCTTATTGGTGTCTTCAGCGGTGTGGCTATCAAGCTCTTCCTGCATGTTTTGCGCGGTGTCAAACCGGTCGAGTTATTTCGAGGCGCGGTGGATGTACAGGATGGCGGTGAGAATGATACATATATCAGCCCCCGCGGCGCTTGCGTGTTTTCCAACTATCTCACTCTCAAGCATGCCCTGGATAGTTTGCAGCCCGGTCGAAACGTTACCATTCAGTTTGATAAGACTACCTTCTTGGACCACACGGTCATGGAACATCTGGATGATTTTCGGACCGACTATGAGCATCTGGGCGGCAAGGTTGGTTTCATCGGGCTGGATCGGCTCAAGTGTATATCGGATCATCCGCAGTGCAGCCGGCGTCTGGAAAGGCAGCGTCTTTAGGCGCAGTCGAGAATTGACTCTTGCGTATAGGTTCTTGTATGCGATGGAGCGGCATTTTGCCTGGGTGGGCGGCAGCTATTTTCCGGCCTGAAGAGTTAGAATTACCCTATGGCTAAGATTCTGGTAGTTGAAGACGAAACAGACCTGGTCGGTCTTGTAAAGGGCTGGCTGGAAAGAGAGCATCATCTGGTGGAGACGGCTTCCGATGGTCTTGAGGCCCTGATTCGGATGGAAACGAATAAGTATGATGTGGTCTTGCTTGATATGATGCTGCCGTCTCTGGACGGACTTGAGATCTTGAAGAGATATCGCCGTGGTGGCGGTGCGGCCGGCGTAATCATGATTACCGCACGCTCTCATGTGGATGATAAGGAGCTTGGCCTGGATGCCGGTGCGGATGACTATTTGACCAAGCCTTTTCAGCTAAAGGAATTGGCTGCCAGGGTGCGGGCCGTGCTGCGGCGCAATCATGTGCCGACTTCGGATGTTTTGCGCTTTCGTGATCTGGTTATTGATCCCCATGAATTCAAGGTGCTCAAAGGCAGTAAAGATGTGCACCTTCTGCCTAAGGAATTTCGCCTTCTGGAATTCCTGGTGCGTCATCCCCATCAAGTTTTTTCTGCCGACGAGCTTTTATCTTCGGTCTGGGAGTCTGACACTGACGCCCTTCTGGATACTGTAAGGGGGCATATTACCAGACTGCGCAAGAAACTCGACAGTGAGGGGGAGCCTTCCATAATTGCCACTGTATATGGTGTGGGTTATAAGCTTGGGCCTGACGAAGGAGAACCAAGATGAAGCGACATTTGCGGTTGCAATTGACGGTCGAATTTGTGCTCCTCTTTGTGGCTCTCTACTTTCTGGGTGGGACGGTGGCCCTTGTGCTTTTTGCCTCCAAGTTGGACGCTTCGTTGGATGAAGAGCTGCACGATGTGGCCAACGGCGCTCTTGCTTCGGTGGAATACAGTGCCGGCCGTCCATCTTTGCAGAACTGGTCGAAGCGTGCTGCTCTCAGACATGATCAATTGCTCAGTACCATTCAAGTTTTTGATAAAGAAAAGTCCTTGCTGGAGGAGTTTGGTCCGCCGGGGGCGAAGAAGCTTTCTTTTGGCAATGTGAACGTGCCCCAGGAGGGCGAGGTGGATAAGACCGGACGTCTGGTGGTGCGGTCTTACTACACGGAACTTATGGATGGCGATAGATTAATAGGCTATCTGCAGGTGCAAGTTTCAGTCAGGCAGAGAGATGAGGCCCTCAAGCAGATCATCGTTACCATGTTGGCCCTCACTCCTTTCCTGGCGCTTTCCGTAGCCCTCTGCGGCTCCTGGTTCTCGGGCAATGCGGTGAGACCGGTTGAAGAGACCATGGAGCTTTTGCGGCAGTTTGTCATGGATGCTGCCCATGAAATCAATACGCCGGTGGCTGTAATTGAGGCATCCTTGCAGACTCTGGAGGCGGAGTTCGAGGAGGGCGAAGACGGGGAAGGCAAGCCCACGGCCGGTCAGAGCAAGCGCGATATTCTGCGTATCATCGAGCGAGCCACCAACCGTATGAAGAATCTCGGACAGAGTTTGATCGTTCTCTCCAAACTGGAGTCGCCCCAGTATCAGTATGAGGAAGAATCTTTTACACTATCTGAGCTAGTGTCGCCGGTGGTGGAGGAGGTACGGCAACTGGCCAGGGCCCGTTCCATCAATTTTGAGCCCCAGGCTGTTCCTGAAGGCGTACGCTTGTCTGGTAATTTGGACGCTCTGCAGGGGATGCTTCTCAACCTTCTCTCCAATGCCTGCAACTATTCCAAACCGGGTGGACGTGTCACCCTGGCCTTCGCTAACGGTCAGGCCGTGGGCTCGACCCAGGAGCGTCCCCAGGAGCGTTCTATGATTGCCATAACGGTGGCCGATAACGGCCTGGGCATTCCGGCGGAGAGTCTGCCCAAGATTTTTGAGCGGTTTTATCGGGTTGATAGTTCTCGTTCTCGCAACCTTGGTGGCTGCGGGCTCGGTTTGAGTATCGTTAAAGCTACCCTGGACAGGCACAGGGGAGAGATCACAGTGCTGTCGAATTTGGGACAGGGCAGCACATTTACAGTGCGATTGCCGCTTGCCTCCAGTTAGCATTCAGTCTTTCTTGTTGAAGGAATCTATTATCTCGCCGTCTATCTGAGAGTTCCTTTTAGTGAGGCTGCGGTAACGATCTTGCCAGAGTCGAGCCTCCTTTTGATTTTGGGCAAGACCGGGGGCGCCGCTTGCATAGAGCGAGGCCAGCAGGCGGCAGGCATTTGGATCAGTCTCGGCTGCGTATTTCAGGAATGGAACAGCAGCGGCAGCATTTTTCTTGCAGCCGATGCCGTTAATGAGATAGTTTCCGACTTTGAAGTTGTTTTTGGCATCTCCTTGTTTTGCAGCCATCATGCGGTATTTAAAGGAGAGGGCCTGGCGTTCCGGCGAGGGCTTGCCTCTTGAATAGAGCGTTGCCAATCTGCGTTGTGCATCCAGATAGCCGCCGTCTGCGGCAAACTTCAGCCACTTGAGCGACTCCGTGGAAGTTAATGGCTTGGAGCCGTCATCCTTTGCCATCTGCGGCTGCTTGTAATCGAGGATGCCGGCCAGCCGGCAGGCGGCTTCCGGATCGCCTGCCCGGGCGGCAAGCCGGTACCATTTCTCTGCTCCGTCTAGATCGTACTTACCGCTCAGCCCCTCTTCCAGAATAGCGCCCAGGCGGGTGGCGGCCCGCACGTCACCGGCTTCGCAAGCTTCTTTGTAGAGGCGTTCGGCTTCCTGGTAGTTTTTCAAGCGGAGGCATTGATCGGCGCTTACCCTTAACTTTGAAGCGTTTTTGTTAAGACTATTGCTGCCGGACGGCGCCGAATTGGGCGCCTTTGACGGCTCTTTTGCCGCTGTCTTTAGGACCGCCGCAGCGCTTACAAGCAGGCAGAAGCAGAGCAGCACAAGCATTCGCCTGCCCCTGTTGAGCTTCTTGCCTGGTCTTTGAGATTTCAATAAGATCATCTGGAGACGGGTTTCTGCGCTGCCGACCTTGTCTTCAATCATCTCATAGATTCGAAATTGCCATCGACTTGGTTTACAATAGGAGCAAGATTGAAGGAGCGTTAAATGAAAAAACAGACCTTGACCGAAGAAGGCACAGCCGCGACACAAGTTGACGCACTGGAGCGCATTGCCCGGGCCCTTGAACTTGTGGTCGAGAAGCTTGCCGGTCTGGAAAACAAAATCGAAGATCTGACATACGAGATTCAGTCCCACGGTTCAGTTATCGGCGACAGTCTGGCTCACATGGTTAATGAGGGGGAGGAAAGCCTGCCGTTTCATATGGAAGCCGATTTTGAAGGTGGTTGTGGCTCGGGCGGATGCGGGAGCGGTGGCTGCGGCGGCAGCGGCAGTAATTAATGCTGTGTTTTCCCGGCGCCAATTCTATTTCGCAGCGTTACTAGCAGCTTCCTTCTATTTGCCGGCAAGCGCGCAGTCTCCGAATTCCTTGAGTGTCACGCTGAACACTGGTGAAACTCTGGTTTTACCGCGTAGTCGCACTAACTCACTCTTTGCCGTCGGTCTCAAGTGCGTGAAAGAGGGTAACTATCAAAAAGCCCTGCAGTGCTTTGAGGCTGCAATTGCCGCCGATAAGCGCAATGCCTACGCCTATTATTACAGTGCCCTCTGTCTGGCTAAGCTGGGAGATAGAGCCCGTAGTCTCGCCTATCTGCAGCTTACGTCCCGTAATTTCGCCGGCAGTGATGCCGGTAGAGCCGCCGCTCGAACCCTCAAAGAGATCGGCACCCAAAATGCAAACTATTCGGCCCTTTCCAGTTGGAGTGGTCGTGGGAACCTGCCCAAGGAGACCTGGATTCCCTTTACTGTAGAGGGCAGTTCCATGGTTGTGGATGGTATCGTCAATGGTGTGCCGGTAAAAATGATTTTCGACACCGGCGCCGAATCCTGTATCTTCAGCCTCAAGCACTTGAAGCAATTTGGTTTGTCCACGCCCCAGGGAAAACCGTCCACACTGGTTGTGGGCGTCGGCAAGGATGAGCCCATACCGGCCTGGATTGTGCGGGTCAACTTGAAAGTGGGGCGCATCGAAAAGTACGACTTCCCGGTGATGGTGGCGGATATGCCTGTGCGTCACCCCCTGTTAGGGCAGCAGTTCTTCAATGATTTTGCTTACAGCGTCGATAATACGGCCGCTACCATTTCCTTCAAAAGCCGTACGGAAGGACACTCTGACGGCAAGAAGCCGGTGCAGCCGGCCATGACCGTCAATAACTCGGGGAAATACGTCTATTCCGTGCCTTTTCGCAAGGACGGTCAGGCGCTTTTGGTTACTTGTGACGTGAATGGAAGAAAGACTGAGATGGTTTTTGATACCGGTGCTGAATTGACCCTCTTCAGTGAGAAGCGGGCTACAGCTCTGGCTCTGGAGGTGGATCGCCGGCGCCAGGTGGCCATCGGCGGGGTGGCCGGGGCCACCAGCGCCAACGTTGCCGTGGTGCGGCGCCTCAAACTTGGACCGGTGGAGAGAATCGACATGCCCGTGCTGGTCACAGGCAAAGTCTCAACTCGTGATGTCGACGGCGGTGAGAAGGGTATCGCCCTGCTTGGTCAGGATTTCTTTTCCGGCTGGCATTACAAAATAGACGAACGCCTGGGCACGATCAGTTTCATTCGCTGAAGCGAACTCTTCAGTCTTCCAGCACAAAGTCGCGGCGGCCTTGCACAATGGTGCTCTGGAAAAATTGCATGGCGTGTTTGTATTCTTCTTCGTTGCCGAACATGTGACCGCCGCCCTTAATGGTAATCAGACGGCAGGGAACTCCGGCTTTCTTGAGCTTTTCATAGAGTTCCTGGCTCTGGGCGTAGGGCACCACATCGTCGATATCGCCGTGCACAATGAGAAAGGGCGGATCATCCTTGCTGACATAGGTAACCGGGCTGGCTTCTCGGGCCAACTCAGGTTTCTTTGTCTCACGTCCGCCGAGAAACTTTGCTACCGGACCGTTTTCATCTTCGTAATCGATTTTTGTGCGAGAGCCCGATTGTTCGTTCACCGTCATCAAATCACTCAGTCCGCACCAATTCAGGACTGCCTGTACTTGCTCCTCCGGCTTCTCCCGGCTGCCGCTGGTACCCAGCAAAGAAGCCAGATGTCCGCCGGCGGAAACTCCCCAGACTCCTATACGGCTGGGGTCTATGCCCCACTTGTCGGCGTTTTTGCGCAGGTAGCTTATGGCTTGCCGGCAGTCTTCTATTTGTGCCGGAAATATGGCTTCATTGGTCAGTCTGTAGTTTATGCTGGCGAGAGCGAAGCCATGCTGGGCCATAATTAGCCCGGGGCTGTCGGCTTTGTCGCCCTGCAACCAGGCGCCGCCGTGAATGAAGACTACCAGCGGTAAAAGCTTGTTGGGCTTTCCGCCGGTAGGCAGGTAAAGGTCGAGGGTCTGAGCGGGATTATTGCTGCCGGCGTAGCTCAGATCTTTCACTACCCTCACCGCTCCCGGACCGGTGTCATCGTGCCCTTTTGTGACAAAGGGTATGGAGGCGATCAAGCAGACCGTGAAGATAATGAGGAGAGTCTTGACGTTCATTGGCGTGTGTCAGTCACGGTAGTTTTCCAACTCCACATAAAGCTCTTTCATGGACTGATGGCGGTCTTGCGGATGCTTTTTGAGCGCTTTCATGATGGTCCGCTGCAACTTGAAGGGAACCGGCAGACCGGGGCAGATTTCTGCGAATTCCTTGGGTTTGTCGGTGATGTGCCTGCTCATGGTATCGGCGGAAGTGCTACCCAGTATGGGTAGTTTGCCTGAAATTGTGTGGTACATGAGCACACCCATACAATAGATGTCGGAGCGAGCGTCGAGGCGATCACCCATGACCTGTTCGGGGCTCATGTAAGCCGGAGTACCCAACACCTGACCGTCCATGGTCAGTTTTTTCGAGTTGTTGCGGGGTTCGTTCACGTATTTAGCAATGCCGAAATCAACCAGTTTGACGAATTCCGGATTCCAGCTTGTTTTGAGCAGCACAACGTTTTCGGGTTTGATGTCGCGGTGCAAAATGCCTTTGGAATGGGCGTGCTCGAGGGCGCTGCACATTTGCAGAAATATGTGCACGCCCCGCTCCACAGGCAGCCGCTGGTGACGAGTGAGAATCTCTTTGAGGTTCACCCCTTCTATGAAATCCATGACCAGATAGGGAGTTTTCTGGGCGGAAAAGCCAAAGTCGTAGACTGTCACTATGTTTGGATGGCTCATGGAACTTGCCGCTTGAGCTTCTCTTTGAAACCTTAAAAAGTTGGTTTCATCTTTGGTCGCGTCCACCTCGCCGAAGAGGACCTTAACGGCCACGGTCTTCTCCATTACCAGGTGGCGGGCTTTGTAGACCACGCCGAGGGCACCCCTGCCTACTTCCGACAGGATCTCGTAGCGGTCGTCAAGTATGACTCCGATTAGTGAGTCTTTGGCCACCAATAATTCCTTACGAACCGGTGAGTGATAGGCTTTTCGGGATCGCACCGGCACTTGGAACCGAGCCGGGCTTTTCTCGATGGAGCCAAGGTTAGATTTTAACCTGTTCGGAAGAGTGGGGGGACCGATATTAAATTGGTCTTTTTATGTACTATTTTTGGGTCCGGCTTCTGCTTGGCTTCCGGCGATCGGCGATGATACCACTGGCAGTTGCGATGCCGCCGCTAGCTCTATAGGCAGGTCTACAGCAAGCGCAGGGGTGTTCCAATCTGCTAGGCTTAAGGAGGCGTCACCGGAGATCCTGGTCAGGGTAAGTCTGGGAAAATAGAGCTCGGAACGGACTGAAGGGAGTATTTTAATCTTTATGGCACAACCTGATAGAGATAAGTCGGGTCCGCCGGTGTTGGCGCCGGGCAAGACCACGGTATTCGAGAAACCAATTGATACTAATGTGGCCCTGGCCGTTTGTTATCTGCCTCTGGGTATAGTCAGTCTGGCAGCCTGCGTGCTGGTCTTCATGTCCAAATCCGACAATAACCGCCTGGCTCGATACCATGCCGTGCAAGCGGCTCTCATTGCCGTGCTGGTTCTTGTTGTCACCGGTGTGGTAGGCGTTGTCGGCGCCATTCCTTTTATTGGAATCTTAGCCGGGCTTTTGCAGATTGTTATCGCCATGGGCTACTTCATCTTCAGTGCCAAAATGGCATACGAAGCCTTTCGCGGCAAAGATGTGAAGTTGCCGTTGATTGGTAGTTTCGCCGAGGAGTTCAGTAAGTAGTGCCACTGCTGGTGGTTCTATTGTGTGGGCGAAGACTTGTTCATCGTTTGAGAGGGAGGCGTTTTTGAATGGATAGCGTGGCGAAGCTTTTCGACAACAAGAAAGTCAAAGTTCTGGCCGGCGACATACACCAGGGCGACTGGGAATTCAATGGTGGCGTGCTCTGGGGCGGTTTTGATCAGATTAATATCGGGGCGGATCTGGTCAAAATTGAGGTCAAGAACGAAGAGTCTGCCAAGAACATTGCCCAGACACTGGGTTGGGCCATAGCCGGCAATATCGTGCTGGGACCGCTGGGGCTTCTGGCCGGAGCAGCCATGGGCGGCAACCGGAAAAATGTTTGCGCTATGTGCGAGCTCAAAGATGGACGTAAGTTCCTGGCCGTGATGGATTCCAAAATATTTCAACAGATGCTGGCGCTGACCATGAGCGTCTGATGACGGTAGTGCCGCATTTGGTGCGGGGAAAGTGTCTGCACGCGCAGGCTAGTTGAGACCTGTTTAATGGCCCGGGCGGCAATGTTGCAAAGTAAATGTTTATAGCTTTACTTTAAGGGTGTTGGGAAGGGGGCAGAGCTTGCCCGTGTTGCCCAAATTTGAGCCTTTTCCTCTCCGGGTAAAGCCTATCTTAGCGGTTAATATAGCCGGAATTGCTTGAAAGTCTCCTAGAATTACAGCATCAGCAAGTAAAAAGTGGGAGTCAATTCTGAATACCTCAATTCCGCCCCTGGCATACAATGGTAAACCGGCTCTGGCGAAAATTAGCGCCGTTGGAACAGCCCTTCCTTCCAGAACTCTCACCAACTTTGATCTGGAGAAAATGGTTGAGACTTCCGACCAGTGGATCACTGAACGCACCGGCATTAAAAACAGGTTCTTGGTGGGACCCGGTGAGACATGCTCGGACCTGGGTGCCAGAGCCGCTCTGGATGCCTGTAAGAAAGCGGGAGTAGACCCGGCCGATATCGAGCTGATTGTCTTTGCCACAATCACGCCTGACATGATGTTGCCCGCCACGGCCTGTCTGGTGCAGCACAAAATCGGTGCCACCCGGGCCTGGGGCTTTGACCTCTCCATCGCTTGTTCCGGCTTCCTTTATGCCTTGCAGGTTGGTGTGCAGTTCATTCTGAGCGGCTGCCACAAGAACGTGCTGGTCATTGGTATGGATGTGATGTCCTCCATCGTGGACTACCAGGACCGGCAAACGTGCATCATCTTTGGTGACGGAGGCGGTGCGGTGCTTTTGCAGCCGAGCGAGAGCGCCTCTGATGGCTGTTTTGTGGATTACCTTCATGAAGTGGATGGATCCGGTGGTGATTTCCTCTGCATGCCCGGCGGCGGTAGCGCTCATCCGGCCTCGAAGGACACTGTGGAAGGCCGTCAGCATTTCGTCAAACAGGACGGTCCGGTGGTCTTCCGGTTCGCCACTAAGCGCATGCCGGATCTTTGCGTGCGCTTACTTGAACGTAACGGACTGACCGGTAAGGATGTGGATGTCTTTGTACCTCACCAGGCTAACTTGCGCATTATCAAGTCGGCGGTTGAGAGGCTGGGAATGCCCATGGAAAAAGTCATTGTCAATATTGAAGAGTACGGCAATACCACGGCCGGAACCTTGCCTCTCGCTCTCTCCACTGCTCTCAATTCCGGACGCCTCAAGAAAGGTGATCTGGTTCTCTTTGCTGCCATGGGGGCGGGACTTTCTGCCGGTGCGGCTTTGATGCGCTGGGGTTACTGAGGCAGGCGGCACCGTCAGGAATCAGGCTCGCTCAAACGTCTCAAGGTGCCGCCGCGGTAGAGGCGGTTGCCCAGTATTTTTATCAAGTCCTCTCCATCGAAGGGCTTGCGCACATAGTCGACCAGTTCGCGATTGTTGATGGAAAGACCGGGATTCTCGGCGCCGCTCAGGACTACCACCGGCGTGGCGCCGTCTTCTTGTCTGCCGTGCAACCAGTTGATGAAGTCGACGCCGCTGCCGTCAGGCAGATGAATATCAGCGAAAATCAGATCGTAACGGTGGTTTGCGGTCAACTCTTTTGCTTCCGCCACCGAGGCCGCACGCATGGTCTGGAAACCCTTGCGCGTCAGAAAGGCTTTCAAAAGCATGGCGATGGAATCGCTGTCTTCCAGAATAAGTAGTTTAGCAGGCTCCTGACTGTGCTGCTTGGCGGCTTGATTGAGGTCGCTCATGGATGTGTGGGGCAGTGCCGCCGGTTTACGCGGCACTTGCGGCAGTGTGAACCAAAAGGTGGCTCCCTGTCCCGGTCTACTTTCTACGCCTATGGTTCCTGTCATGTTTTCAACCAGGGCTTTGGAGATGGCTAAGCCCAGACCGGAACCGGTATTGCTTTCATTCTCCAGGCAAGAGAGTTGCTGGAAGAGTCCGAAAAGTTCCGGCACTTCTTCAGCTTTGATGCCCGGTCCGTCATCATCGACCATGAAGCGCAGCATGCCGCTCTGCTCCTGGCACTGGGCCAGTCTGATGCGCACAGTGCCGTCTTTGGGCGAAAACTTGATGGCGTTGGAAATCAGATTGGTCAGTACCTGCACCAGTCTGTCGCTGTCTGCCTGACATTCGTGTGCCTCATCGGTCTCCAGGGCAATTTTGACGGAGCGCTCTTCGGCATAGGCTTTCAATGTGTCGATGGTATGCAGGGTCAGGTCGACGGCATTGACTCTCACCGGCTTGAGGTCGAGTTTCTTGGCTTCCAGTTTGCGAATGTCCAATATGTCGTTGATGAGCCTTATTAGTCGATCGCAGTTTTCTTTGGCAATGGTTGTATATTCCAGCGTCTCTTCGGAGATATTGCCGGTCAGCCCGCCCTCAATCAGTCCCAGGGCCGCGCGAATTGAGGTGAGCGGGGTGCGCAGTTCATGTGAGACTGTGGAATAAAATTCCGAAACGCGGCGCTCAACTTCCTTCTTCTCTGTAATATCGTGGGCGATACCACAGAGCCTGACGGTTCGACCGCTTTCGTCTTTAACGGGAAAGACTCGCGACCAGAGCCACCTTTCTGCTTCGCTGCTTCCCTCGGGCGGACGAGTCCTGAATTCCAGCTCCTTGCCTGAGTCCGGAATGTCTGAGAGCGTGAGTAATTCCTTCACGGCTTCTTGATCTGTCGGCACTATTTGTTCGAGGAAGACCGCGGCATTTTGATACAAAGCCTGGCAACTGCGGTGGAATACCTCTTCGAAGGCTGGTGAAGCATAAATGAAACGGTTGTTGCGTTTGTCGATGATCCAGAACACTTCTCTGATATTTTCGGCAAGTTGCCTGAACATGGTTTCGCTGTCCAGAAGTTTCCTTTCGTAGTCGTTTCTAGCCTTCTCCGCTGCTTTGAGTTCATCGATGTCCCGGTGGGAGCCGGCCATGCGTACCGGCTTGCCCTGGCTGTTCCAGACGGCCTGTCCTTTGGCCGATATCCATTTGTAGGCACCGCCTTTGGTGAGCATACGAAACTCTACATCGAAGGGTAGTTTCCGTTCAATGTGCTTCTGCACTTCTTCCATGACCCGGGGATAGTCCTCCGGATGACAGAGTTTGCGAAATACCTCAAAATGGTTGCCCAGTTCGCTCTCCTCATAGCCCAATTGTTCTTTGTAACGGGGCGAATAGAAGACTTCATTTGTAATGAGATCCCAGTCCCAGATGCCGTCGTTGGATGCCGTTATGGCCACATAGTAGCGTTCCTGCGCCTTCAAATAGGCTTCGTTGGTTTCGATGCGGTCGACGAATTGTCCGATTTGCAGACCGACCGAACTCAGTATCGGTAAGATTTCCTCTTCCACCGGTCCTTTGTCCTTGCTGAAGAGGGCTATCAGACCCCAGTTTTGTTTGCCGGTGGCAATCGGTATCACAACTGTTTCTCGATAGAGCCGGCTGATGCGGGAGTCTTGTTCGCTAAAGATCACGGCCGATCTGCTCAGCGAGAGTTTTTCGCATTTGCCTGAAAACCATGACGTAGAGGGAAAACCGGCTCCGATGGCCAGTGGAATAGAAACGGAACGGGTGAGCAGGTAGTCGTGGGTTTCCCTCTCGCCATTCAAGGCCATAACCACACGTTTTAACCGGTTGCTTTTCTCGTCTGCTTTCCAGACCAGACCGATGTCGTAGTCGAGCCAGCCGGTAAGTTTCTGTGTAACCTGTAAGAGTCCTTCGTAAATGCTGTCTGCACCAACCAGAAGCATAGTCGCCTCAAATTGCATCTCTCGCAGAAGCTCTTCCCGTCTTTTTTGAGTAATGTCTCTGGCAATGACTCTGATATAAGTGAGCTTGTTGTTTTGAAAATGACCGTTGGCAGTGATCAGCAGATCTTTTGATTTGCCTTCCGCGTCGCGAGTTTTGATTACTTTCTCCTGGCGGTCTGTGCAACCTTCGGAAAGTATTGCCGCAAGCAAGGTCTCATCACCATAGACGGCGGCGAGACTGCGCCCTAAGTAGTCGGCTTTTTTATAGCCCAGTAGGCTCAGTTCGGCTTTGTTCACGTGCAGAACCGTGCCGGAAGCATCAACAATGCACATGGGCAGAGGGGAGTTTTCGAAAAAGTCCAGGAAGATGTCGCCGAAGTCGGCAGGAACTCCGGCGTATTCTGCATCTGCCGCTTCAGGCTGAGAGCTATTGACTCGTTCTTTGTCCGACTGGAGGTGGTTTTTGCTTACATCATCCATGCCGCTACTTCCCGATAGGCCTGAAACTAAGGGTTATCTGCCCACGCTTATGTATTTTATAGGCCTTCTAGCTCTTATTAAGTTCTACCCTGATCTCCTTGATGTAATTCCCATTGCCAGTACGGCTTAATATTTACTAGTATGCCAGCATCAGGATTCCCGCTACCTACAGCCCAGTTTTTAGGCTTGCATAGGAAGTTTTATATTGGTGGAAGAACGTCCCGACATAGCTTTGACCGATAAGGCAGACCAGAATCTCCGGTCCCAGGTGCTTTATTCGAGGCTGTTTGGAGCCGGCGGCGGGGAGAATGTTGCGACCAGGGAGAGTGGGGCAACGAATTCCGCCCTCAATGAAGAGTCGCTCTTCCAGGTGTTGGGCCATAGAGTTGGGAGTAAGGTGGCGGAATCGGCGCCCCAGCCCCTGCCGAAAGTGCAGGTTGTCGGCGCGCAAGAGTCGGCATCCGAGCAAAGCGCGGCGCCGCCGCAGTCGGCTCTCGTTCATGGAGCCGAGGTCTTTCGCTATAACCTGATTCAAGCGCCCCTGACCGGCTTGACCCAACTAGCCGATTTCACTCTCGGCACCAGGTGGGAGTCACAGACGCGGTTTTATCAGGCGCCGGTTCCGGCTGCTCATGGAAGTGCAGCCTGGGTGGCAGAGGTGGCTGGTGGAGTAGCTGCCGGGGCGGTTCCCTTCTTGCTTTTGCATAAGGCAATTGGTCCGGGAGCCGTGGCCAAAGTAGAAGTGATGGGTGATTATTCGGCTGCAAAAACTCTGCCGATAATAGGTAGGTCTGCCCTGGTAGGTGCCGGCTGGGGTGGAGTTTTAACGCCCGTACAAGAAGGTGAGAATTTCTGGACTACCAGGTTGAATAATTCTCTTTCCAACGCAGCGGCCTTCGCTACCCTGACGGCCGGCACCGTGGCCCTGAAGCGCTCCGGTTTCATGTTCTTGCGCAACGACATGGTAGACGGTACCGCCAGCGGTGCGCTAGGTGGTTTTGTGGCTGCCGACGCGAGAGCCCTATTAACTCAAGGACACCTTGCCTCCGGTAGAGAGAGGCTTCATTCTATGAGCACATTTGCCCTGGGCGGCTTGATGCTGGGAGGCGCCACCACGGCCTATCAGAACTTCCGCCCCGCCAGCGGTATTGCCGGTGTGCGTACACCCGAGGACATGCGCGTCCTGGCCGACCGAACCATCAAACCCGGGCACCCGGAGCGATATGCCTTTGAACCGGAGCAGAAGATACCAGCTAAGGCCGATGCCCTCATGGCCGAGTCGAAGGTTCATCCCGAGTGGCACAACCGGGCCAGTGTGGCGGTGCGCCAGGAAATAGACAGCAGCAACATGCCCGTTGATGCGAAGAAGCTTGTGGTTTCAGGCTTTCAAGAAATGTCTTATGGACTGGAAGCCTTGCATTCACGGCCGCAGCAAAAGCCAATAATGGTTGTGTACGGCTCGGCGCGCTTCAAGGAAAATGACTTTCGCTATCAGCGCGCCCGCTACATAGGCGGAAGGGCTGTGGAGGAAGGCTTTGATGTAATGACGGGCGGCGGACCCGGCACAATGGAAGGCGCTAATCGCGGCGCCTATGAAGCCGGTGGGAACTCAATCGGGGTGGTGCTCAAATTGCCCCATGAGAAAAGAGGTAACGGCTATCAAACCATGACCTTGAAGCATCGCAATTTCTTCACCCGCATGGAAATGTTGAAGCAGGGCGATGTTTTTGTAGTTGAAGACGGCGGCATCGGCACAGCGGCCGAGGCCCTTGATACCCTCACTCACATTCAGACCGGCAAGTTGAAGGAAGTACCCATTTACTTTGTCGGTAAGGATAACTACAAGCAAATGGACTCATGGCTGGCTCGAATGGAGCGCAACGGCACCATCTCTCCCGCCGACCGGCACTTATACCGAATTGTAGACAACCCGGATGATATCTTCCTTGATTTGGAACGCCGTCGAAGCCAGTCCGGTACTTAGATACTAGATACCTAGACTTTTTTGATGGAAGGCGGCTGCCAGTCGCCGTTCAGGGCTTCCGGTTTGGGCGCATAAAGTCTCATGGTCAGACCCAGCACGCCGCCGGCCGGTGCCGGTAGCCAGTTGGCTTCTTTATCCTTGCCCGGGTTAGCATTCTGCACATAAATATCCAGGGAGCCGTCGCTGTTTTTAACCAGGGGCATCCAGGAACTGATGGCAAAGCGATTGAGGCTGTTGGCGCATTGGAAGCCGTCTTTATCGTAGAGGGTGAGGGACCAGAAGGCATTTACCGGCGGCAGTTCTTCTTTCTTGAAGTGCAGCACGTAGTTGTTTTGTGCTTCTATAGGCCGACCCTCACTATCGGCGTAGTTGAGAGGATAAATAGCGTCTTCAGGTTGGTTGGCACCAAGACCGACCATGGCGACTATGGCGCGTTTCATGTAGTTGTTGCCGTAGACACCCATGCTCTCAGTGTTCATCAGCCAGCCGTTGACCGGGCTGCCCATGCGGGTGGTTTTTTCTACCATGGTTTTGAGAGCGTCGGTTGTCGCTTTTGCCACAGCCTTTTGAATCTGCTCTGGTAGAGATTCCAGGTTGAAGCTCTTACCGGGTACAAGGCCGAGGCGAGCCATTCTGGCCAGGATTGACCAGTCGGCTTGATGCGGGGCATGTATCTTGAGTAGTTCGGCGGCCAGGCTGAAGTAAGCGGCAGCGGACATCTCGTTGACTGTTTCCAGGGGCGGTTTTTTCATGTCGATGCTGTCATCGATTTTGGCCACTATCTCCGGCGCCTTTTTGCCCCAGGCAGATAGGGGCGTCACATTCAGTCCGTCTTGAATGGCATGAACGGCGCCGTAATCGGAGGGTCCGTCGGTTTTAATGCGGCCGATTACCCAGACAAAGGGTGTAGGTGCCTCGATGACTTTAAGGTCTTTGGGTACAGTGCCCTGGAAGCCCCTGGTGGTGATCAGATACTTTTGCTCTTTGGTGCCGCTGGTGCGCCAGCCCGGCGCTGCGAAAACATCGCTCCACATGTCCAGCATGGGCAATAGATAATAGCGGCCCTTGGTGTCAGGCGTCGTAACAACTTGAGGCTCTTGCCTGAGATCGAGCCAGACCACGGAATAGAGAGTGTCGAAATTAGGTCTCACAACTGCCCGGAAATCTGCCTCCGGGTAGGCTCTCATATGAGAGAACAAATTGGCCGGTCCAAAGCCCGGTCTTGCTCCCACCGGCAGGTTGGTGCATTGCTTGCGGGTGGCTTCCATGGACATCATGGGATAAAAGTAAAAATATGACTCCAGCGCTATGGCATAGGCTTCCTCCTCGGTTAGTACCGTAGTGGGGTTGCTAAGTGTAGAAGGGATGCTCATGATTACTCTCCCGCTGAATATGCTCTAGACATCGGAAAAGGTTAGCACATTGAGTGGCGGCGACGGTATATCGATATCAGTTGCTTGGTTTATTTCCAGGCTGGTTTGGTCGCACTGGTCTATTGGGTCTATCCGGCTTATCTTGATGGTTATTTTCATCCGGCTGGGGGTTTGGCCTGGATGAGTTCCCTTCGGGTGGATGCGTTGGTCTTTCGGACCGATTTTTCTTGGGATGCCTCGCGCTTTCCTTGTAGTCGAATCCAAGCAGGTATTCATTACTTGTCCCTTCTTTAAATTGAATGCCGCCCATAAGCGTCATCTCCCCACCTCCGGATCTGGTGGTGACATAGCCTCCCACCTCGGAAAGACCGCGGTCCTCAGTAAATTTGATATATAGTCCCCCACCATCGGCAATTTGTGTTCCGGGCAAATGCTCTGAGCTTTTTTCTTGATTTTGGTTGAAGATTTGCCGTTGCTCACTGGCAACTTTGTCATTCCAGATTTCGCCGGCCAGTTTTTCTCCCAGGGCCGGTTCCGCTTTTATTACACTCCCTTCAGACTTCTCTAATTTCATCTGCAATTTCTCCTGCTTGGATCGGTTGAAACACAGGCAGAAGCTTATTTGGCCGATACCGATGCCGCCAGTGAGAAAAGTCATGTTTCCACGTGAGTCATGCTTCCTTGTAAGTCATGCGATGCCGTTTTCTGAGACCCAGAGCGCTGCCTGGGTGCGGTCTCTCAAGCCAAGCTGGGTGAGGATGCTGCTTATGTGATTCTTGACGGTTCCTTCCGAGATGTTCAATGCCGATGCAATTTCCTTGTTGGACTTACCCTGACCGATCAGCTTTAGAATTGTCTTTTCTCTATCCGTCATGAAGCGAAGCTTTTCAGTCTCGCCCTTTTCTTTGTAAGGACGCAGTCGCGCCAGCACCTTGGGCGCAATTGAGGGGCCAAGCTGCACGTTGCCCTTGTGAACTATTTTGATTGCCGCCGACAGGTCTTCAAGTGGTGTGTCTTTTAGTAGATAGCCACAGCAACCGGCTTCGATGGCCGGAAATATGTATTCATCTTCGTCGAAAGTTGTGAGAATCAGCACTTTCACAGCCGGAAAGACCTTCAAGATTTTCTGCGTGCATTCGATTCCATCCATATTAGGCATTCTCACGTCCATGAGTATCAAATCCGGGCTAAGTCTGGGGACCAGTGAGATTGCCTCGGCTCCGCTTCCTGCTTCACCCACCACTTCAATTCCTTCTTCCAACTGCAAAAGTGAAACGATACCCTTTCTCACCATCGGTTGGTCGTCCACCACCATTACCTTGATGCCTATCGTTTGCTGCTTTTCTGTTGCTTCTGCATTGTTCATAATTGCTTCTTCCCGTTAGCCTGCCTTCCGCCGGTAGAGATGTATTCTACCTGGTCGCCTCTTGCCTCGGCGGAGCTACTGCCGGCAGGGCTTGTAGGACCGACATTTTGCCCTGTTATGAGTTTGTTATAAGTGCGCAATAGGGTTGTCAAGATCCGCTGCTATTGTGGCTGCATAAACCCCCGAAACACCCCAGAGTTTGGCAACAGGCAGTTGGCGATGACCGATTTTCCGGCTGCTTTGCTGCGTCCACTTTCTATGCGAGGACAGGCTGATGAGTTTCCTACAAGGCACAAAGCGTACTGCTATTTCAACTTCCTATGTTTGCCTTCTGGCCGGACTTTGTATAACACTACAGATTCAGGCAACAGGCTTTTGCCGCGCCGGTGCGGTCGGTGTTGCTGTTGCTTTCGATTCCCCCTGGTAAGGGCTGAACTGGTTAAGGTCATTAGCCGCTGGTTCAATTGTGGTAAATAGTGGTGGAAAGTTCAGTTGATTTGATTAGATAGTTTTTTGGAGCGCATGTCTGACGCAGGCACACCGGTCTCAAAGTTCGAGCAGCCTGAGGGCGAGCAAATTGCTTTACCGGCACCCGAACTTGAGCACCCTTATTACGGCAAAGCCGTCCGACTAGAGAGTATTGTACTAATAGTCGTGCTCTGTGCCGATTTCATAGCAGTAAGTTACTATCCGGACGGCTCAATAGTTACCAATCCCAATCTGGTTGTTGGCGTTTCTTTGCTTTATGGGCTTCTAGGTCTTCTGCGGCAACCTGCCATATCTCGCATCAGTATACCGGTGCAGATGGTACTGGCCGGTCTAGGTTGTGCCTTCGGACCGGCCCGCTTTTATCAGTGGTTATTTGTTCCGCTTGTGGTGCGCGCTTGCTTTCTCGTCTCCAGGCGGATGGTGATCTTGTGCGGTCTGCTCTGCCTGGTGATTTTTTCATTCTCTTACGTCTTTACCTTTGAGCAGCGCTACGCCTCAGTGGAAGGCGGGCTTTCGGCTCTTCTCTTTGCTCATTTATTGCAATTGTCGGTGCTTTTATTTAGCGCGGTTGCTATTACACTTGCGCTTCTTGCCGAGTACCAGAGCCGGATGAAAGCGGAGAAGCTGGCCCTGGAAATTGAGGAAATAGCTCGTAAATTAGAACGGACGGAAATCGGCAGAGAAATTCATGATTCCCTGGGGCATTCTCTCACTACGCTCAATTTGCATTTAACGCTTGCCGAGAAAGTTTTTGATAGCGATCCTCAGAAGAGTAAGGCGGCTCTGTCACTAGCTCGAGATTTCGCCAGGCAGTCGATTGCTGATGTAAGGTTCGCTCTGCAAGCGCTTCGTTCTGACAAGTTGCGTATGGATGAAGCCGTTAACCGCCTGGTCGAGGATATTGAGAAGGGGCGCTCTCTGAAGGTGACTATGCTTACGAATTGGCCCGCTCTCAGTACCGAGCAGGCTCATCATTTGTATTGCACTATTCGTGAATGTTTAAACAATGCACAGAAATATGCGCAGGCTCAGGAAATTTCTATTGAGGCCTTTCATGACTCCACTGTCCTTACTGTGCTAATTAAAGATGATGGTCGGGGGTTCGATCCTTCTTTGCCCCGGGATGGAAGCTATGGACTTGTGGGTGCCTCCGAGCGGTTGGCTCAGCTTGGTGGCTCTTTTTCGGTTCAGTCTGCACCGGGGGCTGGAACTGCGGTTTCTATCAAACTTCCCCTTTAGTGCATGACTTTTGTCCTTGATTCCGCTGCTCGGAAAAGTAAAAATCGATTATTGAAATTCGATTTCTTTCGGAGCAGATTAAGTGGTTGATTCGTTTGAAAATAAAGTGGTATTGAAGGATGACATGGCCAACAATCTTGTTGGCCATGGTTTGCGAAAGCAGTTTGCGGAAACTTTAGCAGCCGGCGTTCAGCCATCATATACGCCTGAGCAATTGTCTCAACTCGGCGATCAGGTGCTCACTGTTCTGGACGGCGATGGTGACGGACACTCTCGTTTTTCTATAGTCACGGATCCGGGGCAGTCTGCTCTTGCCTCTCATGATCTAGCCAGGCAGACCATGCGTAAACTGGAGACCCAAGCGGGTCAAAGCCTTAATTGGCTTGCTGTCAGTAGTGAGAAGGGCGACAGGATAGATATAGAGATCATTGCAAGCGGTACGCCTGGAACTGGAGGCAGCGACCATAGCGGCGCGGCTCTCCGGACCGGTGGAGAGCATCTTGTCAGCGCCGAAGCCGACAAAGTCTCTCCCCGCGTAAAATTGGCGGGCCGGCCTGTTGATGTCGAAAGTTCCGAAGATTGCCGCAAGCTTTTGACGGATCACCTTGGTCTGGACGCCAGTGCCAGTCAGGAAGAGATAAACCACAGACTGGCTGCAAGAACCAGGCAGCTACCTGATGATACAACTGCCGAGGAATTGCTGGAAGTACTGAAAAGGGAGCGGCTCTCGAACTACTTTAATGAGCGAGGGCTTGACTCACGGGGGCTGACTTTGGAGCAAATGGAACAGCAGGCCTCTCTCAATGCGAGAAATGCAATAACCCCGGACAGCACCGATGTGCCTGTAGACAGTATTTCTGACATAATGCAGGGAGCTGAAAGCTACTATGGTTTGCCTCCCGGTTCCAGTGCCGATGATTTGCGCCGTTTTATGGAAGGAAGATATGCCGCCATTGCAGGTTTGCCGGCCAATACCCCGAAGAAAATAGTAGATCAGGCTCTCGATAAGCTTTGGGGAGCGCGTCGGGATCGCGATGAATACTTGAGAGGAATCGGTTTGAGTGAGCAGGCCGACATGGAAGCCTCCGCAAACTCGAGAAGAGATAGATTGATTGAGGCCGGTTATCCTGCTGAAATGGCTAACACGGAAGAGGGTGTCGCTATCCTGGACTCAATGGCGCGCAGGGAACAAGCCAGACGGCTTGGTTATCCGGAGGGCTTTGACGCGTCTGTCCTCCCGGCAGAGAGCGCCGACGGAAAAGCCCAGGATAGAAAACAACTGGCCAGGTTGCTCGGCTTACCTGAAGACGCAAGCAGTGGCGAACTAGATCGCGCTGCGGCTGATACCTTCGGGCAGTGTGCGCCCTTAGTAGAGGACTTTGCTTCCGGACGATATATTGAGTTTCCCGGGGGGGAATAAAGAGGGGTCGAGGTCAGCAAATCGCCAGAGTGCCTTGCTGTAGTTTCGATGATGGGAGGGGTGAGCCTGGCTCAAACCTCCCTCTCTCTTCTTCTTCTTCTTCTTCTATCAGGTCAGGACCCTCGTACAAAGGAAGAGCCGGTCATCGACGGGCTCTTCCTTTTTGTTTGCCGGTTGGTCCGTGCGCCTGTCTTTTGGCTTGGCAAACAGCGTCAGGGTTGGTGCGGTTTGCCGGGTTTGTCGATCATTGCTCGAATAATCTCGGCGCGCTGGTTAGGCGGCAAATTCATGACCTCTTGTGGAAGTTTCCTGTTGAGAAGTCCGGCTTCCTGTCCGGCCCCCTCTTGCACCATGTTTCTTATGGCGGCGCTTCTCGTTGAAGGCGGCAAATTTATAATACTTTTGTCCACATGTCTATCTAGCAGGGCGCCACTGGTTGCGCTGGACGAATTCGTAGGTTTCAAGGGTTCCGTCATTTTGTGAATGGCATCAGCTCTTGCCCTCGGTGGTAATGCCATGATTTCTTCTGGAAGGCTGGTGGTGGGGTGAATGAATCTCTGCTGTGCGTTGCTACTGAGGGCGGATGTCTCGCTGCGGGCGGCCCCTGTTAATCCGGCAATACTGCTCGTGGTAGCTCTTGTGAGGGCCACTGCGGCTGAGCCTCCTACTGCGCCGGCGGCTAGATCGGTCATACCCGCCCCCATTTCTCGAAGTTCTTTGCGGCTTTGCTCGACTTCTTCCTTCGTATGTTCGTTGTCGTTTGCTACAGTTTTTGCGGATTTCATCCAGCCATCGATGTTGTCATAGACTTCGTAGGCTGCGTAAGCGGCACCGGCTACTGCTGCCGCTACAATAACTTCCGGGGCTACGACGGCAGCTACAACGGCTGTGCCGACGGCGGATGCTGCGGCTATTGCTGCCACTTTGACAGGATGTTCAGTAACCTCTTCCAGGGCACCAGTAGCAATCTCTTTGCTTACACCAAGATAACCGGACGGTTCTGACTCCTTGTTTCTGTTTTGCGGTTCGGCGTTTTGCCGTTCAGGTTCTTTTGCGGAATCGAGCTTCGGTTCTGCCATGTTTTCTTGATTTTGCTTCTTGCTGTCCGCGGTGGCAATCTGCTTATCCGCTTCAGGCTCGGCTTTTGCTTCCGAATTTTTGTTTTCAATTGCGACAGATTCTCCGGTTCCGTTTTTGCTTACAGTTCCATTGCCCGTTTGCTTAAAGAGCGGAGGAATTGTCAGGTACTCACCGGTATGCGCGGTAGGATAGATGGTGCCGTCTTTCTTGACCTTGCCTTCGTTGGCTTTCTTGTACTCTTCTACTGTTTCCGCGATGTGTCCTGGTTTTACCAATTCTCCCGGCTTGTGGTGCTCAATAGTAGACTTTGCTATTCGCCAGAGGGAGTCGCCCTGGAGAACCTCCACATGTTCATTGTTGTGAACGCGGACCTTGCCCCATGTCTCTACTTTCTTATCTTCGTCCTTTCCCAGTTCCGAATGTGTCATGACAATTTCCTTTAATCCTTGCTTTAAAGTTCTGCGGTTTATTGCTGCGCTCTGCTATTTCACCCCTGCGGCTTTGTCTTCTCTCTGCCGGGTGACCTTCGCATGCCAGCCGTCTTCCGTACCGGAGGTTTTCAGTGCGTCTCCTATTGCAGCCGGAATGCTCAGGGCGCTGTCAATTGTGCCGCCAACGAATTTCTTGGCGCTATCGTAAGCTTCTCCGATGGAATCACCCAGTCTGTCTAGTCCGCTACTAGACTCAACCTTGAGTCGACCGTCCTTTTGTGAAACCGTAGCTGGATGGTCGCCTTTGAAGTTGATTTCTTCAACATTGCCGTCTGTCTCTACTATTTCGCATTTTGGTAGCGAGGAAAGTGAAGAGGGATTAGCGCATCTGTCACCCATGATATTGAGAGCAAGTTGAGTGTTGCTTGGATCAAGCATGTCCAGTTGACTTTGTGCTTCTCTGGTATTGCCCTTTTCTATGTTTTTCGAGGCGTTGTCTATAATTTCAAATCCGTTAGCCATGGTAAGTCCCTCCTGCTGCCCGCGAGCAGCTAAAGAAAATGTGTTTTGAGTATTGCCTTGGATGAATCGACTGCTTGTCTCTTCATCCGCGTAGCTTGGTAAGTGTATTCAGGGTAGAGGTCAAATATGGCAGCGCTCTAACATGAGGCGATGCTCCTTTTGTCAGGTCCAACAGCTGCTATGCAGACTAACTCCCAGGGGCACGCTCAGTCTTAGTTCCAGAAGATAGACATCGAGTTCCAGTGAAAGCTCCACTGTGCTTGTGTGAAGGCGATTGTAAAAATATTCCTCTGAGGCTTTTATGGCGCGGTGATAGAGTTCGACTGCCCGTTTTACATCCTGATTTTTTCTGGCTTGACGAGCACCTTCCAATAGAACTTCCCAGACTACCAGTCCCGAATTGGAATCAATTGTTCTGTATATTTTCTTGTTCATGGTGCTACCTGTATCCGTTTGCTTGCGGGGATGTTTGGTAAAACATGGAAATTTCCGGTCTCTTGTTCAGCCCCTGGGGGGCGAAACTGGCCGGAGCCCGGTCAACAGTGTGATACATAGAAGGTGGAGTTTCTTGCTCCTCCACATGGCGAACAAGTGCTTCAATCAGGATTTGTCGTTTTTGCGGTGCAAGAACGCGCATCGAATCCTGGAAGATCACCCAGGCTGCTTCTCGTTCGTTTCTCTTTAGCTTGAGTATGATTTGATCGATATATTTGTCGGTAAGATTGTCTTGCATAGTGCTGTTCCTTGAAGTTTAAAAGTATGGGGCTCAGTTTTACTTCTGAGAGTTTGAGCATATACAAGAAACAAGGCACCGTGAACTTGCATAAGGCATAGTCGCGACTATGACTTTCGTCATACGGCGGTGGCGGTTTTGGCTAGATTGGGATTGGACTTGGGGTTCAGTGTCTTTTTCCGGCTGCCGTCTGGGGGGCGGACAAATCGAGCATTCCGCGCCTTTCACCTCTTAACGACAGAAGCGCGCAGTCTTTACCTGGGCCTTCCAGCCACTCCTTAATGGCTTCCTCGACCCTCTGGTTGTGGCGAATATGGTAAATAACAAGAATGGCCGAGCCGGCGCCGCTCAGTACGCATCCTAAGATTGGTGCATTGAGTAAGTGGGAGCGCAGAGAGTCCAGTTCAGGTACGCAATGACGTCTGTAGGGTTCGTGGATGAGATCTTTCATTCCTTCTCTCAAAGCCTGATCGTTTGCGTTTGATACAGCTGCCAGGAAAAGAGATAATCGTTGCAGATTGCCCAGGACATTTGTCGTCGGCAGGACCGCCGGTATAAGTTGCCGCATGGCAGGTGTATCCAGGCAATATGGAGGAAGCAGGCAGAAGAGTTGCCATTGTTGGGGCCAATGAAGTTGCTGGGTAATAACTCGGTTGCGGCCTGGGCACTGGGCCGAGACCACGAGGTCACCCAGAAGACAGGCGGCCACGGTTTCACCCCGGGCTTCTAAGGACATAGATTGAGCGAGCAATTCGGCCTGCCCCAGAACCAGGTCTTCTATTGAATTGACGGCATATATCGCAGCTAAAACTATTCCATCAAAGACGCCCAGCCCCTTGTTGAGGGGAAGATCGGACTCGACTAGAATCTTAAGACGTTGCAGCAGGTGCCGGCGACTTGTGCAGACTTTTGAGATCAGTGTATATACCAGGTTGCCGATGGATTTTGCATCACTTGCAGTTCTTATCGCACCGCTCAATTGCACCATCGGTATGTTGACTTCGGGATGGGGGAGAATTTCCACCGTTACCGTACTGTAGGCGTTCAAAGCCAGTGCCACCGAGTCAAAGCCGGGACCGAGATTGGTGGCTACGGCCGGCACTCTTACTACAAGCGACTTGGTTCCGGTGCCACGACGTCCAGCTCTAAGGGGTGGCTTGGTGCTCTCCCCAAAGGCGCTCATGTAAAAGGTGGAAGGCAACAAGATGGACGCCGACCTCGTTTCGAAGCTGTTCTGGTGAAATATACGCTTCTGCTCCAGCCTAGGGAACTGACTAAAGTCAGGTGCCGACCATGACTTCCGGCTTAGCGCGGGTCTACGGGGCTGCGCTAGTGACCCCATAGAAGTCGGCAAACTTTGTTGTTTCAGCCTGCTACATTGCCGAAGTGTTTTGAGGCGGCAAGATCAGTGTGCACTGGTTGCATGCAGTTAGGCCAGCGTTATGCAGTTTGCGCAGCGTTGCCGGCCCTGCCTGTGCAATTTGTGGTCGTGCGAGTTGCGCTCAATAAAGTTGGCAGGAAATTGGTGCTCTGGAAAGAATGTGAAGTTGTAGAGAATCTTATGGTGCAAATTGTGGATTGAAAGCGTGCCACTGTTAGTGGTGCAAATCTAACGGTATGTTACGCCTTTTTTGACTAGCAACAATTTACACAATTGCTCTCATAATCGCTCCAGGTTTGCGCTAGATTCGAGTCCTTCCTGTATTTCCAACCGCGCCTGGAGGCACTGACTACCTAACCTTTTATCCGCGCAGTACTGCAGTCGACCTTCACTATTTCACTGAGGCAGTGGAATAGGGTTACTAATACTTCTATTGGTGTTTCTTGAGCAGTCGCTTGCCGCTATATCGCGCGAGGGAGTGCTTGAAGACCCGTCCTTCAGGAGGTTATCCTCTATGCTTTCACGTAAACAAATATTGTTTGCCGCCATTGTGATGCTTGCGCTAGCCGCTCTTGCTGGTTTGCCGGCAACGTCCTTTCCGCTCTTTCACTCTGCTGAGTTGTTTTGCGCCTTGTTAGGTTGCGATAGCTCCTTGCCGTCGTTTCCTCTAGCCTATGTGATTTTCTTTGTGGCGCTGGTCTTCCTTGTCAGTCGGCTATTTAGTCGCGAGTTTGCACCGGCTCGTATATTCATTTCAACAGTGCTTGTCTTTCTTGGTGTGCGCTATTTAGCGTGGCGCATTGCGAGTGTTTACATACAGGAAGAATCTTCCACCATGTGGGTGCAGATTCTCTTCCTTCTTATTGAGCTTTCTGTGTTTGCAAATAGCCTGCTCTTCATTGTTATCACAGCCTGGCCTACCAATCGAAGCGAGGAGGCCGATAAGCTGCAGGTTGCAGTCGACAGCGGCATTTTCTTGCCTAGCGTCGATATTCTCATTCCTTCATATAATGAAGATGGCGAGATGCTCAGGCGCTCGATTTGTGCCGCGCAGGCTGTCGACTATCCTCCTCATCTCTTGCGGGTGTTTCTGCTTGATGATTCGAGGCGAGATCACATAGAGAGGCTTTGTCGGGAACTTGGATGCAACTACGTGCGCCGCCCCGACAATAAGGATCATAAAGCCGGCAATGTCAATCATGCTTTGAAGTTTGCCAGTCCGGCCATAACTGCCGACCTTTTGGTTTTCTTTGATGCAGACTTTATGCCGGTCAGTACCTTCCTGCGGCGCACCGTTGGCTTTTTCCAAGACGGGCAGGTAGCAATGGTTCAGACACCGCAGCTCTTTTTCTCTCCAGATGCACCGCGGCAGAATCTGGCAGTTGAGACAAAGAGTACAAATGAGGAGGATCTCTTCTTTCAGGTCATTCAACCGGGGCGAGACCGTTTCAATGCCACTATGTGTCACGGCACCTGCTTTGTGATTCGGCGATCGGTTTTGGAGGAGATCGGCGGACTGCCGACAGACTCTCTTTGCGAAGACTGGGCTACCTCAATAATGGTTCAGTCCAGGGGCTACAAGATCCCCTACTTGAATGAGCGTTTGAGCTGTGGCGCCAGTGCCGTAACTGTGGCCAATTTTGTTAAGCAGCGTCTGCGCTGGGCACAGGGTACCTGGCAAATGTTGCTAACCCCTCTCAACCCCTTGCGTGTGAAAGGTCTCAGTCTCATGCAACGCCTCGTGCATATGGCCGGCGTCTTGCACTGGTGCATGAGTCTTTGTACGGTTGCTACAATTCTCCTGCCTCTTATTTTCTTCACCACCGGCACCGGGCCGTTTCGGGCTACTCTTGAGGAGGCTCTGGCTTACTGGCTTCCTTACTACGGGGCCAATGCCTTGTGCTTCGTCTGGCTGACTCGCGGCTACCGTGCGTTTTTCTGGTCCGATATATATGGACCATTATTGGCCGTGCCGGTCTTCATTAGCTTCCTCAAGTTCTTATGGAAGCCCTTTGGTGCCACTTTTCAGGTGACTCAAAAGAGTGGCGCGCCCGGCGGCATTTCGGTGTGCTGGCCTGTTCTGCGGCCAATTCTGGCTATTCTGGTCAGCTATGCTCTGGCTGCTACCTACTACGCTTTCAACCAGCTCTGGCTGGGGGTTGATCGTAGCAGTTCACCCTTAATGATCATCCTGACAGTCTATGGCAGCCTGGCGCTTCTGGTCAGTGCAATGGTCTGCATCGATAGACCCGATAGGAGGCAATCGATTCGAGTCAGGCTACAAATGCCGGAAGCTATTTCGGTACTTGTCCGGGGCGCGGTGCAGGAAGTCTTGATCTTTGAGCTTTCCGAAGGCGGACTTTTGTCATCCGGTCTAGATCCGAACCTGGAAAGTGGTGAAAGCTTGTTATTGTCCATACCTGCAATTCAGGTGGAAAATCTCATAGCCTCGACCGGCCCTTTGCGCCCGGACGGGTTTCGGGCTTTAGTCTTTGACAAGAGCTTGCTGTCTCATTTTCACTACCGTTGCCTGGTGCAGTTCCTGTACACGCAACCGAGACGCTGGGCAAAGCCGGAAGTAAGTGAAGTTTCCGGCATCTTAGCCCTTCTTTCCAGTCTGACGAATCTACCCTTCCTACAGGGGCGTGTTCGTTGACCGCGACTATTTGTAAGTTCTTCTTCTTCTTCTTCTTCTTGGAGTCCGACTATGAAAACACTCAGGTTTATCCTTAAGGGGATAATTTATTGTGCTGTTGGCTCGCTCATGGCGGTGTCAATCTGGTGGCTGTTCTTTTCCGTTGATGGCACAAAGGCCTATATCAACGGTAGTTTGTCCTCTGTTAATGCTCCCATCGACGGTACCATCAGTCTGGTTCGCCTCAGTCCTACCGATTCCGTCTATGAGGGTATGTCCCTTGGTGCGGTGACCAATCCGCGAGCGGCTCAGCTAGAGCTGGATTACAACCGGCTGCGTTCCGACCACTTGCAGCTAAGCCTGAAGGAAGAGACCATGAAGGCTGCTCTCAGTGAAAGGCAAGCCCTTCTGGAAGATACGCTGCTTAGAGTTGCCAGTGAAACTAAGCTCAATGTTGAGTTGGTTGAAGGTGATATGGAGAGGGCCCGGCAAGAGTTGAAAGGCTTGGAGGCATCTGCCCGGGTCGCCAATGATAAGTGGCGTCGGGTTAGCGATCCGCGAGTTCGAACCGCCCTATCCCAAAACGAGTTGGTTGAAGCTCAGGGCCTTGCCGATACCGCCAATGCTCTGGTTACGGCCAAGAAGGCCGAGCTGACCGCCTACAAGAGCCGCTTGCAGGCGGCAATGGGTGGATGGGACGCGCAACTGCGTCAACGCACCCAGTCTTTCAGCGAGAAGATCAAGCTGGAGCGCGAGATTAAGGACCTCACGCGTGATATCGCTGAGACTAAATTGCGGGGAGAGCAATTGGCTGTTCAGGTCAAGCAAGCGGAGGAGCAGCTTGGATTGGCCCGTGCCGCCGGTCTTGTCAGTCAGATCAACGGTTGTGTCTGGAGCATTGAGCGCCGGGACGGTTCGGTTGCCAGGGCGGCTGACACGGTTTTGCAGATACTAAGTCCTGATGATCGCTGGGTAGAGGCTTTCGTTCCTGAATCTCAAGCCAGCCGCCTGGGTATTGGAGACTCGGCAATAGTTTCTGTTGCCGGTACGAAGGAGCGCTTTCCTGCCACCATTGAAGCTATTCGTAGTGGTGGCGGTCGTATTGCTACGGGGCAGGATGTCGCTTACCCGCCTCCGGAGCGCATGCGTAAGGAAGTGGCAGTGCGCCTGAGATTCAGCCAGGATAAGGCGCCACAGTTTTCTAGCCGGGACTTTTATGGGGTGGGTAAGACCGTCTCAGTCGAGTTTTCCGGCAGTGGTTCTCTTTCCGGCTTCATTCAGCTTGTCCTGGATAACGCTGAAAGCCGGCTCGGACAGGTCTTGCCGGCTGTCGCCTCTGCCGCTGAGAGTTTCAGCCTGCCCCAGGTTGTGTCCGGGTCTTCCTTATTGCCGGTGTTCTATCTGGTTGCCGGTATGTTTGGCGGCATGCTCTTGTCTGTAGTTTTTAGGCGGGCACCGGCTGTAGTTTCCGTATGCGGTGGTGCCGGGGTGGTTTCGCTTTCTAATTCGGAATCCCTGGCGGCAATGAAACAGCCGGTGAAAGACTCGGAAGTTCGGATTTATTACCCCAGTGATAGGCTCAGTTTGCCGGAGCGGCATTTTCAGAGGCCGGTACATGATGCCGGTGCAGTTGGCGCGGGAGAGGCGTTTTGTGCCCGACCGTTAGACAACAAGGCTCCGCTTCGCAAGGCGAAAAGCAAGCGGAAACTCAAAGGTAAGAGCCGGAGGAAATCCCATTGAGTAAGAAGAGTTGGCTTGGCTACGTGGTAACTGTCACCACGGCGAAATCGGAGACGCAGTTGAGAGTTGATAAGTTCATCAACCCGGAGGAATTGGCCAGATTGACTTTGGAGCGCTGTGGTAAACGCAGGTTTGGCTTGCCGCACTGCTGGCTAAAGTCGGACTTGAGCAGGCAATGTGTCCTTGACTATAAGTCAGAGACTGCTTGCCGTATGGAGGCAATCACTGAGTTTGTCCTGGAGCATTTCGAGGCGTTGTCCGGTCTGAATGCCTATGTCTGCGCCGAAGCGCTGGAGTCGTTTCGCCATCCTTATCTGCAAGTCGATTTCTGTTTGAAGCAAGCGGCATTAAGCGCTGTCTTGAAAGAGATAGGGCGGGTAGTGCGTGTGGAAAGAACTTTGGAAGTGGGGTGGAACTTCTGTGTCACTCCCTTTGGCGCCGATCGTTATGCCGGCTCGGCCGAAAGGAAAAAGCCGGTTTTCGGAGCTTCGCGCAACGAACTGCTCCTCTGGTTCAACAGTTAGGTGATTGAGATGGGGCAAGGTCATTAGACATCGGCCTTGCTTCGGTTAATGTACCTTCGCACTCGGGTTGGATCCCTACTTCCCGAGTGCTTTTCTTAACTCGAGGTTACTTATGAACAGCTTTTTCTTGGCTGTAATTCTTGTTCCAGTATGTTTTGCGGCGGGCTACCTTGTAGCTCGTATGCGAGACCGACGTGTTTCGCCTCCAGGCATCGAGTCGGAAATTGTAAGTTTACTGAGGAGCCTCCGGCAATTGGAGACCCGTTCGAGCAAAAGTAATGCAGCCAGGCTTGATTTCCTTGCCAGAGCGCGCGCGCTGATTGTTCAAGCCATCGAAGAGAGCCGAGCTCCCTGTCTTACCAGTAACCGTCCCGTCTACTTTCGCCGCGCCCTGATCAGTGAGTACTTGATGAAGGCTCGGCAAGAGCTCAAAATGTCCGAAGTATTTGAGGAGTAATTGAGTGTAGAAATATAGTCTCGTGGGTAGATTGCCTTCGCCCATTTTTTGTCAGTGCCGTCCAGCCGGAAGTCAGGCGCTTGCCTATTTGTCCTGAATTGGAAGTCAGCCGCGTTCGCTTCTGTTATGGAGTTCTACCTCCTCCCCGCTGAGGTTGAACCAAAGAGAGGCACATCCTGTGGTGCGCCTCTCTGTAAACTCCTTAGGGTTGCTTTTAATCGGTGCTTTAAGCTAGGAGGCGCTCAGCCTCAAATCCGGCAGAATATTGGAGGCACTTCGGTAGTCCTTGCAGTCGGCGGGATCGGTTACAATCGGACCGCCCGGTCCGCACTCGTAAAGTTTTAGCGCTTGTCTTGAGAGATCTGCCGCTTGTTCCTGGGCCGGGTCTACCACACGGTGATCGCTTGCTTTATCGTTTTCCATTTGTGCTTACCTCAATAGAAAGTAAAATTGACTTGAACAGAGTTTAGTTCTGCAAACTCAAGCAAGGAAGAAGCCTCGGTCACTGAAATGTAGTTACTTTTGTCATGGCGCTTCCGACCTCTGAGGTTTGATTCCATTCGATGGCGCCTTCTTGGTAGCTGAAACCCGCTTCAGCTGGCAGATAGTTACAGTGCATCTTGGGTGACCATCAGCTAAGGGGTGGTATAAATGGGTCCGAAAAAGTGGGGTTCAAGTTCGCTTAACTCTTTGATGGAGTATTTTCTGATGCCATCTTCGAAACCGCCGTGAGGATCTCTTAGTGTGACGGTGCCTCCGTCTGCACCATTGGCATCGAAGTCTAGAAGCGAATATGCGTGCAGAGAGCTTTCCGATAGAGGGCTGGTCCTGAGCATCGTAAGGTTGAGCGAGCCGGCATTACTTGCGGCGAGGTGTTGGCTTAGATATTGGGTGAAATCTTCATGGGAAAATTGCCAAGGTTGGTTTGCCTGCGGCTGTGCGGTTAATTGTGCTCCACCATAGGGTTTCCCAGTGAGGAGCCGAAGGGTTTCAACTATATCCCAACCGCCGTCCAGTATTTCGATTGGCGATGTTCCTGGTGAGTATTGTTGATCGCTCAGTTCGGAGAAGTTTTCTGTGGCCGCTATCGGATCTATAGATTGTTCTTTTTGCCTGCGATATTCACCCAGGGCTTTCTCAATGATAGAGCCGCTTGGGCTGCCCGATAGGAATACCGTTTGTTCGGCTTGTGTTGGGGGTGTTATTGTGACAGGATGGTCTTTATCGCCCGGGAATGTAACCGTGTATGTGTCGTTGTCGTTTTGCCGGATCATTGACTTAAGAAGAGCCGGTTCGTAGCGCATGATCGAAGCTATTGCGGCTACGAGGTAGCAGTCGCCGATTTGTCCCTGGTCAGGATAACTATATGTTCCCGTAGCTTCTAGCTTGGTTGCCGCCACCGATTTTTCCAACCTTCTGGAAAGCTCCCCAATTTCTGAGTTTATTGAGAAGGCAGCAGCCTTTTGCAGTGCTAACTTTTCCGTCGCAGCAAGGTCAATATAGGGAGTTTCGTCCCGATTCAAGGCACCATTTTCATCGCGCTCTTTCATCAGGTACTCAAGCGTGGCTGCGTCGCCGACGGAACGTCTGGCGCTTGATGCTTTCCTGAGTTCTTCGTCAGAGAGAGCGGCATCCCGGTCAAGGTCGAATTTGGCAAAGTCTGGAGTTTTGTTGTCCGGAGGGGCGGGGTGAAAGAAAGCCAGAGCATCTTTTGCTTTAGCGAACTCTTTGATATCGACTCCGGCGCTTAGCTTAAATTGAGTCAGATCCGCTTTAGTAATACCGCGGCTTTTATCAATTCCGAAGTCGTCATGTAGCTCTGCCAGGCGTTCTTGATAACGGTAGAGAGTAGCGAGTGCTAAGGCATCTTCGTTCTTGATGCTACTATCCTGTAAGCCAATTGAGAGTTCCATTCTGTCCAGGAAGTCGTTTCCATTCGTGTCGAGCCTGGGAAAGAGTTGAAGAGCTCTTTGCGCTGCCAGCTCAGACGGAGTCGCATCTATGGTAATTTGCGGTAGCGACTGGGGCTGCGGGGAGTTGCTCTCTGTCGGCGCTATCACTTGGTCTGTAATGGCTCGAGGAGTTGCTCCTTGGTAGGCGTCTGCTAGCAGTAGGTTCTCTATTTTGCCGTTGTTTTGAGCACTTTGCTGTTCCTGCAGTTCTCGAGTTTTCATGTCTGTTGAATTCCGATTTTGAGAGTTAAGAAAATGGTTGGTGATTGCTGGGAAGCAATTTTGCTCTCTTTAGCGGGCGCGGAGAAGTGACTTCCGTCACTGGTTTGCTTATCAGTCAAGTCCAACAGGTCATTCCGGTTGCCGCCCAGTCTCAAAACTGGCGGCTGTCTAGTAGCTCGAAGAGCTGATTTGCCGTCGGGAATACGGACTCATGGACTTTCGGGTCTTGCGTGGGTCTGCTTATGGAGTTGACTCCAAGCAGCGCTCCATCTTCGCTGAGTGTCGGACCTCCAGACATACCCTTTAAGATAGTTGACTCTCCAGCCAGTACGTTTGCTTGCCGGCTTGCATAGAGTTGATTAAGAGGCAGTTCTGCATTGGAGTATAAGGTACCGATCTGTCCAACCTTATTGACCTGACCCACACCTGCTATTACCTGATTGTAGTTCTTAATGGTGCCGAATGGAAAAATATACTCTTGTAGTCTGGCGGCTCTAACCGAATGACCTGAGATTGCGGGATAAGCACGGTATCCTATCCCTGCTCTGTTCTGGTCTAGTTCCAATATTGCCAGATCTAGATCCGGGTCTGATTTGATGACTCTGGCCGTATGTTGGCCAGGCTTTAGAACACGCTGGTTGTCGAGATAAGGCGGCGCGTTGAGCATGTCCGCCACTTCGATGTACAGGTTTGATGATGGGTATTCTTTGACAACGTGGTGCGCGGTGGCGAGTAGCCGAGAAGGTCTGCCGGCGGAGTCTGTAATGAAGAAGCCGCTTCCTGCGTTGATAGTGGGTGATAGGGGGGTGCGTCCTAGATTCCAGATGCGCGCTACACTTGGACTGTACTCGGTATACAGTTTTACAAGTTCGTTATCGGGCGCAAAAGTGCGAATTTCCGGTCCTCTGGTCAGATCCGTCAGAACCGAGATGTTGACTCTCTTGCCGGTGTCAGCCTGTTTCGTCGCAGGTTTTTCTTGTCGGTCTGCATCAACTGACCGGCGCGGGGAGATGTTAACTGGATCAAGATTGAAGCTTCTAGCCAGAGCGTAATAGGCTTGTCGGTCCGTGTAGTTTCCGAAGGTGTTGGAAGAGAGCTTGGCAGTGTCATTGAGGTAGACGCCGCCATGATAATTATCATCTGAATCAGACTGGGTTTTTAAGACTAGATTTCCGTGAGAGTCATATCCCAGGGTATTGCCTCGCAGCCCGCTTGTGTTCTCAAGCTTTTTAAGCAGGGCGTCACTGAGCCGTTGAGTCTGTGCTACACCGTAGCGGTTTTTGATGGCTTGAATAAGGGGGGCATCCACTAGCGCCAGAGGAGCAGACTTTGTTGAGTCCGGAGAGCGCTCCAGCACATCGCGAGTAACGGTTATGCGATTGCTGATGCCCATTCTGGTAGAGGTGGCTGTGGTTCCTGTTTCAGTCTTGGCACCGACTCCCTCACGCGAGATGATTGAGTCGAGCTTTCTTACGGTATCCTCCAGGCGGCTGTCGTCTCTGAGGTAGATAGTGAATACCTTTTCCTCTTCGCCGCTAAGCGGCATCTTGTCGTCTCCAAAGCCCTTGGAGCCGTTAGGATGACGGCCCGTTAGAGTCTCTTCCAGTCCTAAGGTTTTCCAGCCTGAAAGCTGCTTTTGCAAGTCGGCGTCTTTGGACATAGCCTTGATAAGGGCCACCTGTAGTTCTCTTCTTTCACCCAGAGTTGTAGCGCGTACTTGCACTTTGATCGATGAATTGTCCGGTCCCCATTTCTGTACCGGGGAACACCAGCCATTGTGCCATTTCAGTATCAGTTGGGTGTCTCCGTCTGTGTAGAGGCGGGCGGAGTTATTGTCTTTATCTCTTAGAAGATCCAATCTAATTTGTGTACCGTCCGGCTTTGTCCAGATGGTTTGCCTCCAACCCTTGTTATTCTCATCCCTCATATAAATCATCCGAAGGGATCCGTCGGCGACTGTAACGGTTCTATCGGTGGTGATCTTGTGATTAGTGGGCACTCCTCTGTAACCAAGTGAATTCTGGTGGGAATTGTCTGAGTTGGGTGAGAAGGTAGTCATTGAGGAGTCCAACTCGTGATTGTCGGAAATCCCTTCCTTTGGTGCGCTTTTGGCTATTGAGTTGCCCAGGGTGTCTCCCACCAGAGTGGAAGTGAAGACCTCAGAGAATGCTTGTGAGTTGAATTCCTGTCCTGAATATTTCGCCTTAATGAACTCGCTTCCTCCAGCGACGCCGGCATTTCCCGCCAGCTCTAGTCCATTAAGAGCAAGGTTTGTAAGAGGACCAGCTCCGGCACTAGCCTTTATGTAACCTGCTTTGAGCCCGATTGTGCCTGCTGCGATGCTGGCGCCGGTGTCTGTAAGCAGGCGCACTGCCAGTTGGTCTGGTTGTAGTTGCCTCTCCCGGGTAAATTCTTGCCACTTCCTTTCTTTCTCGACATCATCAAGGGAGCCGTGCTTCCGTTGGAACTCATCCATGGCCAGTCTATACTCGTCTGCCATGTTAATGCCAGAGGCGGTGAGCCCGGAGGATGCAGCCGACGTGCTCATAGACAGAATCTCGCTGCCGGTTTGTGAAATTCTGGTGGCGCTCAATAGCGCACCTTTGGCCACTTGTGTTCCCACACCCATAGACACTGCCGTGACTGATGCATTCTTAAAATCGGCCACGGCTCGTGTGTTGAAGCTGTTCATGGCCTGTTCGAAAGGCTTGTTGTTTATCACCATTTCGGTGCTTTCTGTGCCGGCGTTACTGATCAGACCATTAGCAGTGCCGGCAGCAATGCCAAGCAGAATTGAGCCGGTACCGCCTGTAGTGAGGATAACTGTTCCAGCCACACAGCCGTCTCTGACGGTGTTAGCCACCACGCCTGCCGTCTTCATGGTTTGCCTGACTTTCTCTATGTGCTCCAGGTCACGCTCAGCACGCCCTTTTAAGGTCTGGAAGAATTCCCTGTCTACATAGCTTATTCCATCTAGAGATTTACTTATCTCCAGTAGTCGTTGTCTGTCTGCATCATTAAGTCTGCCGCCCTGCTCTTTCTGCTTTATCTCTTTCAATGCCTTTTCACTTGATTCTACTTTCTCATCAGCCAGTTGCTTGCGTCTTTGCAGGTCTTCGAGCGAAGCCCTGGTCTCCCTGATACTTTCCCGGTTGTTGGCTTCTGTGCCTGTTATCCAGTCGAAGAAGCCGCTTTCTTTGAGTTCCTTTTCGACGCGCTTGATACTTCTTTCAAGAGAGCGTTCCAGTGATTCGGCCGCAGGTTTTGCATCCTTTATTGCTGCCAACTTTGTTTCTAGAGTTTCGGCGGTGCTATTGTTCTCTTCATTTTGATCTGCTGAGTTTGACTGTTCAGCCTTTCGTGGGCTGGGTGTGTCGAGGGCATCCCTGAGGAATTTGTCGGCAGCGGCATCCTGCAACTGCTTACCGCTAGTTTCATGCCTTTTCGCATCAACGTTTTCGCTGTTGAATCCTTCCAGTGGATTTGTCATAAAGTGTTCGGGCCTCTCTGTCTTCTTTCTCCAGGAATAGATAATCAGGTCTGGGATTTGCCTGGAAGTGACGTTGGTAATGCCTAACCTTGGCTGTTTGGCTGGAAGATATGTGGCGCCGCCGACACGCTTAGGCATATTCAATAAGGATCAATTCTGTCTGCGAGGAATACGCTTTCCTTCTTCCAGACGGCGATCTTTGTCTTGTAAGAGAGCGTGATCTGCTGCTTCCTGGGCGGCGGCATGGGCATCTTTGGGTGTGTTCATTTGTTCTGTTTTGACTGCGGCCATGCCGACGCTGACCCCGGCAAAGGGAATTACTGATTCACCCCGTTCTGGCTCTTCACCCGCTGAGAGCACTCGTACTCCGGATACCGACTTGTGCTTGCCGTCATCTCTGAATTGTCCGACGAAGCGCAGTCCGTCCAGCTGTTTTTTGAAAGCTTGCATCTGCTCGGGGGTGGCATTTAAGGCTGTGATCTCGAATTCATCGGCGCCATAAGGGTGAGAGACGACATCTGTTGCCCTTCCTCGCTTGCCAAGCCACTGACCAAAGGCTGTAATCATCTGACTGCCGGCGTCGTGTCCGTAATTGTCATTGAGATTTTTGAGACCATCTAAATCCATGGATACCACGGTCACCGGCAGGGGTGGATTTTCCTTCGCTGCGGCCTTAACCAGTGCTTCAGACCGCTGATCTGCGGACCATTTTTTTAACAGTCCGGTTTCCGGGATTTTGGTTGCGGAGTCTTCCAGGCGTCTGGCATAGAGTGGTCGAGCCAGCTCAACCGGAATGGCATCTCGGAGTTGACCGGCGCCTTCTTGAAGCCTTTGGGAGAGATTCCTGCTATTTTCACTGAGTTTAAATTCGGTGGCGGGAGTCGATTCGATTTTCTTCCTGAGTTCGCTGTGAAGGTCTTTACCGCTTGCTTCGACCGCCAGCCTTAACTTCTCATTTTCTTGACGTTTTTCCGCCTTGGTATCATACATGTTGCGATCTGCGCGCCTTTCCATTTCTTCGCGCAGTTTTGGACCTCTCAATTGCCTCAGTTCAGGAGTGAGTTCCTGAAAGCCTGCACTTATTCCAGAGTTCAGGAGCACGGTTTCATCAGGGCGCAGGGTATCCCCCGGTTTAACAACTCTGACACCTGCAGTCAGCACTTTCCCCTTCTCGTCCTTCAGAACGTTGCCGTTTTCATCGTGTTTTACTGCAACAGCCAGTTTGAGGTCTTTCATTTCTTGTTTGAGGAAGGACAGTTGTTCTTCTGAGGAGGCTGCTCCTACTAAGAACTCGTCGCCGTGCAGGCGACCTTTGATATCCGATGAACGGTGTAAGCGGCTATTCAGGTAGTCTCCGGCTGCCTTAAGGGCGAGATCGCCGGTTTTGTGACCGTAGGTGTCGTTGAAGTCTTTCAGACCGTTCAGATCGATGCCAATTATTGTATAAGGGCTGTTTTCCTTTATGGCTTTCTGAAGTCCGGCATCGATGGCTGCATGGGTGCCTTCTTGATTGAGAAGACCACTGACGTGGTCTGTGACAAGGGCTTTCCTCATTTCCTGCAGTTTATCTCTATCATGTGGTATGGGGATTTGGTCGGCTAGTGAAGAAGGTTTCTCGCGGGGCTGGGCGGCTTGCGCCAGTTCGTGCTGGTAGAGGTCTTGGGAGTTTCCTGAATGATCGGCCTGGTGTTCGACGTTGGTATTGTCGCTATTTCGCCGATTGGCGGATTCGGTGTTGGTTCTTGCGGCCATACCGCCGACGAGTCTTCCAGTCACCGTGCCGGTTGTCGCAGCGGCCAGATCTTCAGCAGTAACCTGGCGACCATCCAGGGTCGCCGATAGTGCTGCCGAGCCTGAGGCAACGGCGGCATCTGCGCTCAGATCTGCTGCCGTCCAGAGCTTTCTAGTGGCACCGCTGTTGCTCTGCTTGCCCAGTTCCACTCTGCCGCCCACCGCTCCAGCCACGACCCCGGTCGTGACATCAATGACGGACTGTTGCAGAATATCGGCACCGGTTAGTTTCCTCTCGCGCTTGAACTCCTCCCAGCGCTTTTCTCGTTCTTCCTGTGACAGATTGCCATTTTTCTTCTCGAACTCGAGTCTAGCGTCGGCATATCTGTCTGCTGCTCCCAATCCTGTTGAGACGGAAGCTTCGGTACCGCCGGCAATGGCGCCACTTGCGACGGATTTTAAGACGGATGACTGTGCTGCAGCATTGGTTGTGAGCCTGCTGCTCATACCCAGCCCGGCAAGCGTGGATGTTGATGTGATGAGTGCAGCTTTAGCATCATGCATGGTATTCTGTGCCGCCTCAGTCAGGGCTGCCTTTGGGGCTTTGTCATTGATGTAAATGTCGGAAGTCGCTTCTGTTAAACGACTGATGGCACCGACACCTGTACCGGCAGCAGTTCCCGCTCCAACTGCCGAAAGGGCCGCCAGACCTACTCCATATTGCAGGGCCAGTGGCGCCATCGTGCCGCCGGTGACTACCACTGCCGCCCCGGCAACGGCAGAGTCTCTGACTGTATCCGCAATAACCTTTGTGGTTTTTAGGTTTTCCTGAAAGGCTTCAATTTCAGCCAGTTCAGATTGTCGATTTTTTCCGCTAATTTCCAGGGTCTCTCTCTTGATATAGGCGACACCATCGGTCGATTGCATGACCTTTTGCATTTGCTCTTGCGCTTCTTTTGCCGTCTGATCGGCTTTCTCTCTATCGCCGCGCTGCCTTTCCTGTTGCTCTCTCTGCAGGAGTTCTTCTGCCCTGGCGATGTCTGGGCTTGCGCCATCCATCACCTTCTGGGCAGAGCGACTACCTCTTTCCACCTCAGCTAGCTCTTCCTTCCTGTGTTTGACTTGTGTTTCCAGGCGGTCTCTATTTCCAAGCAATCCATCCATGAAACTTGATGAGTCAATTTCCTTCTGAGACTTGCTGATATTTCTCTTTAGTGCTTCTTCTTGGTTCTCTGCTACCTGTCTTGAGTTTTCTATGTATTGCAGTCTTTCCTGGTATTCTTTGTACTGTTGTTCAAAACCTTTTTGATCTTTCTTGGTTTCTAGACCAGAAATTTCAAGGGCCGGCAGATATTGGCCGGCGCTATCTGATTTTGGCTCTGTTCCTCTGCGAAGAGTATTTCCAGTCTGGTTCTCTATAGCAAACTGTGAGAGCCTTTCATTTTCTTCTGATGGTTTGGAAGGCCTGTCTTTTGGCTTTGTCTGATTTTCCTGGATATCCATATGCGGTATACCGGGGTAGAAAAATTGAGGAAGCAAGTAGTAGCCGACCTGTTTGAGGCGGATTGGGGCGTACTTTGGTACGTGTGGAAAGAATGGTAAGTGCCGTCAGTGGTTTGCTGGATCGATGTTAGATTCAGCATAGGGCGCAGTCATGGCGGAATTCTGACAGGCTTATGGCAGACGTATAACGGCTGCTGCATTGTTCTGATGGTTTCTGGAGAGGAAGGGTTTTGAGCCCTGTGTTTCTTGATGAAGGCTCGGCAGGAGCCAACCAGGTCCCAAGTTTGCTGAAGCGGTTGCAGTGGCTCTACAGCCAGACCGGCAAGCTATTCACAATAGAGAAGCTGGAGAAGGCGAACATAGAAGAGCCAGGACGCTCGGCGCCGGATGGTGGTAGCCGAGCGTCCTGGTTGGGTTTCCTTCAAGGTAACCGAAGTTATTCGCCTCATTACGCGATTATGTCTTGAACTGATTTGACGATCTTGTCTAACGTAGCTGGATTTACCGAAGCAAGTTTCTTCGAGAATCGAGTATGTGAGACGGTTCTGACCTGGTGGGCCATGCTGTAACTGGTTTTTGTCTGTCCACCTTCAGGATTATTGACCTCAACCATTATCGGTGAAAGTTCGCCGTATTTGGTGGACCAGGCGGTTCCAGTGAAGGGAACGACAATGCTCAATGCGATGCGGGTGTTCATTCCGTCGTTGCTGATCACGACACACATTCCATGAATGACCTCAGCAGCCGTGCACTCCATTAGCTTGGCTTGTTCGTTGATCAGGGAAATGTCGCTATCGAATGCCTTGACTGTTCGTTGTTCTTTCTTGTTCGTTACAGCCGCCATAGAACAGTCCTCCTGAATACCGTATTGTATACCGCCGGGCGCTTCTATCAAGGGTCTTGGGTATACGCAGATACCTCAAAACCCGCCGTTAGGCAGTGTGGAGGTAAGCAATGCAGCTTTGAGGGGTCTGGGCGAGGCACGAGCCAAAGATCTAGAGCGGCTGCAAAAGGCGCTTGCTAGAACGAGAAGACAACGGCGTCGAAGAAAGACAAGCCTGCCTTGAAATACGGAGAAGCTGCTAAAAGAATGACAAAGCCTCAACCTCTTCCAAGTCGCGTTCGTGTAATGGCGCCAGACCGAAGGTGCGTCGCAGCGCACTTGAAAGAGCAGACCAGCCTGACTTCAGTGCTTGCGTTCGAATAATGCGCCGTTGATCGAAATGCGAATAGGTTGACCGCCTTCCATTATCGGATAGGCTGTGCAGTGCATCGTTTCTCCAGCAAGCGAGATCGTCATATCGTTGCCGCTCACAGTATATGTTCCGGCATTCTTTTGATAAATGCTCGCTGTCACGCCTGTGTCCTTGGTGTCTCCGCTGATTCCTTTGGTGCTGTCAGTGGTGACAGTTCCGTTTGGATTGAAGTTGTAGATTCCAGCTTTCGTGATCGTTGGCGCTGCACCGATGCTATAGTTGCTGCCGAAAACCGCGCCGCGATGATAAGATCCATTCAGCTTGGCGTTGGCGCCGAACTTATCAACTTTGACCGTGGGCGACATGTTTAGCTCCATCTCCTGCCCGCTATTCATCTTGACAGGCCAGGTGTAGGGAGCGTTTCCTGCATAGCTGAAGGTGATTTTGTTGCCGTTAACGCCATACTGTCCACACCGCTCCGGATGAGCCTGCTGCTCTTTGGCCCAGTTAAATCGTCCCGGACCTTCAGGTGGAACGCCGTGATAGACGCGCCCGTCGGTGAAGAAATAGTAGTGATCTTCACGATAACTCAGTGCTGTTCCCTGCCATGTTTGCTCGTGTCGCAGATAGAGCCCCTCAAAGGGATGGCTGCCTTTCACGGGACCGGCAGGCGCGGTCGGGGAACCGGTGCTCTCATTTTTGCTCTGCTTGATGCGTTCATTTATGTCGTTGTACATTTTTTTGTAAGGGTCATTGGCTGCGCCCTGCCACTGACCATATTGGGATGGTAGTGTCGTATGTGGCACTGCCGGCGGTGCGGCACCGGTCTTTGTCGGCGCCGCATCATGAGCAATGCCTGGTGTTGCGGTTGCTGGTGCCGAACCCATGCCGGAAATCCATGTCTCGGGCACGAAGTACTCACCAGTGTGCTTGTTGCCAGGCAAGAGGCGAACCTCATAGCCTCTCGCTTCCTTTGCGATGACTTTAGCCGACTCGAAGTTTTTATTGCTGCCAAATGGGTCCACCATGACTATGTCGCCGACTTCATACGCGAATGCTGCGGCGGTAAAGCAGCTTCCGGCCAGGCATGCCAGTCCGATGACCGAAAATAAAGAATGTGCTTTCATTGATACCTCGAACCACTAAGGAAGTGCCATCTTACCAGAGCTAAAGGGAGCTTCGCAACAAGTCGGGCTTGTTGCGAACTTGTCGACAAACTGGTATTCCGTCCTTGGCTTTCCTCCTTGGAACTTGGCCCTATCGAGGCAAATCGCCCAGATAGTTTCTGTAAGAGAAGACGGAAAGGAAGTTTTTTGAACCCTTTGTTTCCGGGCGGATCAGTAGATAGGCTCGGTCTTCCAGATAGGTGCTGCGGGGGTTATGGACACCGGTCATTTCACCAAGTCTTATTTCGAGAATTCTATGGCTGTTCGGCTCGGTGTTGCGAAAGGGGAAGTAGGTAGTGCCAGTCTTTAGCGGTTGCTCACTGAGCAGGCTGCTTGCCTGGGGCTTTACCTCGAAGGTTTTTAAGTGTAGATCTCTGGTTCTCGTCAGTGGATTGAGAAAGAATTCTCCACGTTCATTTAGACCCATCCTGAGCCATATATCGGGGGTGGTTTTAGCGTCAACCGGATCTAATTTGTGTGTGAAGCCGTATTCTCTGAAGCTTCCTTTGCCGACAGCGGCTTCCCCCGGTTGTAGATCGGCTTTAATAAATTGAGGCTGTGTGGAGGCTTTGTGTAGCCTTTCTTGATTCAGCTTCTGAAGCCAGTCGGCTAGTTTGCTCACCGGCTTTGCCTGCTCTGAAGTTCGTCCTAAGTTGAGGGTTGGATGGAAGCCGGATGCCAGTTGTCCGTCTTTGCTAGCCAGTCTCAGGGCGAATGCGGTTTTGGTGTTTGAAGTTAGTACATTCGGCGCCGAGTGCACTAATTTGAGTGTTGCCGGGGCTTTCGCTACCGCTTCGGCTTCCTCAATCAGCAATCGGGGCAGGACTTTGCCTCTAGATACTATGGCAAGGGCGGCCATAGAGGCTGCTGCCAGACCGGTTTCAAGGGGATGAGACTTAATGCTTTGCCAGCATTCATCAATCATGCTCCCTTTCGGGTCGTCTAGTTTGTGGTCTGCTGAAGTGTCCCGGGGTTTGGTATTGTCTACATTTCTACGTTCTTCCATTTCCTTTTCCTTTATAGAGATTCGAAATCACCGCTGCTAATTTGGCGCAGCAGGGGGCGTAACGTTTCGGTTGCCAGTGTAGTTCGTGACAGTGTTTCCGGCATGTGTCGGAAGTCACAGGCTGCACGGCTTTTTCCTGGGCGCTTGGCTGTGACTTTTGTCATGGTGAGATTTGGACTTGTGGCAGATTCGCATTTCGGCGCCTACCTCTAGCATTAAGGTTGTGCGGTGCCCCATCGCTCTCACCTCGAAGGGAAGGCTAAGGTTATGGCCGATATTGCAGTTCATCAGGACGTTTCATCTCCTGCTTCCACAGAGCGGGTCCTAAGTAATGTAGATGTGAATTCGCTCTACAAAGGTCTGGAGAAAGGTGTCGTTTCAAATGGTGCCGCTAGTGATACCGTTAATGGTGAGAAGGTCTTGCCAGATCTTCAGATTACCGGTTTGGCTGAGGAGCAGGCGAAGACAGTTGCTGCCAGCGGCGTGAGAACTCACGAGGCGGGCTCGGTCACTTTTGAGTCGGCGGCAACTGGTGATTCTTCACGCGACAATGCCGGCAGTTACGCTAGAGGAAGACGGATCTTTTCAGGTGGGGAGGAGTCGTCTGAATCTGTTCCTTATTATTCGGCGCATGGTGAATCCTCTGATAGTTGGAACTACTGGAGACGGAAGGGCGGCGATGAGCCTAGAGAGATTCCGGTGCTGCCGGATGAACGCAACTGGTGGGAACGGTATAGACCGAAGCCGGAGCCCAAGCCGGAGCCAGCGCCGGAGCCCAAGCCGGAGCCAGCGCCGGAGCCAGCGCCGGAGCCCAAGCCGGAGCCAGCGCCGGAGCCCAAGCCGGAGCCAGCGCCGGAGCCCAAGCCGGAGCCAGCGCCGGAGCCCAAGCCGGAGCCAGCGCCGGAACCCAAGCCGGAGCCAGCGCCGGAACCGTTGGAGCCGCCCAGACCGGAGCCGGAAGTACCGCCCAAACCTGGTGACGGCTCGATGGAGCAGGCGCGACAGGAACTGGAGCGGTCTGCTGCACAGATAGAAGATCCTGCTGCCAGGCAGAGGTTTGTGCAGGACTGTGCCGACTTTGAGAAAAGAGCTAAGGAGGAAGGGCTTCCCGTGGAGGAAGTGGTTAAGACCATGGAGGCTACCACCCGGCTACTCAATAGTGAGACCGGGGCCGTGCCTGAAGCGGAAAGAATCAATGCCGCGCAGGGAATCATGCGTCATGCTGCTCATCCGGAATCTATAGATCAGGGTGCGCATGGTACTTGCAATGTGGCCACAATTGAGAACATGGCGTTCACCGATAGACCTGGTCAAGCCGCTTCCATGATTGCGGAAGTGGCATTGACCGGAAAGTGGACGGCGCCGGATGGAAAGCAGATTAAGATTGATGCTCAGTCTCTGGTTCCCGGCGCAGAGGAGCGCACTTTCCCGCCGCAAGATGGTGCTCGCAGCTTTGCTTCCCAACTTTACCAGGTGACCGCCCTCAATGACCTTGGACAGCGCGAGAATCCGCCGCTTTGCTTTTCGCAGCGGCGCCCGGCCAGCCGTTCCGACACTGGCGAATATTGGACTGATGCTTCAGGACGAATTGTGGAGCCCTTCGGCGGATTGACCGTGGGAGAAATTGCCGATGAGGCTGAAAGACTTTTGCCCGGTGACAACACGGTGATAATGCTCGATGCTAATGCCAACTGGCAGGAGGGCAGTATTATCGCTTTCAACAACGAGAAGGATTTGACCAGTAAGCTTTTGGAGCTGAAGGAAAATAACGACTTGCCGATAATTCTTGCAGTCAATGGCTCCGACCCCGTGTTTGGCGGCGGCAGTCCGAATAACGGCATTAATCATGTGGTTTGCATTAGCGATATTGATACTTCGACCAATCCGCCGCGGGTCAAGATCGATAATCAGTGGGGCAGTCGTAATGACGGCTGGATGAGTGTTTCGAATCTATATAGCGGTTGTTCTTAGGGGAAGTTTGTTATGACAGAGTTATTCACACAAGCCAATCTTGAAATCGAGAGATCCAGGGGAGAGCGATTCACTCCTGCTCTTCATGAACAACTGAATTCTCTTGATGTTTTACCTCGAGGAGGGGTGGATTTGTCCGGCAATTCTGCGCATAGGGGCGGCTTTCTTGAGCTGAAGCCTCCCTCCGACTGGGTTAGAGCGCCGCTCCGTTTTAGCGGGGAGCCACGGAGTTCTCTGGAAGCGTATAGCGCCCCTGACAATAGTGATGTGACCATGAATTTCTACGATCGGGGCCATGAACTTGGCAGTGCCGCCAGTAAGAACTTTCAAGAGATCTTGGGTCGCAAAGGAGGCAGCGAGAAGGCGCAGCCGCTAATTCCCTCTGAAGTTGAGACCCTGTCTGAAGTGTTTGGCGTCAATTCGGTGGGGGACAATCAATTTAGCAACAAAAATAAGGTAGGCGGTGCCGGCGGACCGGTCTTCCATCTTGATATGGCTTATGGAATGGAAGTGCAGGGGCGCCGGTCAATTTTCGTGGAAGGGCGTTTCCTGAATGAGAATGGCGTTCCCGAAAGAGAGTTTGTCGGTGCGTACATCGAGGGCTCAAGTGGTGTAAGTTCCCGGGTGCAGGAGGTATACCTTGAAGGTTCCTTCACTGAGAGAGCCAAGCCTCACGGCTTTCTCTCGCATCGGTCCACCTTCAAGAGAACCCTGGTCGAGGTTCCATGAGGTCTGGTCTATGCTCCATGAGGTTTGAAGTGCTTGAAACCGTGGTTAACTCTATTCATCGGATCGGCGTGTGCAAATTCCAGTTTCGGCGGTTTCTCTCTTCAGGGTGGCAGCGGTGTTAAATCGGAGGTTGAGTCGGTGTGGTAAATACGCTCTTCTTGGAGGGGCTACTGTTTTTTTAGTGTGTCAGGCAGTAGCTGAACCAGCACTTGCCCGTAGAGGCACTCTAATGATTAACCGTGAACCGAGTCGTCCTGAACTTGAGAAAATCGAGAGAGATTACCTGAACACTTATAAGTTTGACCGCTGTACAGAGGGTCTGAAACAGCTCCAGGAAATTCTCAAGCGCGACAAGAATGACGGCTATGTACATTTCTTGATTGGTCTTGCCTATCATCGTAGAGCCTATGCGCTTGGTAGTCGGTATAAGACGAAATTTCAGACCAAGCCTGAATGGGAGAAAGCCTTGCAGTCTTACAATCAGGCCTTTGACTGCGGCTTTCGCACTGCACAGCTCTATTACCATCGGGGTGAAACCAAGCTCAACTTGGGGAGACCGGCAGAGGCTGTCCTTGACCTCGACAAGTCTATTGAGATGGAGCCTGGTCGGGATTGGGTCTGGTCCACCAGAGGAATGGCCTATGAAGATCTGGGCGAGAGGCGAAAGGCTCGTAGTGATATCATGAAAGCCATAGAGATTAATCCGAGCCGTTCCACAAATTACGAAAAGCTGGCTGGTCTTAATGTCGCACTTGGTGCCTTGCCCGCAGCCCGAAGGGCAATGGATAAAGCCGTGGCAATTCAGCCGGAGGTGCCGGATTATAGAGTCTTCCGTGCTCTTATCGCTTCTGATATGGGGGATAGAAAAACCTGCGAGGAAGATCTTGCGGTGGCTCTTGCTAAGGACCCTACCAATGCCCTGGCCTTAAAACTGAGAGGTAAGCTCAACTTGAGGCAGGATCAGCCGGAGCAGGCTCTTGCCGATATGGTCAGCGCCGATGAGATAAATCGAGATCTGGCTGGTGGGGCAAAGACCATGTTGACGGCGGAAGCGGCCCGGTCGGCCCTGTCAAAGGCTCTCGCGCAGTATAAGAACATGAGGAATGTACAGACGCCGCAGTATCTGTATGAGATAGGTTGCTTGGAGTGGGGATTGGCGCTCTGGCCTGAGTGTTGCGGTCATCTGGAGGTTTTGCTCCCGCAGAGCCAAACCGGAGAGTTAAGCGGCGTTCAATTGCATAGCATCGCGCTCACCTCTCTGGCTCTTTTGTCCCGGGGGCAGGGTCGAGAGGCTAACGAACTTTTGACCAGATTGAAAACTGGTAAAGCAGCAAGGGGCGTCGTTGCCGGTATCGTAAGTTATTTTTGTGGCAGGAAAAGTCTGGAAGAGTTGGATAGAGTTGCCACCAGTCAGCAAGACAAAAGTCTGGTTAATTTCTATGTGGGGGCCTGGCTGGCTCGCCACGATCAGGAGAAAGCAGCGAAGGAGCGTCTGAATTGGGTGGTGGAGAAGGGCGACCGGAAACTGGACCAGTATATGCTGGCGGTTATGGAATTAGCGAGGTTGAAGGCTTCGAAAGGGGTAAATCATTAGTAAGACCAGGCTTTCACTTGTTCAGTTCGTAGAATCGGTCAGATAAAAGTTTCTCGCGTGGGGTGGCACGTGTCCCTTAAATTGACTCTTTCTCAACGAACCATTCTGCTCTTGCTCGTGCCATTGATCTCCGAGATTGCCATGATAGGCAGTCTGCTTTATTTGCAGAACCTCTCTGAGCGCGAGGCTGCTCAGGCTACACAGGCGCGGGTTGTGGCGGAGGCAATTGGGCGTCTCATCAAGGTGGTTTACGATACCTATGGCGCCGTAATCGACAATACAAGCGGTACGGAATTCGTCGTTGTACCTTCGCGGCAAAAGCTTTCTGACATAGGTGAAGAATTCAGAACCCTTCGCGGCCTTGTCGCGACGGATGGACAGTCTTTGAGCCATCTGGACAGAGCCAGCGAAAGTAATAAGCAGGCGGTTGAGCAGATTGAGGCTGTTCGGCAGGAGTATGAAAGTGGGCACTTGCAGGAAGCGCACTTTTCTCTACGAATATTGAAGCTGTTGCGCAAGTCTATTACTCAAGAGCTAGTTACCGTTTCCGACATACACAGGGCGGTGTCCGAAAAGGGACCGGTCCGCATGGCTGAAATTCGTGGACAGATTCGCTGGGCCCTTCTAGTTGGCGGCATTGCGACGTTGATTTTGACTGTGCAGGTGTCCCTGGTATTTGCTCGCACGGTCACCAATCGCATTGTCCGAATTAGCGATAACGTGTCCCGTCTGGCGCGGGGAGCCTCTCTTCTACCGCCCCTGGTGGGGACTGATGAAATCGCTCGACTTGATCAGGCTTTTCATGAAATGGTGAGCGCGCTGGAGGATGCCATCGGGAAGGAGCGCGCCATTACAGAGAACGCTGTCGATATGATCTGCTCTATTGATGCGGGCGGCGCTTTCTTAGCGGTTAATCCGGCCTGTGAGAGACTATTGGCTTGTGAAGTCGATGATTTGATTGGCGCCAGGCTTTTGAGTTTGGTTCCACCTGAGGAGCACGATTCCGTCAATCAGTCTCTTGAGAGATGCCGTGGACAGGAGGATGTAGCACAGTTCGAGACCCGGCTGGTCAGGCGAGATGGAAAAATTGTAGATACCTTGTGGTCTACAAGAAGTTCTCCTGAGAACCAGAATCTATTTTGCGTCGTTCATGATGTCTCTGACCGAAAAGAGGCGGAGCGTATCAAGCAGGAAGTTATCGCCATGGTCAGTCATGATCTGCGGTCACCTCTGTCCACCGTAAAAGTTGTTCATGAATCATTGCTGCAAGGGGTGTTGGGCGGATTGAATGAGCGTGGGGAGCGGATGGTGACCGTGGCTGCCGGAAATGTTGAGAGAATGATGTCTCTCATTAACGACTTGTTGCTCATTGAGAAAGCAAAGTCTGGTGGCATGCGCTTGCGCAAAACTACGCTTGATCTAAAGGCTGTTATGGAAGCTGCCAGAGAGAGCGTAATGGGCTGGGCCGGTGAGAAGGATATTAGTGTGCAGATCTCCGATGCTGAGCTTCTTCTAGAGGCTGACGAAGGAAGAATTATTCAGGTGCTGACTAACTTACTTGGAAATGCCGTAAAGTTCAGCCCCAAGCACAGTCGTGTAGTGCTCTACAGTGAAGTTCGGGAAGGTCAGGTGTTGATTCACGTAGAGGACCAGGGCGAGCCCATTCCATTGGAAATGCGCAGAAGTATCTTTGAGCGCTTTCAGCAGGTGACCGGCAAAGATTCTGAGAACATGAGCGGTAGTGGGCTGGGTTTGGCGATCTGCAAGACTATCGTAGAGGCTCATGACGGGCAAATCTGGGTGGAGTGCGGAAGTCATGCCGGCAATCGATTTAGCTTTTCATTGCCTTACAGTATGTACGCTTGAGCACAATGGCATGAGTTCGCCTGCACGGTAAATTTGCCGTTGACTCGGTGGTCCGCGTGAAGTTCAATGTCAAAGTGTGACTTTTGTCACTGCTGTAGATTTCTAAAATAGGCAAGAATAGTCGGAGTATGGCAAGTGGTAGCATTGTTTCGACTCGGAGGCGAAGAATGATAAAGGTCGCTGTGTTGACCAGAACTACCGACGAGCCGATAATTGCAATGTTAGTGGACCTTCTTGCAAAGCAGAATATTGCTGAGATTGTTGCCGTTTGCGATACTGTTAGCCGATGGAATCAACTTATCGAGAAGGATAGCGTTGCCATAACAATTTTGGATGGACGTTTGCCGGAGCTTTCATCTGCCAGGAAAGTTACGGAGTTCTTGAGTAGCTATGCTCCAGAGGGGATGAAGTTTATTTATTTTTCCGATAGTCGCAATGTGTTTGTGCCGGACTGCCAGGCCTGCCTGACTGCGTCAGTGTCGCCTCTTTTACTATCGGCAACGATTGTGCTTGTCGCATTTGGCTACCGGGTACATCTATCTGATCTTGAGGAACGGCTCGAAGAGGTGGCTGTTGTGCATGGATTGAGTGCAAGGGAGGGGGAGATATTGCGTTTGATTGCCAACGGGCAAACAAACCGGCAGATAGCGGAGCAGTTGGGCATTGCGGTAGGTACGGTAAAGAACTATACTTCCCGGATTTTTCAGCGGCTTGGTCTAAGAAGCCGCACCAATGCTGCCCTCTGGGCGCAGGACAGGTTGTATGAACCAAGCAGGTATGAGGACTAGGTCAGCCGGCTTAGGCTGCATGGATGCTGTTGTAGATTCGTTTTTGGTGAGAATTTCCGTGAGATGTGATGTGTTTATCTGCTGTAGGAGACCATCCAGGAGGTCTGAAATGAACAAAGGCTGGAGCGCAATCTGGCAAGATAGCGGTCGAATCGCTATTTCTGTGCTTGTCTCTCAAGTGCTTAGTGCGGGCGTGCCACCAGTTTGGGCCCAATCTGATGGTTCTGGCGGTGGTCTGGTAGCTGCCCCTGGTTCGACTGGGGAGGCTTCCAGCGCCGAGAACCCGGCCCCCAGAGGGAGTCTTGGCGCGGAAGCCTCCGAGAAGGTTAGAGAATCGGCGAAGCAGTCGTTTATTGAAACTCGCGATCTCGCTCGCGAATTGAATCAGGAGGGTGCCTACAGTGACTCTCTTTCCCTCTGGGATAGTTATATTGCCACCCTGGATTCCAAGCCGATGTTGCGTTGTAGAGCTTCCGTGCATCGTGGTTATGTTCTCGCTCGCCTTGGCAAGTATGACAGGGCCCTCGACAATTTTGATTATGCTATCGCCAATGCGCCACACCTGCCACCAGTGATTGCCACTTATTGCTTCTTCTGGAGAGGGCGAACACTTGTGAAACTTGGACGAATTGCGGATGCTGTTTGCAGCTACTCAATGGCCGAGGCTCGTAACACGGATCCGGAGCTCACCAGATACATACTTAATGGAGAGGCTAATTGTTTGACCAAACTCGGGAGGTTTGAGGAAGCGCTCTCTGTGTTTCAGCGCCTGGAAGCAATGGATAAGGAGAGTGATCGGAAAATTCCTGCCGTCAAAGAAGCAGGACCTTCTTTGCCCCCTGCGCCGACAGGTAATTTGACTCCGGTCGGCACCGGTGCCTCCAGCAGTGGGCATCGGTCCTCATCGGTTGGCTCGAGTAGCAAGACCCGGTTGCCTTCTCCTTCCAGGAAGCCGGCTAGCTCCAAGCCATCCGCTCCGCGGAAGGAGTCGAATGGAATGCCAGTGCGTCAGCCTGGCAAGAGAGCGTCTACAGACGGACAGAACAGAAAAGCTAGTATAGACGACGATCTGCTCAGTGATATTATCCTTGCTGATAAGACTAAAGAAGTGGATGAGTATAGCGGACTTCTTTGCAGTGGAAGCAGCGATTCGGAATCGTATTATGGACGCGGAATTGCGCTGCTCTGCCTTGGTAAGTACAGGCAAGCGGCCCTGGACTTTAAGAACTACCTGGAGCGAGCGGACTGGACCGGCCAAGCACCTTATCAGGCTGTCGTGTTTTGCAGGCTCTCTGATATTTTGTCCGGACATCCTCAGATTTCCTCGCTGCTCTTGGCGCGAGCTGCAAACAGCATAAGCAGAGACAATAGACTGGGAGCCACTGTGCGTTATCTTGTTGATCCGACTACGGAAAGGACACTGATAACTAGCTCCTCTAGCGAGTCTTCGATGACGCGAGCTCATTGTGTTATTGGCATAGTGGCCCTAGCAAAAGGAAATAAGGCAGTAGCTAGAAAACATCTCGACTGGGTTCGAGAGCGAGGCGATAAGCGCATGGATGAGTACCTAGTCACCGTTTCTCTTGCAAAACGTACAGGAATGAGCGTGCGGTGAGAACGCTCTGCATATGAGAAGAGCCGTGGCTGTATCGCTTCCTTCATTCTGAGTGTTATTGACCGGCTCGGCGCGCTTCTCTTTCGGCTCGGCGCGCTTCTCTTTCGGCTTGGCGCGCTTCTCTTTCGGCTCGGCGTGCTTCTCTTTCGGCTTGACGTTCTTCTCTTTCGGTCTGATTTTCTGGATTTAGATCGCTGCCATCATCCTGATTTTCTGATTGGGGGTATTCGTCTATTTCAATTCGCCCGAGCAAATGCCTGTATCCACTGGCAGGTGTCCATCTCATGTAAAGCGGGAAGCCTCCTGGTGGATCTCCGCAATGGCAGGTTTTGCCGTCGGCTGCGGTTCCAGGCACTCCCCAGGATGGGAAATTGGCAGTCATAACGAGGTGCCCTTGCTCCACATAGAGGTAATGGGTAGCGCCAGGGGGAATGACCAGGGTATCTAGAGCCTGGGCAAGATCGTCCGGACCCACGGTAGATAATACCTGTTGTGTTCTGGCCAGCAACTCTCGTTGTGTTCCTTCGCCAAATGGACAATTAGTAAGGTCGGCCGTTGCATGCAATCGAATTTGTCTCCAAATCTTAAGTAGTGTCTTGTTGCTCAGTCTTTTACTGAACAAACTTGCATTGTTTCGTATTTCGATGTAGCCGCCGGGAATCGACAAAGGAAAGTCCTTACCAATGGCAGTCGTCATTGCCGCTGATTCTGCGCTGAGGGAGTAACGCTGAGAACCGGCCGCGGCTTTCATGAAGAACAGGTTCGGAGGAACGACTTTAACCGGTAGGCTTGCTACCGTAGCACCGCTTTCCCCTTCTGAGCTATTTTCGGATGATAACTCGCTGGTTGAGACAAGATGCGGTAATCGCTGTGGTGGCAGAGGCACTGCGCAGTAAGTTAAGCTTTCTCCGGAAGCGGGAAATTCAACGGTAAGAGGCTTGAAGCCTGCCAGGTATTTATTGCCGTCGCCGTGAGCTATGTTGTTTGTATTTACAGGGAAGGCTCGGTTATCTGAAAATCTTTCCGTTACATTTAAGGGCATGTATATATTGCTTGAGGTTCCTCGCGCTGTGTATCCGCATGAGTACTTTATGCAAGAGACGCGGCTATTGCCAAGCATTTTCAGGTTGTTAGCGGAGGCCATAGCTTCGCCCGCCTGAGATGTTCTTTCGAGTCTCATCAAACGTTGCCGAAGCTGTGCGCCTACATCATTACTGGCTTCCCAGACCTTACGTGCTGAAACTGCTGCTTCCATCGTGTTTTCGTTCTTGGCATTCAGTGCGACGAGATAAGACTGTGCTACAACCCTGTTGTAAACCAGTAGATCTAACTTTCCTTCGTCTGTAAGCGTTGAGAAGTTGGATGCCACTTCTGGATTCGGTATGCTGTCTGGTGAGAAGCCGCCATGACGTAGAGCGGTTTTTGCTAAATTGAGAGTGCCGGCGTCAACCGCGTTGTGTAATTCCCTTGAGCCGGCCTGTGCGATCAAAATAAAAAGCAGCGAGCCTCCGGCTACTAAGATAAGTAATGTAGCCAGCACGCTCAGTGCCAACATGTGGCCTGAATGTCGACGTCGTTGCCGCGCTTCTTTCATTTGTATTACTCAAACCGAGCCGGTATATCAGAGAATAAGGCGACACCTGAATTCTCTATTGTGTTGTCTTGTTCTTTAAGCGAAGCTATTATACTTGTCTCACTCTAGCATCCCTAACGCGCTAGAGACAAGTTACTTTAGTCATGTTTGAATGATGTCTATTCTTAGTGGTGCTGCTGCCACGGAGGCGTCCTTCTGCCAGTAGGCATTTGCAGCGAAGCCGTGCATACAGTGATGGTGAGTGGTCCGCTTCTAAAGCCGATTGCCGGTTTTGGAAACGGGTAGATCGTTCTAAGACGACTGATGTACTGAATAAAGGGTTCTGAGATTTGGAAGATGAGCGATAAAAATGATAGCAGGCTAGAAACTTGCATTAAGTGTCGGAAGTTGATTACACCGGATTCACGACAAGGTTCATTTACGAGCTTCTTGTTCGCTCACAATCGATGTCAGTGCCAAGTTCCGCATATGCAGGTTCTGGAGGGCGTTGAAACAACTCACCCTGAGAAGCTCAGGATAGTTGGCGATCCCGGCTCAGGAATTGTCACCCCTCAGAGCAGTCCAGTTTTCGGCGATCATTTTGAGGTAATCGAATTGATTGGGCAAGGCGGCATGGGCGAAGTATGGAAAGTTCGGGATAAGAACATAAATACAACACTGGCTGTGAAGCTGCTCAGGAAGGAACTGCTTGCTGATAAGATTTCGCTAAAACGATTCGAGCAGGAGGCTCAAGCGGCTTGTGCTCTCACCCATCCGAATTTGTGTCCTGTGTATGGTACGGGCCTGACATCAGGTGGTGCACCATTTCTAATCATGGAGTACTTGGAAGGACAGAGCCTCGCAGCAATTCTCAAGAGCGAGTTGTATTTGCCGCTGCCGAGGGTGCTTGAAATAGCATCGCAAATTTGTGAAGGTCTAGAACATGCTCATCTGAAAGGAATTGTGCACCGAGACCTGAAGCCGAGCAACATTATTCTATGCAAGACCCCGGACGGCAACGAGATAGTAAGGATTGTGGACTTCGGTATTGCGAAACTGCTGCCGTCTGTAAATGAACAGACTTCGGATTTGACAAGAACCGGTGACCTGCTCGGCAGCCCACTCTATATGAGTCCCGAGCACTGCAAAGGAGAAAGAGTCGACGTTCGTTCTGATATTTATTCGGTCGGATGCGTCTTGTACGAGACGCTGACTGGAAGTCCTCCTTTGGTTGCTGAGAATCCAATTAAGGTCATCTTGAAGCATTTAGAGCAGGAACCAGAGTTGTTCTCGCTTGCTGAAGTCGCGCCTTCCTCTGTAGTGTCCACAATTGAGCGTTGTCTCGAGAAACATCCCGCCGACAGATTTCAAACTATTTCAGAGCTGTTTGATAGTCTGGAGCGGGTGAAAAATGGACAGGAACCGTATATGGTGCGCCCTAGAAATGCCCTCCAGAAGGAGCGGGAGACTATAGTATGGCGGCGAATCGCTGCCAGTGCAGTTGATGGCACTTTTATGGGACTCTCATATTTCTTCCTTCTCTTGCTTTCGATAATACCGGCAGTTGTTGTCGGTGCAATGAATGGGAAGCCTTCAGACCTGACCTGGCTCATTCCTATTCAGCGATACTTGGTTGAGTTATTGTTTGATCCATCTCGATGGTTTCTCGCCGGATTCTTCGACAATTGCCTGGTCTATCCCAGTCTCTTGTGGTTGTCCGATGGTGCGGCTCATGGACTCTTTACGGAAGCTGCCACATTGAGTGCACCTCTCGTGGACAGAGTATTCAGGTTGTGGTATTCATTCTCCACTATATGTATGTTGTTTTGGAACATGCATTATCGTGTTTCGTGTGAAGCATCGATGGCGCAAGCGACCTTCGGCAAGAAGCTTGCAGGCTTAAGAGTGGTAGCCGAAACCGGAAAGAGTCTGACCTATAGACAGGCAGCTATCAGGCATTTCTGCAAGATGGTATTCTTGCCTGTGCTGCCCTTGGAAATCTTTGCGAACATCTTGCGCTGGAGAAGAATCGCGCAGACCAATCCTGTAAAGGAAGCCTTTAGAGATTTGGTGCTCTCGCCGTTTCAGGATCGCATGGCCAAAGCTGTAGTAGTGATAAGAAAAGACAGAGCCACCGGTGCATCCAAAAGCGTGGGCGTACCGGAGATTGAGGGGTAGGCATCCTTTCAGTTGAGCGGGTCGTGCCGGCAATTTACTAGCAGTAGTTATTACTTTTGTCACTGGTGAAGGAGTGCCCTTGAACTTATCTTTGAATGATCATCAGGGAATGGAGTTCTTTTCTGCAATACGAAGGGAGTGGAATCAGCAATGAGACATAGCGATTTACAGAAAGGTAAGACTGTGCCGGAGACTTATGAACCTTTCTCTTCTGAGCTGGGCGGTGATAACCTTCGCTTTGAGGTTGTCCAGGCAAAAGAGAAGTCTATAGGCTCGGTAATGGGTGAGGAATCCAGTAGAGATTTATCTCTGCCGAGGCTTTCTATTGTAGATGGCGACTCTCCTTATAAGGCCGAGTCTGCCAGCCGAGAAAGTCGACGCTTGATGCAGACCGGTTCGGAAGACAATCCGGATGCCCGCGGTTGGATTCCTGAAGGAGCAATTCTTGAACGAACGTTAGATCCGAGGGTAAGGGAAATTTGTGATAATCCCGATGCCGCTGATTGGATTCCCAAGGGACGATGCGAAAATTGAGGGTGCTATGGAAGGCTGAGTCCTGGAATTTAAGGGTTTCGAGCCGATTGAGGTGTAGCAAACAGTATTCGCGGTCTACAGGTTTGCGACGGCCTAAGTTCAAAAGCCGGCTCCTGTTATTTTCTGGCTGAGGGTGCTTGAATTTTGTAGCCGACGCCATAGACCGTATGAATGAGGGGCGCTTCGTCATCCTGTTCAAGTTTCTTGCGCAGGCGCATAACACAAGTTCTGACGGCATCGACACTGGCGTCCGATTCGGCGGCCCAAACGTGGTTTAGGAGGGCCTGTCCCGTAAAGACCTGATTTGGATGGCGCATGAGAAATTCCAAAACGGCAAACTCTCTGGGGAGGAGCTCAATACTTCTGCCGTTTCTACTGACCTCGCGGGTTGCTGGGTTTAGTGCAAGATTGTCCAACTCCAGGATATTTGAGCTTGACATGGCATAGCGGCGCAGCAGGGCCCGCACTCTGGCTAGGAGCTCTCTGGTGGAAAAGGGTTTGGTCAAGTAGTCGTCGGCCCCGGCATCGAGTCCAATCTCTTTGTCCTCCACTTCCGAGCGACCGGTCAGCATCAAGACCGGGGTTGTCTTGCCTGTAGCGCGGAATTGTTTGCAGATTTCTACACCGGAGGAATCTGGAAGTGACCAGTCTAGGATTATTACATCATGATCGTAGTGCCTGAGTCTGTCTCGGGCATCGGCTCCGTTAAAGACCGACTCTACGGTGAACATTTCACTTTCCAACAATATTGTGAGACTCTCTACGAGTTGGTGGTCGTCATCAATTAGTAGTATTTTGGGCATAGAAGTGGCTCTTGTCAGAAAAACGTGGTTCTAGACTTGACTTTACCAGGAAACCTGCCAGTTGACTGACCTAACCTTAAGAGGTTGGGTCTCTTGGCAATGCTTGGCTCTTGTTGCTTCTGGTTGACAACCCGGGCTGCTTGCTTGGTTGGGACCTGTACCGTGCATCAATCGGGGAAGCCGCTTGGAAGTGAATCTTGTAAAATTCGAAGACTTTCCACCTGGTCAGTCTGCGCCTCATGACTGCTACTTGCTCAGACCGGTTCGACCTGCGGGCGCGGCAAGGAAAATTTGTCGCGAGTGGTTGTATAGAAGCTGCCGCCCAATCTTCCCACCAGGTCCAGGGCATCGCTTTCCAGTCGCCCGTCTTTGAGTACGGCGTCATCAATATGCATGCACTTAATCTCGCCCATGACCAGATTGCCGGCGCCGGGAGATTGTCCAAATTCTATGAGCTGGTAAAGGCTGCATTCCATGCTGATAGGGCTTTCCGCTACACGCGGCGGTCGCACCATATGTGATGGCGCGGCCGTCAGCCCGGCTTTCTCAAATTCGCTTATATGACTTTCAAACTCGCCGCTGGTCAGATTCATATTTTCCGCCAGGGCATAGGTGACCACATTAACTACAAACTCGCCGGTCTCTTGAATGTTCTTGAGAGTATCTTTTTTGACCGTGACCTTTTTGCCGTCTTGCATAACCAATTTGAAACCGGGAGAGAAGACTAGAATGGCCGGATCGCTTGAGACCACGTTGAAAAACGAAAATGGCGCCAAGTTCAGGACGCCATCTTTACTGATGGTCGAAACCCAGGCGATTGGACGGGGCATGACGCTTCCCGTTAGCAGCCGGTAGCGAGTTTCGATGGGAGTTTTTTGAATGTCAATTAGCACGGCTAAGAGTATACCGGAGCCAGCCGGCTCGAACATTATTTGAGTGATTGTAGACTAGTCTGGTACAGAGGTTGGCTGGCGGTTTTGTGTTTTCGAGCTGGGCGGATCGCAGTGGGTTTCCGAGCATTAAATTGGGAGGATTTCCTTTACGCAATTCAGGGCTACTGGAAACAAGATCCCGCCATAGCAAGGGCACTGAATGTCCGAATCTTGTGACTAAATCAAAGCGAACACCAGCTAAGTCCGTGGTTTGTTCATTGAAGGACATTACACGTGGTTTAACATCGATGGAAGGCGCCTGAGTTATCGCTTCTGCTATATTCTGATATTCCGGGGTGTGCCGAAGAATGCCTACTCCAGTCTCTTGTTTCCATGAAACGTAGTCTTTATACGGTGAAAGAGTTTGGGCTACTTTCACTAGCCTGTCGTCGGCTAGTCCCACAACCCCGAGAGAATTGCCGGTTTTCATTATCGCACCGTCGGGAAGAATCATAGCACCATCCGTGGAGCCGCTTAGAATGCCTGCTTCCAGTTTCCTTCGCATGGTTGAAATTTTAAGTGCCCGATCCTGACCGGAGGAAATAATCGTCATATGCCTTGCTGCTCCATAGAACTGCGGCAAGGAATGGCTGAAGTCGTTTACGTCGATATCAGAGTGACTAAAAGTAGCACTTCTGACTGAGTGGTTAGTTTCCCGTTGAAGTGTGGCCAGGGCTCTGGCAAGATTGACTGAGCCCCGACTGTGCGCTACGAGATCGAGGTTATTGTCTCCGTAGAGATTGGCCAGGTCTTTGAGGCTGGCGTTGATCATGGGCTGACTGTCATAGGAAGACTGATAGTCTTTGTCGATTTCTTGAAAAATACCGACGTTCAGCCCTGGTTCCTTGGCTGTTGTGACCCAGTCTTCCACCACAAAAGCTTCGCCGCTTAGGGACTGGATCTGGGCGGCGCTTAAGGCTGCTTCGCCTGGTAGATTGCGCACGCCTGGTATGTAAACACCGAGACGGCCGTTATGGGCTTTCATAGATTCCCGGAGACCTCTGTGAAAATCCGCTTCGCTTAATATGGTCACATTGCTCTTGGCGGTAGCTTCGGTGGTGGCCTGGTCCTGGTTCTTATTTAAGATTACGTCCTGTCTGTAAAAGTAAACCGCCGGTTTGGTGGTTGCTTTCTCGGAGTTGGTCGGAGGTGAAATAGATTCTTGACTGAGCCGACGATTGGTAATGCCGTAGACACTCACCATTGACAGATTCGAATCTACCGCCTCGTTGGTATCGGCGGAAGCTGGAAGGGGTTTCTGCTCTGCTTCATTGAAGGGCATATCTTTTGTTCCGCTAACTTGAGCAGTCTTCATAGTAGTGGGAAATTCGCCTGCTGTAATTAGGGAAACTACGTAGTCGCCGGAGGAATCCGCTTTCTTCTCCGGCGGGGGGTAAAATGGTCCAATTCTTACTCGGAAAACGGGGATTCACCGGTGAAAAGTCTGTCTGTAATGCTTGGGGTTTATCTGTCGCTGGCAGCATTTTGCGGCGCCTCTGCCCAAAGGGCCACCCCGGCCCGTCCTCTGGCTTTTGAATCGGCAAAAGGCAAAGCCGCACTGGGCAAAAGAGTCGACCAGGTGGTCGCTCAGGCTATCAGGCGCAAGACCATAGTGGGCACAGTCGTGCTGGTGCAAAAGGACGGTCGGTTGGTTTACAGCCGTGCCGCCGGTTTCTTAGATAGGGAAAACCGCATTCCCATGCGTAAGGATGCCATCTTTCGCCTGGCTTCCATGACCAAGCCGGTAGTTTCTGCCGCTGCCCTGGCCCTGGTAGATCAGGGCAAATTGAAGCTTGACGAAGCCGTCACTAAGTACCTCAATTTTCGTCCGCGCCTGGCAGACGGGAGAGAGCCGGTTATCACCATCAGGCATCTGATGACCCATACTGCCGGACTGGATTACGGTTTCATGCAGGATGAGGACGGACCCTATCATCTTGCCCGCGTCAGCGATGGGCTGGACATGCCTGGTTTGAGTCTTGAGGAGAATCTTTCCCGCATTGCATCCGTGCCGCTTTTGTACGAGCCCGGTAGCGACTGGCAATACAGTGTCGCTACCGATGTGCTGGGCGCGGTTCTGGAAAAATGTGCCGCTAAACCTTTGCCTGAACTGGTTGAGAGCCTGGTGACCGGGCCTCTGTCCATGAAAGATAGTTCCTTCTCTTTGCCTGCCGGCAAGCTTCGGCGGCTGGCCGTCCCCTACGCCGACGGCAAGCCGCCTGTACGAATGCCTGATGCTGAGCCGACATTGGTGCCTTTCCCGGGCAAGGGCTACTTGCACTTCGTGCCCGCCAGACTCTTTGATAGAGCCAGTTTTGCCTCAGGAGGCGGCGGTATGATTGGCACTGCCGCCGACTATCTGCGCTTTCTGAATAGTATTGCCGGCGGTGGCGCCCCTGTATTGCGAAAGGAGAGTGGAGAGGCGATGCTAAATAGCCAGACGGGCGCCTTGAAATTGAAGGGGCAGCCGCCCGGTTGGGGCTTCAGCTACGGCTATGCGGTATTGGTCGACAGGGATGCTGCCCATACGGCGCATGAGAACGGTACCTTCAAGTGGGGCGGCGCCTACGGGCACGCCTATTTTGTCGATAGAAAACAAAGGCTAATAATCCTAATTATGACCAATACCGCTGTAGAAGGAACCCTGGGCGCCTTTCCCCGGCAGGTGAGGGATGCTGTCTATGAAGCGGCAGTGGAACCCTAAAAAGTCTTGAATTGGGCGCAGTTGGCGGAATTTCCTTGCATTTGACAAGCTTTATCAGGGTCTTTCCGATTATGGCTGTCGGCAGTGCGAAAATATAGGGGTGGTTTTCATGGGTATGACCTGGTGAGCTTGGGCGAGTTTAAAATGAGTAAAGGGCACAAGGGGTTTCTACTTTCGGGTTTGGCACTTTCTTTTATTGGTGTGTCGCTCGGCTCCTTCTGCCTGGGCCCTGGCTGCCGGCCGGTGTCGGCACAGTCTCTAACCCAGGGGTCCGATGTCAATCGCCCCATTCGCGATAAATGGGCGCTGGTGGTAGGCATCAGCGAGTTTGCCAATCCCCAGTTGAATCTCAAGTATTCAGCCAAAGATGCCCGTGACTTCGCCGACTATCTTGTGAAGGAAGCCGGCTTTGCTCCCGACCATGTGAAAGTATTGCTCAATAAGGATGCCACGGAAAGGCGCATCCTCTCAGAGCTTGGCGATCGCTGGTTGCCCCGGGTGGCTAACCCGGATGACCTGGTGGTGCTGTTTGTTTCCACCCATGGCAGCGGCGCCGAACTGGATGTGGGCGGACAGAATTACCTGGTGGCTTATGATACCGACGTGCAGGACCTGTATACGACCGGTGTGCCCATGCGCCGCCTGGCTGAGGACATCAAAAACCGGGTGCACTGCGATCGGGTAGTCATTTTCCTGGATGCCTGCCATAGCGGCGGTGCCAAGTCGGAGGCGAAGGGGCTGGTTCGCACCGGTGTGGATGCCTCGGAATTGGCGGTCGGTTCCGGACAGCTTGTGATTGCATCCAGCGCAGAAGATCAGGTTTCCTGGGAAAGTAAGAATGGTACCAACGGTGTTTTTACTTCCGCTCTCCTAGAGTCGTTGCGGAAAAAAGGTCAGTCGACGACTATCGGCGAGATGTTCAAAGACTTGAAAGACAAGGTGCAGGATCAGGTCTTGCGGGAGAGGGGCCGTCTGCAGACCCCTGTGATGGAAAGTAAGTGGCAGGGAAATGATCTGTGTATCGCCGCTGCTCCTGTTTCTCGCCGACCCGGTCTCACCCTTGAGCCACCGGTGCTCAAAACCAGTATGGAGCCGTCCACGGTACCGGTATCTGCACCGGTAACAGTACCGGCAGCGGCGGCAGCGCCCGTCGCGCCGGTGGCGGCTACAATCGTTACGCCGACTGCTGCCATTAAGCCCGGCATTTTGATTGTGCCTGGAGTTTCAGTCGGTCGTACCAAAATCGGTATGAGTAAACAGGAAGTGGAAGCACTGCTTGGCAGACCCGGGCAAGAAAACGTGGATATGTTTACCTATCGGACATCGGACCGGCGCTACTTCCTGTCCCTGCGTTTCAGTGGTGATAAGGTATCCGAGATCGCCTTTTCTTCTCCCGCCTTTTCTACGGCTTCCGGGCTCAGCCTGGAGAGCATCAAACATCGGACGGAGGAGTTGACTGAGTCAGGGCGTTCCGGACCTTATCAAATCAAAGTCGGCAAAGGTGGCGGTCTTTCTTTTATCGGAAAGGAAGGGGCGCCCGCTCAGTTTGCCATAGTGCACCAGGGACCGCCCACCGATCCGCAGCGGTGGTTGGCTGATTTGAATACTCGCAGCCTGTCGACTACCGCCACTGCGGTATCGGATACGGTGAAGAAGTCGGGCTCTGGTTCTGCCAGTACAGATAATCCCAATCTACTTCGACCGGGACGTTCGCTGGCCAAGGTCAACCTGGGTATGAGTCGAGAGCAAGTGGTGCTGCTGCTGGGTCGCCCCACTGATGCCAAAGGCTCGGTTATATCTTATTGGACCGGCGACCGCCTGCATTTCATTGCCTTCCATTTCGGCGGACAGCAGGGAAATTCGCTCACGGATATACTCTTCACTTCGCCCTCTTTCGTCACTGCCGGCGGTATCAATGTGGCAAACTTCGAAAGTGCCAATGCCACGCAGTTCGGACCGGCCCATATGGCTAGCGGTAGACCGGCGCAAATCTATACCCTGAAAGAAGGAGGTTTGTCCTTCTTCAAGCCGGCCTCCTTCCCCCGCGCCATTGGTTGGTTGCATGCCACTGACTCGGCGGCTGATGATCTGGCCTTCATGGACGAAGTACGCGCTGATCTCATGCCCGGCAAGCCGCGCCTGCAAAAAGAAAATGCCGCCATTGGCCCGAGGGGCAGGCGTCGTCTCAATTGCCTCATGCAAATGTCCGATCTGGTAAATCGTCGCCCTTATTGATGTTTGTTGGTTTTTCGTTTGGGCGAAAATTCCGGCGGCAGATATTCGCATCTGGCTCCGTGGGCTTGCAGCCATCCGACTATACCGGAGGTGATGTCTTCCTTGAACCTGGGTGCTTCGAAGATAAGATGCTCGGCACCGCCGATTACAACCAGGGTTTTTTGCTTGGTGGCCAGGGCATCAAATAGAGCATAAGTGCTGCTTTTCTTTACCAGTCTGTCTTCATCACCCTGGAATACTATGACCGGGGTGTGGGTTATTTTCTTTGCGTAGAATGTATTTTCGTTCATGAATTTCTGGAAGGCCAGTAATTCCTTGGGAGTCAGCTCCAGCCTTGAGGATGGGTCTTGTTTCCATTTTTGCCGTTCGCTTGATCTGCTGGTAGATTGTTCTACAACTTTTTTGCCGATGGCGAAGGGGCGGTTTGGATCGCTGACATAGTGCAGGGCAACGGTCAGTGCCGTGGTGCCGGCTTTATAGCGCTTGGAAGCGGGCACGGCGCAGACTACACCGTCGGCAAGCTCGGGAAACTTGGCCGCAAAACGTAGAGCGATTGCGCCGCCCATAGATTCTCCCAGCATAAAAAGAGGTTGGTCCTGGAAGTCTCCTTTAATTTCACTCACTACATCTTTCAAGTCATTTACGCAGGCATCGAGATCTAGTTTCTCCTGCCCCTGACTACTGAGGTAGCTGCCGAAACCTCTCACGTCGAAAGCGATGACGATGAAGCCTTCCT
>Ga0268298_10000140_pt1 | contig 89807 bp, 69 predicted proteins | sample WWTPWeurt_MetaG_FD_194462 | JGI IMG/M metagenome (GOLD analysis project Ga0268298, IMG submission 194462) | Activated sludge microbial communities from WWTP in Nijmegen, Gelderland, Netherland - WWTP Weurt | ecosystem: Engineered > WWTP > Aerobic digester > Activated sludge | place...
GACAACCTGATGAACATCCCCTTACGCAAATCGCCTAGCGATCGTAAGCGATGCGCAGAAGGTACCGAAACCAGCAGGGCGGGGAGACGTCCCCGCTCTGTGGGTGGTCGGACTTATTGGAATAAGATAGTAGATCACACCGTCCGAGGACACTCAAAGCAACGAAACAAGCTCCTCGCAACATATCGCGTGACATCACGCGGACATTACCGAGGAGGCGCATAACAACCATGGCAAGTTTACGACACAAGAAGCTCAAATCGGGCAATTACATCTGGGTCATCGAGTACCGGCTTGACGGCAAGTCGAAAACGTACTCGCTTGGCAGCACGGATCGGCATACGGCCCAACGGCTTTACCATGAGTTCTGCGCGAAGCTACTTGATGTTGAGCCAGGGCAAAAAGCGGACAAACCGATTGATGTTAAGGGCGAAAAACGCCGCCGGGAAGCCCGCGAGCACAAGGCGAAGCTGCAAGAGTTTTCGAGACTTCGGATTCCTGACCTTGAGCGTGAGTACATGGCCTTCAGCCGCGCGAACAAGACTGAGAACACGTGCGAAATCATTCAGCAGGGATTCTGGAAGTTCCGGGAGTACGCTGATGACATTCCGCTGGAGGACGTGAACTACCAAATCGCGGAGGGGTACAAGGCGTGGCTATTGCAACGGTTGAACGGAACGACCACGAACATGTACCACCGTGCCGTAAAGGCAGGGTTCGAATACGCCGTTAAGCTCGAATGGTTGGTGAAGAATCCCTTCAAAGGCGTGATGCCAGTCAGAATTCCAGAACCGGACTACGCAGTTTACCTGAACGAGGCGGAAGTTGCGCAGCTATTATCCGCGATTACAAACGAGGAGTTCCGACGGCTGATTCGCTTCTTTCTGCTGACCGGTTGCCGCAGAACCGAAGTTGCGCTGATTGACTGGAGGGACATTGACCTGGAGATGCGGACGATCATCCTGAGAGCAAGTAACACGAAAACCAAACGCAATCGCGTTCTGGAGATCGGTGAGAAGCTCTACGACCTGCTGATAGAGCAGGGACATAAGAAATCCGGTCGGTTGTTTCCGAAGTGGACCGCAAACTCAATCACAGTGATCTTCAAGAAGTACGTCAACAAATGTGACTTTGGCCGGAAGATCACCGTTCACTCGTTGCGTCACACAGCGACTGTGTATTTTCTTAAGGCTGGGATCGACATGTTCACAGTATCCCGTATATTGGGTCACACATCCGTACGAACAACCGAAACAGTCTATGCCCACATACCCACGGGACGCAAGCGAGAGGCCATGGACAAGCTCCCTTTTTGACCCAGAACACAACACCGTCGTAACGAAATGTCGTAACGCGTTACGACGTCGTGTTTTCACAAAGTCACAAGAGCCCTAACATTGGGGCTCTTTTCCTTTATACTTACGTCGAAGATTCAGTGATTCATGGAAGTCTGGCAGCACTCAACAGCCAATCTCTAACTCTTGTAACATCTCACCTTACATCCAAGAGACATCCAAAAGACAAAGCCCCTGACACATACATGTCAAGGGCTAAGTCATCTGCGGAGAGAGGGGGATTCGAACCCCCGATACGGTTTCCCGTATGCACGCCTTCCAAGCGTGTGCCTTCAACCACTCGGCCACCTCTCCGAACCGAACTATGTGATCGCTACTTGCTTGCGATCTTCTCTACAAACCGATCCGCTACCAACGACATTGCAACTCCGGCACCATTCGCGGCGAAGTCCCACGGGTCGTAAACACCATCCAACAGTTTCGCGCCCTGCAAGATTTCTGACAACGTTACCACTGCAATCGCGACTCCTGTTGCGCGCCAGCGGGACTCAAGCACGCGAATGCGTGTCAGGAAAATCAGAAAATACGCCGAGAACGAGAATGCAATGTTAGAGCCGTAACAGCGAACAAGATTCTCGCCCGGGCCGGAGTAGCTTCCGCCAATCCCCAGCACCAGCGCTCCGCACAGCACACAAGCCGTGCGCAGCATCCGCAGCAAGTTGAAAGGGTCACCCTCGGGCAATATTCCCGCGGGCCTGCGGGCTATTTCTTCTTTCGTGCCCACATCTTCGCGATGTACGGAATCGCCTCCGGCGTTTTGCAGCTGGTCTCGCCGTGGTCAACATGCACTTTGCCGACACGCTTGGCGGCGGCCTCGGCAAGTGTGCGCAACTTGGCGTTGCGTCCGCCGATGGAAATCAACGCCATGTTCATCATGTGCCGCGTGAAGTTCTTTGCGCCGTGAATCTCTTTTTCGAGCTTCTTCAGCAACCCTTCAAAGTACGAATCCGGCAGCTTGTTGTCAACATTCGACGCCAAGCTGCACACCACATTCCAGCCCGTGCGGCCGATCCATTCGTCTTTGGATTGTATCCAATCGTCGGCCTTCTCGCGCGCGAACTTTGTCTTGGCAACCAACCCACCAGTTAGGTCACACACACCCGTGCAATTTTGTCCTTTCACGAGCGCATCCAGTTGCTTCGACGTGAACTGCTCCGGATCGGCGATCATCGTTGCGAGGTGCTTCGCGTCACCATTGCCGGTGTTCCACAATTGCAGAGCAAGTTCGTGATCCACCTTGATCTGCTTCTGCAATTTGTAAAGATCGGCAAAGCTCACACCGAACAGCGGCTCAACCATCCCGTGCCGCTTGTAAATCTTGACGGCCTGCGCCGTGCCGAGTTTTTTCATCTCAGCCATCAGCGTATCGAGCGTCCACGCGTGCGCTCCGTTGCTCTTCACGGCCGATTTCTTCGCCACCGTCTTCGCAGGCGTTTTCGCAGACTTCTTCGCCGTAGTTTTCGATTCCGGCGCGGGCAGCTTCGCGGCGGCCTTCAGCAAGCTTGCGAACGCGCGCGATTGAATGTCATCTGTACTCGCGACTTTGACATGCCGCATGCCTTTGCCAGTGCCTTCAAGCAATTCGCTATCAAGCTCAGCGCCACGAGGGAAACCCAGATTGATGCGCTTGGCCACGCCCATCAGATACGCAACGTCTTGCTCGTTCACTGCGTACCACGGGTAGCCCCACTTGATCGCGATTTGCGCTTTCGGCAGCGTCTTGATGATCAGCGCGTGCAGCGCTTCGGCGATGTCGCGCTGGCCTTTGGGCAGTGTTTTCAAATAGCCGGCGATAGTCTTGTCGTCGCCTTTCAGTTTGACACTCGACGTCGCCATCTTACGCCGCTCCGGTATCGTTCTGCATCATCCCGAAGATGTTGCCGTCCAGGTCCTTCGCGTAAGCCAACCAACCCACACCCGGAATCGGCATCTTCGGAACCACAATCGTGCCACCCGCGGCACTGACCTTCTCAATGTGTACATCGAGATTCTCGACGTCCATTGTGCACACCCAATTCTGCAATCCGTTCGACGGCATCAGGCCACCGTCAATTCCCGGTCCTTGGCCGGTCATAGCGAGCCAATACTGATGCTCACCAAATTGCTGAAACTTCCAGCCGAACAGTTCTTCATAGAACTTGCGAGCCTTCGCGACGTCGTGCGATTGCAGCTCGAAATGAATCGGTCGCGCCATGATGTTCTCCCCTTTTGAGACTTGGCGTTATATCTTACCGCTTAGTCCGATTGCTTTCCTGAGTGTTCCGATTTGTCCTGCATGATAGCATTCGTGCAGCATGAAAAATTGCACGCGCTGTCCGTATGTCTGCGGACGGTCGGGCCTGCTGCCCGGCCAATGTTCGTCCCAATTGCCCTTGAAGTTCTGCACTGCGTTTGCGAGCTGCTCAAAGGTCTGCGCTTCAACGCGCATTATTTCGCTCAGTGGAGCAAGTTTCACGCGATCAACCTCGACCCATGGAGTGTTATACACACTGCACTGCTCTTCGCTCCACGGATGTTCGAGATTCAGCAATGGAAACAGCGACCGCCGCGTGGCCACGATGTGCCCGGCGATGCGGTTGGCGGGATTGCCGTCCTTGGTTGGCTCCAATAGCGCCTGTCCATCACTGATGCCTTCGCAATTCGTCAGAATGCAAAAGCGCGCGAAGTTCAACTGGGCCAGCAAATCAGGAGTGGTCATGCGCAAAACTCAGATCAATAGGTTTTCAGTTCGCCCACAACATCTTCAACACGCGTAAGCACGTGGCGCTCGCGCACGGCTTTCATCATCGCGTTGTGATCCGGGAACAGCGGGCGATCCACGTCGAGGAACTCCACCACTTCACGCACGGCGTCACGGGCGGCTGTCGTGCCCTTACCCGCCTTGAATCCACGAATATCCAACGCTTGTGCCGCTGCGATGAACTCGATCCCCAGCACGCCATACGCATTATCCAGAATCTGCCACGTCTTCAGCGCCGTATTCCAACCCATGCTGACGAAATCTTCCTGATCGGCTGCAGCCGGTATAGATTGCACCGAACCGGGGTTCGACAGAATGCGCTGCTCGACAATCAACATGCCTGCGGTGTATTGGCTCAGCATGTAACCGGAGTAGATACCCGGATTCTTCGTTAGAAACGCGGGCAGTCCGACGCTCAGGGCGGAGTTGAGCAGGCGATTTAAACGTCGTTCGGACAACACGCACACCATCGCAATCGCAGTACCCACGCCATCCAGCGGCAAACCGAGCGGCGAGCCCTGGAAATTCGCGCCGGTTAGAATGCGGCCTTCGTCCATGAGAAAGATCGGATTGTCGTTGACACCGTTCAGCTCAATTTCGAGCTGCTGACGGCACCAACGCAATTGATCACGCGCCGCGCCGATGACTTGCGGAGTCGAGCGCATGCTGTACGCGTCCTGCACTTTGACCTTGACCGCGCCCGTGGTCAAATCGCTGCCCGCAACCATCTTGCGTATATTCTCCGCGCTCGTCACCGCGCCGTTGAATCCGCGCAACTCATGCAGACGAGATTCGTACGGCTTGAGATTCGCGAGCAATGCTTCCAGCGACATCGCCGCCGCGATATCCGCCTGCTTTAACCAGCGCTCAGTATCATAAACCGTCAAACATCCGACCGCGCCGATAAAATTACTGCCGTTAATCGCGGCTAATCCGTCTCGCGCTTCCAAACCAGGCACGCGCACACCGGCTTTTTCCATCGCGCGTGATGTCGGCATGCGTTCACCTTGATAGAACGACTCGCCTTCCCCCATCAGCGACAGCGCGATTTGCGCCATCGGCGCGAGATCACCGCATGCGCCTACGCTGCCCTTCGTGCACACAACCGGCGTCACACCCGCGTTAAGCAGGTTAACATAGGTCTGCGTAATCTCCAGACGGCACGCTGAAAAACCTTTCGCATGCACATTGATGCGCCCGAGCATCGCGCCGCGCACCCACTCAATCGGCATCGGCTCACCGATACCGGCAGCATGGTTAAAGATCAAATACTTCTGAAACTCGCGCGTCTGATCATCGGTCAAACGCACTTCCGAGAGTTCGCCGATGCCGGTATTCGTGCCGTACATCGTTTCTCCGGCGGCGAGTTTCGTTTGCAGAAACGCGCGGCAGGCTTTAATGCGTTCGACCGCTTCAGGCGCCAGCTCAACTTTTTCGTTCAGCCGTGCGACGCGGTGGACGTCATCTATCGTCAATGTCTTGCCGCTCACCACGACCGGCATACAGGCTCTCCCTATGGGATGAGGTTAAGGGCGACTCTGCCCCGGCCACATAACTGACCGGGGCAGAGCCTGAGCGGAGAGAGAGGGATTCGAACCCCCGGTACCGACAAGCGGTACAACGGCTTTCGAGGCCGCCGCATTCGACCACTCTGCCATCTCTCCGAGTGGATCTACTACGTTCAATCGCCGCATCAGCGGCACAATTCATAAAATAGCGACAATTCGCAGGACTTGCAAGCCCGTCTTCAGGCCAAAATACAGTTGCCCCGCGCTTCTTTGTCGTCTTCAAACAACCGTCGTTTTGCATTCGCCGCGGCAGGTTTCTGAACCTGCCCGGAACTCAACGCGCTTCACGTTCCGGGCACGTGCAGACATGTGCCGCAGCGGATTGTATGCGACGGCTCTTGCCGACAGTCGCTTAGTCCGCCTTCAACAACTTGGACACTTCATTGCCGAAGGCTTTGCCAAAAATCTGAAACGTGCGCATCAGTTCGGCCATGTCGGGGAAATCCGCGCCTTCCAGACTGCTCGCATCCAATAGCGCACTGCTAACCGCTTCACCGTGAGCCGTTTCGGTAATCCGCGCTTCCACCAACTGCACATCGTTTTGCACGGCGCGCATCGCGTGCGGAATTACATAGCCACCCGCGACGTCGCGAAAATCGGAAAACTCCATGCGCACCGGTTTCTTGTCGTAGGTGCTCTCCGATTGCACGAGCACGAAGCGCTCTTTGTCGTACCAGCTCTTCATCGTGACCTTCGTGCCGTCGGATTCTTTCAGCGGCGTTTCAATCAGCCAGCACGCGCGGCCATTGATGGTTTCCTCGCCCGCGACTTTCGAGCCCGCATCCGGCTCATTCCAATAGGCATAGCCGCGCATACGGTCGTTGACGTCGCTTGGCTCGATGTCCATCTTCATCCCGAGCAGTTGCGCCCACGTCTGTTGTCCGTCAAAGAGCACCGTGAACGGAAAACCTTCGGGCTTCTCCGGATTGCGAATCGTCGCATCGGCCCGCCACCGCGCGCCGCGCGAATAGTAGGTCGCATCAATCACGTATGTATCATGTCCCGGCTCAGTAACTTGCCCGGACAACACGAGCTTCAACCCATCGAGCTGCTTCAGATGCCCGTCGTGATACGCCTTGGCATCCTGCTTAAACTGCTCGATATCATATCCCAGCGCAACTCCCGCCAAGAGTACTGCGCACAACCAAACTCGTAACATCCTCGTCCCCTCCTGCAATCTACTTCAAGCAACACGGCGCCGCCAATCATCAATCACAAATCATCAATCATCAATTCCGATCTGCTTCCATCCCCCATCCCCCATCCATTTTCCCTCTCACCCCACCCTCACCACACAGTAATCCTTCTTCCCCTTGCGCAGCACCAGAAGTTCACCGTCAATCGCTTGATTCGCGTTGACAAGCTGCGCGGCATCACCAATGCGCACATTGTTGATATACACGCCGCCCGCTTCAATCATACGCCGCGCTTCGCCTTTAGATTTGAACAACCCTGCCTCAACCGTCAAATCCACGACGTTCTTGCCGCTGGTCAATTCACTTTGTGCAAGCGAATGCGACGGCACATCAGCGAAGATGCCCAACACATCCTTCGCACTGAGTCCGTCGAGTTCTCCGCCGAACAAAACTTTAGCCGCACGTTCGGCGCTTAACACACCCGCATCGCCATGCACCAACCGCGTGACTTCGCGTGCCAACTCCGTCTGCGCTTCGCGCTTCTCCGGTGCGGCAGCTTTCGCGGCCAGCAATTCTTCGACACGCTCACGCGACAGGAACGTAAACGTTTTCAAATAGCGTTCGACGTCGCGGTCGTCGCTGTTGTACCAGTATTGGTAAAATTGGTACGGCGACGTTAGTTCGGCATCGAGCCAAATATTTCCCGCTTCCGTCTTACCGAACTTCTGCCCGCTCGCGGTCGTCAAGAGCGGGAATACCATCGCGTGCGCCTTGCCCTGCCGCTTGCGGCGAATCAAGTCCGTGCCCGCGGTGATATTGCCCCACTGGTCACTGCCGCCGATTTGCAGCGTGCAATGATGCCGGTCAAACAGTTCGAGATAGTCGTACGCCTGCATCAAGCTGTAGGTGAATTCGGTAAACGAAATCCCGTCTTCACTCTCAAGCCGTCTGCGCACCGACTCCTTCTGCATCATCACGTTGACCGAAAAATTCTTGCCGATCTCGCGCAGGAACTCGACCATCGTGACGGTGTTCAACCAGTCGGCATTGTTAATCAGCTTGGCCGGATTGCTCTTGGCATCGAAATCGAGAAAATGCCGAAGCTGTTTCTCCATTCCCGCCATGTTCTCAGCAATCTGATCGGAAGATTGCAGATTGCGCTCAGCCGATTTTCCCGACGGATCGCCAATCATTCCAGTGCCGCCGCCCGCCAGCGCAATCGGCGTATGCCCGAACACCTGACAGCGCCGCAATTGCAAGAGCGGCACAAGACTGCCGACATGCAGCGACTTCGCCGTCGGATCAAAACCGGAATAAACAGTAAGCGGCGTCTTCAGCGCTTCGGCTGTTTCGCTCGTGGCGTCAAAGACCAACCCGCGCCACTGAAATTCTTCAAAGAGCGTCAACGCCATTGCGATTAGCTGCGCGACATCTTTGCGCGTTTCATGCGTGTGCGCGATGCGCGCATACGGCTGCCCAAATGCAACGCTTCCAGCGCGGCCAATGTGCTGATCTCCTGCACATCCTGCCGCGCGTCAATGCCTGGCACATAGAGCCCCGGCGCCGGATCAATCCAAATCTTCAGTTGATCATCCTGCCGCAACAGCAAATGTGCGCGCGCCATCGCCAATGGCTCGGCATATCGCGCCGGACGCAAACTCAAACCACGAATCGCCTGCGCCGTATGCCACGACGTCAAACCGTTTTCTTCGCCGAATCCGCCCAGCGTGTGCTGTTGCTCAGCCAGCCAATCGAGTGCGCGTTCCACAATTGCACGATGGCCGCCAAACGCGTCGAGCGCTTCGCACGCCAGCACCGTCGAAAGCATGCGTGACATAGAACTCGAGGCGTTGAAGGATCCGTTGGAAACCTGCCGCGAGCGAATAAACCGCGCAGCCTGATTCATCGCGCGCATCGCATTCGGCTCACCGCTTTCAGCCAATGCCAACAGCGCCAAACTCGTTGCGTCCAAGCTCGAAGGTCTGGTGATCCCACGCGACAGCCAAAGGGCTTTGCGCGGCAGCACAGGAAAACTGCCGTCACGGTGCTGCACACTCATCAAAAATTCTGCTGCACGCCGACGTGCCCAGCGCGTTTCAATCGGCTCGTCGCCAAACAGCGACAGCGCATCAAGCGCCTGCGCAGTACTCATCACATCAACCGGCTGACCGCTGCCGATACTCCACCCGCCGTTCTGATCCTGCATCTGCAAAAGCAGCATTGCAGAACCCGCGACCTCGCGCGTATCCCCACCGGCCAACAGCAGCGAGCGCAGCGTCACCGTATGCAAAATTGTTGAGACGTCGCAGCTCGACTGAATCAAATCGTTCCCGTCCCATTGCTGCAGAACGCGCAGAAACCGGTAGCCGCGCTCGAACACAGCGTCCGTGGCGGGTAATCCCGCTTGTCTGAGCGCCGCCATCGCCAACGCCGTCGCACGCACGTCACCTTCCCACGAACCATCAGAAAGCTGCGTGCGAATCAGTTGCGACGCGCGCGCCTTGTCCGTGCCCGGCTCATTTAACAGCACATGCGCGGCCGTGCGCCGCGTAGCGCGTTCGTGCCGCAGATTCCATTCAAGCGCGGCATGTAACGCGGGCTTCACGAGCGACTTAAAACGCAATGGCGCGCCGAGTCCCGTAGTGAACCCGAGCAAAAGCAATGTTTCAGCGCTTAGGTCTTTCTTGCGCGGTGCATCTTCCAGCCATGACACAGCTTTGTTCAGCACAGGCCGTGTTTCGGGGCGCTGCGTCTGCGCGAGCGCCTGCACGATTTCCAAAGTCGCCGACACGCTGTTATCCCAACTGCCGTTCTCTAACTGTTCGTTGAGGATCGGTCGAATCAGCGGCGCAACGTCGTCATTCGGCAAGCGGCTCAGCATGTTCCCCAGCAGTAATGCAAGAGCATTGAGGCGTGCGCAGGGCCGCACCGCGACCGGCCAGACGGGCATTCCCGCCTCCGAGCGTTGCAGCATTCGCGCGCGCAGTTGCGCAAGTGAATTAGGACTCAGGGTTGCCAAGCTTTTTTTCTTCGCGCTTCTTACTGAAAAAGGAGGAGAGCAGGTCGGCGCATTCGTGCGGGCGCACGTTGCGGACGAGGTGCGCGCGGTGGTTCAACCGCGGATCGGAGAGGAGGCTGTAGAGGGTGTCGCAGGCGCCTGCCTTGGGGTCGCTCGTGCCATAGACCACGTAGGGAACGCGGGCCAGGACGATAGCTCCGGCGCACATGGCGCACGGCTCGAGCGTGACGTAAAGGGTACAATCCAATAAACGGCGGCTGCCGAGTGCTTCAGCCGCCGCCGTTATGGCAATCATCTCCGCGTGCGCGGTCGGGTCTTCCAGACTTTCCGTCAGGTTATGGCCCCGTCCGATCACAATTCCGTTGTGCACGATCACACAGCCAATGGGGACTTCGTCTTTTTCCGCCGCCAACTGCGCCTCGGCAATCGCGGCTCCCATCCACCGTTCGTGATCCGGCTTCCCAAAGGATTCAAGGATACTATTCATCGGCCTTCGGAGCGTCCGCTCCGCTCATCCTTTATCCTTCATCCTTTATCCTTCGCTTGGTACGCCCGTAGGGATTCGAACCCCAAACCTTCTGGTCCGTAGCCAGACGCTCTATCCAGTTGAGCTACGGGCGCGCACAGTGACTCTTGAAAAAACAAGCATTTCGAAAAAGTCACAAATGAACCCAAGTATATGAATTTTGAGGATTAAAGTCAAGGCATCGCGTCTCAAAGCGCCCACGCTTGACAAATCGAGGTTTTGTGCCTATATTACCTCAATCTTATTTAACTATTATGTTAATTAAACCATGTCCGACCGCCTAACTCAAACTTTTTCAGCACTTGCCGACCCCACACGCCGGGCGATTTTGGCTCGGCTTTCGTTGGGTGAGTCCTCTGTCAGCGAACTCGCCCGCCCTTTCAAAATGACCGCCCCGGCCATCACCCGGCACCTGAAAGTTCTGGAAAAAGCTGGCCTGATTTCTCGCACGCGTCACGCGCAATGGCGGCCAGCTAAACTCGAGGCCTTGCCGCTCAAAGAAGCGTCCGACTGGATTGAACAGTACCGTCAAGTGTGGGAAGCCCGCTTTGACCGCCTCGATGAATACCTGAAGACTCTGCAAGCACATGGAACACAACCTTAAGGGGACAGCATGAACAACCATTTCACGACATGCCTTTGGTTTGATAGCCAGGCTGAAGAAGCCGCACACTACTACCTTTCGATCTTCCCGAATTCGCGGATTCTCGCGACATCCCGCTATGACAAAGCCTCGTCAGAAGCTTCAGGTCGCCCGGAAGGAAGCGTCCTGACAGTCGTGTTTGAAATCAACGGACAGAAGTTCATGGGACTGAACGGCGGCCCGATCTTCAAGCACTCTGAAGCGGTTTCGTTCATGGTGGAGTGCGACACGCAGGAAGAGATTGACCATTATTGGAATTCATTGACCGCGAACGGCGGTCAAGAGAGCGCCTGTGGTTGGCTCAAAGACAAGTATGGCGTGTCGTGGCAGATTGTGCCAAAGGAATGGGGCAAGCTCGTGACTGGCCCGGACAAAGAGAAAGCCGCTCGCGCCATGAAAGCCATGCTGGGCATGAAGAAATTCGATATCGCCGCACTTAAGCGTGCCTATAACGGAGAATAACACGATGAATATCGCCTCGCTTACAGCGGACAGCGCGCGCGAAATTGTCACATCGCGCCAGATTGCCGCACCGCGCGAGTTGGTCTGGCAAGTTTGGACCAACCCGGCCCACGTCACAAAATGGTGGGGGCCGCACGGATTTCGCACGACCACCAGTGAGTTCAATCTGCGCAATGGCGGAACCTGGCGCTTCGTTATGCACGGTCCCGACGGCATAGACTATCCCAACAAGGTCGTGTTCCTGGACATTGAAGAGCCGAATTACCTCAACTATAAGCATGTCGGCGAAGATGATTTCGCGCACATCCTGTTTGAAGCGATTGTCACGTTCGAACCACGGGACGGCGGCACCTTTGTCACCCTCCGAACGATATTCCCGACCGCGCAAGAACGTGACTACGTCGTCGAGAACCACGGTGCCATCGAAGGCGCCAAGAACACATTAGAGCGCTTCGAGACTGTTCTTAAGGAATTGTCGAACCGATGAAGAGCGACGTGGACAAATACCTCGCCGCTTTGCCAGATGATCAGCGCGCAGCGCTCGAAAAGCTCCGCGCCACGATTCTCTCGGTCGCTAAGGATGCCGAGGAGAAAATCTCCTACGGCATGCCGACAGTCTACTACAAGGGCAATCTGGTGCACTATGCAGCCTTCAAGAACCACATGAGCTTGTTTGGTGCGAGCGCTTTTGTGACCCAAGAACTGAAAGACAAGCTCGCTGGTTTCAAAACGTCGAAGGGCACGATTCAATTCACGGTAGAAAAGCCGCTGCCGGTGACGCTCGTCAAAGCAGTTGTCAAATCACGCATAAAAGAGAACGAAGCGCTGGAAGCCGAGCGCAAACAGAAGAAAAGGGGAACGGTAAGATGAGTACGGCATTGGAAAAGATGCAGGTGGAAGTCAAAGACCGTGAGATTGTGTTCACGCGCATGTTTGATGCTCCCCGGCAAATGGTGTGGGACGCTTTCACGAAAGCTGAGCATTTGGAAAAGTGGTGGGGGCCGCATAACTTCACCAACAAGAACTGCCACGTGGATTTACGCGTCGGCGGCAAGTTTGAAACGACAATGGTCGGCATGGGCGGCGAATTCCCTTGTCTTCTCTTGTTCGAAGAAATTGTCCCGATTGAGAAGATTGTCTGGTACGACAAGGTAATTCCCGGCGATTTCTGGGGCCCGGACGGCCCTCCGGCTGATTCGCGTTTGACACTTCTCTTTGAAGACCATGGACAGCGAACGAAGTTGATTTCAATCACTAATTTCGTGGACAATATTGCGCGCGACAAAACGATGGCCATGGGCGCCGCGCAAGGCTGGGCGGAGAGCTTCGAGCGCCTCGACGAGCAGCTCTCGCAATAGCATTCCGCAGTGCGAAAAACATTTCACAGGCCAACCGGATTCCGGTTGGCCTGCGTCTATTTCGGGCATTAATTGGAGTGAATTTGTCTGTTTCAAGGGCACGCCTCTCTTTGTGACAAAATTCACAACGATTCCATTGTTTGGGGCGTGTTAGTGTGTGAAAACCCGGCTCTTAACGACACTGACACACTTGCGCGTTAAAAAAGTATGGATAATTATGCGATTTGATTCCGAGGAATCGCTGCTTTATCTTGATATAGAGAAACCGATACACGGCTTCCATACATTTTTTCCCGGATGTCAGCTATGGCGATTGATCATCTGCTTTCGCTCTTTGGAAGGTTTGCGCGCTTCGTTATGTTTGCGGCAGTATTGCCCGCCAGCGCGCTCGAATTGCAACTGGACACGACGCTTTGCAACGGTGCAAATCCCACGCGGCTCAGTTGCGACATCAGTGAACATCTTCTGTATGTCACGTCACCGTTTTCGCAAGAGATTCTGGTGTACAACGGCAACGACGCGCTTGTCAACACGATTCCTGTGAACGGCGTGCCCGGCGCACTCTGTTTGACCGGCAACGGGACGCTAATCGTGTCCATTGACCGCAGCGTCCGCGAAATCACCACGGCTGGTGACGAGTTGATCACCTTCGGCCTGAACGACAACTACTTCGTCGCGCCCCACGATGTCGAGTGGCTGCCCGACGGCAAAGTCTGCGTAGCCGATGAGGATGATAGCATCAAAGTTTTCGATGCCGCTGGAACACCGCTCTACAGTTTCGCCGGGTGGGGCTATGTGCCCGCGAAGCTCGATGAACCGGTGGCGCTTGATTACAATCCGCAGACCAATGAACTGCTCGTGTGCGATCAGAACAACTACCGCCTGAAATCGTTTACGCCAGCAGGCACATTTGTCCGCTATTGGGGCACCGAGCGCAACGAGTTTCTGCTGCCGGGCAGCTACTTTCGTCCGTTTGGCCTGGACATTGATCCGTCCGGGCGCATCTGGTCGCTCGAAACGATTGATGATATCGTGTACGTGTACGATAATGCCGGGCTGTTTCTCTATTCCGCGGAGATCGGCCCGCTTGCAATGCGCGGAGGAATTGATCTGGCCGTTGACGCAAACCGCCTGTTTGTGAGTTCACCCTCTACGGGATGCGTCTATGTCTATACGATTGTCGGTGGCAGTCCTCCCGGCCCTGCCACGTCGCTCGATCTGACGATTCTGTGGACAGACAATGGCGCACAGCTCAATTGGCGGGAACGCACGGGCGTCACCGCGTACCACATCGAGCGCTCGCAGGATACCGACTTCTCCGCGCTAAACACAGAGGAAATCGCCGCGACCCCCGATACGTTCTATCTGGACGATGCAAGCGGTCTCCCCGCGACCCAATACTACTACCGCGTCTGGGCTGACCCGATGTTGGTCGCTGTTTCGGGTGATTTCAGCGGCAATGCGCGGCCCGATTGGCCCTACCGCGAATCGCTCGACCAACCGCACGACGCGCCGCATCACGGACTCTCCGGCGTCAACTGCCATAGCTGCCACTTCCGCGGTTTGGAGTATCCCGAGCCGATGCCCGCTTGGTGGCGCAGTGACCACATCTGCCTGAGTTGCCACGTCGAAACCGGTTTCGCGCAGTCCATCAAGACGCACTTGGGAAGCGACACTCTCAGCTGCTCAATTTGTCACAACCCGCATTTCCAGCAAGAGCAGTACGCGCACTACTTGATCCGCAACACCAATCCGCTGGATGAAAACGAGCACATGTATTTCAATCATGCCACGGATTTCATTCACGGCGCGCCGAATTACGATGGCATCTGCGAAATCTGCCACACGCAGACGGAATACTACCGCAACGACGGCACGGGTGACGAGCATCAAGTTGGCGAAAACTGCCTCAACTGCCACAGCCACAAGAACGGCTTCATGCCGTTAGATGAATAGACAGGGAAGACGGGACTCACGCACCTCGGACGCAAGCGGCCCCGGCGAATTCGCCGGGGCCGCTTTGTTTGGTCACGCTTTCTATCGGAACGATAAGCAGAAATCTTGTCAGCACTGCTTTGTTGGAATTTTATATCCTGAAAACGCGAAAACGCTGTGCGCTGCGAGTCACAAATCAGACGGATATTATCACATTAACAGCATTCCTCTCAAGTGTCGCGGCATCGCATTTGTACATGCTTCGAGCAAATCCTATTTCACTTAAGAATGATAGGTTAGTATTAGTGACACGGCGACATTTCCATGCGCAATCTTTCACATTGTGTTTGTTTGCGAGAGAATCGTGCATTATCTTATTCTGATCTGTCGTGTTTAGTATGACTTGTTCTATGCACAAATACAATTAATTGATTGCGTATGAAAAACTTCACTCATGTGCTCATGCGTCGTTCGTGCTTCCTCGTACTGCTTCTGTTTGCTGCGCGCGCATCTTCTTTCGAACTGACCCCGGTTGCCCAGTGGTGCGGCATTGACGGCGCGACGCGCATCGCCTGTGATACGACCACCGGACAACTCTATGTCACCTCGCCGCTCGGTCACGAGATCGTCATCCTCAATTCTGATGGAAACGAGGCAGGCACAATCAGTCTTGACGGCCCTCCGGGAGCCATCGAACTGACTGGCGACGGTAATTTTCTTGTGTCCATCGGCAAGTCCGTCCGCAAGATTGACCCGAGCGGCGCAACGCTTGTCACGTATGGCTTGGTTCCGAACTACTTCGTGGATCCACACGATGTCACAATGGCATCCGATGGCCGGGTGTTCGTTTCCGATGATGACGACTCGGTCAAAGTGTTCGACACCGCAGGCGCACCGCTCTATTCATTCGGCGGTTACGGCTATACTTCAACGCGTCTGGATGAGCCAGTCTCGCTTGAGTACAATCCCGTGTCGGACGAGATCGTCGTCGTGGATGAGAACAACTACCGCATCAAAGCCTACAACCCGAACGGAAGCCATCTACGTCTATGGGGCACGGAGGGCAATGGCCTTTACACTTTCGGCGCGTTCTTCCGTGGCTTTGGGCTCGACCTTGATGCCGCGGGCCACATTTGGACGCTGGACGTCTTGTCGGATTTGGTACAGGTCTTTGATCCCTACGGCGTTTTCCTGTATTCAATGGCACTCAACACTCCCGACATCCGTGCAGGGCTCGATATCGCCGTGGACGGCGACATGGTTTACGTGACCTCGCCTGCAACCAGCTGTGTCTATGTTTACCGTCGCACCGGCGCGGCACCAATTCTCAGCCGACCGCTCAACTTGACCATCAAGTGGACGGCCGCCGGAGCAGAGTTGCGCTGGAATGCACAGCGCGGCGCGGTCAGTTACGAGCTGCAGCGCTCGACGGATGCCGAGTTTGCCGAAGACCTGACCGATCGTTTTGCCTTGACGACCGATACGGTGTTTATTGATCAGTGGGTTTCCAATCCCAACAGTCTCTGCTTCTACCGTGTGACCTATTCGGATGGTAACGAACTTCCGGCTTTGTCCGAGCAGTTTGATCCGCGTATATTTGAGGGTGGCCATGATGGCTCGCGTGACCCGCTCGATACGCCGCACGACCCGCCGCATCACGTCACGGACGGTGTGAATTGCAATAGCTGTCACCTGCGGCCGTTCATCTACCCGAACCCGATGCCTGACTGGTGGCGCAGCGACCATCTTTGCAAAAGCTGTCACGTCGAAACCGGCTTTGCGAAAGCTGTTCAAACGCACTTAGGCGGCGATACTCTGACCTGCACGATCTGCCACAGCCCACACTACCAGCAGCCGCAGTACCCGCATTTCCTGATCCGCAATGAAAACCCGGTCGGCGAGAGCAATAATATGCTGTTCAATCACGCCACCGATTTCATTCATGGCGCACCGAACTATGACGGCATCTGCGAAATCTGCCATACGCAGACCAGCTACTACCGCAACGACGGTTCGGACGGCGGCACGCACAATGCAGGCAGCAATTGCGTCTCGTGCCACAGGCATGAAAACGGCTTTGTCCCGACGGGCGGTGGCGGCGCATGCAACGCCTGTCACGGCGCACCACCTCAGACGGGTGCCCACCTCAGACACTTCGGCGGCACGGTCGAACAAGTTGCATACGGAACAGTTCAGAATCTCTCGACCGAAACCGACTACATCTTCTCGTGCGGCACCTGCCATCCGTCCTCGTCATCGGCATTTCACCGTAACGGCACGGTGGACATTGAACTCTACGATGCTGGAGCTCCTGCCAGCAGTTTGAAGGGCAAGAATCCGCCGAGCGCCAGCTTTGATCCCGGTTCCGGCACCTGTTCCAATGTCTATTGCCACAGTGCCACGACATGGAGTTCCGGCCCGGTCGGTGATCCTCTTTATCAGCCAGATGGCCGCCCGATCCTGGATGCCAACGGCAACCTGACCTATGACCCTTATGCGGTCAGCACAACGCGCAACTACGCTTCAGTGGCTTGGAACAGCGGACCACAGGATTGCAACGGCTGCCACCGCAACGGCCCGCAGACGACCTATCCAAGTGTGCAGGCCGGTGTAGGTAACTCGCACGGCTGGATTGACGATTGGGGCTATGAGGATTTGCACGCCTACAACATGGCATCCGATCCGCTGACCTGCCGCTCTTGTCACTACGGCACCGTAACCGCCGAGCAGACATGGTCGCGTGATCCGTGGGACATCACAACCTATGACGATGTCGCACTCGCGAACAAGTCCTATCACGTGAACGGCAACATGGATGTGGTCTTTGACTCCGTCAACACCGTTGTGGTGCAGGACGAAGTCTTCAGTCTGGCCAGCACGACGTATAACAGCGCCACGCGCACATGCAGCAGCGCGCCCTGCCATATGGCTCAGACGACACCGGAATGGGGCAAGCCCTATCGCTGGTGGGACACCGCCGAGTGCGACCAGTGCCACAACATGACAGGCTGGTTCGGCCCGACCGTAGTTACTGAGTTCAATCACGAACCCGTTGACGGCCAGCCCTGCACGCGCTGCCACGATCCGCATCCACACAACTAAGCAAGCTTAGATAGTATTCCGCACAAAGCAGCGGCCCCGGCGAAATCGCCGGGGCCGCGTGTTTTTCACGAAACTTTCCTGAAAGCTCAGTGGCCGGTGATAAGACGTTGGAGCGTGTGGACGCTTTCATCAGCCGAAGCGGCTTGACCGGCGAGTTCTTCGCTCGCGGCCGCGCTCTCTTCAGAGTGAGCGGCAGTCTGTTGTGTCACGTTATTGATGACTTGCATAGCCTTGCTGACTTGCTCGACGCCTTCCGCCTGCTGTGCAATCGAATCCGAGATTTCGCTGACGACCCGCGCTGCATGCCCTGAAGCCTCGGTTGTCTGTGCCAGAATGCTACGCATGTCACCCAGGACTTTCACACCCGTACCCACGCTTTCCAGAGTCGCGCTGATCAGCTCGCCCGTATTCTTGGCAGCTTCCGCGCTGCGGATAGACAGATTGCGAACCTCTTCGGCAACGACGGAGAAGCCCTTCCCCGCTTCTCCGGCGCGCGCCGCTTCTACTGCCGCATTTAGCGCCAGCAAATTGGTTTGAAAGGCGATTTCGTCAATCGTCTTGATGATCTTACTGGTGTGCTCTGACGCTTGAGTGATGGTGTTCATCGCGTTTTGCATCTTGTCCGCGCTCGCCGCGACGGATTCGACCAAGACGGCAGTTTCGTTCATCAGCTTGGCCGCGGCCTCTGAACTATCTGTGTTGTGCCGCAAGAGCGCCGACATGGACTCAAGACTTGCATTGGTCTCCTCGAACCCGGACGCCTGTGAAGATGCGCCTTCCGCCAGCGATTGGCTCGACTGCGCGATTTGCTGCGCGGCTTGTGAAACACCGTCAGCGGCTGTTCGCAATTCATCAATACTGACAGTCATCGGCTTGACAATCGCGCGGTTCGTGTAGAATCTCGCGGCGGCGAATATCAACAGGGCGGCAGCGAGCATCGCGTACTGCAAGCGTGATCCGAAAACTGTTCGCGCATCTGAGATCGCCTGAAAACGCGTCGTTGCCTGATCAGCTGCTTTGACCGTCGCGTTTCCCTGCGCCAGAATTTGAGCGAGCAGCCCGTTGTATTCAGAATTGCCGCATGCACTGGCCTGCAACGCCTCGGCACTCTTGCGAACTTGTACCCATGAATCGCGGGCGGCCGTCAGATGTTGCCGTGCCTCCGGATCGGTCGTTGCCGAGACATTCGCGAAATCCGTTTGCGCGAGACTGGTCGGTACCTTTCCCCCTGACAACAGCGCGGACATGGTCGCCTCAAAAACCTGAATCGTAACGCCTCGGGCTGTGTTGATGCCGTCTTTGCCCTCGGCAATCAACCCTTCGGCCAGTACCTCTTTGACAAATTTCTGCGCCAGCATGCGCTGGCGGCCTGTGACGTTGATGACCACGCCATCTTCAGCGCGTGCGCGATTCAACTGGAAGTTCGCAAAGACCATCGCCGCAATCAGCAGCGCCAGAGCACCGGTCATAACACTGATCCGGGTCCGCAAGGATACAACTCGATTCACACCTTCCCCCATGAATTTGGATTCATTGTTCCAAAATGCAAAGCATGGGCCGCACTTGCTTTGACACAAAAGCTAAAGTGGTCGTTTAAGCTCCCGCTCCGAATTTGTCTGAATCCAAGCGCACGCACACGAAATTGCTCACGTATGTGCAATAAACTACGCACACCATTCCTGCCGGGCGAAGGTAACAATTGCCTTCAAGATAATGGAGCTATTTCTTGATAGTCCTATCTACAAAAACAAAGCGGCCCCGGCGAATTCGCCGGGGCCGCTGCAATTATTCAAGCAATTCACGGAGCTACTTCATCAGCACCAGCTTATGCGTGGCACTGAGCGCTCCAGCTTCAATTCTGCCGAAATACAGCCCGGACGGCAGCGCACCGGCGTTCCACTCAAACGAGTGACTTCCCGCGGACTTTAGACCCAAATCTACCACGGCAACCTGCGCACCCACCACGTTATAAATCCGATAAACCACCCGCGCCGCATCCGGCAAATCAAATCCAACTGTCGTTGCAGGGTTGAAGGGGTTGGGGTAAACTGGATGCAGCGTGAACTCGCGCGGTAGTTCTGCGTGACCAACTATTTCCACCGTTCGCTGCCCAAGCACCTCGCGCGTGCCATTGAGTTCTACGCAGACCAATTCATAGATATGCGTTTCGTTTCCAGACACGTCAGTGTCGAGCCACGAATACTGGTGTCCTGCCGGGTCATTTTCACCGGGGATTTGCGCCAGAAGTTCACCGTCGCGATTCAGCTCAAATCGTTCGATGAAGCTCTCTGAACCGGTGGACCAATCCAGTAGAACACCTTCCGCTTCAACTGTTGCCGCAAACCCGTTGAATGTGACAGGTAACACAAAGTCCAATGAGACACAAACACAACCGCCACTCTGACCGGGCAGGTTCGAGATCCAAGTCACGTAGCGCGGCGGATTGTCAAAGTACACCCAGCCGTGCTCATAGATTGACCAAGAATAGAGCGGCTGGCAATTTTCGCCATCGCAAAGTTCACAACCAGGTGTAATAGTCACCAGCGGTATGTTAGTAGCATCATTTACCGGAACTACCAAGGCCGTTGGGCAATATTCATCAACCGTCACACACGCGCTGACAGACTGCTCACCCGGGAAATCTGGGTTATTTGGCGGAAACTCGAAGGCGAGCGCAGGGATGCATCCGCTGGTCGGATCCAGTTCAAGCAAGAAGCGCGACTCTTGATCAAGATAGTGGTCATCCCAGCCGGCCCCAATGGTCAGCCAGGTATTCATTGCTGCATCTTGATTGCCGGCATTGTCAGGCCGCGAAGCTGCCCAGCCCGTGTAGGTAACTGGCTCGCCGCTCTCCCACACGAATGTACCTTCCTGAGCGATGTCATTGAAGCCTGTCCAGAGGTCATCGGCAAGATTCCCGAAGATGAAATCGTCTTCTTCTTGGGAATTGATCGTGACCAAGTGTCCGCCGACGGCAAGGCAAGTATTTCTGGCAGCATACCAACCTAAGAATGCAGTGCTGTAATAATACTCGTGTCCCCCGAAGGTGCCGAGTAGTGTCAAGCCAGCCAGAGGCCTTTGAATAGTCACATAGCCAACCGCAACACCAAGAAGATCTCCATTCGTTGCACGAACACGTACCCTAGTGCGGCCGTCCGCGTCGCCACTCACAAGAAACGTCTGGCTGCCATCATTGGGAGTGTTCGGCACGACCGTTTCCCAAACACCATTCGGGTAGCTTCGCTGAATCTCAATCATGGCTTCCGCATATGCCGGAGCCACTGTCCACTGCACTGTTGCAGTAGAACCGATGTTCCATATCTGGTTGCCAAGCGGACTAATTAACTCCGGCCCGTCAAAACTGATTTCAAGTAAAGCCCGACTGGTTCCAACACCGTAGTAGTCATCCCAATTGCCGTTGGTGAGCAATCTCGCAAAATCCTGGCGAGTATTGGCATCGTCAGGCTGGCCCACTGCCCAATGAGTATAGAAAACCGGTTCACCACTGATCCACTGCCAGTTTCCTTCGCCGTTAATTGCAAAATCATTGAAACCAATCCAACAACTTGTGCTTATTCTGGTTGCCAGATAAGTATTCTCGGCCGCTGACCCGATGCAGGCCAAATGCCCCCCAAGTTGCCGACACAGGCGGTCTGCATCGCCCCATTCTTGCGCCTGTGTCCCTTGATAGTAGTGGACATTTCCAATCTGCCCCAAGTGGCTAAAGTTCGAAATTGCCGGAAATGCCGATGCAGTTGCAATACACGACAAGACCAAAGCAGTGGTAAAGAGCGCTTTCATGTCGCCTCCAGATAAGAGCCTGACTACCCATTTCGCTGCCGACTGTCAATTCAAATCCTCACGGCAGCGATACCTCCTCAACGCTACTCAAAGGACAAAGCACAGACAATCCCATATTGTAGCATTCAGAAGATAGTCGGCTTGCGAACTGCTCACAACTACCATATTTATTGAAAGGCGTTTCTGTAACATCCTCACACAACCGCCTGCGACTCCACGTCTTCCTGCAAACTGGCCATCGCACGCAGGCGGGAGACACGGTCAGACGTGGGCGGATGTGTCGAAAACATCGCACTTTGGCTGCCGTCCATGTTGCGGACGGGATGAATTATGAACAAGTGCTGCGTAGCGCGGTTGACCCACGGCAGGGGTGTCGTGGCGACGGATTGCTCAATCTTTGTGAGCGCAGCAGCCAAACCGAGAGGATTGCGCGTCAGCCGTGCGCTGGTGGCATCAGCCAAATACTCCCGTTTGCGCGAGATCGCCGCCTGCATCAGAAACGCCGTCATCGGCGCCAAAATCGCCAATACTAATCCAATGATTGCGAAAATCGCCTTGCCGGAATCTTTGCTCGACGCGCGTCCAACTCTACCGCTGCCATACCACAGTGTTCTGCGGTATCCGTCGGCAATCATCGCAATCGCACCGACCATCGTCGCCACGATCATCATGAAGCGAATGTCAAAATTCGCGACATGTCCCATCTCATGCGCGATGACACCTTGCAATTCATCGCGGTTCAGTTTCTCCAGCAATCCGCGTGTCACGGCAACCACCGCATTGTCCGGTGACCAACCCGTCGCAAAGGCATTGAGCGCGAACGAGTCAATCACATAAACGCGCGGCATCGGCAATCCAGCAGCGATGCGCATTTCATCCACGACGTTGAAGAGCACCTGATCGCTCTCCCACGTCGCTTCGCGCGCGCCGGTGAAGCTGAGGATAATGTCATCACCGAGAAAATACGTGATGAGCATCCCGCCCACGGCCACGACGACACCGGCCAACAGACCGAGGTCGCCGCGCTCGTATTGCTCGCCGATCACCCAGCACATACCGATCAACAATATCGGCAGTCCGAGAAACAGCAGAAACGATTTCCGCTTGTTCGAGCGGATTTCGGCGGCGAAGTCGCGACGGTAGTCGCTCACCGCAGGTCAACCTTCACATTCTGCTTCTCTTCTTCGGGCACTTGGTAGTACTCTTCCTTCTTGAAGCCCATCGTGGCCGCGAACAGGTTGGCAGGGAACAGCTCCTGCTTCGTGTTGTAGGTCATCACGGTGTCGTTGTAGTACTGCCGCGCGAATGCGATCTTGTTCTCGGTCGAGGTCAACTCTTCCTGCAGCTTCATCACGTTCTGATTGGCTTTCAAGTCGGGATAGTTCTCGAACACCGCGAACAACTGCCGCAGCGCACCCGTCACCTGGTTTTCCGCCGCCGAAATCGCCGCCGGCCCTTGCGCGGACACTGCCGTGTTGCGCGCCTTGATAACCTTCTCCAGCGTCTCTTGTTCGTAGGACATGTAGTCCTTCACCACTTCGACGAGATTAGGAATCAGGTCGTGACGCCGCTTGAGCTGCACGTCAATCTGCGCCCACGCGCCCTTAACCTGGTTGCGCAGCGTGACAAGCCCGTTGAACAGACCAACGAGCCAGATACCGAGCACAACCAAAACACCCAGCAGAATTAAGAAAGTCATGTGCGATCTCCCTTTTTGGAACTTCTCAAAGCAATCTTTCAATTGCCTGTGATACTTACGATACTTTCCGTGTCAAGCAAAGCCCCGCGACGATTCGCGGGGCTTTTGTAACTAACCAATCCGCTTTATCCTATTTCACAAGCATCATCTTGTGTGTCTGTGAAAAATCTCCAGCTACAAGCTGGGCGAAGTACGTTCCCGACGCAAGCTCTTCCCCATCGAACTGGACTTGATATGTGCCAGGACTCTGATGAAAGTCCACAAGAGTCTTCACTTCCTTGCCGGCCACATCAAAGACCTTAAGTTCAACTTTGCTTGCATGCGCAATCTGATAACGAATCGTGGTCGAGGAGTTAAACGGATTAGGGAAACTGTTCTTGATTGCAAAATCTTCCGGAACAACATCGCCGACTCGTTCAATTAAGCTTGCAGCCGCCGAACAGTCGTAAACGTCAAACCACGGATAAACGGAAACAAAAGCATGAAACCCGCGCATTGCAACGGCCATGGCGCCGGGAGCGTCGTAGTAACCAACCTCACTAATATTGGCCGGGTTCGTGATGTCAAGGACACGCAACCCATTAACAATATCTGACGCGTAGGCGTAGTTGCCCGACACTTCAATTCCCGTCGCATTCGCCGGAAAACTGCCGAGCAGCTGCGGGGATGCCGGGTTGCTGATATTGAAAGCCCGTATTGCGGCACCGGTCAAAGACATACTCAAATCGCTCAAAAGCGCGGTCGTGCCGGAAATTGTTATACCAAACGAATAATCCGGCGTATCATATGACGTCACGAACTGCGGACTGCTTGGGTTAGAAACGTTCATAACAACGAGACCGGATTCCGTTGCCGCAAGAAAGGCGTAATCGCCGGACAACGCAATATCTTTTGCCTGAATTTCATTCGGCATTTCATATGCGCCAATCAGTGCTGGATTGGCTGGGTCGCTGACGTTTAATATTTGTAGCTCACGGCCCCAGTTAGCGCCAACATACGCGAGGTTGTTGGAAACAGTAATATAGTATATCGCACCGTCCTGATAGTTGTACACTTCAGTAGGATTAGCCGGACTTGTAATGTTGTAAATTCGCATTCCGTCCATGTCATTGCCGAAATAGCCGACATACAAAAATTGATTGGCCTCCGCGACACAAACTGCTATGTCTCCCCAACGCGCGGCCACATTCTCGGGCTGCGCAGGGTTGCTGATATTGACAACCTGCAAGCCGCTTCCACCACTAGAAACATAGGCATAATCACCAACAAGCGCGATTCGATTCTCCAACGGATTCAAGTTCGTGTGTCCCACCCGAGCGACATTTAAGCTGTCGTGCGCCATCACGCCCCTTACATTCAATAGCACAATCACGAGCAGTACCGACAAGACTCGGTAAAGTCTCAAAAAGTTCAACATGATACAGGTACTTTCAGAAGTTATGAATTCAAGCACAAATTAAGTTGACTTCTCAGTAAACGCAACCCGAACCCCGCACCTATAATGTGCGGGGTTCGGGTTTTCACAAATTCGGCTCTGTCGTCTGAGTCTAAACCACGCTGGCTGGTTACTTAACGAGATTCTCCGGATTCATCGCCAAGAACGCTTCGTGCACGAACTTGCCGTCCTTGCGAATCAGTTGGCCGTCGAACCAAATTTCGCCGCCGCCCTTTTCCGGACGCTGCATGCACACGAGGTCCCAGTGAATCTGGCTGCGGTTGCCATTGTCGGCTTCCTTCTCGTAGGCCTGTCCCGGCGTAAAGTGGAACGAACCGGCGATCTTTTCGTCAAACAAAATGTCATCCATCGGCTCGAGCACATAGGGATGGAATCCGAGGGCGAACTCGCCGACATAACGCGAACCTTCGTCCGTGTCAAAGATCTCGTTGATGCGCTTGGTGTCGTTTGAAGTCGCGTTGACGATCTTGCCGTCCTTGAATTCCAACACGACATTTTCAAACGTAAATCCGCGGTAGGTCGAGGGAGAGTTGTAGCTGATCTTGCCATTCACCGAAGTGCGCACCGGCGCAGTGAAGATTTCCAGATCGGGAATATTGAAGAATCCGCCGCACGGAACCGCCGGAATACCCTTGATCGAGAACTGCAAATCAGTGCCCGGACCCTTGATATGTACCTTGTCGGTCTTCTCCATGAAGGCCTTGGCGGGAATCATGGCGTCGCTGGCCTTCTTCCAATCCACATCGCAGCAGACGCGGTAGAAAAACTCTTCGAACGCTTCGTGGCTCATGCGCGCCATCTGCGCCATTTGCGGCGACGGATATTTCAAGATCACCCAACGGGTGTTTTCCACGCGCTGTTTCAGATGCACCGGCTTGAGCCAGTGCTTCTCAAAAAGCGACATCTGGTCACCCGGCACGTCAATCAGTTCTTTTGAGTTGAACACACCGCGCACGGCAATGTAGCAATCCATCTGCTTCATGCGGTACAGTTCCGAATCGGCGATGAATTTCATTCGCTCTTCGGTGGCGTTGCGCAGCAAAACGCGCGTCACCGCCTGGTGCTTGTATTCCAAGACCGGCAAACCACCGGCATCGCAAATGGTCTGTAGAAGCGTAGCAATAAATTCCGGCGGCGTATCCGAGCATTCGACGAGCACTTTGTCGCCGGGTTTGACGCGCGTCGAGTGCTTGACCAGCACATCAGCCAGTTTCTTGTGACGAGGATCGTACATGTTAGCCTTTCAAGTTAGACAAAAACTCCCGCCCTCCAATATTCAAGAATACGCAGAATTGGCCAGATTTTCAAGCTGCCATTTTCCCCCCGCAGCCTTGCAACCCGGCCAGAAAACTCGTAAATTCAAAGACCCTCTCGACTGCGCCCGTATTATATTTATCAAACGCTTACGCAGAATGTCAGCACCCGAAACCGCTCATCTTGGCCATTCTCTGAACCGCACATGGTGGGATGAGGTGACTCCCGTTCATGCCCGCAGCGAGATGTACGACACAGCGGGATTCCTGGCCGGACGCTGCGCACTTGACCGATTGGAGCTGGATTGGCTGGGCGATGTTGCAGGCAAGCGCGTGCTGCATTTGCAGTGTCATTTCGGCCAATCCACGCTGGAAATCGCCCGGCGCGGCGCCGCCGAAGTGGTCGGCGTGGATTTCTCGTCTGTCGCTGTTGCCACGGCCAGAAACCTCGCAGCGCAGATGGGCCTTTCCGACCGTGCGCACTTCGTCGAGAGCGACGTTCTGTTGCTCGACGATTCCTTTCCCCCCGCAGAGTGCGGGGGGATAAAGGGGGGTAGATACGACATCATCTTCACCAGCTACGGTGTAATCACGTGGCTGTCCGACTTGAACCGTTGGGGAGAAGTGATTGGGAAGTTCTTGGCACCGCAGGGGAAATTTGTCATCGTCGAGCTGCATCCGTCGCTGATGATGTTCGACTGGGAGAATGGCAAATTAGAGCGCAAGTACGGCTATTTCCATTGCCCGAACGGCATTGCGATGCCTCCCGCTCCAGACTATGCAGATAACAGTTATGTGCCAAAGTCACCGACTTTGGAGTGGCAATGGAGCCTCGCGGACGTGTTCCGAGCGTTGCACAGTGCCGGTTTGACCGTCCGGCAGTTTGAAGAGTACCCGCTGTTGTGCTTCAAACCCTACCCGATCCTGATCGAGGCCGGCCCCGGCCTCTACCGCTTACCCGATGGCGAACCGGAAATCCCCATGACCTTCGCATTGGAAGCGACGTGGTAAGTTCCGCTCTGCCTTTCTAATTTCTAATTTCTAATTTCTAATTTTCTGCCCATGCTCCCCTATCTCCTACTCGCCATGCAGGGCGGCGGCGCTTACGGCTCTTATCAAGCGGGCATGCTCGCCGAATACTTTGAGCAGAACGGCCAACCCTACGATGGCGGCTACGGAGTTTCTGTCGGCGGATTGAATGTCGCGCAATTGTTCGGCACTCCCGAGGGCACGCTGGAAGCCAGTAAGCTTGCGCAGCCCGCCAACGCCGCGCAGCTTGAGCAGTTGTGGAAGACGGAGATTTCAGATAACAGCTCGGTGTACAGATCTTTCCCTGCCGCCGGGCCGTTGACCGGCAGCGCGCGCAAATTATTGGGCCGCAGTCTGCAAGGTGACATCGCCGTGGCGATTCTGCGTAAGAAGTCGTCGGTCTATGATACCTCTCCTCTGCGCAAGCTACTGACGAAGCATCTCGGTCAGAAGAATTGGCCGGACAACGTCTGCGTCGGTGCGGTGAATCTCAGATCGGGGATGTTTGAAGAAATTCCTTTGCGCACACCGCAGGGCATGACCGCGATAGATGCAGTGATGGCCTCGGCGGCGATTCCGATTGTCTTTCCGCCCGTCAAGAACTACGTTGACGGCGGCGTCACCGATGTCACGCCGTTGCGCCGCGTGTTCAAGCAACTGAATGAACACCGCCACGCGCGCGAAGACCGTGGACTGTCGCCGCAACCGCCCGAGCTGCACATTCTGCGGGCCACAGCTTTTCCGCAGCCGGATGCCGGCCCGTACGAGCGCGTCATCAAAGTCCTCGAACGCACGTTGACACTTTTCGTGGACAACACCGACCGCGAAGACTACGAACGCGCCGTGTTGATTAACGATATTCTCGGCCGATTGGATCACGCGGGTGCGGGCGAAGGCGCTGATGTCGCCAAAGCCTTTGACTACTACCGCAAGCGCTATTCGCTCGTGGATGCCTATGTCATCGGCCCGAGCAAAGACGAAATGGGCAAATTCTCCGACAGCGCGCGCAGCTTCACGAAATCCGCCGTCAGCGAAGGCATCAAACTGGGCCGCCGCCGCATGAAACACTTCCTCAAGAACAAAGACGAGTATCTGCTCGAAACCGTCCACTTCCGCGAGGACGTGCCAAAGCTGGGAAGATAATTCTCAGCTTCCCCCCAGTCCTCTGGGGGGGGTCAAGCACCCAAGCGCATTAAGCTCGCCCGGAACGCATATCGGTTTGTCATCCCGCAGGGATCTAGTGAAGTAATTCACTGCCGATTTGCGTATCCAGATTCTGGCACGCATCAAATTCCGATTTCAAATTTCTAATTTCTAATTTCTCATTTTCCCGCATGAACGTCTTTCTCGTTGACGCCCTCCGCACGCCGGTTGGCAAGCACAATGGTATTTTGAAATCCGTCCGCCCCGACGACATGGCCGGGCTGGTGTTGAAAAAGATTGTTGAACGCAATCACCTCGATCCCGGGCTGATTGACGAAGTCTATCTCGGCTGCGCCAATCAGGCCGGCGAAGATAACCGCAACGTCGCCCGCATGGCCGTATTGCTGGCGGGCTTCCCCTATTCCGTTCCCGCCGTGACGGTCAACCGCCTGTGCGCATCCGGAATGGAGGCCTCCGCCTGTGCCTACCGCGCCATTGCATCCGGTGAAGGACATTGCTACATTGCAGGTGGCGTCGAATCCATGACACGCGCGCCGTTCTCTGTTCCCAAACTCGAAAACGGATTCTCCTTCGGCAACCTGACCGCGTGGGACACTACCCTCGGTTGGCGCTATCCCAATCCCGCGTTAAAAGAGCTGTTCCCGCTCGAATCCATGGGCGAAACAGCGGAGAATATCTACGACAAGTGGAACATCTCGCGCGAATTGCAGGATCAATTTGCCTACGAGTCACACCAGAAGGCCGTCGCCGCGCACGAACGTGGGCTGTTCAAGGACGAGATTATTCCGGTCGAGATTCCGCAGAAAAAAGGCGATCCGCTGGTCTTGAACCGCGACGAAGGCCCGCGTGCCGATACGACGGTAGAAAAACTGGCAACTTTGAAACCCGCCTTCCGCAAGGGCGGCACGGTCACACCGGGCAACTCATCGAGTCTAAACGACGGCGCGGCCGCTCTGCTGATCTGCTCGGAAAAGTTTGTCACCGAACATAAGCTCAAGCCTCTGGCGCGCATCGCCGGAACCGCATCGGCTGGCGTGGACCCGCGCATCATGGGCATCGGCCCGGTGAATGCCGTCGAAAAGCTGCTGGTACGCACGGGGTTGACGCGCTTCGAAATCGGTCTGTGGGAATTCAACGAAGCCTTTGCAGTTCAGGCCTTGGCGGTCATCGCGGAACTGGATCCGCACATTGACCGTGTCAATCCGAAGGGCGGCGCGATTGCCATCGGCCACCCTCTGGGCATGTCCGGGGCGCGCATTTTAGGCACCCTTGCACGCTCTATGCGCGATGCAGGAACCAAGTGGGGGATTGCCAGTCTTTGTGTCGGTGTGGGGCAGGGTCAGGCTATCTTGTTAGAAAACATGAACTAAGCCACCTATAGCGAAAATGCAGAAAAAACCGTAAGTTGGCATAATGTTCGCTTTGTGATAGAATGGCCGTCCGCCCCATGGGATGGGCCCGGTGCCGAAAATAGGAGCGGCACTGGACGCGGACAATAACGTACCTTTTTGTTTCACCAACTTCATGATTGTCAGCACCGCAAAACCTGCGGACCTACCTCAGTTGCTCGAGCTGATCGCCGAATACCAATCGGACGGCGAAGAATTCGAAGCTCTCGATGAAGCCACGAATACCGCGTATCTTCGCGAGATTTTAGAGAACGACCGTTTGGGCCAGATTTTCATGGGCCACACGTCGAGCGGCGTGCCGGTCGGTTTTCTGCTCATCTACCTCACGCCTTCCACGCTCGAGGCGCATCGTATTCCCACGATTCTCGATCTGTTTGTGCGGGTCAGCCAGCGCGAGAAGGGCTTTGGCCGCCAGCTCTTCGATCATGCGATCCGCTGGGCCAAGAAGCACAAATACACGCACATTGATTGCACCGTGGAAACGATGAACATGGTAGCGCAGTATCTCTTTGATTATTACAAGGCCGAATCTGGCGGCCGCGTGTACTACTCGATTGATCTCACCCAAGAATAACTTCGTCCTCGCCATCTTCGCTTCGCTTCTGTTCTGCTCGCTTGCGTTTTCTGCGCAGGAAGAGCCGCGGAAGCATTTTGGCGCGACCGTCCCGCAGCAGCCGCGCTTGCGCTGGCCCCATCAGGCACTCGATGAACTCTATTCTGCGCCCGGCTTACCGCTGCCGATCGAAGACTTGCACACCACCGTCGCTACGATTACTGTTGCGGAGTCTTTCAACGTCGAAGATGTGGATGTCGGCCTGACGATTTCGCATCCGTGGGTGCGCGACCTGACGATTTGGCTGGAACGCGACACGACTTATCTTGACAGCTTCTACGTACGGCGAGACACAGTCTGGGAGAACGATACCACCTGGTATTGGGACTCGCTTTGGCAGGACACGATTATCAACACCGTCGCGCAGGCTCTTCTGCTCGATCTCTTCCCCGGTGACGACATCATCAACATGACCGACACGTGGTTTGATGATGAGTCGCGCACGGGAATATACGAGGGATTGCCCCCCTTCACCGGAGTTTACCGTCCCTTGCGCAGTATGGACAGCCTGTTCGTGGGTCACGATGCGCACGGCCAGTGGCGCTTGGTTGTGCGGGATAGATTCCTCGGCGATGAAGGCTCACTTGAGAGCTTCTCGATTGAAATCAACGGCGTTCAGCAATTGCGCGGCACTGTCACCGGCTCCGCCTGTGGCTTACCCGTCGGCGGCGCATCAGTCGTTGTGCAGGATGTTGCATTGGTGGACACGCTCGCGATGACCACCACGGCTACCAATGGCACCTACGGCTTCTCGCGTCTGACTCCCGGCGACTATGCGCTGGTCTTTCGTGCTGCGAATTACGACTCAGTCGTGATTTCTCCCGTGACAATTGACGGCGTGAATCCCACGGTCGTAGACGCAATTTTGAATACGAGTTCGGCAACCTGCGACGTCACTTTTGCTGGGCCGGACATTGCGATTCCTGATCAAACCCGCATCGAAGTTCCGCTCGAAGTCTCGATCTCTTCGACCGTGCTTGACCTCGATGTCACCGTCAATTGCCGCAGTACATGGATTACAGAACTGCGCATGGCGTTGTGGCATCCGGATGGCGATTCGGTGATGCTGTTCAGTTACGGGGACACTATACCTGACCTTGGCGACAACATGGTCAACTGCCGCTTCGACGACGAGGCCGCGCAATCGTATTTCACCTCCGAGGGACCCTTCACTGGCACATTCCGCCCGCTCGAGCCGTTATCGCGATTTGATGCTCGCAGCCCGCAAGGCGAGTGGATGTTTAGCGCGGATGACTACGGCGCAGGCGACACAGGAGTGCTCCAGAACTTCACCTTGCATTTCTCACTGCCGGTCAGTGCAGACGATAACGATGCAGTATTGCCCGAGTCATTCCAACTGCACCCGGCCTATCCGAATCCGTTTAATCCCAGCACCGCGCTGTCGCTCGACGTTGCGCGGGCAGGAGATTATCAACTTGAAGTCTTTGACGTGACGGGCCGCCTGGTCGCCACACTTTACGACGGCAAACTCGGCGCAGGCCGCCACGAGTTTCACTGGACAGCGCTGAAAGCATCCAGCGGTCTCTACTTCGCCCGCGCCAAGTCCGCTGTGCAACAGCAGACCGTCAAGTTAGTCCTATTGAAGTAGGGGCGGAACATGTTCCGCCCGCTTCTGCTTCCCCCCCAGTCCTCTGGGGGGTTAGGGGGGGTCAAGCACCCGAGACGCAAGTAACGCGTCGAAGATTCCGCCAGCGCTGCATCTTCCGCTTTTCAATTTTCTATATTCCAATTTCAATTTTCTTTTTTCCCTCCCCGCACCCCGGGCGGGCGGAAGTTCATTAAGTAGAAAGAGACACCCATGCACCGATTGACAAAACTTTTTGTTCTCGCGGCTTGCCTGCTGATCGTCAGCTCGGCCTTCGCGAACAAGATCAAGGGTCCGGTTGCCAGCGCTACTGGCAAGCACGGAACTTTCCAAGACGTAATGCCCGGTAGCGGCAACTTCCAGCTTCCGGCCGTCGGCTCCCATCGCGATGGTTCGCTCGACGAAGTGATCATCTCCGAAAACTTCGACAGCTACACTCCGGGCCAATTGCCCCCGGGCTGGATCATGGTGGACGTGGACAACGCCAACTGTTCAGACGCCAACTGGCCGTTCGATCAGTCGGAGTGGACAGTGCTAGGCGCTCCGTTTACCGCTCACAGCGGCGTGCAGACGGTCGCCAACGTTTACAATGACGGTGCGGTGCCAAACAACGACTGGCTCATTCTGCCGCAGCAGAATCTGACGGGCGAAATCACCTTGACATTCTGGGCCGCTTCACAGCAGCAGGAATATCTTGAAACATTTGCCGTGAAGGTCTCGACCACGGGATCGGATCCCGCGAATTTCACGACCACGCTGGCCACCTACACCAACCACACCATCACGTGGACGGAGCATGTCATAGACCTGTCGGCCTATGCCGGTGCGCCGTTCTATGTCGGCTTCCATCATACTTCGGTGGACGAGTGGATTGTTAAGATTGACGACGTGCTGCTCGAAGCCGGTGCCGCCGCGCCGACGGGCACGATTACGGGCACGGTGACTGCCGAAGGCACGGGCACGCCTATCGCCGGTTGCGCCGTGGAAGTTGAAGGCACAGCCCTCACCGCCACCACCAACGCGCAAGGCGTTTACACCGTGAACCCGCAAGCCGGAACCTACACGCTGAACTTCACCGCCGCAGGTTACTTGGACGGCACGCTGTCCGGTGTCGTGGTTGTCGCCGAAGACACGACGACTGCCGACGTCGCCCTCGAAGTCTCCAATTTTGTGACGACCAACTATCCGTCCGCCGCGACGCCTGTGGCGATTCCCGATCAAGATCCGGCCGGTGCCGTCAAGACACTGAATATCACGGACGATTTCATGATTGACGACCTTGATGTCACGGTGAACATTACGCACACCTACATCTCGGATCTCGACCTCTTTCTTGTTTCCCCTTGGGGCGATACGGTTCAACTCGCGGAAGACCCGACGTCTTTCCCGCCGGGCGCGAACATGACGAATTGCCGTTTTGACGATGAAGCGGCCACGCCGTTCGATTACACGACGTTGACCGCACCCTTCACCGGCTCATGGCAGCCCTTTGAAGATCTGGAGTTGTTTGAAGGTTTCTCTTGCGAAGGCACCTGGACACTGCACGCGGTGGACAATGAATCCGCCGATACCGGCACGATCGGAATTTTCACCGTGCACGTCACGCATCAGGCCACTGCCGTCGGTGACCGTCCCGTAATGCCGGGCGAATGGGTAATGCATGAAGCCTACCCGAACCCGTTCAACCCGAGTACGCAGATTCGCTTCGACGTACCCGTGACCACCAATGCCGAACTGAAGATTTTCAATTCGCTCGGCCAGGAAGTCGCCACGCTGCTCAACCAGAACGTCACCGCCGGTGCTCACACCGTGTATTTCAACGCGGCCGATCTGCCCAGCGGTTTGTACTTCGCCCAGCTTCGCGCCGGCAGCTTCGTCTCGACGCAAAAGCTCGTGTTGATGAAATAGCTCTGCTCCACGTTCCCCCCAAATTCGTCTGCGAATTTGGGGGGATACAGGGGGGCTTCAGCCTCCATCACAACGGCAGCCGCAAGGCTGCCGTTGCTATTATAATTCCCCGCCGGTCTTCCGGGGGGGTTAGGGGGGGTCAAGCACCAAAGCGCAACAATTCACGGTGCGCCCATTCATCCTTCATCCCCCATCCTTCATCCCCCATCCTTCATCCCCCATCCCCCATCCCTTCCCTCCCCTCCCACTGTGACAATATCACCCACAAACCGTTCCTGACCCTCCATGCCTCTGTGCTTTCCATGCGCAACCACAAATTGTTGTGAATTCAATCAGTTTGCGGTACCGACCCCCAGTCAGTAGTGCGAAAACTATTGCACACCGTGGAGCGCGTTTGTATATTAGCATGTTGCCTTTGGGCAACCCCAAAAAAGCCTCCCTGTCATCCGGTCACCTCCCAGCCGGATGAAAGCATGAAAGCCCCTGCGTCTCGCAGGGGCTTCTTGTTTTCGGTGCTCTCGCGTGCTACTTGCCGAGCTTTTGCGCGAACTCCGGCCAGAAACTATTGGTAGAATCCAACTGCGCGTATTGCTGCAGCAGTTCTCTCGCCCGCGCCAAATTCCCCATCTGCGCAAACGAGTCCACTTCGCACGCGCGGTCGGCCCACTTCACCATTTGTGGTCCATACTTCACTGCGGGATCTGCGTCCACAGCGATATGCACCAATTCGCGTGCTCTACTCAGATTGCCGCGCTTTCCTTGCGCAATCGCCAGGTAGAACAGATTGTCCGCAAGGTCTTTGTTACGCCGCACGGATTCCACCGCCGCCGAATCGGCCTCATCAATTCTTCCCGCAAGTTTCAGCGCTTCGCCGAGATTATGATAGTAACGCGGATTCGGATCAATCTCAACGGCCCGCTTCCATGCCGCAATGCGATTCTCTGAGTCGCCTTCGCGCTGATAGTACATCGCCAGATTCTCCCAACCATAAGCCGAGCGCGAGCGGTCCAATTCGAGCAGCGCTGAATAACGCTCAATTGCGCTGGACGGAATAGCTTGAACGAGCAATGCAGGCACGAGAATCAACACAGACAGCGCGGCTAAACTCGCGCGCAGCGAACGCGACTGGTTCTCCGTGAACTCGTATTGCGAAAGCCTCCAAGCGCCATAGAACAGCAGCGGCCACAACGCGGTTGTCACAATATCCCAATCGCGCGGCATGCCAAGGTTCGGGCTGAACACACAAGCGAACAACGCGCCTGATGCGCTTGCGAAGAGCAAAAAGAACTCTTGATTGCTTTCGCGAACGGTGCGACGGACAGGCTTCAGCAAAAACAGTATCACAAGCGCTGATGCGCAGGCGAACAACGCAAGATTCAGCAGATCGGCGCCGTGCTTAACCGAGAACAGCGCGTAGCCGTCCTTGACCCAGCGCGGCAATACCGGAATGAAGCCGCTCCAACCGTCCCACGCTTTAAGATAAATGAACGCTGCGCCGCCCAACACCGCGAAGACTCCCGCTAACAACAGAGCGCGCTTGCGCGGTGCTTGAGTATTCTCGTCAGCGACATCTCGCGGTTCAAAGTGCATCGTCCACAACAGGAACACCAAAGCCGGAAGCAGCACAATCGCCATAAAATGCAGCGCACAAGCGACGGCAAACAAGAGAATGGGAACAATCGGCACCTTGCGCGGCGGCTGCATGGCTTTCAATCCGGCCATCAGAAACAGCATCATCAGCACCGACACATAAGCATAGTTCTCAACGTAACCGAAAAACGTCAGCCAACCGCTGCCCGTGAGCATTACCGCCCAAAACAGATTGCCATTCAAGTTTGTCCGGCTGCGCACAAACCGCACCAAGAACAGAACAAATAGCGCGCCCGAGAGACAGGCCAGCAAACGAATCGTCTGTTGCGCGAATCCACGATAGATTAGCTGCCGTTCGACCCTCGCCTGCTGTCCCGCGCGACCCTGCGCCACATTCATCTCCGGCCCAAACATGGCCACACCCAAGCGAAACGCCGCTTCATGCAGCATCATCGTCCCCGGCTCTTTTTGCGAGAAGAACCTCCCCGGCGGCACACTCTGCTTCGATTCAAGCATATCACCCACAATCGCCAGCCGCGCAATCGCCAATTGCCCGTCACCCATCAGACTGCCGTATGCCGACAACAGCATGAACAGCGCAAATGCGCCGGCCGCCCAATGCATCGGCTTCAATTTCAGCGCGGGGATTTTCGCTATCAGCGTCGCCCCAATCGGCAAACACAGCACAACTGCCGCCGCGATGATGCCAAGGGAAAGCGGCAATGGCAAATACGCCAAACCATGCACCGCCCACAGCCGCAAATCAGGTTTCAACAGCGCGACAACCGACAGCGCCGCAACCACTGCCGCGGCAATGCGCAATGCGATGACCACGCGTGCATCGCCCGGCAGCTTCTCGACCACGGGCTCTACGGATTCGATTTTGGGCGTTTTCGACTTAGCCATGTTGTGCGGCTTTCAAATCCTCGGCCCGCTCCTGCTCCACCACGCGGCGGCTCTCAACGGTAAAAATAAAGAAGTGCGCAAAGGAGATGGTATAAAGAAATGTCCAAAACAGCAGCACATACACAAAAGTTGCCACATTCTCCGTGCGCGTCATGTGAAACAACAATCCACCGGTGAGTATCAACGCCACAAAGATATACGACTGCGGCGTCTTCCAGAACGGCCTGTGCAAATTCATCGCGCGTTTCGGTGCAATCTCAAACAGCTTCACGTCCTTCCACAACCCCTTTATGACGGACGAGACATACACCGGAATCGTATTAGCCAGCAGCCCTTGCAAAAGCACAAGATTGCGCAGCGAGTATCCACGCAGCCGCATATGCACGTATGGAAACAGCGCCACAGTGATATACAACGGATAGACCGACACGTACACCCAGTCAATGGGCCGCATCTCCGGCTGCAAATACCAATCCGCTCCGCCGACACCGAAACGCACGAACAACAATAGCAGCATCGGCATCGTAGCCAAATAAGCCAGCGCCAGCGTGATCAGGTAATATCCCGACGACCACAGATATTCGACACCCAACTTGAACGGCACGCGCTGACCGCCAAGCATGTTCTTCAAGACGATCTTCGCGACCGATGTATTGCCGGTCGCCCAGCGCCGCTGCTGTTTCCAATATCCATAAACCGTCGTCGGCCCCATACCCACCGCAAAGGCTTTGCGGTGATACAGCGAGCGCCAACCCTTGGCGTGCATCCAGAACGACGTCATCAAATCTTCCGACACCGTCTCCTCATCCCATCCGCCGACGCTGTCAAGCGCCTCAATCCGCATCACCAGGTTCGAGCCGCAGCACAACGCGAGTTCATTTGCACCTTTCGCTTCCATCACCGAATCATAGAGCAGCATCTCCTGCATCGCCGCCGCCCGCGTCGTCCATGTTTCTTCCGCGTTGGCATAGAGCTGCGGCGTCTGCACGAATGCTAAACCCTCGTCCCGCTCCAACAGCGGCACCAGTTCACGCAGCATCTCGGGCTTAATCTCGTGATCCACATCGAACACGCCGACATATTTCGCCTTCCCCCGCAATTGCGGCAGCGCATCATTCAACGCACCGGCCTTGTGTCCGCGATTGGGAACATGATGCACCGCCACACCCAACCGTTCGGCCACCGCGGTACACTCGGCTTTCTTCTCCGGCGAGCGTGAGTTCTCGACCAAATAGGCCCGGAAATTCGGATAGTCATGCGCGCGCACGCTGCGCAAACTCCGTTCAAGCACTTGCGCGTCTTCATCACAGCATGCGATCAGGATCAGCACTTCAGGTGGATTCTCTCCCAGCGGAAACGTCGGCGGCAGAGTGTAGCGGTGCGTAGCGCGCCAGCAATAGTAGATGTAGATCATCCAGTGAGTCAACACAACGAACTCGCATCCGAGCAGGAGAACCAATCCCAATACATGCACCGGCTCCCAGCCCGTTGTCTGAAAAGTCGCCGTGTCCACCAATCGGCCCATCACATACTTGACGAACGGCACACGCAGCCCCTGTACAAACACAAACACCACGGCCATCACGACAAACCATGCCGTGACGGTACGGCGCAGGGAATCGGTGCGCCGGTACTGATCGAATACCGTGTTGATCTCCGTGCGCGGCTTGTACCCGAGCATAATTAGTGCGGCCAATGCCAGCAGGACGACCAATGCGTAAATTGCTACAGAAAGTATCACTCGGAGCCGTTCAAGTTGCTTAATGAATCCGGAAGCGGGAAAACCCGCTCCGGAGCTGTGCGCTTCCATTCGCGAATCATAATCGGCGCTGCCCAGAAGCGGTGCGCGTGCAGCGGCACCTCAGAAAGCGCATTCCATACCGTCCGCGACTCACCCCAATTTGCGAGGGAATCCAACATCGCACGCTCCGCCTGCGGAACGGTCAGATAGGACTCGATAATCCAAAGTCGCGCCGATTCGTCGCCCAATCGCCGCAAATCCTCCACGCTTGTCGGGTTTGCCACGAGCTTCTGTTGATGGAACGGCAGATAGTGCGCGGCGGCGGCGCTCGTAAAACTCGGAATGGCCACAACCCGGTCGTCCGCTGTCAGCGCCGCACTCAGAAACTCCGCCTGCTGCCGCCACGGATCTTTGTCCACACCTGTATAATAGCCCCACAACGGCAAAACGGTGAGAGCCAACAGCGCCGCGATATAAATCTGCCTCGGCAGCGCTTGCAGCGTCGTGGAAGCCACGGCCATCAGCAAGATCACAACCGTGAACCCCGGCGTCGTATAGCGCATCACCGCAATTGGCTTCACCGTCATAGCAATCAGCCACGGCAGCAGCCAGAAGCAAATGCCCATCACAATCATCCACCGAAAACCGAGCCTGAGCTGTTCTTCGCTCAATCCCCGCCACACCGCCGGAATGACCGTGATAGTCATCGCGATTCCGCCGATCTTCCACCACATGAAATAGTCCGCAGGCAAAACGAACGGCCAAGTCAAAGTGGGCTTTTCAATCCAGTCGGTTGCATTGGGACGCAAGCCGCCGAACAGTGTTTGCGCAGCCTGCAAAGCTTCCGGCAAGCAGACGAGACACAACACCACAAACGTCCACACGTAAGGTCGTGGATAGCGCAGCGCGCCATGAAATCTCCGCTCACGCCGGAACCAGAAGTACATCCACACATGCGCCAGCACCAAGAAGGCCGCAAACGGATGCACGTACACCGCTGCGGCTGTTGCCAATATATACGCGAGCGCCGTCGGCCACCGGTGCTGCCGCAGCAGCTTGATGAGCAGATACGATGACACCAAACTGCACAGCAAAAAGAGCGAATAGGGCCGCGCGTCCTGCGAATAGTGTATCGCGAACGGATGCACCGCCATAAACAGCGCCGCCAAAACACCGATGGTCACGGAGAACAGTTGCCGCGCCAGAAAATACACGGACGGAATACACAGCGTCCCCCAAATCGCCGGCCACAACCGCAACGTCCATTCGTCCGTCCCGGCAAACGTGCCCCACCACTTCATCCAGATACCGAAGATCGGTCCTTGCGAAGACGAGTCTCCCGCAGTTAAGATGCTGCGAATACTCTCGTTCACCCGGTTCACCGCGACAATCTCATCGAGCCAGAAACTCTCTCCTGCGAGATCATAAAGCCGCAACGCCAACCCGAGCAGTGTAATGAACCACATCCACTGCGTGCCGCGCGCCGAGCCACCGGGTGTCGAATCGAACCTCATTGCGACTCCGTGGGCTTCGGGAGGTCCTTGGGTGGTGCCTCACGCAACGTCACGCGAATCGGTACCGACCAATAGCGGTAGCGGTGCATCGGCAAGATATCGTCGAGGTTCACCGCCTGACTGACTTTGCCCCAGCGGTACGCGAGCTTCAACAAATCCAAATCATGCTTACCCGGTGGATAGGTCTCCACGACCCAAAGTCGCTTCGCCTTCCACAGAATGGGCGCGAACACCGTTGTGTTCTCCGGCTCCACTAATTCCTGCTTGAGTGAGTCTGAAGCATACCAATCGAGCTTCCCACGCGCCAGCTTCGGGAATACGATAACGACATCGTCAGGTTGGATGCGTTCTTCAAGGTAACTCGCGCACTGCCGCCACGGGTCTTTGTCCACTCCGGTATAGTATCCGTACAGCGGATATGCAGTCGCCGCCAACAACAGCACGGCGACGACACGCTGTACCCGACCGCAAAGATAACTCACCGCCGCGCCCATCAGCAGCACGACCGAAAGCGCACCCGGCGCAGAGTAGCGTTCCACCGCAATAGGAGTCACAATATGGGAAAGCGCAAACGGCACCAGCCAAAAGAAGACCGCCACCGAAGCTAAGAACAACACCGTCGCGCGCGAAACTTGTGAACGCCGCCAAATAAGAATTGCAAAGGCGAATCCCAACATTGCACCGCCCAACTCAAGCTGCATGAACAACGACGCCGGCGCTTTGATCAGCCACAGCCAACCCGGTACCGGAATCCACCCCGCCGTGCTCACGCCCTCAACCTTCTTGCTGAATTCCACAAAATTCTGCCAGAACTCATGCAGGCACAGGACTCCAAGAATACCGAACACGATGACATACTTCTTGGGCTGTTGCCGCACAGCGTCAAACTCACCGTCCCGCCACAGCAATAATCCCAACACAACCTGCGACCCGACAAGAAACAGCGCGAACGGATGCGTGTAGAACGCCGCAGTCGTCCAGAGCACATACCAAACCGCATTGCGCATCGAATAACCCCGCAAGAGCCGCAACGCATACAGATACGACAGCGCCGACAGCAGCAGGAACAGTGCGTAGGGCCGCGCTTCTTGTGAATAGTGCACCGCGAACGGCAGCACTGCCACAAACGCTGCACTCCAGCGAGCCGCTGTCCGCGAACCGATTTCGCGGCCCAATGCATACACCGCCGGAATCGTCAGCGTCCCCCACACCGCAGACCAAATACGCAGCCGCCACTCATCCACGCCGACCAATAGCCCCCACGCCTTCACCCACAAGTAGTAGAGCGGCCCCTGCGACCGCGAATCCCAGCCGAACAGAATATCATTCAGCCGCTCGTGCACGCGAAATCCGGTGACAATCTCATCCAGCCAGAGACTCTCGCCGGCCAAATCATACAGCCGCAACGCCAGCCCGGCCAGCGTCAGCGTCCAGAGCAGCGCACGATCGTCACGAGTCGTGGTCATGAGTAGCGCAATTGCAACATAACTTTACATAATACACCTTACAGCGCAGATTCTCAACCCGCCTTGCCGCGTAAATTGCATGAACAGCATAAATTTGGTTTATTGTCGCATACAGTGCACGGAATGGCCATCTCGGATCGGCCAGTAACTCAATCTTTTGTAAAGGTTTAGCATGGAACTCGGGTTTGTAGGTCTGGGCAAAATGGGCGGCAATATGGTCGAGCGCTTGCTGCGCGGCGGCCATACTTGCGTCGTCACAAATCGCTCGCAGGAAGCGATTGACGTTGCGGTCAAGAAAGGCGCTATCGGAGCCTCGTCTTTGGCCGATGTCGTCGGCAAGCTGAAGTCACCGCAAAAAGTCGTCTGGCTGATGATTCCCGCCGGGCAGCCGGTAGATGACAGCATCGCCACACTCAAGACAATGCTGGAACCCGGTGACGTGATTATTGATGGCGGCAACTCGAATTTCCGCGATTCCATGCGCCGAGGCGAAGACCTCACGAAATCCGGTATTCACTTCGTGGACGCTGGCACATCCGGCGGCGTGTGGGGCTTACAAGTCGGCTACTGCCTGATGGTCGGCGGCAGCGCCGATGCCTTCAAGCTGCTCGAACCCGCGCTGAAAACCCTCGCACCCGAGAACGGTTATCTGCATTGCGGCCCGAACGGCTCCGGCCACTTCGTCAAGATGGTGCATAACGGCGTCGAGTATGCCATGATGCAGGCCTACGCCGAAGGCTTCGAGCTGATGCACCGCGGTCCATACAAGCTCGACCTGCCAGCGATTTCCGCGCTCTGGGAAAATGGCAGCGTCGTGCGCTCATGGCTGCTGGAACTCGCCACCCTTGCCCTGCACGACGATCCCAATCTCGACAAGGTCAAGCCTTGGGTAGCCGACTCCGGCGAAGGCCGCTGGACCGTGCACGAGTGCGTGGACTATGCCGTCCCCGCGCCGACGATTGCCGCCGCGTTGTTCGCGCGCTTTGCTTCGCGTGATGAAGAGGGCTTCGGCCTGCGCATGCTCAGCGCCTTGCGCAATCAATTCGGCGGTCACGCCATCAAAACCGACAAATGAGCAACCCCTTTCGCGCTGGCATGCTGATGGAGCATCCCGCCGATCCCTGTGTGCTGATCATCTTCGGCGGTACAGGCGATTTGGCGCAGCGCAAGCTCTTTCCGTCGCTCGCGCATCTCGTCAGCGAAGGCCGCGTCTCCGAGCAAACGCAGTTCCTCTGCGTTTCACGCAAAGACAGCGATCAGGGCGCCTTTCGCGCCGAGGTGATTGACAACGCCAAGAAGCTCGCACCCGCCTCGATGCCGAATGACGAATTTGCCCGCAAGTTCGCCGACCGCATGTTTCTCGTGACCGATTCCGGCGAAGGCGGCCGCTTCGACAAACTCCGTTCGCGATTGGGCGAAATGGCCGGGGCCGGTGGCCCGCGCAATCATCTGTTTTATCTCTCGATTCCCCCGACAGGTTATGCTCCAACCATCGCCGCGCTCGGCGCAGTCGGCCTCGCCAATCCCGAAGCCGGCGCATGGAGCCGCATCATCATAGAAAAACCCTTCGGCCGCGATTTCGCCAGCGCGGAAGCGTTGAACTCCGCCGCCGCCGCAGTCTTTCGCGAAGAGCAAATCTACCGCATTGACCACTATCTCGGCAAAGAGACGGTGCAGAACATCCTCGTTCTGCGATTGGCCAACACGCTCTTCGAACCGATCTGGAATCATCATTACGTTGATCACGTCGCCATCACCGCCGCCGAAATATTAGGCGTCGAAGAGCGCGCCCAATACTACGAAGAGTCCGGCGCGCTGCGCGACATGATTCAGAATCACCTGATGCAGATTCTGGCCATGATCGCCATGGAACGTCCGTCGAGCCTCGCTCCCGAAGCGATCCGCGATGAAAAGCGCAAAGTCCTCGAATGCGTGCGCCCAATTCATCCAGAAGAAGTGGCCCAATCCGCCGTGCGCGCGCAATACAGCGCCGGCGCCGTCGCCGGCAAAGCAGTGCAAGGTTACTTGCAGGAATCGGGCGTCAATCCCAATTCACGCACCGAAACCTACGCCGCGTTGAAACTCCATATTGACAACTGGCGCTGGAGCGGCGTCCCGTTTTATCTGCGCACAGGGAAACGCTTGGCCAAACGCGTCACCGAAGTCGCCATCGTCTTCCGCAACGTCCCGCATCAGGTCTTCTCGCAATCGCCCGTGGATCGTCTCGAGCAAAATGTACTCGCGATTCGCATCCAACCCAACGAAGGCATCAGCCTCAAGTTTGAAGCCAAACTCCCCGGCCACGCCCTGCACGTGCGCCCCGTGGAGATGGATTTCCGCTATGGTACGTCTTTCGGCGGAAGGTTGTCCGATGCCTACGAACGTCTGTTGCTCGATGCGATGATCGGCGATCAAACGCTTTTCGCCCGCCGCGATTCCGTCGAAGAAGGTTGGCGCATCGTGCAGCCTGTGCTCGACAATTGGGCGCAGGACTCGAACGATCTTCTGCCGCAATACGTCGCTGGCTCATGGGGCCCTGCCGAAGCTGATCTCTTGTTGGCTGCGCGGCAACATCGCTGGAGAAAGTTGTGAGCAACACGGTCATCACGCCGCTCGCTCCGCCGACGTTTGTGGATGTCTCCAAAATCGAACAGGAGCTCGAACTCCTCTGGCGCGAAGCCGAGTCATCCGATCAACCCGTCACACGCGCCACGGCCTTCAATCTCGTGCTCGTGTGTGACACGTCCGCGCAGGAAGCCGCGCGCGAATTGATTCCCGAACTCGCGCTCGTCCATCCCACGCGCACGATTCTGGTCGTGTTAAACGAGAGCGCTCCCGATGCCCAACGCGCCTGGGTCACCGCGCACTGCCGCAAACTCGAAGGCGAAAACCGCCAAATCTGCTCCGAAGCGATCATTTTGGAAATAGACGGCGACGCCGAATTACGCGCGCAGTCACTGATTCATTCGCTCTCGCTCGGTAGTCTGGCCACGGCGGTCGTCTGGCATGAGTCTTTGCCGCTCACACATCCGTTGCTGCAAATGCTCGGCAAGAGTTGCGACCGTATCATCACCTGCGCTGCCGATCATCTCGCGCCGGCCTCGCATTTGCACACTTGGTTCGATCTCTACGAAAGCGTCCCGCCCGAATGTGTCGTCACGGATTTACTCTGGGCGCATCTCTCCGGTTGGCGCGGTGCAGTCGCCGAACTCTTCGACGAATGCCCCGATGTTTCCGAACTGCGCGAAGTCCGCATTCACTCGCAAGGCGACAAGCTCACCTGCGGCGCGTTATTATGCGGCGCGTGGATCGCTTCAACGCTCGAATGGACTTTCCGCAGCGCCGCACTCTTGGGCCGCCGTCCCGTGATTGACTGCGAAAACAACTGCCGACTCGTCTTCATTCCCGAAGGCGCACCCGCTTCGGGCATCGAATTTCTCTTCACACAAGACCGCACCGCCGCAGTCTTGCGCGAGGGCGATCACTTCAATCTAACTTGCGGTGCGCACACTCGCGCATCACGCGTCCGCCCGGTGGACACACTCGCCTTGCTCACGCACGAACTTCACGCCTGGGGCCGCGATCCGCGCATGGACAAGAGCGTCCGACTCGCGCACGATTGGCTCCCTGAATTGCTCTTCACATGAACCCTGAAGTCATTTATTGCGAATTTCCTGACGACGTCGCCGATGCCGCCGCGGCTCTCTTGAAAGAGTTACAGGACGAAGCGATTGCCGAACGCGGCGTATTTCGCATCGCACTCTCCGGCGGCTCGACACCCGCGTTGTTGTTCAAATATCTCGCCTCATCGGATTGGTCAGGCGAGATGGAGTATGACAAGTGGGAAGTTTTCTGGGCCGACGAACGCGCCGTCGCACCGAGTCATCCCGATTCCAATTACAAACTCGCGCACGAGAATTTCCTGAGCAAGGTTGAAGTCGGCGAAGTCTTCCGCATGCCCGCCGAACACGCAAACATTCAGGAAGCCGCCGACATGTATGCGCGCACGCTGAAGAGCCGCTTCACACCCGAAGGTGTCTCCTTCGACGCCGTTCTGCTCGGCATGGGTGCGGATGGTCACACCGCGTCACTCTTTCCCGGCACACACGCGCTGGAAAGCGGCGCATTAGTCGAAGCCGTCGAAGTTGCGGGCGCAAAAATCCCCAAGCGCTTGACACTCACCTTGCGCGTCATCAACAATTGCGGCGCAGCAGTCTTCCTCGTCACCGGCGCGGAAAAATCGCACACGTTGCGCGAAGTCTTGATTGACGACAACCACCGCTACCCCGCAGCCCGCGTCAACCCGCACGAAGGCCGCCTGATCTGGATAGTGGACGAAGACGCCGCGACAGAATTGACAGAATAGTCTCTCTGGTCTCCCCCCGCGAACGCGCGGGGGGACTAAGGGGGGGTTCTGCTCCCCCTCCAGTCCTCTGGGGGGGTTAGGGGGGTCAAGCATGAAGAGCGAAATTGAAAAAATTGGAGAAATAGAATGGCAAGAAAACCGAAATCGTCGCGCCGCATCACCGCCGGAGAAATCCGTGATTCGCTTTCCCACACCCTCAATCGCGTCGAAGACAATGCCGAGCGCATCATCGTGAACCGCCGGGGCAAGGATGTCGCGGCGCTGGTTCCGGTCGCCGACCTACAACTCTTGCAAGCCATCGAGGACAAGATGGATATAGACGATGCACGGGCCGCCTTATTGGAGGCGCGCCGCAAAGGCACAAAGTCTTGGCGTGAGATCAAGCTTCAGCTCGGCCTGTGAGTAGCTACGAAGTACGTTTTGCACCAGCGGCTGAGCGACAGTTCTCTAAACTTCCGCGCACAGATCAGGCGCGACTAACCGTAGTGATTGACAAACTGCATGGCAACCCTCGACCGCAAGGAGTAGAGAAACTCTCCGGCGAAGAAGACTTGTGGCGCATCCGCGTCGGAGATTTTCGCGTCATCTACGAGATAACGGATCGCGTGCTGTTAATTCTAATTGTGAAGATTGGTCACCGCCGCGAAGTCTATCGTCGGTAAGCGATTCACAAATTGCAAGCCGCGTTGCCATCCTGCACGACCTCGCAAGGGAAGGCCGCTGCGGCCTGAAGGATATTGTAAAGCAAACGAGGACGTGAAGCGCAACAGATTCTGGTGGGGAATGCTGCGCTAAATCCCCGCACGGCAAATCAAATCCATCTCCGCCTTTTCTATTTTCTATTTTGAGCTTTTCTAATTCAAGAAAAACGGGCGACCCCAAAAGGCCGCCCGTTTCTAATTTCTAATTTCTCATTTCTCATTTGAACAAGAAGTACACCCCACCCCACGGCCGCACCTGCGCATCTTCGCCGTCGGGCATGTATGCCTTCACACCCAGATTCACCTGCACAATATCTACGTCCAGCTGCAACGATCCATCGAGCATCGGCGCTTCGATGAACGGGAAGAATTCTTTTTCGACAATGGTCTTGAAAGAATCGTCCGCGAATGATGCCGACAGCGAGTGCATTCTTGCACCACCTTCCACGCGCAAACGATACGTCTTCGCGCTGAGTATCGTCCACCGTATTGCGGTAGTGCCGCTCAGAATGGTTGCATCCATGGAGTTGCCGACCACAATCGTTGGCCCGGGTACGCGGCGGTAATCAAAAGTCAAATCTGAAATCAACTGCGCACCACCGCCGACGGTCAATTGCGTCTGATCAGAAAATTTGAAGTTCAGGTGGGCATCCACATTGAATTCGTTCTTGTGCGTCCACGACCAGCGCTCATCGGTATTAAGATCAGCCGCGCGGTATTCTTTCCAAAATACATACCGCGACTCATCTCCTCCCGGCCAAATCGCCGCCGCGCGCAGCCACAATCCGATGCGCTTCCCCGCACCATACGGCGCAAGTTTATCGAGTCCGACTTTTCCCGCAAGTTCGTAATGCGCCAAGTCCTGTGCCGACGGCTCAGTGTAGAGATCTTCCTTCCACCCCGACCGCACACGATCCCAAAAGAGATTGTCCTGAAAATACGCGCGAATACCGCCGAACGCGAAGAACGAACGATCCCACGCCGGAATATACATAATCTCACCCGACGCACTCAGGAACCGCGCCGACAGCGTGTCGCTTTTCCACGGCGCAAGCTCAGTCTGAAAGCGCAAGCCCAACCGCGAATCAATCTCCTGCCGTCCCGCAATCCAGCGGTCCCACACGCCGAATTCCCACTCGTTACCCGCCGCGAACGCCAAATTGCCGCGCGATACTTCCCGCTTCGACATATTGTATCCGCCACCAAGCATCCCCAGCGCTTCACGATAGAACAGACCGCGTGGGCGTTCGAGCAATTCGCTCGGCACATACACCGTATCACGAATCACCACCGGGTCTTTTTCCACCGTGACAATTTCCGGCACGAACACTGTATCGCGCTGATAGACAATCACCGTATCATACTTCGACGGCTCAGGCCGCGGAAAACTCACGCGCGTGGAATCGAAATTCCACAGCCGCACCTGTGCGCCGCTGTTGGTGAATTTGAAATAGCCTTCAATCTCATTGCCGCGATACCCACGCGCCAACCGCTCCTGCAAACCACCCAGCAATCCATATCCCAACGCCTTCCCCGCTCGCGCCGAATACGACACCGAGTCAAACAGCGTATGATACTGCCGCCCTTCGTAAATTTCCGTATTGGCCGGCAGCCGAAACTGACGCAAGAGCGAATCTAACCGCTCGCTTATCGGCTCCAATCTCAGCACCCGCCCCGTCGGATAGAGCACCACCGCGTCATTCTGGTCAAATCCGTCATTGAGCAGGTCCGTGATCATCACGCGCTCAATCGTCTCATTGCCCAAGAACAACTCTTCGCGCAAGACTTGAATGTCCCGCGCGTCGGTCACATTTTGCTGCGTGACCAGTTTGAATTCCACTTCAGCCCACGCCACCACCGTCATCATCATCACCGCCAGAGCGGTCCATAGCCATCTAATTTGCTTCATTGCATTTCTCCCAGCAATGCTTGATACTTTTTCATCTCGTCCCACTTGCCTTTGGTGCGGTAGGCATTGACCAAAGCTTCATACGCCGCCTTGCGCTGCTCGCTCGTCAACGGATAGGCCAGCGAGCGCTCCGCCTGTTCAATGGCCTGCGCCGGATCATTCACCGCGATTTGCGCAATCGCCACAAACCCGCCGCCTTGCCCTTCCCACTTGACCTTCGTGCTATTCAAAAAATACTCCAGCGCCCCACGCCGGTCTCCATTCGCTGTGAGTTCCTGACCATAAGCATAGAGCATCTTTCCAAAACTCTCCAGATAATCCTGCGGCGACTCGGCCCCCAACCGCGTCACGACTTCCGACAGCCTCTGAATTCCTTCCGTCTTGTTGCCGTGATTATACGTCACGAGCGCTAAGCGCCACGTCAGAAAATCCCGCGCCTTCATCGTGCGTGATGACGCGATGCCTCCGAGATACGCTTCCCGCGCGGCGTTCCAATCTTCCTTGTTCTCTGCCGTAAATCCCGCATCGCGGTACTCTGCCGCCGCGATACCGCCGCTATCCCAATTTATCCAGTCAATCGTCTTTTGTATCTCTGCTGAATCCTCAGGCGTCCCATGCTGCTGCGCCGTCTCAAACATCTTCAGCGCATTCCCGTCCTGGTATGTCCGCACGTACGACTCCGCCAAATACAGCCGGTAAGCATTCGGAATCGAATCCGCACTTCCCGTCACCAATTCGCGAATCCGCATCGCCTGGTCAAATCCTGTCACCGCCTTATCAAACTGCTTGGCGTTGTAAGCCGCATAGCCATACGAGAACCACAGCTTGTCCTCGCCCTGCCGTTCATTCAGAATCTCGCGGTAGAGCGGCAGCGACTTGTCCCAATCTTCCAGCCGGTCATACGTCGCCACCAACCACAGCTGCACCTCTTTCATCTCCGGCTGCTTCGCCAGTGCGCGCTCAAAATTCTTCGCCGCAGCCTTGAACGCCGCGTTCGCGCGCTTGCGCGTGTCCTGTTCCTTGGACGACTTCGTGGTATCCCCGAACGCCTGCCCCAAAATCCCAATCACACCGCCGCGCGTCTTCATGGTCGTATCCTGACCGCTCGCACGCATGGCGTTGGCTTCCTTCAAGAACTCTTCGCCCGCCGCAAAATCCTCCTGCCCGCGCTGAAACAGCACGGTCGCCTGCTCTTCGGTCTTCTCATTTCCGAACAACAGCTTCGCCAGCGAATCCGCCTCTTGCGTCGTCTGCGCAAGTGCAATTCCGCTGAACAGCAAGGCCGCCAGCCACACCATCATCATCTTGGTTCGTTGCATATTCACCTTCTTCCCGGTTCCACCGCCAAACGCGAGCTGCACGGGCCCTCCCGTCCGCTGTGCTAAATCTCTGTTATAACAAACAATATAGCACGCCCCGTTGGAACTGTCAACACTATTGCGAGGTTTCAAAGAGACGAACGAACAACACCGCTCTGCCGTACTCTCGTCGTAAACTCGCAACCTCTTGATTTCTGAAAACCTCGCAGACGACTTGACTTGCCCACCTTGACAATCCCCGAGGGAATCCTTAACTTTCTAAGTTCCAACAACAAAGCGCCAAACCAACCCCCATCCCGTCCATGTTTTCCCGCAGTTTGATTGTCGTATTTCTGGCGGTTCAGATCGCCATCCTCGGCCTGACCGGCTGCCAGAGTGCCGGAGCAGATGCACAGAAGCTCCTTGCCGACAAGAAGTATCAAGAGGTCATCAACAAATTCCCCGACACTCAGTTCGCGCGTCGTGCTCGCGCTCTGATGGCCGAAGATCTACTCGCTGCTGGCAAAGCCGAGCAAGTCATGAAGGAATTCCCCGACACTCGCGCGGCGTTTCTGGCTCGTGAAGAGCAAGCCAAGACGCTCTATAACAACAAGGAATATGCGCGTGTGTTAGCCGAGTTTCCCAACTCGCCGTTGGCAACGGAGGCCGAGCGTGTGCTGGCCGAGGAACTGTATGCCGCTGGCAAGTTTGACGAGTTGATTATGAAGTACGGCAAGTCGGATCGCGGAAAGCAGGTCAAGGAAGAGCGCGCAACGGCGGACTTTGAAGCGGCCAAGAAGATGAAGGGCGACAAGCAGGTCGCGGCACTCGAAGCCATCATGCGCACCTATACCGAGACGGCCGCCTACAAGGAAGCCGCCAACCTGTTGCGGGACGTGCGCAAGCCTGGCGGCCCCGGTGCGAAGCCGACGCTACAGCCTTCCCTTTCGTCCACGCCGGGCGGCTCGCCCGCTCCACTCAAGAAGCAATAACTTCAAGCTATGAAGCGGAAGTTTCGCCTGACGGTCAGGACATACTCACTCGGCGTATTGGCGCTGCTTCTCATGTTGGGTTGCGCATCGCCAACTGAGCGGGCCGAGAAGCTGTTTGAAGATGGCAAGTATGAAGAAGTGCTTGAACGCTATCCGCAGGAGCCTGCCGCCGACAAAGCCAAACAAGCTCTGGCGGCCAAGCTCTTGAAAGACGGGCAATATCAGCGCGTCTTCACCGAGTTCAAAGGCACAGCCATGGCCGTCGAGGCCCGTGTGCGCTATGCCGAAGAACTCTTGAAGCAGGGCAAACAGGACGAAGTGCTCGCTGATTTCGGCGATACTCCCGCCGCGATTCGCGCTCGCGAAATGGCCGCGCAGGCGCTCTATGATGCCGGTCGTGTCACCGAAGCGGCCCGCGACTATCCGCAGACTCCGGCGGGAGGCCGTGCACGCGACGAATTGGCTCGTGCCGAATACGAACGCATCATGACCTTCCGCAGTCCCGACGAGCGCCGCAAAGCTCTGAATGAGTATCTGTCCGATCAGACCTACGCCGGCACAAGCTCCTTCGCGCAAGCGCAACTGGAATTGGCCAAATTAGACGGCTACAAAATGCCCGGCAACTACTAAGATTTGTTCGAATGAGAAAAGGCGGCCCCAAGGCCGCCTTTTTTATCCTTTATCCCTCATCCTTTCCGCCGTGCCTCCCCTCGCCCACATCAACCTCACCGCACTCGCGCATAACTTCTCCGCGCTCGCATCTCGCGTGGCACCGAAGCGTGTGCTGGCCGTGATTAAGTGGGATGCCTACGGCCACGGCCTGCTGGATTGCGCGCGCGTTTTGGCCGATGCAGGCGCATGGGGCTTCGGTGTCAGTTCTCCCGCTGACGGCATCACGTTGCGCAAAGCGGGCTTCGACCTACCCATACTCGTGATGACCGATTGGGTCGGCAAGCCGCAGAAGTGTTTCACCGATTACAATCTTTCGTTCGCCGCCACGTCGTGGTACAAAGTCGAATATCTCGAATCGCTCTCGCAACAAACCGGTGTGCGCATTTCGACACATCTGAAGTTCGACACCGGCTTAGGTCGAGTCGGGATTCATCACACCAAACACCGCGAGACGCTCGAACAGCTTGCAAGTTTCAAACACCTCAAGCTCGATGCCATCTACTCGCATCTTGCTTACGGCGGCATACAAGACCGCGCGCGCGGCCTACAACAAATCGCGACGTTTAACGAAATCATGCACACGGCCCGCGAGCTGGGAGTCACCCCTCCGCTGACACATCTGGCCAACTCCGCCGCCGCCGTGGCATTGCCCGAAGTTCCCGGCGACTTGGTACGCACCGGCATCGCGCTCTACGGCCAACCTCCGTCTCCAACGGTCGCCGATTTGCTTCCGCTCCAACCCGTGATGACGCTCACCGGCACCATCACCAACGTCCGCAAAATAAAACGCGGCCACGGATTTCCCGCGCCGCATTTCTGGAAAGCGCCCTACGATGGTTGGGGCGTCGAAATTGATTTGGGTTTTTCCAGCGGCTACCCACGCACGATGGTCAACTCCGCGCAGGTACTCTACAATGGCCGCCGCGTCCCGTTGGTCGGTGTGATGTCCCGCGACAATTCCTACACCTTCATCATTGGCGAAAAACCACAAGTGGGCGAAGAGATCGTCTTCTGGGGCAAACAGAAAGATGAAACCATCTTTCTATACGAACTTTCCCCATTGATTGACGCACTACCCTACGAACTAACCACCTGGCTAAACCCCAAAGTCCCGCGCTCTGCTTCCCCCTCGCTTTAGCGGGGGGCAAGGGGGGTCTCTCTGATCCCCCTCCGCGATCGCGCGGGGGGGCAAGGGGGGGTCTCTGCATTCCCCCCGGGTCCTCCGGGGGGGTTAGGGGGGGTCAAGCACCCAAGCGCAATCACGCACTCCAAGCGCCACGCGCCAGCGGCTGTGTGCCCCGCTTCCAAGCGGGTTCCCCTTCCTCCGTTTACGGGGGAAGGGGTTAGGGGATGGGGGCCTCTTGTGCCCTACCCCTCCGTCACAATCTCCACAGCCAGCGGCGCTTCTTCGGTATCGTCTATGCGATCCACGTTCACCATCACCGTGCCTTGCTCATCCACGTGAAAGATCGTCGCGTATCTTCTGCCGAACTCGATTTCATCAAAGCGGTATGAATTGCGCACGTGAATGGACTGCGCGAACGTATCGTCAAACCCGCGCACCAGAATCATCACTTCAGCTTTACGCTTCTCCAGCTCTTCACAATCTAGCCCCCACAAGGGGCTGTTTTCGTCTATCGGATGCACAATCGTCCACGGCAGCGGAAAGAAGAAGATCGAAGGACGTTCCAAAACCAACTGTGCGAATCTGCGCATCTTCTTTCCGTTGACCTCTTCCACCCATGCGAAGATCGCGTCGGCGGACAGATCAATCACCAGATTCCCGCGCTGATTCACCAACCGGAACATCAGCGCCGTGCGGTCTTGATACGGTGCAACCACGGCTGATCTCGAAAACAGAAAGTGCGCAGATGGCCGCGAAAACCGCGCGAACAGCAAGCCCGTTGCTAAGGCGAACACCAACAGTCCGCTCAACGCTTCGATAGACGAGACAATTCCCGCCGGAATATCGCGCGGCGCAATGGCGCCGTAGCCCACCGAGCTGAACGTTTGCACGCTGAAGAAGAAGGCATAATAAAACTGATCCAACGGACTGGCATCCGGCACACCTTGAAGATGCTGGATACCCATCACCCAATATACCACCGCGAACAGCAGATTGATGCCCAACAGGAATAGCGCAGTCAACACCAGAAACCGCCGCCACGAGCACGCGACAAGATATTGATAGGCGTGCAGCCCTTCAAACCGCTTGCCGTACCGCCGGACGTTGAAACTCCCGTCGTGCTCAATCGCACGCCGCATTTCTCCGTCCAGCCGTTGGGATAGTCCGGGGTCAAATCCCGGCGCGCGAAATGTTCTGCGTGCCGCCATCACTACAGTTTCAGTTTGTGTTTCTTACTCGACAACAAAAGAGATACTCGTCATGCTGAGGGCCACCGCGGCCTGAAGCATCCCTCAGAGATCGCCCCCATTCATCAATCATAAGTCATCAATCATCATTCATCATTTCCCCAATCGTTCCGGGCAGGTTCAGAAACCTGCCGCGGCGACATTATCCTTCCATCCCCCATCCCTCATCCCCCATCCCTCATCCCCCATCCCTCATCCTTCATCCCCCATCCTTCATCCCTTAACCTTGTACCCAGCCCCCTCGACCGCCGTCGCCAGCGTTTCCCGCGAAAGCCCCTCTCCCGTCACCTTCGCCGTGCCCAAATCCAGATTCACTTCGACGCCTTTCACGCCTTCGACTTTCTCCAGCGAATCTTTCACATTGCGCACGCAGTGCGAGCAGTTCATGCCTTCGATATTCAGTTGCAATTCGTTGTTCATAGCCTTGGAAGCGGTTCCGAACCGCCGTTTGAGTTTATAGAAGTAGTGTCGCAAAATGAAAAAGCTGAGCACCGCCACGGCGGCCCATTGCCACCACGACGGCCCGTGCTCATGCAGGTGCGCGGGCATGTTGATAGTAAGACCGGTATTCGCGAGCAGGTAGTCCAATCCCAAACCGAACAGCAGCGCGAATCCCGCAATCGAAACCAGATAGACCGTCAACACGCGTGTGCCAAGCGCGCGCGCAATCACCAGCATCGTCGCCGCGTTCGTCGCCGGCCCGGTCATCAAAAACACGAACGCCGCGCCCGCCGAAATTCCTTTCGTCATCAGTACGGCCGCAATCGGCACACTCGCAGTCGAGCAAACATACAGCGGCAAACCAATCAGCATCATCACCAACATCGCACCCATCCCACCGCCGAAATTTCCAGCAAAGAAATCATCCGGAATCGCCGTCGAAATCACTCCCGCCAACATAATTCCCACAATCAGCCAGAACGCGATATCACCCAGCAACTCTTTGAACGCAAAGTGGTATCCGCTCGCGAGTTTTTCGCCGAGCGTTTTGCGTTCTTCCGCTTCAGCCAGTGCATCTTCGCTGTGCAGATGGTGTTTCATCCACTCTTCTTCGCGCGCACCCGGCTTGACCAACAGCACCGCCAAGCCACCCAGCACACCGCTGATAAACGCCGCAATCGGTCGAAACACCGCCAGCACCCAACCAAAGAATCCGTACGTCACCAGTATCGAATCCACACCCGTCTGCGGCGTAGAAATCAAAAACGACACCGTCGCCGCGCGCGAAGCCCCACGCTTGCGCAGTCCGACTCCGGTGGGAATCACTCCGCACGAGCATAGCGGCATCGGCACACCGAGCACCGCTGCCTTAAACGCAGATATGAGATTCTCACCGCCCAAATGCCGTCCGATCGCCTTGCGCGGCACAAACGCGTGCAGCACTCCGGCCAAGGTAAACCCCAGCAGCAGGTACGGCGCCATCTCAACATACAGCGCCCAAGTTTCACTGAAATACCGTTCGATCATTTTTCTCCATTCCCCCTCGCTTCAGCGGGGGGACAAGGGGGGGCTTCTGCTTCCCCTCCGCGAACGCGCGGGGGGGGCAAGGGGGGGGTCTCTGATTCCCCCCCGGTCCTCCGGGGGGGGGTAAGGGGGGGGTCAAGCGGCAAGGATGTCCCGCTGAGGGTGTCCCAACTCCAAACCCTCCGCCTTTCAAGTTTCTAATTTCAAATTTCTAATTTTCGATCGTCACAACTGTAGCTCAATCAACACTTTACCATCCGCCTCATTGCACTTCTGTCACAAGTTTGCTATATTTTACGAATTATTCCTGAACTCTGCCCGTTTCCATGAGCGCCTTTCTCACTCGCCTTAAAGCCTCGATTGACCGCGCCGGTTCCAACCTGTGCGTGGGCCTCGACCCGGACCCAGCCAAGATTCCCGCCCATTTTGGCTTTGGAGCCGAAGGCGCGCAGAAGTTCTTGGAAGAGATCATCATCGCGCTCTGGCCCAAGGTCGCGGCCTTCAAGCCCAACACCGCCTTTTTCGAGGCTTACGGCTCGGGCGGTTGGCTGATGCTCGAACGCCTGCGCATCTGCTGCCCGCCGGACGTGGTGTGGCTGGTGGATGCCAAACGCGGTGATATCGAGCACACCAATGAGTTTTATGCTCGCGCCATTTTCGACGGATTGGGCGCCGATGCCGTGACCGTACAGCCGTATCTCGGCATGGCCGCGCTGGAACCGTTCTGGCGGCACACGGACAAGGGCGTCTTCGTACTGGCTGCAACATCAAACGCAAGCGCCGCTCTGATACAAGAGCTAAGTGTTGGTGAACGCGCGCTCTATGAAGAAGTCACGCGCCAGGTGAAAGCCGCCAACCTGAACGGCAACATGGGCCTTGTCGTCGGCACCACCAAACCTGCCGCCCTCGACAGCGTGCTGAAAATCGCCCCCGAACTGCCGCTCCTGTTGCCCGGCAGCGGCGCACAAGGCGGCAGCACCGCGGTCCTCGACCAGGTCAAAGCCGCCAACGGCACCGCTCTATTGAACGTCTCGCGCTCAGTTCTCTACGCCTCTAACGGCAAAGACTGCATCGACGCCGCCAAGAAGGAAGTGGAAGCTCTGGCTTCCCCCCCGGCCCTCCGGGGATAATGCGATTTCCTTACACTTAGCGGCGCATCCTTTTGTCCTCGCATAAGGAGAGAAGAACCCATGATGTTTGCACTTATCGGTTGTTCTATTGCGCTGGCTCTATTTGGTTGCGGCACAAACACGTACGAAACCTCCCGACTCACAGTTGCAGACGCAGTCGTGGACTATTTTCTTTCTCTTGATGATCGTGCTTACACATTTGCACTCCCAAAGAGCTTGATCTTCGTACAAGCGAGTGACTCTGTCGTTCAGGACTATCTATTGAGTAGGCGATTGTCTGGAAAAGGCCTGACCTTCCTTCCCATGGATTCACTCGCGCCGTTTCGTGATCGAATTTCGGATTCAGATGTAAGCAATGCGCAGTTAGTGAGACTCAACTTCTTAACTATCAAAGATAGCAGGGCAGTTGTTAAGGTTTCCCAAAGATATGCGTTTCCCCAGGGCATGAATGCCGGCTTTCATGCTTTTGATTTGGAATTTGAACGCGGATTCTTTGGGGGATGGCATTTAGATCGTAAAAGGACGACAGGCATAGAATAAGGCTGAATCAAGTGACCATGAGAACGCTCTTTTGCTCACCATCGTCTTGTTGTAATCTCCGACCAACACGAAATTAGTGTGGAGTCACCGAACATGTTCTGCACTCGTTGTGGAAACGAACTTTCAACAGAATCGAAATTCTGTTCACGTTGTGGCCAGCCTTCACCGGTCATGCCGCCCGTCACGCCTGTCGTCGCGCCCGTTGAACCGGTTGCCGCGCCCACGCCGCAGCCGCTAACCGCCGCGCCGGTCAAGCAACGCTACGCCGGTTTCTGGATTCGCTTCGTCGCCTATCTGATTGACCAACTGTTGATCTCGGTCGTCAGCTTTGTCTTTGTCGTCATGGGAATCGTCTTCAGCGTCGGCAGTATCGCTTCCATCTCTGACCTTGAAGATCCCGATCCGGCGGCGATTATCGCCATGCTCGGCGGCTGGATCATCTTCGGCATTCTCTCGACCATCGCGCAATGGCTCTACTTCGCCATGATGGAAAGCTCTTCCATGCGTGGCACGCTGGGCAAGCTTGCACTCGGCTTGCAGGTCATAGATTCGCATGGTCAGACTGTGAGCTTCGGTCGTGCAACGGGCCGTTATTTCGGCAAAATTCTCTCCGGCCTGATTATGATGATCGGTTACATGATGGCCGGCTTCACCGCGCGCAAGCAAGCCCTGCACGACATGCTCGCCGACACCTACGTCGTCCACTCCCGCGCCGAAGTGTACGAATAGGTTTCCGCTTCCCCCCGGTCCTCCGGGGGGGGGTAGGGGGGGTCAAGCAGCCAAGCGCCACACGCCAGCGGCAATGTGCCCCGCTTTCAAGCGGCCGCCGCGGGCTGAAGCATCTCTGAGAGAGATTCTTCATTGCGCCAAGCCTGTGTTCAGATTGACGAGCACTGAAAGAACTTTGACTATCTGCTCTTTTTTCATTTCTAATTTCTCATTTCACATTTATCCTCAGGCCTCGCCATGAATCAAGAAATCGCCATTGAGTTATTGCGTGAGTGCGGCGCGTTTCTGGAAGGGCATTTTCTGCTCTCGAGCGGCCGTCATAGTGATGTTTACGTAGAAAAATTCCGCCTGCTTGAACAGCCCGAATTGACCGAGCAGTTCGCGCACGCCATCGCCAACCATTTTCGTATCGCCAGCCCCGACCTCATCGTCGGCCCCCTGACCGGCGGCGTGTTGGTTGCGCATGAAGTCGGCAAAGATATGGGAGTACCCATCGCCTTCCCTGAACGGGTGAACGGCAAAATGGAATGGAAGCGCGGCTTCGAAATCCAAACGGGCCAGCGCGTCCTAATCGTAGAAGATGTCATCACAACCGGACTGTCGGTCGGTGAAGTGAAAGAAGCCGTCGAGCGCGAAGGCGGATTGGTCGTCGGTATCGGCGCGTTGATACAGCGCGGCGAAACGCATCTCTCGCCGACACCATTTCCCGTCGTTAAACTTTCGCTCGAGTCGCACGCGCCCGAAGACTGCCCGCAGTGCGCAGCCGGTGTTGCGCTGACCAAGCGCGGCAGCCGCGTCGAAGTCTGACATGCATTGCACCGTTTGCGGCACGAAGCTTGAGAACGGCGCACGCTTTTGCCCCAAGTGCGGCACCGAATCCGGCGACAAATCGCGCCCAGTCGTCGTCGTGCAATCACAGCAGGAGAAGCACTGGCACCCCGGCATCGCCGCTGTCCTGAGCTTCTTCATTCCCGGTCTCGGCCAAATCTATCGCGGCAAAATTCTGCGCGGCCTCTTGTGGATGGGTGCCACTGCAGTAGGCTACTGGCTGTTAGTCGCCCCCGGCCTGATTTTGCACCTCTTGTGCATCATCAACGCCTACGTCGGCAACCCTTATAAGCGCTGAATCACCACTCGCGGCGGCACCCGCCGCGGGTGCCCCGGACTGTAAGTTCGTGCGCGTTTGTCATCCTGAAGGCCGCCGCGGCCTGAAGGATCTCTCTGGTTCCCCTTCTCCGTTCACGGGGAAGGGGTTAGGGGATGGGGTCTGTATATACTCGCCTCGGCACGTGCCGCACGTGCCCGGAACGGGAGCCTTCGCGCTAGCGGCAATGTGCCCCATTTTCAAGCGGGTCGCTTTCTAATTTCTGATTTCTAATTTCAAATTTTCCGCCATGTTCTGCCCTCACTGCGGTAAACAAACCAACGACACGGCGCAATACTGCGAGCACTGCGGTCGTGAGCTGCAATTGCCCAAAGCTGAACAACCGCCGCACGCACCGGATTCACTCAATGTGTTTCCCGTGCAGTACGCAGGCTTCTGGCGCCGCGTCATGGCCGCCATTGTTGACGGGCTGATTATTTCTATCGTCACGGCGCCATTCACTTGGAATTTCGATTATGATCTGTACTCATTTTCCTTCGGCTTGGGCACGCTAATTCACTGGCTCTATTTTGCGCTGTTCGAAAGTTCATTCCGCCAGGCCACACTCGGCAAGATCGTCATGAATATCGTCGTCACGGACGAGCACTACCGCCGCATCAGCTTCGCTCGAGCCACAGGCCGCCATTTCGCCAAGTACATCAGCGCGATTCTCCTCACCATCGGCTTCATCATGGCCGCATTCACCGAGAAGAAACAAGCTCTGCACGACATCTTAGCCGACACACTTGTAGTGCAAAAGTAGCTCTGCTTCCCCCCCCGGTCTTCCGGGGGGGTTAGGGGGGGTCAAGCAACCAGGCCCAATTGACGAATGTAGCAAGATAACGGCCGCATTCATCATTTCCGCCGCGGCACGTGCCGCACGTGCCCGGAGCTGAAGCCTTCGCGCCAGCGGCAACGTGCCCCGCTTTCAAGCGGGCCGCTCTGTTTTTCATATTTCAAATTTCCTATTTCATATTTTCTCCGCGTGCTCGTCTCCGTCCTCGCTTCCGGCTCACTCGCCAACTCGCTCTTCATTCGCCACGGCGACTCGCGCATTCTGATTGATGCGGGCCTTGGCGTGCGCTCGCTGCTGTTTGCCTTGCAGGAACTCGGCGAACAACCCGCAAATCTCAGCGCCATCTTCATCACGCACGAGCATTCAGATCACACCAAGGGCCTGAACAGTCTGCTGAAAAAGACTCAGGCGCCGGTCTATGCCACCGCTGGCACTCTCGGTGCAATTTCTCCGGGCTTCATGCGCCGCCAAAAAGCGTTCCCGATTAACGGTTCGCTCGTGGATGTCGGCCCGTTCACCGTGCGCGCAATTCACGTTTCGCACGATGCCGCCGAACCTGCCGCCTATCAGATTCACTGCGGCCATGAAGTCGTCACCGTCGCCACGGACTTGGGTGAAGTCTCACCCGACTTGCACTCGGCGTTCTGCGAGTCCACCATCGCCGTCATCGAGAGCAATCACGACGAAGAGCTGTTGCGCACCGGACCGTATCCTGAATTGCTCAAGCAGCGCATCGCATCGAACACCGGCCATCTTTCGAACCGCCAGACGTCCGCTGTGTTACGCGAGTGCAAGAAACTGAAACACACCGTGCTCGCGCACCTGTCCGAAGAAAACAACCATCCCGATCTCGCCCGCGACAGCGCTCGCACGGCGCTCGACAATCCCGAAATCGCCGTACACCTGACCGCGCAAAAAACGCTCGGGCCGATACTGACGCTGTAAGCGCCCAACTCTGCCTTCATCACTCATCAATCATAAATCATCAATCACAAGGAACCGATCCCGCATGAAGACTCTCTGCACTCTGCTGCTTGTCGCCGGTGTTGCCTTTGCCGGCTGCGGCAAGGCGGATAAGCCCGCCGAGCAGGCCGCCAAGAAGGAAGAACCGAAGAAGACCGAAGTTAAAAACACTCAGGAGCAAACGAAACCCGTGTCCGATACTCCCAAGTTGGAAAAATGGCCCGCTGACTATCCGGTCACGGGCGATAGCGTTGCCGTAATCGAGATTGAGCAGGAAGGCGGCCCGATCAAGGGCACGATCATCTGCGAATTTTACCCCGACAAGGCTCCGAACCACGTGCGTAATTTCAAGTGGCTGGCCGATCACAACTACTATGATGGCATTATCTTCCATCGCGTCATCAAGAATTTCATGATTCAGGGCGGCGATCCCACCGGCACCGGCTCGGGCGGCCCGGGTTGGAATGTCAATGCCGAGTTCAATGACCGCAAGCATGAGCCGGGCACACTCTCGATGGCCCGCACGCCGGATCCGAACAGCGCCGGTTCGCAGTTCTTCATCTGCCACGTCGCCACGCCGCATCTCGACAATCAGTACACCGTCTTCGGCAAGACCATCAAGGGCTTCGAAGTCGTGGACGCGATTGCCAACACCCCCGTGCAAGGCCAGTCGCCGATGCAAAAGGTCAAGATGAAATCCGTCAAGATCATGTCCCGCAAAGACGCCGGAGTGTAATCACACCGCCGTAACCTGGGTCAGGCCTCCGGCCTGACGACATGAATGCAATAGCAAACAGCCGCACGGATTCCCGTGCGGCTGTTTGCTTGTCACATTTCTGCAACAACTTTCATTTTCCTGCCCCTCCTTAGCCTTGCTTTTCTGGCTACCCAAGTCGTATTTTACGGACTTGAATATCGTTTTAGATGCCGAAAATTCCGTGCGCCGGAGAATGTATGAAAATCCTGTATTCTGTGCTATTGTGCTTAATTGTCGCGGCCTCATTCGCCTTCGCGGGTGCCGCAAGCTCCTCGCGCCCGGCATCGTCCTCCCCTCTCGATGACCTCCCCTGGGGCGAAACCTGCGCGGACTCAATCCCTATCCCCTATGCGACCCTACCATTCTGCACCACAGCCAGCACCGGGACTGCGGCGCAAAACTACCACGTCCCCTGCATCGCCGGCCCGTTCAACACCGCACGCGATGCGGTCTATTGCCTGCTCGTACCTTCCGGCACTGCCGGAACCGTCACGGCGTCTCTATGCGGCAGTAACTACGACTCGGCGATTCATGTCTGGCGCAATCGTCATCCCGATGCCGGTGGCACTCTCGTTGGCTGCAGCAACCGCTCTTGCGGCGACGACGGCTGCGTAACGTTTCTTGCCGAAGCCGACTCTTTCTACTACATCATCGTGGACGGCGGACAGGGCTTGATCAACGACGGCATCTACCACTTGAATATCCGCGAGGGAACAGACTGCGCCGACTACCCCTGTGATTCAAATCCGTTCACGGGCGTCAGTGGTGATATCGAATCGCAAAACGACAGCTATTGCAGCAACGACATTCCCTTCCTGCTCTGCGGCGACGAGAACATCGGGCACGTGGACAACGGCCATGCGGGACCCGATACGGTGGACTACTACAGCCTCACCATTGCGCCCGGACAGTGCACTTCACCCGTCATTGACCTTTGGGGCGTCCCCGACGGTCCGGGCACCTTCGATCCGCATCTGTATGTCAACCGCTTGGATGAAGGCTGTACCTCGTGGGGCCTGCCCAATGCCGATGCTCCGGGTAGAAACGAACTTCAACTCAATCTCGATTGCCTGTTACCGGGAACCTACATTTTCGGTGTAGCCAGCTTCGGACCCGGCGGCTATTACTCGCTGACCGTCAGTTGTCCGCCGTGCGCCTGCGGCACGACCTCACTCCCGAATTTCGATCTCGACCAGAACAACAACACCTGCAACCCAAACAACATCACCATTACTTCCGGCGATTCGCTCTGGGGCGCAATTACGAATGTCTCTGATGTGGACTGGTTCAACTTCGAGGTCACTGAGCCGCAAGGCGAAACGGTTTCGTTGTCACTCATCGCGAGCGGACACCCCGGCTTCTTCACCTACGGCCAAGGCCTGAATCCCAAGATATTCCTGTACGGCAATCAGTGCCAGACCATGATCGCCAACGACGACAACAGCGGCCTGGGCAACGACGCGTTGCTCGGCCCGCTTTACTTGCCGCAAGGATTCTATTCCATCAAAGTCGAAGGCAACGGCAGCTTCGGCCCCTACATTCTCGCTTCACGCTGCACAAACTGCCCATGCGAAGCCTGCCCCTTCCCGAATCGCGACTACGAATCGGTCAACGGCTCCTGCAATCCCAATAATCCCGAAGTGCACTGCAGCGCATCCTATTGCGGTGAAATCCTGAACGCCAACGATCTCGATTACTACACCTTCATCCCCCCGCAAGATGCCTGCACGGAGTTCACGATCAAAGTCCTCGCCGACGACACTCCGAATCAATGCGCGTATGGCCTCGGCCTCGATGCCGCAATTGATATCTACAGTGCCAATTGCGGCTGGCAAATGTTCAGCGAAGACTTCGGCGGCGTCGGCACCGATCCGCTTGTGAATTTCAGCCAGCAATATCCCGAATCCGCCTACAAAATCGTTGTCCGTGGCACCGGCAACACTGCGGGCCGCTACATTCTGCAAGTTGATTGTCAACCAACCGAGTGTGCAAACGCCTGTCAAATTCTGGCGCAGGAAGACGATCTCTTCGACTACGAGTACTGCGGACAATCTTTCATCGCAAACGGCTGTGGCCCCGAATTTTTCTCCGCATATCCATTGCAGTGCGGTCAGGCCTACTTCGGCTATTCAGACGCCACCGAATCCTTCACAGACACCGATTGGTATCAATTCACCGTGCACAACAACGACGGACAAGTTTACATCTGTCTCGAATCCGATTTCGATGCCGCCCTATCTGTGATTGCCGCTGGCCCCGCGTCGGACTATTGCTGGAACCGCGATCTTCTGAATTGCAAAATCGCGCCACTGTGCACATTCACTTGTGACACCTTCTGTCTGGTCCCCGGTGACTACTTCATCGAAGTCAAACCGCTCGCGCCTTTCCCGGTCTCGTGTGGCCACTATCGCTTGAGTATGCAATGCGCCGATTGCCAACCCGCGCGTCCCGCTCCCGTGCAGCACCTGACCATTCACTTCCCGGACAACGGCATCGTCCCAGATCCCAATTTGACGAACGTCTTCTTGCGTTGGGATGCTGTGCAATCCGCCGATGAGTACTTGATCTACCGCTCAACCAATCCCGACCCGAACATGATCGTGTCGCAAGCGAACTTGATCTCAGTCACAACCAACACGTTCTATATTGACGAAAGCCGCATCGAGCACAACGGTTTAACTCAACAAACGTACTACGCCGTGGTCGCCAACGCCCGCGCCGACGCCGCGCCCTGTTCGGCAAATCCCTAAAGAAGATCCCACCGCCGAGCCGGGTTAAGTCCGCGCAACCCGGCCGGAATCTGAAACGCAAACAGCCGCAAGGAACCCCTTGCGGCTGTTTCATCTCACGGAATTTCCCCCGTTCCGCTCGACTTAATCCAAACGATGTTCTACCAACCGTTGCAGGACATCCCGCGTCCAACGCAGCGAACACTCGACGTTGCAAGGTGAAAAATCATGCCGCGTGAAACAATGACCTTTGCACTGCGGATCCATGAACTTCAACTCTGTCGCCCTCGCTGCGTTCTCCAAGCGGTCAAATTTCTCCATGCGCAACGAAAACGACTGCATACACTTTGTGTCGTCATGCCGAAAGAACAGAATCCCTTCTTCCGGCCAACTGAACACCGGCTGGTACGCCACCAGCTTGAGTGCGCGATCCAGCACAAAATCCTCTATCGTCTCCCACTCAAAGCCGCATCTGGCGCACACATGAAAAGCCACAAATTTAGACATATTCCCCCATGTCCAATTATTGTTTACCTGCACCATAATTAACAACAATCCAGAATAATTGCAAGTGATTAAGATTTTTCAAAGAACCGCAATCTCGACAAGTAAATGTTTTTATTTTTTTACAGTAATTTCACGCATCACTCCGAAGTGTTCCTCTTACATTTCTTGTGAAATGTTGCTTTTTGTCCAATAGAAGTCTTAAATTGTTATATAGAACAGCAACTTGGGAACCGCTGACCAAATATGACTAAATTAGGAGAAATCAAGATGAAACGATGTCAAAGTTTCTGGATTCTGCTCGCTCTGGCCTGTCTCTGCCTCCCGCTTTGGGCCGCGCAAGGAGAGGAATCCCGCGATCCCGGCAACCCGCTTGACCAGGGCGGCGAAACTTGCGCGCAAGCCGTGGCCATCACGACAATCCCCTATTGCGACAACGGCACGACCGCAGGCCACGTCAACGACTACCCCGTTCCGTGCAACACGGGCAGCGCGGCCCCGGATGTAGTCTATTTTATGACGCCCCCAACGAGCGCAGTGCTTTCGTTCTCGCTCTGCGGCTCGGCCTACAACTCCGCGCTGACGATTTGGCGTGGCTGCCCCTCGCAAGGCGGCGTGCTCGTGTGCTGCAGCGACAACGTCTGCGGCGACGACGCCTGCTGCAGCGGCGTGCAAGTCCAAGCCAACGTAACCTACTTCATCGTCGTGGACGGCGGACTTGCTCCCAACTCGGGCAACTACACACTCAACGTCGTGCAAGGCGAAACTTGCCCCAACACAGCTTGCAACAACTGTCCTTATCCCAACCTCGACGTTGAGCCAAATAATAGCTGCACATCGCCCACGACGACTGTCACATGCGGCGACACCATCTGCGGCTTCATGGAACCCGGCGCGAACGACTACTACATTTTCTCTGTCCCCGGCCCCGGCTCCCAGAATATCACCATTGATGTTTTTGGGAACGACACCCCCGGCTTTTATCCCTTCGGTCAAGGACTGAACCCGAGCATTGAAGTTCAAACCTGCACGGCAACTTTCGGCAGTGATGCCGACGGCGGTGTCGGTGGAGACGCCCGTTTGGATTCACTCTGCCTGCCCGCCGGAACCTACCTGATCCGCGTGGCCGCTCAACCACAGACAAACTCCGGCCCCTACATCGTCGCGATTCACTGCACGCCCTGTCAAAGCGTGTGCCCGTTCCCGTCACGCGATACCGAGCCAACCAACGACAATTGCTCCGCCAACATTCCCAATATCACGTGCGGCGATACGCTCTGCGGAGACCTCAGCACCACCGCCGACCGCGATTGGTACCGCCTGAGCTTCACGCAATTCCCCTGCGTGGACGTTCACATTGCCGTCTATGGTGACGACACGCCCGGCCACTTCCCCTTCGGTCAGGGCCTGAATCCCAAAGTTTCAATCTACGCCGACGATTGCACAACGCTAATCGCCCAAGACAGCGACGGCGGAACGGGACTCGATGCACTGCTCGATTCACTCTGTCTTCGCGCCGGAACTTACAACGTGCTCGTCGAATCAGAAGGCGCGCCCGGCCCCTACGAATTGTGGGTGTGGTGCACAGGCTGTGATTGCCCAAGCTGTCTCTACCCGAATCAGGACATCGAGCCGAACCAAGTGTGCGCAGGCGGCGGCGGTGTAATTGCCTGTGGTGACACTGTCTGCGGAGATATGGAAGTCGGCTCCAATGACTACTACTACTTCCAGGTTCCAGGTCCCGGCTGCAAGAACGTCACGATTGACGTTTTCGGCGATGACACCCCCGGCTTCTTCCCGTTTGGACTGGGATTGAATCCGGTTGTTCAGATTATCTCAACCGATTGTGCGACAACGTACGCCTTGGACGGAAACAGCGGCGCGGGTGAGGATGCCCGCATTGATTCACTCTGCTTGCCCCCCGGAAATTACCGGATGCGCGTCGGTCCGCAACCGCAAGCCACCAATTCCGGCCCCTACATCATCGCGACCAGTTGCACGCCGTGCCAGTGCCCCGACACCTGCGACTATCCGAATCGCGATAACGAAGGCGTCAACAACACCTGCGGTACCTTCAATCCGCCGACGCTGTGCGGCGATACGCTCTGCGGTGAACTCACCTCTCCGAACGACAACGTGGATTGGTATCTCCTGACCGTCGTCGGCCCTGGCCTGACCCGTGTGAAGCTCGATGTCTTCGGTGATGACACTCCCGGCTTCTATCCGTTTGGTTTGGGCCTCGACCCGATGGTGCGCTTGGTCGGCGTCGGCTGCACGAGCATCCTTGGCGTGGATACGGCAAGCGGAGTCGGCGAAGACGCAAGTTTGGAAATCTGCGTTCCGCAAGGCTCGTACAACATCCAAGTGCAAGCCGAAGATTTCACGCACGGCCCCTACATTCTCGGCATCACCTGCACACCGTGCGACACCTGCCCCTATCCGAGCCTCGACATCGAGCCGTTGAACGACAACTGCGGCACGCAGAATCCGCTCATTCACTGCAACGACGCGCTCTGCGGTGAAATCACACAGGATCACGGCATCAACGACGACTGGTACCTGCTCCAGATTACGCAGTGCACGCAGCTCTTCATTGACATCCTGGGCGACGACACTCCCGGCTTCTATCCCTTCGGCCGCGGCCTGAATACAGCCGCCGAGTTGTGGCGGGCCGATTGCAATCAGATGCTCTATCAGGACTTGAACAGCGGTGCTGGTGAAGATGCGCAGCTCAACACACCGTGCCTCGAACCGGGCTTCTACATGCTCCGAGTCTTCGGCGAAGGTCTCACCGAAGGCCCGTACATTCTCTTCATCGGCTGCGAGAGCTGCACATGTACTCCGCCGTGTGATGTCGTCTGTCCCGAGTTCGGCATTCAGGAAATCGAGCCTTGCCCGGCCGTTGTGGACACTTTCAACGGTGGGTGTGACGGCGACGGTTTCACGCGCCTGTTCTGCGGCGATGTTCACTGCGCTCGGTCCTACAATCTGCCGCAGCGTGTTGACAGCGATTGGTACCGCATGCTGTTGACGGAAAGCCGTCAGGTGCGTGTGTGTGTGGACAGCGAGTTCGATGGACTCTTGTCACTCTACGCACGCGGACCTGAGCGCCCGGATTGCCAGTCTTACGATCTGATCGAGTGCATGCTCATCAGCCAGTGCGGCGGCTACCAGTGCCTGTCGGTCTGTCTCCCGCCGGGCATCTATGACGTTTCCTATCGTCCGCAAAACAATGCCGCGTTCTTCGAGTGCCGAGACTATGTACTCGCAGCGGCCTGCTCTGACTGTCAACCCACGCGCTGTGAGGCCCCCGACAGCGTCGTGATTCACTTCCCCGATACGATTGGCGTCGGCAACGCACTCGAAGACATCGTCCTCTACTGGCCGCCGGTTCCCGGTGTGAGTGAATACCGCATCTACCGCACCAGCGATCCGGTCGGTGTGTTCATTCCGTCGCCGTTGACCTATGTGGCCACGACGAATGACACCTTCTTCGTTCACGAAGACATCATTCCGCTCGGCAATCCGGTTGAAGAGTACATCTACTATGTGCTCGGCTACTGCCGCCACGACTTCCCGCCATGCGATGTTGTGCCGACAGTCGTGATGCCGCCCGCTCCGGACATCATCACACCGCGCAAATAACACACAAACAGTCGCCAATACCAAACGAGGCCGGGAAACCGGCCTCGTTTGCATTTTCAAATCTGTCTTCGCATATTAGAACAAGTTTCCGCCTCCCTCCCCTTTTCTTATTTCCAATTTCTAATTTCACATTTTTCCGCTTTTCTATTTTCTATTCTTCCTCCCCCCGTGCTCCCCGATCTCCCACCATCCTTCCAGGAACTCTACCGGGATAGCGGTCCCATCTTGCGCTATCGCATCTTGCGCGACGTGTTAGACCGCGATGAGTCTTGGATTGAAACCTCGTCAGCGCAAGCCGCCGTGCAAAAACATCCGCGTGTACTCGAACTGACCGGTCAACAACTCAGTGACGGCTCGTTCGGTGACCGCTTGTCGCACACCGCCGCGAGTGTCCTCTGGCTCTGCGAAGCCGGCGCCGAATCGCATCCCGCTGTCGAGCGTGCATTAGAGTATGTCGTGCTGCCCACGCTCGCGCAAGAGAATGTGACATGGGAGCTATCGGCTGATCAACGTCCACTCGTGCGCGACATCTGTTTGCACATACTGGCGCGTGCCACGCGCGGCACGCATCCGTTGTTGGAAAGCTATTTGGAATTGGTCAAGTTTGATTGGCAGCGCTGGCTTGACAACAAACGTGCGACGCCGCCCACCGTGCCCGCCTATTGCGCGATGGCGTGGTGGAAACCGCAGCCCGCGCAAGCGCTTGACAAGCGCGCATTGTTGGCCAAACTCTTGAACGAAATCGAGAACCAACCCACGGCGCTGTTGCCCGAATCATCGCGCTTGCTGATTCCCGACAAAGAGATTTATCTGTCCGAACCCGTGCGCATGTTGTTCGATCTTGAGCACGGCGCTCGTGCCGGAGTATTGAACGAAGTCAATCACCTGCGCTGGCTCTACGATGAATTAGAAGTCGCACAGGACGCCGACGGCTTCTGGCACTACGAACACGCCGAAGCGCCGCAGCATCTCGCGTGGTACTTTCCACTCGAATCCGACACCACCGACCGCGACCTAACCGTCCGCGCTCTAATCGTGTACAAACTCCTGAACTACGACGTTTGATTCTGCTTCCCCCCGGTCTTCCGGGGGGGCTAGGGGGGGTCAAGCAGTGAAGCAATCCCCGCAATCATCAACTTCGCTTCATCCTTTATCCTTCATCCTTTATCCTTTACAATTGAAGTCCGACTCTCTCTACAAAAAGATCTACGCCACCGTCAAGCGTATCCCGCGCGGCAAAGTCGCAAGCTACGGCCAGGTCGCGCGCGTGGCGGGGTTGGAGCGGCATGCGCGCATGGTCGGCTATGCACTGCACGCACTGAGTGAAGACGACATCGAGAACGTCCCCTGGCAACGCGTCATCAACGCGCAAGGCCACATCTCCATACGCTCAAATCCGCTCGCCGCCAAAATCCAGCGCAAAATCTTAGAGCAGGAAGGCATCGTCTTCGACGACCGCGACAAAGTGGACTTCAAAAAATTCGGTTGGAAGAAATAGACAAATTAACCTAACCCACGCATCCGGCGTGGGTTTTGTCGAAGACAAAACGGGCCGGTCAAATGACCGGCCCGAAGCACATGATTGCTCGAGGATTGCGCGAATGCGTCAAGCAGCTTTGATCCTATTGGGGGCCCTTATCAATATCCTCAATCTTGAACCCCAATTCACCTAGAATCCGATCTCGCACATCGATTGCACCAACAAGCAGTACCGATCCGACGTCCATTCCTGAATTGAAAGCACCATCTTCAAGGCGTGCCGTCAGGCTACTGTCCTTTTGCAGTTCGTTTACTGCTTCAATGACAGCTTCTTCAGCTCTGTATGCACTCTTCGGATTTGCCTTCTTTACAGTGCCGAGAATTTGCTGATACTTCTCGCTTACAATCTCACGAATCTTTGATTGCTCGAGTACGCGTTTCCCAAAGTCATTCAATTGTCTGGGCGACTTACTCACGAGCAACCTTGATTCCCAAAGTGCGCCGACCCGGAAAGCAAGTTCTGGAATTGGTTGAATTGACGTTTTTATCTCTTCAACGTCCTTTTCAACTCGTTCTACGCGATTGAAGGTTCTACCGCTCTGAAAAATGAGCCAAATGAGCGCGCCAAAAATTGGAACACCAATAGTGCACAAGGCGATGATGTCCGGAGTGCTCATGTTAGAGAAAAGGGTGTAGATCTCGTCGAGAATGCTCATGTGTGGCTAACCGCCCGCAGGAACTGGGCTGGTTCGTAATACCTGCAAGGTATATACCACACATAGTGAAAGGTAGGTTCCTGATAAGGGAGAAGATATGAAAGTCCATTCATTTCTGCAAGAGGCATCAACGTTTTGCAATGGAAACGATTGATCAGATTGAGATTCCTGCCAATTTGAATGAGTTCTAACATCGGCAATTATTGCCGACCCCCCCCCTTCACACCCCAATCACCTCATACACCTTCCCGCCCAGGCGCATCGTCAGGCGTTTGTGCTTGAGACCGCGTTGGGCGGATTTCATTTCGGACAAAATCCCCGTGCCGGGTTCGCTGCCGCGATAGACAAAGCTGCCTTCGAGCACCTTGTCCACGCCGTCGTACCAATAGTGACACAACTGCTGTCCGTACATCACCCCCGGCTCATGTTCGCAGTCGCGGATATCGTGACCGCAAATCGAGCACGCGGGTTTTTGAAATGTGAACGCAATCGAGGCTTCAGTGATGATGCCGCTGTCGAGCAACACGCGAAAATCTTCCGCGCCGCTGTGCGCTTTCGGCCAATAAAAATTCGGCACGATGTAACGGTTATTCAAATGCGGTTCAATCGTGCCGCTGAAAAACCGCGCGACCGCAATCGAATAACGGTTGTGTCCGATCAACGCCGGTGCGCCGTTTGTGAGTTTCAAAACATGTTCAAGATCGCTCGTGCGAAAACAACCGAAGTGTCCGTCAACCGCATCACCCGCCAAACGGCAGCGGCGTACGTGAATTTCTTCAGCCGCCAGCGGCACCAACGGCGGGTTGGATAGTGCGTGAATGTGGGCAAGCGTTTCGTTAGCGCTGGGTGCGCTTAGGAGGGAAATGGGGTGGGAACGGGTCTGCAGAATCATGAGGTGGGACTCCAGTGAAGAGATTTCAAGGGGTTAGTTAGATTTGGAGGGAACGGTCTAAATAAGGCACTTTTGTTAGTATTGTTGGACGATTGTGAACATCTTTGTATATTCAAGTATGTTTGTTTACAGTGAAACCGGGCAGTCGCCCAAGGGGATACGATGAAAAAATATTTGCTATGTGTTCTGTGTCTAGTCGCTGTGCAGCTCCACGCGCAACAAGTGTTCGTGGATCCGCAAACGCCGCTGTTGCCGCCAAGCTCGCAGTTCGCGGTCTCCGCGCCGCAGACCGTGACGCTGCCACCGCAAGACAACGCCGCGCTGATTGCGGAAGACGTCAGCGAAATCGAAGCCGCGCAGTTGACGGGCGAGCCTGTGCCGTTCCGCTCGGCGGTTCCACTGTCAGTGAACTGGAATCTCGATAACTCGGGCAGTTGGGAGACGCTGCCCGACGGCACGCGCATCTGGCGCTTGCGCATCGAGTCGCCCAGCGCGACCGACTTATGTCTGCACTTCAACGGCTGGCGACTGGTCAAGCCGTGTGAGTTGTATTACTACAATGATGACCGATCCGACGTCGAAGGCCCGTTCACCTATATTGACAACTGGGACGGCACAAACATCTCGCCGTTCATCACCGGCTCCGCAGTGACGCTCGAATATGTTGTGCCTGCCGACGCTCAAGATCTCGGCGAACTGTCCATCATGTCCGTATTACACGGCTATCGCCACATGTTTGACCGGACCGCAGCGCGCGAACAAGGTGCGCTGGACAACTACGGCGACTCTGAAGCTTGTAACGTCAATATCAACTGCTTCGGCTATATGCAGGAAGAGAAGCGCGCCGTGGCCATGATCTTCGATCCGATGGTGGGCCGCTGGTGCTCGGGCACGCTGCTCAACAACACGCTGCAAAACGGCGATCCGCTCTTTCTTACCGCCAACCACTGCTTGAACGGCAATCACACCAACTGGCAGTTTGCGTTCAACTACGAGAGCGCGGCCTGCTCACCGACCACCGATGGCAGCACGAACGATGTCATCTTTAATGCGACGCTGTTGTCGAACTGGTTGAACTCCGACTTTGCACTCCTGCGCTTGTCGCGCCCGCGTCCGAATTCGCCCTACATTCCCGCTTTCATGGGTTGGGATCGCGGCGGCGTTGCTCCCTCCTCAACCTACGGCATTCATCATCCGAACGGCGACGTGAAGAAGGGCAGCGAAGACTACAACCCGCCCACGAGTTCAGATTATAACGGCAATTTCCCCAACACGCATTGGCAAGTGCGTTGGGACAACGGTATCACGGCCGGCGGCTCGTCCGGCTCACCGCTCATCGCCAACAGCGGCCGCGTCATCGGTCAGCTTCACGGCGGACTGTCCTTTTGCAGCACACCCAACGAACCCGACAAGTACGGCAAATTCTCCACAAGCTGGGACGGCGGCGGAAATCAGAGCACGCGCTTGCGCGATTGGCTCGACCCGAACAACAGCGGTTCACAAGTGGGAAACTACTGGCAGCCGTTCGGTCCACCCAATGACTCCTGCGGTCAACCGGGTTTCACAGCGATCACGACGCTGCCTTTTTCGGCCTCCGGCAGCACGCAATTCGCCGCGAACAATTTCAACACCCTCAACTGCAACACCAACACGTCTCCCGAGGTCGTGTACACGTTGCAATTGCAGTGCGACCACAACGTGACCGTTTCGAGCTGCGGCTCAAACTATGACACGCAGATCATGGTTTACGCTTCGACCTCGTGTTCGGGCTGGTCGTGGCTGGTGGGTTGCAACGATGATTTCTGCGGCGCAGGAAGTCAGGTCAGTTTCACGGCGCAGGGCGGTCAACTCTATACCATCGTGCTCGAAGGCTATGCCTCCTCTTGGGGTAACTTTGTACTCAACGTGACCGGAACCGCCAACGGTGCGCAGGGCAACGCGCAGTGTCCCGGCTATGCAATCACGGAAGTTCCCTATTTCACCTACGGCGCGACGTGGTGCGGCGGCGATGATCTCAATCCCGCCTGCCAACCTAACGACGCGCAGGACGTACACTGGTATTGGGTCTCGCCCTACAATCAACCCATGAAGGCCAAGACCTGCTACATCAACTACGACACGATTCTCGATGTGCGCTACGGCGGATCATGTCCGGGCAATTTCAGCGCGGGCTGCAACGACGACTACTTCTGCGGCTCCGACCCGCTCGCGAGCACGGTCGTCTTCGATGCGGGCGCCGGTGCTACCTATTATATCACGATGGACGGCTACAACGGCGCGACGGGTATGTCGTCGTTGGAACTCGAAGTCTTTAACGACAACTGTGAATCGCCATACGTGATTTCCGGAATACCCTTTAATGATTTCGGCGACACGCGCCCCGCAGCGGATGACTTCGCGACCATTATCGGGCCGTCTTCGAAAGAAGTCTTCTTCCAATACACGTCGCCAGTTTGTCAAACGCTGCAAGTGCACACCTGTGACAACAGTCTGACACAGTTTGATACAGGTATCGAAGTGCGCACCGGCGGACCGTGCCCCGGTTCAACCGTCGTCGCGTACAACGATGACGCCTGCGGCGGCTTGGCCAGTTCCGTGCTCTTCAATGCCGAGGCCAACCGCACCTACTACATTATCGTTGGCGGATTCGGCACAGCCGAAGGCCAATTCATGCTCTATGTTTCGGGCGGCGCACAGCAGGGTCCGCCGGCCGGCGACGTTTGCGAAACGGCGTTGCAAATCCCGTCCTTGCCGTTTTACGATTTCGGAAACACGTGCTGCATGGCCGACAACTACACACCGTGCGTCGGTGTGGATTCGCGCGAAGTCGTGTATAACTATTACTCGACAGCGTGTAAAGATGTGACGGTGTCGCTGTGCGGCTCAAATTATGACACGGGTCTCGGCATCTATGGCGGCACCTGCCCGAACATCGCGCCGCTGATCGCGTGCAATGACGACAACCTGTGCGGCGGCGTATTTACTCTGCAATCCACCGCGACCTTCCGCGCTGAGGCCAACACCAACTATCAGATTCTCGTGCACGGCTACGGCACCAATTGCGGCAACTATGCGCTGAATGTCACGGGCGTGCCTTGTCCGCCGCCCGCAGTCGCGGCTCCCGAGAGTCTGACGATTCGCATCGAACCGATTTCCGACACGGCGGAGTTGCGCTGGTCGGTCGTGCCGAATGCCGACACCTACTACATCTACCGCTCGACGGACGAAACCAACATTGTCAATCCCGGCAACTTGATTGCGACCGTGGGAACAAACTACTTTGATTGCTCTGGCTGCTTGAACGAACCCGCTGTGGAGATGTTCTTTGCCGTGACCGCCGAGGCCGTTCCGACGTTGCTGAGCGGCGACGCAGCATTAGTCGGCTTGTCCAAGCAAGATGCGGTTCAAGGCGTTGCCGTCGAGAATCCATCCATGCTGCAAACCAATGAAGTCGAAGAGCAGGCCTACAAGAACGGGAAATAGCAGGAACGCGCAAGCGGAATCTTGAACAACGGCCCTCTTCGGAGGGCCGTTTTTTTTGCAACCTTTGGCCCGTTTGGGCGCTCCAGTCTGATACAACCACGAACCTGCCACAGGAGCATCCTCATGCTGCGACGTACTTTGTTATCGCTCTTTCTGGTCACACTGGCTTTCGCCAAAGACCCCTTGCCGCGCGGCGCGCAATTCGGTGCGCAATTGCGCCCGGCCACCAATGAAGAACTCTTGACGGCCAATGTGCCGTTCGGGCAAGGCCTGTTTCTACCGATGATTCTTCCCAATTCGAGCGCCGCCGACGGCGGACTTGAAGTCGGCGATATTCTCTTGACCGCTAACGGCAAACCGCTCGTCGCTCCGGCCGACCTAACGAGTCTCATCAAAGAGCTCCGCCCCGGCACGAAAGTGAAACTCGAACTGGTTCGCGGCAGCAAGAAGCTCACGAAGAATATTACTCTCAAAGAACGTCTGCGCGAAACGAGCGAAGAATTTGAAGTCTTGCACGACGCCGTGAACATTGACGGCAACCTGCGCCGCGTGGTCTTCACCAAACCGTTCGGCAACGGCCCGTTTCCGTTGGTCGTCCTCTGTCCGGGCTTAGGCTGTTATTCCGTGGATCCGCTCGCGGCTTCGATGGACTCCTACAAAGAGATTCTCTGGAACTTGACGCGCAACGGTTTTGCTACGCTGCGCGTGGAGTTTACCGGCATGGGCGATAGCCAGGGGCCGCCGTGCAGCGAGATGAGCTTCTTCGACGAAGTGCACGGATTTGTTGAAGCGCTCAAACAACTGAACAAATTCCCCTTCGCCGACCGCAACCGCATCATTCTGTTCGGCCACAGCATGGGAGGCTTGGTCGCGCCATATGTCAGCGCCGAAGTGCCGGTGGCCGGCATCGTCGCGCTCGCAACGTCCGCGATTGACTGGAGCGAGTACGAGTTGATCAATCAGCGCCGTCAGATGCTGCTTGCAAAGTCGCCGTACGACTCGATTGAGATTGCTGCGCATCAAAAACTCGAAGCGCTCTACATGCTGGGCTACTCAGGCCAGACCGCTGATGAAATCATCGCGAACCGTCCCGATCTGTCCGACTATTTGCAATACCCCGTGCACCCGAAGTTCATCAAAGACCTGATTACGCACAATCCCGGCGCGATGTGGCAGAACGCCACGGGCAAAGTCTTGTTCATCTACGGTTCGAGTGATTTCATCACCTCGGCTGAAGAGCATGTTTACGGCGTGGACATGGTCAATTCGTTCCGGCCCGCCACCGCAGAGTACATAGAGATTGACAACATGGATCACTTCATGTTCAACGTTCCTGACCAACAAGCAAGCTTTGACAACATGTCACAAGGATTTTCTACAAAAGAGCTGAATCGTGAAATAGTTTCACGAATCTCTGACTGGTGCAAGCAGGTCGCGCAATAGAGTAAATATAGTTTGCTCGTCACTATTAACAGCCGGAAAACTCCGGCTGTTTTATTTGCAAAACGCACGACTGGAGGAGTCGTTATGACATTCAGGGTCAGCAAATTGTTTTGGAGTTTTCGACCGAATGGTCAAGTAGCTGTTGTGAGTCAGCCTACAACAATGACCCCAATGTGTGCGTTCGTCAACATTTTGTCATACACCTTGACATATCTGCCTTTGCGGAGTTAAATTATGTCGTAATTTTTCAACAGGCCTCCGTGAACAACTAACTCTTTTAAGGGGAGTAGAAATTACGATGAAGAAATTGCTTTTTGTGTTTGTTGCGATGCTGACCCTGGCATCTCTCACATTCGCCCAACCGGATAACTGCCTGATCGAGCCGGGTGATTTCTGCACCCGCACGCAGGGCGGCTGGGGCGCGTCTTGCAACGGCCAAAACGCCGGCTGCATGCTGCAGAACAACTTCGCCACGGTTTTCCCGACGGGGCTGACGGTGGGCGGTGGATTTACGATTCACTTTTCTTCGAACATCGCCGTGCGTGACTTCTTGCCGGCAGGCGGAACCGCCGGCGCATTGACCCAGAACTACAACAATCCGCTTTCGACCAGCGCTGGCGTGTTCGCGGGTCAAGTGACCGCTTTGGCCATCAACGTCGCTTTTGGGGACGCGGGTGTCGCGGGCTTCACGGACATCGGTTCGCTTGAAGTGAACGGCGGACTGTTCGACGGTATGACCGTTGATCAGGTTCTCGCTCTCGCCAATGCAGTCCTGGGCGGCGACCTCAGCGGCCTGCCTTCCGGTGCCGAAGTGAGCGACATCAACTGTGTCGTGGACAACATCAACCAGAACTTTGACAACTGCAACACCAACCACGGTGTTTTGGTGCTTCCAGGTTGCGGCAATGAGCAGCCGTGCCCGCCGATGCCGCCGATGTGGGTGGAAATTGGTTCGACGTTCTGCCTTGAATATTGCGGCACGCCGATTGAAGTGTACTGGTGCTGCCCGCTTGACGGCCAGCCGGTGTTTGTCATTCAGAATTGCATGACCGGCGCACCCGTGCCTGCCGGTTTGACGTGGGTTGCTTCGTACGATTCGACCGGCCTTGAGTGCCAGGCTCCGGGCGGCTACTGGCATGCCATTTTTGAAGCTTCCGAGAGCGGCTGCTTCTGCGTCTTCTTTGACCGTCAGTTGGCCGTTGAGATGCTGGACTTCACAGCCGTTAGCGGCAACGGTGTGGTCAGCCTCGATTGGGCGACCGCGACCGAAAACGGCAACGACTACTTTGAGATCGTGCGCAACGGTGAAGCTGTTGCGAACGTGGATGCAGCGGGCACGAGCAGCGCCCGCGTGGACTACAACTGGGTGGATCGCGATGTCACGGCCGGCACCTTCAGCTACGAACTCATCACGCACGACCTGAACGGCATTCGCCGCAGCCACGGCACGCGCACGGTGGAAGTGAGCGGCACAGGCAGCGCGATTGTGAGCGAGTACGCTCTGTATCAGAACTACCCGAATCCGTTCAACCCGAGCACGACGATCTCCTTTGACGTGCCCGAAGCTGCCGATGTGAACCTGACCGTCGTCAACGCGTTGGGTCTTCAAGTGGCCACGCTGGTGAACGGCCATGTCGAAGCGGGTAACCATTCCGTGTCGTTCAACGCCGCAGGTATGCCGAGCGGTATCTATTTCTATGTGCTGAAGTCGGGCGCTTTCAGCTCGACACAGAAGATGTTGTTGCTGAAGTAAACGCTTCACTGACACCTTTTTCGCGGCCCGGTGCGCATAGCGCCGGGCCGCTCTGTTTTGCGCGCGGCGCGAAGAGGCAAAACCGGCGATGTGACAGATTATTTACAATCTTTCGTGCCTGTGAGCATTACTACCCCATTTGTGCCTTGCGAAGTCTGCAAGAATATTTGTAAATTAGCGGCTTCGCAAAGATGAAATTGCTGCAACTGTAAACCATTTAGGAAAAGATGAAAAGACTACTGACCTACGCACTCGGACTTCTGTTGGTCTCGCTTTCGGCTCAGGCCGCGATTCTGCGCGTGAATCCCAACGGCAGCGCGCCGTACACTACAATCGTGGCGGCCTACAACGCCGCCGTGAACGGCGACACGATTGTCGTCTCGCCGGGCAGTTACACAGACGCCTTCACCTCGGTAAAGCGCGTGAAAATCATCGGTGCGGGCTGGGAGCTCGTGAATTCGTACAACATCTACTTTCACACCGGCTCGACGGGCTGCGCGCTGGAAGGCCTGCGCGTCAACAATAACGGCGCCGCGCAGTCTTTGTATGGCTACAATTTTGCCGACTCTCTGACATTCCGTCGCTGCTACGTTTACAATAACAACGTCTATCCGTGCTTCGAGCGCCAGGCCGGTTCGTCGTCGAAGTGGGTTACTTTTGAAGACTGCATCATTCATCAGGCCGGTAACAACGCGTTGAACGCCGACGCGATTCGCACGGTGCAGGACTCGCTCGTGGTGCGCAACTGCCTGATCACGATGGCCACGACACAGGCGGCCACGCAGACGCTGCTCGACGGCACGCCCCGCTTCCTGACGTTTGTGAACAACACGATGGTCAATGTGCGCGAGATGTTCGCATCGCCGGGCAACTACGGCATGTACGTCGCGAACAACATCGTTTGGGATTGGAACTCCGGCGGCACGTGGGGCAGCTACTCATCGAGCGCGCTCTTCGACTACAATACATCGGCGACTCCCGTTCCGCCGGGAACGAACGGTCAGACGTTGGCGGCCGATCCGTTTGTGCTCTATACCGAAGCCAGCAACTATGAACACGGCACCAGTGATTTGCATCTCGCCGCCGGTTCGTCTTTGATTGACGCCGGTGTTCCTTCACTGTTGGATCGTGACGGCTCGCGTTCGGACCTCGGCATCTATGGCGGCCCGTATCAGTTTGTGGAGAACGGTGTGCCGTCTTATCCATTCGTGACTTCGATTATCGCTCCGGCGGCGATTATCGCGGGTGATTCGCTGAATGTCAACACGACGGGCCGCGTCGGGCCGCGCTACTAAGCGGACCAGCATGAGATATTTTCTCTTGACGCTGCTCTGCGCGGCGAACCTGTTCGCGAATTCGATTACGGCCCTTGAATACTCGTGGGACACACCGGCTCCTGCTGGCAGCGGCACGCCGCTGACGGTGGCCGCTCCCGGTGCGCAGGTGAACGTGGTGCAGAATATTCCCATCGTCGCACTCAGCGCCGGACTGCACCAACTGTTCATTCGCGCGCATGACGACTCCGCAGGCTGGGGCTCCGTGGATCGCGAGTGGGTGTATAAATATGCGCCGGCTCTGTCTTCAAACCGCGAAGTGCTCGATCTGCAAATCGGCTTCGACGGCAATGTCGGCACGGTGTATGACGTGCCCGACGCTTCATCCGTGCAGTTGATCCGAAATGTTGAGATAGATGCGCTGACGAACGGCTTGCACTATGTCAACGTCCGCGCCCGGGACAACTTCGGCAATTGGACCCCGATTCACAGCGAGTGGTTCTACAAGTTCGCGCAGATTACGCCCTCGAACCGCGAAGTACTGGAACTCCAAATCGGTTTCGACGGCAACGTCGGCACGGTCTATGATGTGCCCGACGCTGCGACCACGCAGTTGATCCGCAACGTCGCAGTTGATGCGCTCTCGAACGGGCTGCATTTTGTCAATGTCCGCGCGCGGGACAATTTCGGAATTTGGAGTTCCATTCACAGCGAATGGTTCTACAAGTTCCCGCAGATTTCGCCCTCGAACCGCGAAGTCGTCGAATTGCAAGTGGGTTTCGACGGCAACCTCGGCACAGTCTATGATGTGCCTGACCTGTCCACGACGCAGATGATCCGCAATATCGCCGTGAACACGCTCACGAACGGTTTGCATTATGTCAATGTGCGTTCGCGTGACAACTTCGGCAACTGGGGTCAGATTCACGGCGAGTGGTTTTACAAATTCGCTCCCGCCGCGAACGACACCTTGAATGTCACGCAAGTCGAATTGCAAGTCGACGCGCAACCCGCGACCTACCACGATGTAACCGATTCGAGTTTCGCTAATTTGATCGCGCATCTTCCGGCCAGCGCGATGGGCTACGGCACGCATACGCTTTGCGCGCGCTATCAGGATGAGCGCGGTATCTGGAGTTCTCCCGATTGCCGCCGCTTCTTCGTGATGCCGGGCAGTCTCGATCCGAACGCGGGACACATCGCGGGCGGTGAGTGCTGGGTCAACGTTGACCCGGGTGAAGGTAACGGTTTGCCGCTGTTGCCGTCGGATGGCACGTGGGACGAGTTGAACGAAAGCGCGTTTATCACGTTGACCGATTCCGTGCCGATGGGCTTGCACATTGTCGGCGTGAGATTGCGTAACGATTTGGGTCAATGGAGCAACGTCGCGCTCGACACGGTCACGGTTGGTCCGCTGTTGGTGATTAACTCTAATGGTAGTGATATTGTGTTGAGCTGGACGCAATCACCACAGTCTCACGATTGGAGCATCTGGCGCGCCGCGATGCCCGCCGGAGTGTACAACATCATCGGCACCACGACGGCTTCAACCTACACCGATCCGGGCGTGACCAACTCGATTGTGCAGGCAAACTACTATGTGACCTTTGCCACAACGCCGGGCATGCAAAGCGATTTCAGATTGCCGTCCGCAAGCACGGCGAAACAATAAGCGACATCCTTTCCGGTTTGCTTGAAACGGGCGGCTCCTCTTGGGGCCGCCTGTTTTGTTTTGGATGTATTCGTCTTTAATTATTTGCTTGTATTCTCGGAGATATGATACTATCTTTTGGAAAGCCTGAGGAGGTAGCGTCATGGGAAAACTTGGTGTTAAGCTCTTGTTTGTTTTTGTTCTTGTGCAGATGTGTTCGGCCAATGGCGGCCCGGACTGTGGCTCGGCGACGGTGGTTGGCGCTTTGCCTTACCACGATCAGGCGATTTTGGACGTCATGGGCGGACCGTCTTGCGCGGGCGAGCCGTCGAACGACGTTTTCTATTCGTTTACCGCTCCGGCGGATGGATATTACGTTTTCAGTCTTGGCGGCAGCACGCACAGTAACGCGTACAGAATGCGGTTGTGGACGGACGGGACGTGCTGCGCAGGTGCCTCGATTCTTGTCAACTTCGGGGCCGTGGACGGCAATCCCTCTCATACTCTTGCTATGACTTCCGGGCAGGCGGTGATAATCGAACTCGGTCTGGCCGGACAAGAGTCCATTCTTCCACGCCAATACAAAATCAGCATCTATCCGTTGCAGACCGACGCGGACATTTGCCCCGGTGTTACCGTGAATGAGCTGCCGTTCGAGTATTTTACTTTTGGACCACCGGCCGGCAACGAAATCAACGCCTGCGATGCTCTGGTCACAGGGCCGGATGCGTTCTTTAGGGTCTTGCTTTCTGAAACCAAGCGCCTGCGCGTCAGCACTTGTTTGACGGGCAGCGAAGACACGATCATCGAGCTTGTGCAGAGCAATGACGGGACATGTTTCAACTCGTTTCACATCGCTTGCGGCGACAACGAATGCGGCTCTGAAGCATCACTGGCCTACACATTTCTGGCAAACACGGTTTATTACATTGCGCTGGACTACCGTAACGCCTCGCCGTCCTTCACCTATTTGAGAGTGGAAGAAGATCGCGAACTCTGCCCCGGGCAGGAAATCCCGCAGATTCCGTTCTTTGTCACGGCCTCCACGTCGAACTCCTCTGATGATTTCTCGACCTGCAACTACGGCGGAAACCGCGACCATGTCTATCGTTACACTCCGGCTTCCAGCCGCACTCTTCGTGTGTCATTGTGCGGCAGCAGTTACGACACAGCGTTGGGAGTTTTCCGAAATCTGGACGGCTCATGCAATAATCTCGTCGGCGTGGCCTGCAACGATAATTCATGCGGGACGAGCAGCGAATTGACCTACGCCTTTGAAGCAGGGTACACCTATTTCATCGTTGTGGACGGTGCGGGCGGCGCGTCAGGGTATTATTCGTTGAGCGTGGAAATGATCGGCGACCTTCCCGAGACGGCAATCCCGGTCTCATTTGATGGGAACACGAGCATCCCGACGGTCTTGAGTGGTTCCACAACCGGGTACAGCAATGACACGGAAGGATGCGGGGTCGGCATCGGCCCGGATGTTTTCTACCACGTTACGATAACAGGCGGGAACATCTTTGACGTGACCGTCGGGAGCATCAACAACCCTGCTTATCACCCCTATGTCGAAGCCTATGTACAGGTCGGTGCCACACTCCAGCGTCTGAACTTTGCCTATGACGACACGTGCGGTTCGAGCCGGATTCGCTACTTGAGCGGCGTTGCGAATTTCTTTCTCGTTGTGGACGATAGTTCAGGGCAAGCCGGAGACTTCAGAGTGGAACTGGGCAACTCATCGTCCTGCCCCGGCACCGCGATTCGGGTTACGTCACCCGTTAACTTTGCTTTCTCGACCACCGCAGCCTGTCGCCCCGTTCCATTTGGACCTTCTGGTTGCGTAAATTCACAGAACGTGAGGAGGTACAATTTGCCGGCCGGCACTTTTTCCGGCTATTGTCGTATCACTTTGTGCAGTTCGACCGATCACTATTTCACGGTGACGAGATCCCACTCACTTTGTGGCGACCAGCTTGTAGCCTGCAGTCCGGACTCTCTTGATCCGCACTCCATTGTCATTGATAGAAGTCTTCTGAGTTCTGGGATTGTCTCCGTCTATTCAAATTCTTCGACGGAGATTTTCAACTTGAAGATTGACGCCTACCAAAGCTCTTCGGCAATTGACGTGCCCTCACTCCCGTTTTCTGTGCCATCTCTTAGTGCGTCAGGCGCCGCAGTTTGGACTTGCAATGCCGGAATTGGGGGCGAAAGTTACTTTCGCTATGCACCGGAGTCAACGCAAGTTGTGCGAGCCACACAGAGCACACCGAGTGGTCCGGTGTTAGGACTCTTGGACGGACTGCCGTTCGGTTGCAATACGCCGGCTACTTTGGCTTGCGGCGCCGCGATCGACAATCTCACACAAGCGCTGGTTGTCAAGCTTCTTGGCGGAGCAGAGTATTTTTTTGTCGCCGATCAGTCGTCGTTTGGTTCGAACATCGGCGCCTTCACGCTGTCCCCTTGCGCCGCATCCGATCTCGTCGCCGACTCTCTGACCGTTCGGTCTTCCGGCAATGACGTCGTCTTGAACTGGACCGAAGCCAATTGCGCGCCCTTGCAATACAACATCCATCGCACCACGCAACCCGACGTTTCGCCGTCTCCGGCGAATCTAATCGCCACAACGCTCGCCACGTCCTACACCGATACCAACGTCGTTGCCCTGCCTTCGGATCGGCACTTTTATGTGATCACGACCAGTCTGATTGATTAGCCCATTCGCCAGAATTTTTTGTGCGGGCGGCTCCATTTGGGGCCGCCCGTTTTGTTTTGGCAACCCCTTTTCGACTGAGCGGTCGGTAAACACCGTTAATTTTGTGGGCAAGCCGTGAGGGTCTTGACTATTCGCGGGAAATCCATTAAGCTACTTGCCCTCCGCCGGGAAGACGGAGCGAAAATTAACCGCAAGCAGATGAGGAGAAGTTATGCGAGCAGGGTGTAGATGGATTTTAGTGGCGGCGCTGATGCTGGCCGCGTGTCAAATCGGATTCGCGCAGATTTCCGCCGGTGGAACGCCGCCGAGCGAGCAGTGGGCCGTGTCATCCCGTGTGCCGACGGTGAACATGGTCTATCAGGATCACAGCGCGCTGATGGCCGAAGATGAAGCCGAGGGCAAGGATGTGCCGCTGCGCTTCGCGGCGGAGCTTCCGGTGAATCTCAACTTGCGCAACAGCGGCCAGTGGGAAACTTTGCCCAACGGAGACCGGCTGTGGAGACTGCGCATTGCCTCGGCGAATGCCAACACGATCGGTCTGGTTTATGATGAGTGGTTCATTCCCAAGGGCGGCGAACTGTTCATTTACAACGACGACCGCACGCAGGTGATTGGCGCGTTCACGAGCTTCAACAACTGGGTGGACGGCTCGAACATCACCCAGCCCGTCAAAGGTTCGGCGATCACGCTCGAGTATCTTGAACCGGCGAACATCGCTGGCCAAAGCACGCTCTCGATCATGACGGTGAATCACGGCTACCGCGACGTGTTCAGCCCTGCGCGTGAGCGCGCGCTCGACGCGTTCGGCTCGTCCGGTTCGTGCAATAACAACATCAATTGCCCCGAAGGCGCGAATTGGCAGGACGAGAAGCGCGGAGTGGCGATGATCCTCTCCAACGGCTCGCGTATCTGCACCGGTTCGCTGATCAACAACACAGCGCAGGATCAAACACCGTACTTCCTGACTGCGAACCACTGTGTCAGCGGCAGCGTGACGAACTGGGTGTTCATGTTCAACTACGAAAGCCCAAGCTGTTCGAACGTTGACGGCCCGACCAATCAAACGGTGTCCAACGCAACGTTGCGCTCGAATTGGGCGACTTCGGACTTTGCACTCTTGCAACTCTCGAGTGCGGTTCCCGGCACCTACAATCCGTATTTCAACGGCTGGAACCGTGTGAACTCGCCTTCGACGAATTCGATTGCGATTCACCACCCCAGCGGCGACATCAAGAAGATCTCGTTTGATAACAACCCGCCGACGTCGAGCGGCTACTTCACCACGGGCGACAACCATTGGAACATCGGTGCGTGGGAAGATGGGACGACCGAACCGGGCTCGTCGGGTTCGCCGTTGTTCGATCAGAATTCGCGCATCACGGGCCAATTGCACGGCGGCGATGCGACCTGCACGAACAATGTCAACGATTTCTACGGCAAGTTCGCCTATTCGTGGGCCGGCGGCGGTACGAACGCGACGCGTTTGAGCAACTGGCTTGATCCGCTCGGCACTGCGCCGAACACGCTCGACGGTCTGAACGGCACGGGCGGCGGTGGTGGTACTCCTCCGGCAAACGATGCGTGCCCCGGCACGGCGATCACGAGCTTGCCCTACAGCGGCAGCGGCTCAACGGCCAACGCGACCAACAATTATACGAATTGCGTCGGCGCGACGTCGAAGGAAGTCATCTACTCGTTGACGCTCACGAGTTGTCAGAACGTCACCGTGTCGCTCTGCGGTTCGAGCTACGACACGGGTCTCGGTGTGTACAGCGGCGGAAGCTGCCCGGGCACGACGCAGGTTGCGTGCAACGACGACGCCACGACGTGCGGCAGCGGTTCAACTTCATCGCTCGTGACGTTCCAAGCCGCCGCGAACACGACTTACTGGATTCGCGTGCACGGCTACACGACCAACAGCGGCAGCTTTAACATCAGTGTCACCGGCACCGCGTGCAGCGGCGGTGGCGGCGGCAATCCGGACGTGTGCCCCGGCGTGGCGATTACGGCGGTGCCCTATTCGACGACCGGCAACACGACGAACGCCGTGAACAACTATGCCGATTGCGTGGGCGCAAATTCGCGTGAGCATGTCTATGCGCTGACGCTGCCGACCTGTCGAGTGGTGACCGTGTCGCTGTGCGGTTCGAGCTATGATACGGGTCTCGGGATTCGCACGAGCGGCGCGTGCCCTGGCACGACGTTGGTGGCGTGTAATGACGACTTCTGTGGCAACTCAAGCCAAATCACATTCACGGCCAATGCGAATCAAACTTACTGGCTGATGGTGCATGGTTATTCGACGCGGCGCGGTGCCTACACGCTGAACGTGACCGGCACGGCCTGCGCGAATCCGGACGGCCCGAATGATGATCACGGCGTGATCGCGATTGAGATGGCCGATCCGAATAAGGACTACTTGCCCGAGTCGTATGAACTGCATCAGAACTATCCGAATCCGTTCAATCCGAGCACTTCGATTGCCTATGATCTGCTCGAAGCGGGTGATGTGAGTCTGAAGGTCTTCGACGTGTTGGGCCGCGAAGTCGCGACGCTTGCCACGGGCCATCACGAAGCGGGCCGTTACACGGTCAACTTCGATGCAGCCTCGCTCGCCAGCGGTGTCTATATCTATCGCATCGAAACCAACGGATTCGTGGATTCGAAGAAGATGCTGTTGATGAAATAACATGTTGGGGCGGCAGGCGTGCCGCCCGCGATTGGATTCACAGGGCACCGCGAAAGCGGTGCCCTGTTTCATTCTGGTTTCCCCCCGCGAACGCGCGGGGGGATTAAGGGGGGTTAAGACGCGTCGAACGCCTTCTGATACCCCAACTCTCTTGCGCCGTCGTCTTTCGAGATGTAACCGCGTTTGACCTTCTTGTCAATCGTGTCAAATTCGATATTACGCGCCTGCATGCGCGAAAGCTGGAAAGGATCCTGATTCGGCTCAAAGACGTGCTCGCATTTGCACAAGTTCCCTTGCATCGTAAGTTCGGTGCTGCGCAGATAGTCGCCGAACGACTTGCCGAGGTGCTGCACCGAATCCACGATTTGCATCAGCAGATTGAACTGCGCTTCGACCCAATTCTTCGTCGTGCCGTGCGAGCGGCCCACGACCCACGGATAGAGCCGGAGTCCCGTAATCACATCTTCGATCACCTGCTCCCGGTTCAAGCGCCAGGTGAAGTTGCGATTCGTGTCGCCGCCAATCAGCGTGATTTCCACATCGTCCCAGGTGAAGATATTGTCATCGGGATCGAGCGAGCGGAATTGCGCCACCGTGTCGTCGAAATATTTGTTGGCGCGCGATTGATACTCTTTGTCCGTTTCGTGCTGAAACGATTTCGGCGGACGCACTTTGATTTGCAGACGCGGCGTGCCGGCCATGCGCGCACTGCGGGCCATGTCGGAGAGCATCGCTTCCTGAATTTGCGCCACGAACGGAATCGAAGCGAGCGGCTCGATACCGCGCGGGTGATGAATGTCCGCGCCGAGCGACGCATAGAAGAAGCGCTGCGGATTCAGATACAGCTTCTTGCCCTTGTCGTCTTCGAGATAGGCCTTCCATCTCCCGTCGCGCTCCCATTGAATCAAATCGGCGTCAATCGTGTGGAAGTAGTCAATCCCTTTGCCGTCGGGCAGCGGAACGATCTCGCCGCAGAAGCGTCCGGTGGTGAAGAGTTCGAGGAAGAATTGCTCGGTGAGATGCGCGATGCCGTTGCGGCGCACGAGCGGGTTTTCCAGAATGCGTTTTTCGAGCGCATCGAGAATTGCGTCGGCTTTGCGTTTTTCATCTTCACTGCCCGTGAGCGCATAGCTTTGCGGCGTGGCACACAGATGCACCCACGCCCACACGGCGGATGAGATGATGGGCACATGATCGCGCAGGTAGCGGTAGAATTCGGCGCGATTCGTGCCGGTCCAGATGAATTCGTTGCCGTCGAGCGTGGCGCTGAAGAGATTGCCGGTCACGTTGCGCGGTGGCTGAATCGGATCAGCCGAAGGAAATGCGGGACGCGCCTGCGCCGCGCGCGCGGTCGTCACTTTGGCGGGAAGTTCTTGCGGAGTGGTTTTCTTGCGGAAGGGAAACATAGGAGGTGGGGGTTGGGTGGAAGGTCAGTCGATTCGTGCTTTTGAGTTTTGTGGATACAACGGCTTGACTTTAGGGGAGAGGAATCTGATATTAAAACTGGATAAATAAGTCTAAATTCAGACAGTGAGGTCAAGAAATGGTCGTCAGACTATTCATATTGCTGGGTGTGGTTTGGAGCTGTTGCTGTTTTGCGCAACCTGTGGACAGCTTATGGAGCCGCATGTACGGAGGGACTGGCGTTGATCTTTGCAATGCTGTCCTTGAGACTGCGGACGGCGGGTTCATTTTGGGCGGAAGAACGAATTTCAGCCCTTCAGATGTTGACGCGTGGTTGGTCAAGACTGATGTCAATGGGGACGCCGAGTGGACCCGGATGCTTGGCGGTGGGTTGACCGAGGAAGCGAACGATGTTGTGATACGTTCCGGTGGCGGCTATGCCATGGCGGGACTTACGACGTCATACGGTGCGGGGCAAGAAGATGTTTACTTCGCAACCTACTCACCGGTTGGTGATCCCCAAGCCATCAGCTACTGGGGCGGCGCATCAAGGGATATGGCCAACGCACTTGTTGAAACATCCGACGGCGGATTTGCGCTTGGTGGTGAAACTCACTCGTACGGCGCCGGAAATGCCGATTTTTGGTTGATCAAATCGGATGCCGCAGGCGAAGACCAGTGGACGCAGACGTTTGGCGGCAATTCAATGGACATCTGCTACGCAGTCCAGCAGCTTGCCGACGGCGGCTACGCTCTGGCCGGTCTTACAACGTCTTTTGGCGCGGGTGAAGCGGACGCGTGGCTCGTAAGAACGAATTCGGCGGGCCAGATGCTTTGGAGTCGGACATTCGGCTGGGCCACGAATGATGTAGCCTACGACATGATAAAAACCTCGGATGGCGGTTTCGCGTTGGCCGGCCACACTCAAGCTGGTGGTTCGGGTGAGCGCGATTATTATCTCGTAAAAACGGACGGCAACGGGACACTCGAGTGGGCTCACACTTACGGCGGGATATACGATGAGTTCTGCTACACGCTTCAGCAGACGTCGGACGGTGGGTACATTCTCGCAGGCTCAACCTATTCATTCGGCGCAGGAAACGACGATATTTGGCTGGTCCGGCTTTCTTCTACAGGCGCATTGCTATGGAGTCGTACGTTCGGCGGCGGCAACACAGAATATAGCGAGTCGGTCGCAGTCACATCGAATGGCGGATTCGTTTTGGGCGGTCAGACTCTGTCATTCGGTGCGATTGATTGGGACATCTGGTTGGTCAGAACCGGCATGGATCCCTCGCTATTCGCGGATGACTCTTCCCCTATTTCAACGGTGTTCTCGCTTCACCCCATCTACCCCAATCCGTTCAACAACACGGCGAACATTGCGTTCGATTTGCCGCGCGAAGTGACGGGGCGGTTGGTGGTGTTTGACATGTTGGGAAGAGAAGTGAATGAAATTTACAACGGCCGCTTCGGCGCGGGAACGCAGTCGATGCAGTTCCACGGCGCGAATCTCTCCAGCGGTATCTACTTCGTGCAACTCGCTTCGCCGCAATTCACCGCGACGCAGAAGGCAGTGTTGGTGAAATAGCCTCACGTTTTACCCCCCTTTATCCCCCCAGAGGACTGGGGGGAAATCAGAATCAGATGCGGCTCGGGCGACCGGGCCGCTCTTTTTTTTGTTTCGGTCGCGGATGCATTGACACGCGCTAACAATTGCCTTACATTGTGGCACTTTCAAACTCAAGGGGTAGGCACATGCGCACGATGAAGACATTGTTGCTGTTGGTGTTAGTGGTTGTGGGTCAGGTTTATGCTGAGATGAACGCGAGTGAAATTGACTTTCACGCGGACACGCCGATCTACATTCAGCCGCTTTCGGAACTCGAGCAGCAGATTCAGGATTTGGAGCGTCGGCTCCAGAATGTCGGGCACTCGTGTCCACTCGATGACGCGACCTTCATGCAGTTGAAAGAGCAGCTCGGCGCACTTTACGATCAACGTCCGCGTGAGCATAATCCACTGGACGACGGTGCAGATGCCTGTCCAGCGGTGGACATTCCACCCAACATTCAGCCGTGGAGCGACTTCGGCACGACGATTGGCGCAACGGACAACTATGATGCGGAAGGTGCGTGTCCGATTCCTCCGAGTCCGACCGCGCCGGACAAGATTTACCGTTTCATACCGCAGAACACCGGTAACTACACGTTTGACACACAGGGCAGCGACTTCGACACCTATTTGTATATTCGAACAGGTGGCGCGTGCCCCGGTAGCTCGCAGCTTGTTTGTAACGACGACTACTTCGGTTTGCAGTCGCGCGTGCAAGCATGGCTTAACGCCGGGCAATCGTATTTTGTCATCGTGGACGGCTGGCACACCTATTCAGGGAATTTCCAGCTCAATCTGAGTATCGAATGCGCCATCGGCAACAGTTCGGACTGGCAGCAGGAGTGTCCGGAAGCGGTGGGTGATCCGTACCACTCGATGTGGGACTGCAACGGCGGCTGCAACAACCAGTGGTACGGCGGCTTCCCGCAGTGGCAGCAGACGAATCTTTGCCAGTTCCAGCGAGGCGAGTGCTTCACGTACT
>Ga0268298_10000141_pt1 | contig 89201 bp, 73 predicted proteins | sample WWTPWeurt_MetaG_FD_194462 | JGI IMG/M metagenome (GOLD analysis project Ga0268298, IMG submission 194462) | Activated sludge microbial communities from WWTP in Nijmegen, Gelderland, Netherland - WWTP Weurt | ecosystem: Engineered > WWTP > Aerobic digester > Activated sludge | place...
CTTCGATCACTTCGAGGTGCGCATCGAGAACGTGACCACCAAGAAGCGAGTGTTCCACGAGATCTATCGTCGAGCTGCCGACGAGAAGATCGCGACCCGGACGCGCGTGCGCGTCGACCCGTCGTGGTTCAGCGCGGGCTCGAACCAGCTCGAGCTTCAGGCCACGGCGGTGGACCGCCAAGGCCTGAGCTCCGGCATCGCGTGCGCGACGCTGACCGCCGAGGGCTCGGCCACGAGCTACACCTGGGGCTCGCCCGGTGCCGGCAAGTGCTTCGCCCGCGCCGTCGATCTCGGCGAGGCGCCGCTCTCGATGGGCGCCGCCGGTGTGGACGTGGTCATCGGGAGCTACCTCGGTACCCCCTTCCGCCCCACCTACTTCAACTCGACGACGAAGGTGCGCATCTACAACGATTCGGCCGCGGCGCGCCGCCTCCGCAGCTTGTTCAGCCCCGACTACAGCGAGATCCCCAGCGTGGATCTCTCCGTGGCCGGTCTCGCGCCCCTCGACACCGGAAGCATCCCGGCTGGCGGGTTCGTGGACCTCGCGCTTCCCGCCACCGCGCCCAAGGGCTTCAACTTCCTCTTGTTCGACGCCGACAATGGGCCGAAATACCGCCTGCGCATCCAGGTGGGCTCGAGCCCGTATACGAAGCCCTGGTGAACTTCGCGGACCGAGCCGTCAATAGCCGGTCTTGCGAATGGCGTGATAGGCACTCGACGCGGTGCGAAGGCCCTTGGTGCAGCCCGCGGAACAGCCCTTGCACTCGTAGGCGTACATCGAGCCCCACGGGTCGCCGTGATGGTAGAGGAAGATGTGACCCGCACCGCCGCTCCGGTAGACCATGGCGTCACCGGCCTTCATCGAGCCTTGGGCGATGGTGCTCCACTGGGTCGTATCTTCGTTGAAGCTCGCGGTGGTGTACGGGTGTGAGTCCTTGGTGAGATCGGAGTTGCTCGACGGCACCTGCCAGATCTTGGCGACGTAGCCCGAGCAGTCGCCGCCGTAGCTCCCGGTGTGCGTGCAGTCGGGACAGCTTCCCGAGCACGAGCCTTTGTTGCTCGCGCTCGGGCCCTCGACCAGGAAGCGACCGTGGCCCCACCAATACGAAAAGCCCACGCCGCTCTCGGCTCGAATCATGGCGAGGTCCCCGGGGCTCGAAGCGCCAGCGCTGCCGCCCGTCGCGGTTGCTGCGCCGGTGCCTCCCGCGCCGGTGCCTCCCGCGCCGCCGCTCGCGCTTCCGCCGGCGCCACCGCTGCCGCAGGCGCAGTCGGCGGCACAGGTCGCGCAGCTCTCCGACACGGCATCGCACACGCCATCGCCACAAGTCGCGCCGGTGGTGCCGGCGCTCCCAGCGCTGCCTCCGACGCTCGTGGCCCCAGCGCCGCCTCCCCAACCGCCGCCGCTCGCCGGTGGAGGATCGGGAGTGAGCTCTTCGGGCGGAGCACCTGCTCCCCCGCCCACCGTTGCGCTCTCTTCCGGAGGGGCGTCGGTCGCTGCGCACGCCGTGAGCAGCGCGAGGAGAGCGAACGCGACGAGCTTCCCCTCACTCACAGTCATAGCGAGAGTAGCTTACGCCTTTTTCGGTGCGGAGGGCTTGGATCACGCCGCCTTGATCCAAGACCACCAAGTCTCGGAAGGACTCTTCGGGCATGGTGTTCACCGGCAGCGTGGCTCTGCCGACCGGGGCGCCCGTGGCCGGGTCGAGGCAGTAGAGCTCAATCTTTTCCGAGCTCTCCGAGGCCGTGACTTCAGCGGCAAAATAGATGACGCCCGCCAGGTCCGTGTCCAGGAGCTGGAGCGTCCGGACCGGTCCTTCGGTGCGGAGCTCCCTCGTGAACCGATGCTCCTTGGTCTCGCGATTCGTCGAAGTCACGTAGGTGCGGCCCGCCGCGGGCTCGATGATTCCGGCTTTCAGGAAAGACTGGCCGTCCCGACTCGGGCGACCGGGGATTTCGCTGCGCGGCTCCGCCGGCGCGCCGTCGGTGGTTCCGATCTTCACGAGCGGGCCGTGCTCGCGCTCGACGTACACGTCACGGCCGTCCACGAACACGCCCGTCACGCTCCCGATGTCGTCGATGCCTTCACCAGCGATGGGGAGCTTGCCCCGCAGGTGCCCCGACTCGTCGTAGACCGCGACCGCCTTGTCGGAGAACCGATCGAGCACCGCCGACGAACCGTCACGGCCGACGGCCAAATCTTCCGGATGCCCCACGTCGAGGCGCGTGGTCCCCTCGACGCTGCCGTCCGCCGCGCGGCGCACGAGGCGCGAATTCACGCCGTCGAGCACGGTCACTCGTCCCTGGGAGTCTGCCGCGAAGCTCATGGGCCCCATGGGGTTGCCCTCGTTCGGGCGCTCACGGCCGAGCTCGTCGCGTGCGCCGCCCCACTTCGCGCGAAACACCGCACCGCCGTTGGCGTTCGCACCGGGCCGCGGAGCTCGAGCCCGCGCCGGCGTTCGACTCGGCACGGCTGCGCTGGCCGTTTCCAGCCGAGCCTCGGGTTCTTCGCTGCGTGGCCCGGGCCGGCGCTTCTCGGACGAGGGCGCGCGCGTGGCGAAGAACAGCCCAGCGCCCAGCACGAGCACGAGCGCGAAGCCTGCCGTCTTCTTCATGTCGTGTGCCGTGAGCCCACCTGCCGTCAGTAACCCGCTCGCCGGATTGCGTGGTAGGCGCTCGTCGCGGTGCGATAGCCCTTGATGCAGCCGGCCGAGCAGCCTTTGCACTCGTAAGCGTACATCGATCCCCAGCCGTCACCGCTCGAATAGAGGAAGATGTGGCCCGAGCTACCACTACGGTAGACGAAGGCGTCGGCCTTCTTCGCGTTGCCCCGGGACACCGTGCTCCACTGGCTCGTGTCGTCGGCGAAGTCCGCCGTCGAATACGGGTGGGCGTCGCTCGTGAGGTCGGTGTTGTTCGAAGGGACCTGCCAGACCTTGGCGACGAAGCCGGAGCAGTCGGCCCCGTAGCTCCCGCTGTGGGAGCAGTTCGGGCAGGAGCCCGAGCACGAGCCGGCGTTGCCGTTGGGACCCTCGGCGCGGAAGCGACCGTGGCCCCACCAATACGAGAAGCCCACGCCGGCCTGGGCGCGCGTCATCGCGGCCGTGACCTTGGGATCGCCAGTGGGGTCGGGCGTCGGCGTGGGCGCCGGATTCGGGTTCGAGCCGCCCGACGCGGCGCTGAAGTACTTGCTCGAGCTGTAGCCGACCGTTCCGGCGAAGTTGATGTTGTAGAACCCGTCGACGGCGTTGGGCGAGACCAGCGTGACCTGCGAGCCCGAGGTCACGACGCTGAGAATCGAATACGAGGTCGAGGGGCCCGAGCGCAGGTTCACGTCGGCGTTTGCCACCAGCGTCGCGCCCGCCGGCTGTGCTCCACCGCTCGTGGGGACCGGCTCGTAGTAGGCGCCGTAGCTCCAGCCGACCGTCCCGTCGTGCTTCACGTTGTAGTAGCCATTCGTCGGCGTGCCCGACACCAACGTCACCGTCGAGCCGGATGGGACCACGTGGAGGATCTTCGCGGACCCCGACGCGCTCGAGCGCAGGTTCACGTTGCCGGTGGCCTTCAGCTGAGTGCCCTGGGCCAGCGTCCCCGAAACGCCCTCGCCCGTCGCCGTGGCGTCCTCGGCCAGGTCCTCGGACTCGGGTGGCTCGGTGGCGGGAGCGCAGGCGGCGGCGAAGCTGAATCCAAACAGGAGGGCGGCGGAGATCGCGGACAGGCGCATGGGGGCGCGTAAAGCACTCGCCGTGCCGCAGCCGAAATCGAGCGCTTTCCTGCAGAAAACACCGGATTTGGCCAACGGTGAGAAAATGTAGGCGCGGCCGCGGCTTCTGGACGGAGTCCAGACGGTTCCAGAAGCCCGCCGAGGGCCCGGACTCCCACTGGACTGGACGCACCTCACCCGCGCCTTCGCGGTCTCGCGACGGCGCGGGCATGGGGTGAGGCGCGCTCTCAGTCGAAGGAGCTCGCGGGAACGAAGGAGCTCACGGGAACGAAGGAGCTCACGGGAACGAAGGAGCTCACGGGAACGAAGGAGCTCACGGGAACGAAGGAGCTCGCGGGAACGAAGAAGCTCGCGGGAACGAAGAAGCTCACGGGAACGAAGGAGCTCACGGGAACGGGGGGCCCATGATCTCGTTGAGCGGGCTCTTGGTCCCGTCCACCGGCGCGGCGTTGCGCGCTTCCGACTTGGAGGCGTGGCTCACGATGTCCGGCTTGATGGAGATGTCGAACTCCTTGCCGCTGGTCGGCCCGTGGCAGCCACCACAGAAGTTGTTGAACACCTCGCGCCGGAACGACAGCGTGAGCCACTCACCCGGGTAGAACTGGATCTCTTCGCGGTGATGGTGAAGCGTGGGCTTCGACTCGCCCTTGAGCTGCTCCTCCATGGCGAGCACGACGGGGAAGCCGGCTGGCGCCTGGACCTTGACCGAGCCGTCCGACAAGAGCGGAACCGTTCCCACCTTCACGCGCCGGGCGTAGACCTTTCCGTACTGGTCTTCGACGATGTACGGGCTCGGGTCGTCCAAGCTCTTTTCCTTGTCCGGCGGCAGGCTGGCCCAAGCCTCGAACGACTTCATGTCCCCGTTGACGTGCCGTCCCGAACGGGTGCTCTGGAAGAGCAAGCTCGAGAGCATCGGAAAGTCGACGATGGTGAGCTGGAAGCGGTCGATGCGGGGCTGATCGTCGTCTTGGGAGTAGACGACGCCGTGGAACACCGAGTCGCCGCCGGGCGTCGTGCGGAACACGCCACGGTCGATGCGCCCGAACACGGCCACGGGCCAGATCTCGTCGGCGGCGGGATCGGAGAGGCCCGGCAGCGGCGTCCGCTGTCCATTCGAGGGGTTCACCATCACCACGTCGAAGTTCCCGCTGAAGTTGGCGAGGTCCACCACGTTGGCGGCGTAGCTCACCACGATGTCGCCGTTGGGCAAGAGCGACGGGTTTCGGTAGGCCCCTTGGGTGTTGGCGCCGACCCGCCCGTTGGCGGCCGGATCCAGCACGGTCAGCGAGCGCTGGAAGAACGCGGTGTTGGCATAGGCGACGGCGTCGTCGTTCACCGCGTAGTCGTCCGGGTTCTGGCTGACGTTGTCCTGGCCGAGCGAGCGGTTCATCACCACCAGCGAGCCGGCCAGGTGATTCGCTCCCTTGTCGCTGGCGATGCCGACGAAGTTCTCGTCCAGGAGCTGGCTCGTCTCGGTGAGCTGCAGATGTCCGAAATGGGCGCGCTGTCCGAAGAGCGGGTGGTAGTCGCCGCCATCGAGGTTCATGCGCCGCGCCGAGAGTTGGTAGAAGCCCGGCTGGCGCTTCTCGCTCGTCATCAAGAGCTGCCCGTTGATCTTGAAGGCCGGATAGAGCTCCTGGTTCGAGAGGAAGGTCAGCTGCCGGATCTTGCCCTTCTCGAGGGCGTACAGGTTCGCGTTCAGTTTGGCTGGGTCGGCCGCCGAGCGCTGCGGCCCGGGGAACAGATGACCCTTCAGGATGTTGCCGCGGCTCGAGGCGAACACCAGCGTACCGTCGGGCGCGAAGGCCGGGTCGAAGTTGTGGATGGGCTCGCCCTTGGTGTCGAGGGCCGCGCCGCCGGTGTCGGTGGGTGGTGCGTTGATGGTCGGCTCCGGAGCACACGCCGAGCCGTCCGTGTTCATCACGTACACCTTGTACGGCTCGGTGGCGCTGCTCCGAGCGCCGAACGCGATCTTCTTCCCGTCCCACGAGATCATCGGCCGGCGCACGTCGGCAGAGGCGACCGTCAAGCCGCACCCTCCGAGCAAGCTCTTGTCGTTGCCGCCGGTCGTGATCGCGCCTGCGGCGTCCATGCTGGCGTCGATCCAGCGCAGATCGGCGCCCGGCCGGTAGGTCTCCCAGTCCTGCATCGTTTCGTTGCCGGCAACGGGAGGCCGCTTCACGTAGACGATGCCCTGGAAGGGCGTCAGGTTCTTCAGCCGGTCGGCGCGCTCCTTCGTGACCCAAGCCACCAGCACGCAGTAAGGAGTCTGGTCGTTCAGCGGTCCGGTCTCCGCGTCCACCAGGTTGCACTGCGTCGGGTCGCCACCCTGGGCGAACAGCGAGCCGCCGCGGTGCTTGATGCCCGGCCCCGCCGGCCCCGGCGTCAGGTTCTTCCGAATCAGCCGGCCCGCGTTGGGGTTCGGCGACTCGATGGCCATCTGCTTCAGCATCTCGGCGTAGTTGTGGCGCGTCGATGCGATTCCGTAGTGGCCGCCGCTCGGCGGGCGCGGCCGGAATTCGTTGAAGGTGGGCGAGGAGTGACAGCCGAGGAGAATGCAGCCTCGCTTGACCAGCATCGGCTGGACGCGCTTGGCGAAGAACTCGAAGCCCGCGCCCGTCGGGATGTTCGTGGGCGGACCATGCGCGGTCGCCCAGGCGAGCACCGCCTGGTACTCGGAGTCGCTGGTCGAATCGAACACCCAGCCGCCGGGGTGGTAGACGCCGCCGTAGGTGGGGTTCAGGGGACGCGTGAGGATCTCACTGAACTGCGGCTGGAACGCGACGTAATCGCCCGCGGAGAAGTAGTTCCAGCGCTTCTGCTCGTCGGTCTTCCCGCAGGAGATGGGGAACGGCGCCTCGAGGGAGCCGTGGCAGTTGCCCGCCGCGCAGTTCTTCAAGAGCCAGGGGTTCACCTTGTCGACGAACTGCTGGTAGTCGGGGGTCGTGGGGTCCTTGGTCTTGTCGAAGAGCGGATCGGTTCCGATGGCCTCGACGCAGGGATCCCGGTCGTATTCGGGCTTCTTGGGCTCCGAGTTGTTCTCTTGCGCCCCTCGCTCGAGCCACTTGGAGATGGTTTGGAAGCTGGCGGAGGTCGGATCGAGGATCGAACCGCCGGCGTGCGGGATGTCGGTGTCGATCACCGCTTCCGTTCCGTCGTAGTGGACGATCTTGATGCTCTGTGGCGGCACCGCCTTCGCCAGCAGGGCGGGCATCCCGTAGGGCCCGTACTTGGCGAGAAGGTCCTTGCGCTTCGCCAGCATGTGGTAGGTCGAGACGTCCAGGTTGCCGAGCGCGTTGCCCCGCTCGTCGGCGGTGACGTGGCAGAGCGAACCCGTGGGGCTCGTCGCGCACGACTGCTTGAGGACGGGTGCGATCTTGCGATCGAAGTACGTGCCCTCGGATTCGACCTCTCGCTGACTACAGCTCGAGCCGAGGGATGCGGCGAAGCCGACCGCGAGCACCATCACGAGGGAACGAGTTCCAGCCATCTCCTCCTCCAGAATCCGAAGTTTGCGCTGTTCAGGCACAGAAGGCTCTGAGGTTTCTGACCGCCAGAGCGGATTTCGAGGCGAAAAGGTAGGAGCTCTGCCTACCTCTGCTCCCGGGCAGTCCCAGTTTCATGGGCCTAGTTTCCACCAAGCGCAAGCTCGAGCGCGTCGAGCAGCCCGGCCACGGTGTAGCGCTCGGCGGTCACGCGAGGGCGGATCCCCCGTTCTTCCAGGACGCGCGTGGTGATGGGCCCGATGCTCGCCACCGTCACTTGGGCGAGCGCTTCGGCCGCGTCGGCCCCCAGCAGGTCGAGGAGCGAGGTGACGGTCGAGCCGCTGGTGAAGAGCGCGACGTCGACGCCTCCCCCCGCGAGCATCTCCCGAAGCGCTTCGCCGCGCTCGCGCGGAACCGCGCGGGTCTCGTACGCGGCCACGACGTCAACGCTGGCTCCTGCGCTCTGCAGCCGTGCCGGAAGCGCGTCGCGGGCGACGAGCGCTCGCGGGATGAGCACGCGCTGCACGGGGCCCCTCGCCAGCAGCGCCTCGGCGACGGCTTCGCCCACGTATTCGTCTGCCATCAGGTCGGCCTCGATGCCGTACGCAGCGAGGGCGCTCTTCGTCTTCGGTCCGATCACGGCGACCCGCGCGCCGCCGAACGCGCGAGCGTCTTTGCCTTCCGTGCGCAGGGTCGTCATGAAGCGATCGACTCCGTTGGCACTCGTGAAGACCACCCAGTCGTAGCTCGCCACTTCGCGCGCAGCTCGACGCAGGCGCTCCGGATCCGGCGGCTCGTGGATTTCGATCACGGGGAAGACCACCGGCTCGGCCGCGCGCTCGCGGATGGCGCGCGCCGTGGCTTCGGCTTGATGAGGGGCCCGGGGGACCAGGATGCGCTTGCCGAACAGCGGACGATTGTCGAACCAGCGCAGGCTCTGGCGCAGGTTCACCACTTCGCCCACGAAGATCACCGCCGGATTCGACAGCTTCGCGGCGCGCACGCGTTCGGCGATGTCGCCCAGCACCCCTTCCACCACGCGCTGCTCCGGGCGCGTACCCCACTGCACCACGAGAGCCGGTGTGCTGGCGGGGCGTCCACCGTCGATGATGGCTCGAGTGATGTCCTCGATGCGCCGCATGCCCATCAGCACGCAGATGGTGTCGGTCGCCGTGGCGAGCTTCTTCCACGCGTCGGGCGACCACTCTTTGCCCGCCTTGTCGCTGCCCGTGATGATCGTGACGCTGGAGGACCAGTCCCGGTGGGTGAGCGAGAGGCCGGCGTATGCGCTGGCGCCCACCGCAGAAGGAATGCCCGGAACGATCTCGAAGGGGATCCCGGCTGCGGCCAGCGCGCTCGCTTCTTCCGAGCCGCGAGCGAACAGAAAGGGGTCTCCGCCCTTCAGCCGAACCACGCGCTTGCCCGCGCGAGCGTGCTCGATGATCTTCTGGTTGATGGCCTCTTGCGACGGGCTCTCGACGCCGTAGCGTTTTCCCACGTTCTCCTTCAGCGCCGAAGGGCAGGCGTCCAGAAGTGAAGGGTGGGCGAGCGCGTCGAAGAGCACGACCTCGGCTCGGGTGAGCACCTCGAGTCCGCGCACCGTGATGAGACCTGGGTCCCCCGGTCCCGCACCGACCAACCATGCCTTGCCGTTCGGCATCGACTCGCAGACTAGATCAGCGCGCAGGAAGCGGCGGCGCGGACGTGGGGCAGAAGGCCCCCGACGGGCGCTCGTGCGCCCAGCGGACTGGGTCGCCTCAACCCATCGATTTCACGCATTTGGCACGGCGCGTCGGAGCCGATCGGCTTGACACTCGCGCGGTGCTTTGCGAGAGCGAGCCCTCTCGCAGGCGCAGCGTGCATTCGCGCGCCACGAGGCACGAGCCGCGTTCCGGCTCGAGTCCCGGACACCAGGCCCGGGTCAATGCGCTCTTGGGGAAAGCTCATGCATTTGTCGGTGGTAGAACCTTTGGCAGCGTCGTCCAATCCCCCGCCTCCCGCTCCCGAGAAGACCGACCCGTGCGCCGCGCCGCCGCCGGAGTCGGACGCGCCTCCCGAGCCGGCTGGCGCCGTCGCGGAAGCCGTGGCCGTCGCGCCCGTGGTGGCGCTCGCGTCCGCCGAGCCAGCGCCCTCCATCGAAGAGCTCGTGGTGGGCGAACAGATCTCGAATCTGGATCGCTGGTTCGTCACCAACGGTGTCACTGCGGTTGGCCCCGTCAGCTACGAGCTTCTCCGTCGCGGAGTGGAGTCGGGACGCATTCCCGCGGGTTCGTTCGTGCGTCACGACAACTGGAAGGTGTGGCGTCGCCTCGAAGAGCTCGAGCAGCTCTCGCCGGCCAAGCGCGACGAAGCGGTGCAACACCTTTCGGCGGTGAGCCAGGCCGCCGAAGAGCGGGCGAGCAACCCCTACCACGAGCCACCGCCCCCTCCGACCGAGGAAGAGCTCGCTGCGCAGGACGACGGCAAGAAGGTTCCCTCGCTCCGCCCCGCGCAAGTGGATCCGAGCGGCGTGCTGGAAAACGCAACCGATCTCGAGCAGGCCATGCTGCTCGCGCTGAGCACCGCCGTGACGGCCGCCGGCGCGCATGTCGGCTTCCTTCACCTCGCGCGACCCGACCTCGGCGCCACCGTCACGAGCTTCGCCCACGGCCCCGACGCCGAGGTCCTGCTCGGCGAACGCTTGGCGGGCAACGACCCGGTGCTCTTGGCTGCGCAGGCGGGCCACACCGTGATGGGTGAGCCTCGCCTCGGCGAGGCGGGGCGCTACATCGCCGGGCGCATGACCCGCTGCATGTCGGGTCCACGCGGCGTGGCCATGGTTCCGGTGCTCGTGAAAGGTCACATGGCCGCCATGATCGAGGTCGGCCGCGCCTCGCGTCCGTTCCGTGCGACCGAGCTCGCGAAGGTCGAAGAAGTGGCCGAAGCGCTGGCGGTTCGCATCGTCGCGCTCGGTTGGAACTGACGGGGTTCCCGCCGACGCGGCTGGTGCTCCGCCGCGCCTTTCGCGTATCGTCCGCGCGATGAAGTTCGGCACTCTCGCGCGCGCAGCACTGATCGCGCCCCTGGCTCTCGGCGTGATCGCCTGCAGTCCACCTTGCGAGACCGCCAGTACCGAGGCGGTGGACTTCCTAGGTGGTGAGGTCGACGGGACCAAGACGACGTACGAGTCGTCGAATTGGGAAGGGCCCTACCTGCACTTCCCGGGCGGCAAGCGCTACCGCATCCACCACGGACTCGGAACGACGCCGGTCGCCGTGCTCACCTACCTGGCGTTCGACGAGCACCCGCTCCCGGGCGGCAACGTGTCGGAGAGCGCCGGGAACCAGTCGGTGATCGAACGGGTGGATGACGAGGTGATCGTGGTCCGGAACGATACCTGCGCGGAGTTTTGGCTGCGGGTCGTGGCCCTCACTCGAGGCGCGGGCGGGAGCGACGCCGGCACCGACTGAGCTCGCGACTCACTCGGCTGCACTCTTCTCTTCTCTCGCGAACTGGAGCTCGTGGAGTTTGGCGTACAGGCCTCCGGCCTGGAGGAGCTCCTCGTGGTTGCCCTGTTCCACGACCCGACCCTTGTGGAAGACCACGATGCGATCGGCGCGTCGAATCGTCGAAAGCCGGTGCGCGATGATGATGGCCGTGCGCCCGCGCAAGAGCTCTTCGAGCGCGTGTTGAATGCGCGACTCGGTGTCGCTGTCGATGTTCGCCGTGGCCTCGTCCAAGATCAGGATGGGAGCATCCCGATAGAGGGCGCGCGCGAACGCGATGAGCTGACGCTCGCCGGCGCTGAAGTTCTGACCGTGCTCGGCCACCTTGCAGTCCAGCCCGTCGGGTCGACTCTCGAACAGGTCCAGCGCGCCCATTCGATCCAGTGCCTGACGCACCCGATCGCGATCGGGTTCTTCACCCGCGGCGATGTTGGTGCAGACGGTGCCCGGGAACAGGAAGACGTCTTGGGGAACCACCGCGAAGCGCCGCCGGAGCTCGCTTCGTTCCAGCGTTCGCACGTCGTCGCCCAGCACGCGCACGGAACCGCTCTTGAGCTCGTAGAGGCGAAGCAAGAGCTGCGTGACGGTGCTCTTGCCGGCCCCCGTGGGGCCCACCAACGCGATCTTCTCGCCGCGGTTGGCCGAGAAGCTCACGTGGGAGAGCACCGGCACGTCCGGCTTGTATTCGAACGACACGTCCTCGAACTCGAGGGCGAGAGACGAGTTGCCCGACCGTGCCTTCTGACCCGGAGGAGCGTCGCGGTCGCTCGGCCCCGCGCCATCCATCAGCCCGAAGATGCGTTCGGCGCCCGCCATGGCGCTCTGGAGCAGCGTGTAGCGCATGGCGAGGGCGCTGATGGGCTCGAAGAACTGCACCACGTAGGCGTTGAAAGCCACCACGGTTCCGAAGCTCACGCGGTGGTAGCCGAAGGCCACCACGATGGACGCGAGGCACACCGCGGTCACCATCTCGATGGCCGCGTCTTGCATCGCTTCGAACTTGATGCTCGCGATGTTGGCGTCGCGATACGAGCGATTGATGGTGTCGAACTCCTCGGCGGCCTGGTGCTCGCGGCGAAATGCCTGGATGACCGCCATGCCCGACACCTGCTCGTTCATGGTGGCGTTCATGCGCGCCGTCTTGGCGCGGATCTCGCGGAACGCTTCGCGCATGCGACCGCGTACGCTGAACACCAGGAACAGGACCAGCGGCGTGGTGGCGAAGGTGACGAGCGACAGTTTCCAGTCGAGCACCAACATCAGGGCGACGATTCCGACCAAACGCACCAGATCGCCCGCGGCGCTGAGCGCCCCCGAGGCGAACAGCTCGAGGATGGCGTCCACGTCGTTGGTGACGCGGGTGACCAGGCGGCCGACGGGTTGTCGATCGAAGAAGCCGATGCGGAGCTCGTGCAAGAACGCGAAGATGTCGCGTCGCAGGTCGGACGTGGCGCGCGCTCCGAGGAGCTGCGTCGCGTAGATCTGCACGTACAAGAGGATCTGCTCGAAGAGGATGATGCCGGCGAGCCAGAGGCCACCGCGCAGGAGGACGGCTCGGTCTCCCGCCAAGACTCCGCGGTCGATGGCGTGGAGCATGATCAGCGGACGAAACAGCGAAGTGACCGCGGTGATCAGCACTCCGCCCAGGGAAATCACGAAGAGCTTCTTGTGCGCGCGAAGGTACGGCCAGAGGCGCGCGAGCAGACGGCTGTCGTAGGCCTTTCCGAGGGCGCTCTCTTCGTGGAAGGCCTTCAAGAGTTCTTCGGTGCGAGCGCCGCTCTTGGGCTTGGCTACGGGGGCGGTGGTCATGCCGGCGCCGCCTCGCGGGTGGACTCTGGCAGTTCTTCGGCCCCCAAGCGCTCGAGCTCCTGCTCGATGCGTTGTTCTTCGGCGAACAGGGCGTAGAGCCCGCCGCGCTCGACGAGCTCGTCGTGCGTGCCACGCTCGACCACCCGGCCCTGATCGAGCACGACGATCTGATCGCAGCGCGCGGCCGCCGCCACGCGATGGGTGATGAGGATCAGCCCCCGCTTTTGCTTCTGCCGCTCGATGGCCTCCAAGATCGCTTTCTCTGTGCGGGCGTCGACGGCGCTCAGCGGATCGTCCAAGACCAGGATCTTGGGGTCGCTGACGAAGGCGCGCGCCAGCGCCACGCGTTGCTTCTGCCCGCCCGACAGTTGCACGCCGCGTTCGCCCACCACCGTGTCGAAGCCGTCGGGGAGCCCCAGCACCTCGTCCAAGATGTTGGCTTCGCGCGCTGCCTCGCGCACGGTGAGCAGGCTCTCCGTGTCGTCGGGATCGTCCAGCACGTAGGCGATGTTGCGCCCCACCGTCGTCGAGAACAGGAACGCCGTCTGTTGCGCGTAGCCGACGGCGCTGCGCACGGTCACGAGCGGCAGGTCGCACACGTCCCGCCCATCGAGGAAGATGCTACCGGCCGGCGTCGGCTGCAGGCGGGGCAGGAGCACGGCGAGCGTGCTCTTGCCGCTGCCGGTGCGACCCACGATGGCCACGGACTTCCCCGCGGGAAGCGAGAAGCTCACGTCGTCGAGCACCCTTCTTTCGCCGTACGAGAAGCTGAGCCCCCGCACTTCCAGCGCCCCTTTCACGGTCGACGGCGGCTCGAGCGGCCCGTCCACGATCTCGGGCTCGGCGTCGAACACCTCTTTCAGTCGAGCGTAAGAAGCCCGACCGCGCTGCACCATGCCCACCAGGAAGCCAAGGGCGATGAGCGGCCACGTGAGCCGCATGAGCGCGCGGTTGAACGCCAAGAAGCCGCCGGCGCTGAGCTCCCCCTCGAGCATCAAGTGCCCGCCGTACCAGAACACGACCAGGATCCCCACGGTGGTGATGGCGCTCATGATCGGGCCCATGCTGCCGCGCAGCCGCGCGAGGGCCATGGTCTTCTCGAAGTAGTGCTGGTTCGTTTCTTCGAAACGCCTAAGCTCGCTCTTCTCCAGCGAGAAGCTCTTCACCACGCGGATCCCGGCGATGCTCGACTGGACCACCTCACTCAGCTTGCCGAGTCCGTCCTGGTAGTCCTTCTGCCGCGTGTAGATTTGGCGCGAGAAGTGGCGGGTGACGAGCAAGAGAATCGGTAGCGTGGCGAGCGAAGCCAGCGTCAGCTTCCACGACATGCTGAGCGTGACGGTGAGCGCGCTCGACAACGCGAACACGGTGTTGATGACGTTGAGCACGCCGAAACCCAGGAACAAGCGCACCTGAGTCAGATCGTTGGTGACCCGGCTCATGATCTCGCCCGTGCTCATGCGGCGGTAGAACGCCGGCCCCAGGCGCTGCAGCCGATCCAGCAAGGCGCGTCGGAGCTCGTACTCCGCGATGCGCCCGCCGTTGAACACCGCCACGCGCGACAGCACTCGGATCACGAACGAGCCCACCGCCACCGCAATCAGCGCTGCGCCGAGCGAGGTGGCGGCGGAGTAGCGGGCGTCCACCGCGAGGTTGATGGCCTGCATCAGCCGCGTGTCGAACCAGTATTGCGCCGCCTGGTAGATCGCGAGCAACAACAGGCCCACGCCGTAGCGCGGGAGCTGGCGCACGAACTGAGCCCCGAGCGTGACCGGGATGTCCTTGGGGTCGGGGCTCAGCTCTTCCATCGGCAGAGAGGTGCAGTCGGCGCGCGAGCCAGCATGGGGCGGTCTCGCCCCTTCTACCAGGCCGCGGCCTCGGGTTCCCGTGCCGAAACTCTGGAGATCGACGCCGAGAGCCCACGTCCGGCGCTGCCGCTGCGCCCCGCGGCGAGATCTGCGATGCTCCGGGCCGTTCCGCCATGGCCCAGACGAAAGGCGTCAGCTTCGTGAATGCCAAGGCTTTTGCCGAGGAGCGACGCGCCGGCGCCTGGGCGGAAACCCTCGAGCGCCTGTCACCCGCCGATCGCGACGCGCTCGAGAGCATCATCGCGGTCGGTTGGTACGACCTCGATCTCTATGCGCGCATGATCCGAGTCCTCGACTCCGTTCTCGGACGGGGTGACCTGGCGCTCCTCTCGGAGCTCGGGCGTTACGGAGCGGAGCGCGACCTCACCACGATCCAGCGATTGTTCTTCCGACTGGCGAGCCCGGCATACGCCATCGAGAAGATCGCCGAGTATTGGCGGCGGTTCCACGACACGGGGACGTGGAACGTGGCGCGCGTCGGCGAGCATCACGTCACTGGCAGTCTGGACGATTGGGGCGTCGTCGACGCAGCCCTTTGCGCCGAGCTCGTAGCCTACATGGCGCGCGTGATCGAGCTGGTCGGTGGGAAGAACGCCACGATGTTGCACCCGCGCTGCCGAGCACGAGGCGCCAAGCGCTGCGAGTTCGAGCTCTCTTGGGAGAGCTGATGCTCGCGCTCAGGCCTTGGTGCTCACCAGCCCGAGCGCGATGGCGGCCTTGGTCAGCGCCGCCGTGCCTTGCACGTCGAGCTTGCGCATGAGCCGCTCGCGGTGAGTCTCCACCGTGCGCACGCTGATGCCGAGCTCGTCGGCGATCTGCTTGTTGGTGTAGCCCTCGGCGATCAACGTCAGCACCTGGAGCTCTCGGCGCGAGAGGGAGCCGCTGCCCGAGCTCGGCGGCGGCGACGTGTCCCGCACTGCGGCGAGCCGTCGCGGTCCCGTGTCGTCTTCGGCGCGCAACGACTTCAGGGCCTTGACCAACGCTTCGCGCCCCGAGCTCTTGTCGAGGAAGCCGCTGGCGCCCGCTTCTACCAGCGACTGGGCGCTCATTCCGCCCGCGTCGAGCCCCAGAACCAACACCGCGACGTCGGGGAAACGCGAACGCAGGCTGCGCATAGCGTCGACCGGTGCAGGCCCCGACGAGCTGATGGTCAGGAGGAAAACATCGGGGCGCAAGTGCTCTGCTCTGCGCAGCGCCTCGCCGGGATCGACCGCAGTGGCAATCACCTCAAGGTCGGGCTCCTCACGCAAGAAGCTCTTCAAGCCGGCGAGGACCACCGGGTGATCGTCGATCAATAGAACCCTGAGGCGCTCTTCCCGGGACTTGTTGGTGGGGATTGCGTGCATGGCCGTGGTCGGTGCGTGCGCACCGGTGCGCGCCACATCCAGTCGTTAGACGGCCAGGTGGCGATCGAGAATCCGAATAGATACGGAAACCGGGGTGGTCTGAGGAGAGCTTGAATCGGTTCGAGTACGCACGGGGTTCTTCGTACTCGTAAGCTCGGAACGGTCGCGAAGACTGACCTCTGAAGTGGGGTCGGTCAAGCTAGCACCACCGATGTTATCAAAACATGACGAGCGACCTCTCCATCATTAGCAGTCACGTGGAAGCTTGCCACCGCAAAGCGTGCGCTTGGCGTGCGTGCGAGCAGCGCTCCGGATGTGTGTGCGTGGTGTCGGCTGTAGGCTCAGTCGACGCGGCGACGGCATCACCTGCCGCTCTCGGGTGTGCCGGCTCGGATAGAATCCACGCCATGGTGCTCCGCTGGCGGGCGACGTGGTGGGGTGGGCTCGGGCTCCTCGGCGCTTGGGTTTCCGGCTGCACGACCTCGGAGAGCGCGTGCCTCGAGGGAACCGAGCTCCCGCTCACCAACGTTTGCCCGAAGTCCGGCACGCTGGTGAAGGGCGTCGACGTTTCCAAGTGGCAGGCGAACGTCGACTTCACTCAGGTGAAGGGAGCTGGCTACGAGTTCGCGTTCATTCGAGCGAGCGATGGTCTCAGCTACCCCGACGACAAGTTCAAGGCGAACTGGCAAGGCGCCAAGGCCGCGGGTGTGATTCGAGGCGCCTACCAGTTCTTCCGGCCCGCCCAGGATCCCATCGCCCAAGCCGACTTGATGTTGAGCAAGCTCGCCGACGCGGGCTGGCTCGTCGACGCGGATCTGCCTTGCGTGATCGACATCGAGGTCGCCGACGGACAATCGAGCACCACCATTCGGCAGCGCGCGCTGGCTTGGCTCGCCCACGTGGAGCAAAAGACGGGGAAGAAGCCCCTGGTCTACACGGCGGCGGGCTGGTCCAGCGTGCTCGGCAACGCGCTCTCCGCCTACCCACTCTGGATCGCGAACTACACCGGGGACCCCAAGGCGGGCTGCCCACTGATGCCGGATGGGTGGTCGAGCTGGGTCTTCTGGCAGTACACGAGCAAGGGTGGCGTGCCCGGCGTCGGTAGCCTCGATGTCGACAAGAACGTCTGGGATGGGACCCTCGCTCAGCTAAAGGCGTTCGCGCAGAATGGAACCGTCCCGTCGCCGCCCGTGGTCAACGACGGCGGCGCTCCGGGGGATCCCTGCGCCGCGGCGACCAGCGGCAACGGTCCGTACTGTGGAGTCACGCTCGGCGCGGATCCCAACACCCTCTACAACTGCCAGGGCGCTACGACTTCGAACAAGACCGTCTGCCCGAACGGTTGCAGCGTGATGCCTCCGGGGCAAGCGGACAAGTGCGCGTCGAGCGGCAGCGACCCTTGCAAGAACGCGACGAGCGGCAATGGTCCTTACTGCGGCAAGACGCTCGGCGGCGATCCTTCGACGCTCTACGACTGTTCGAACGGCGCTACGGCGAGCTCGTCTCCATGCCCCAACGGTTGCGTGTTGAACCCGCCCGGCGTGGCAGATGCGTGCGCGCCGGCGGCTCCTCCGCCGAGTGGCGGAGGCGGCGCATCCTCCGGCGGGGGCGGTGCGAGCAGCGGCGGTGGCGCGAGCAGTGGCGGTGGCGCGAGCAGTGGCGGTGGCGCGAGCAGTGGCGGCGCGGGGAGTGGCGGGAGTGGCGGGAGCGGTGGCGGTTGGGGCGCGAGCTCCGGGATCGACGGCGGATCTCAGGGCGGAGCGGCCGCGAGGCAAGGTTGTTGAGCATCGAACCGCGGACCAGCGTACGGGGTGACGCAGACGCGCGCCTGCTCTTTGGCGAACATGCTGGGCGTCTCCACCCGTCGGGGCCATGTCCAGCGTGTCCCCGCGGGGGGGCGCTGGCTCAGAACTCCCCGACCACGCTGAGGGAGCCAACGCCGCTGGGTGCGTAGGTCGTCGCGATTGCGAGCCGCGTACCGCCTGGCGCCTCGGTCGGAGTCAGGAAGAGGTACGCCCCGACGCCGAGTGAGAGAAGGCCGACGCCAAGCGAGATGTCCGCCGCCAGGTAGGTCTTCGACACATCGGACACGCGCTCGTCGGAGCAGGGGCGGCAGTCTTCCAGGTCGGCTTCCTGTGATCTGCCGCGTAGCCCGAAATACCCGAAGCCCGCCAGTCCCAGGGCGCCTACCCCAAAGAGGACGTAGGCCGTGGGTCGCCGCCAGCTCTCTTGCGCTGGTTCGTTCGCCGGCGGCGGGGCGGGCGTGGCTTTCGGCTTCTCCGGCACGACCCAGACCTCGATCTGTTTCGATCGTTCGCCTTCGCTCACGACGATCGGATCACGAATGTGGCGGAACCCGGGCGCCGAGAGTTCGAGGAGATGCGGGCCAGGGTCGACCTCCACGGGAACGTCTCGAGCGATGAGCTTCTGGTCGAGTCGTATCTCGAGCTTGGCGGGTGCTGCGCCCTCCGCCGTCCGCAGCGAAACCACGACTCGTGGGATACGCGTCGTGATCTCCTCCGAGAGCCTGCGGCACTCCGTCTTCACCGCACTCGGACAGGAATCGAGGGTACAGCGAGCGAACGACTCGCGCGCCGCGAGGAACTTGCCGGCCGAGAGGTCGTCCTGGCCGGCGTCGTGGGCATCGACGCAGGCCTTCTTCTCCTCGACCTGCGCTACCGCCGGGCGCGCGAGCAAGAGCCCAGAAACCATGAGCCACTTGGCGGAGACGCGGCCGTTCATCATTCCAAGGAATACCAGACTCAGAGGCACTCGAGCTTGAACCGCTTTCGGCCGTTCGCGTCGATGGTGTAGGGGGGATCGCAGGCGGAGCGCGCGGGGGGGGCTTTCGCCTTGGGGCGTGTGGCTTGCGCTCCTCCGTCCAAAGGCGCGGCCACGCCGCTGGGGGCGGCCGCCACGGGATCCGCACTCGCCGTGGAGAGGACGGTCGGAGGCGCGCTGCTGCTCTGGGCTGGTTTGGTCGGATTCGTTGGTTCCCGGGGCATCGACGCGGCCTGGACGCTGCTCGCGCCCGGCCGTTCACCGGGGGCTCGCGTGCGCGCATACGCGAACACCAAGCCGGTGAGGGCGACCGCCGCCACGCCTCCGAGACCGAGCACGACGAAGAGGGGCTTGCGAGATGCAGAACGAGTCGCAGGCTGGTCGACGATCGGTGCGGGCAGCGAGTCGGGCGCAGCGCTGGCGACTGCCTGCCCCTCACGAGCCGGGGGAGGATCCCTCGCGAACAGGGAGGTAGGCACTTCACTCGGGCCCACTCCCAGCACGTCGGAACTCGACTCGAGCGCACGAACGCGTGCTGAGCGGGTGACGAGGACCGGCCCTGCCACCTCGGTTACCCACCTACCGATCGAACGCGGAGAGACCGAAGGCCACGCGTCTTCCAGCGCATCGGCGAAGTCCGAAGCCGTCGGGTAGCGCGAGTCCGCCGCGCGCGCACAGGCGCGGAGCACGATGTCGTCGAGCTCCTGGGGAATGCCAGTTCTGAGCTCCGAAGGCGCGGTCGTCAGGCCGCGCAGGACATGGCCGGCGATCTGGAGCGGGTTTTCGCCGACGAAGGGGCGGCGAAAGGTCAGGGCTTCCCACAGCACGATCGCGGCTGCATAGACGTCCACCCGCCGGTCCAGTGGTTCACCCTGCACCTGCTCGGGCGCCATGTAGGCGACCTTGCCCTTGAGCACGCCCTCGCGGGTCTGATGCGACTGGCCGAGGGCCTTGGCCACGCCGAAGTCGACCATGCGAGGCACGCCGTCTGCCCCCACGAGAACGTTGTGCGGGGAAACGTCCCGGTGAATCACCCCCATCGGTTCGCCGCGTTCATTCAGGGCTTCGTGCGCCGCATGCAAGCCGCGCAGCATGCCCACCGTGATGGCGACTGCAACCGGCACCGGCACGGGTCGGTTCTCCAACCTGCTCGCTCGCAGCAGGGATGAGAAGGAATCGCCCTCGATGTACTCCATGACGAGGAAGAGCTCGCCGTCCCGCGCGACCACATCCAAGGTCGAGACTACGTTCGGGTGTTGGATGCGCGCCGCCAGCCGCGCCTCGTCCAGAAACATCGAGACGAACTCGGGGTCGCGCGCAAACTGGGCGTGCAGCCGCTTGATGGCGACGATGCGGCTGAATCCAACGGGTCCGAGGAGCCGGCCGAGGTGGACCGTGGCCATGCCACCCGAGGCGATCTCACCGGCGATGGCGTAGCGGCCGATCACCCGCTCCGGCTGCACGCCGAGTTCCATAGCACGGGCCGGGTTCGCTCCGCGAGAGTTCACCCGCTCTTGACCACGAACAGGGCGCCGTTCATGCTGGTGAACGCACTTGTCGAGACGCCTCGTTCGGACACCTGACTCGCCGATGGGACGCGGTGCCGGTGCTTTGGCTCGGCTGGCCGTATTGTGTGCACCGCTCGTTGGCTGCACGCCGTTCTACGACGGCAGCGAATACCAAACTGGGGGAGCGGCAGGCCAAGCCGGCAGCGGTAGCGCAGGGAGCGGCGGCGCAGGCAGCGGCGGCGCAGGCAGCGGCGGCGCAGGCAGCGGCGGCGCAGGCAGCGGCGGTACGGGCAGCGGCGGCATGGGCAGCGGCGGCACGGGCAGCAGCGGCGCAGGTGGAAGTGGTGGTGCTGGAGCGGAGTGTGGCGTGGTGCAGGTCGCGAACGTCGCGCTGAAGAAGCCGGCCACCGCCTCCTCGACCTTCCAGGGGTATTCTGCCGCGAACGTCACGGACGGCGTCACGTCCACCGCGATCAACGGCGGTTGGGCCAACGATTTGCAGCCGTACCCGCAGTGGGTCGAGGTCGACTTGCAGCAAAGCAAGCAGGTCAACCGCATCCATATCTTCACCTCCAGCAAGTATCCGGTGCTGGACTATGACCTCGAGTACTGGGACGGCACCACGTTCCAGCCTCTCGTACAGGTGCGCGGCAACGGGAAGGCCTGCGTCGTGTCCTCCTTCGCGACCAGGACCACCAGTAAGCTTCGATTCGTAGGACTGAACGGGCCGGTCAATCAACCGTCCCATGTTCGGGTGAACGAGCTCGAAGCATTTGCAGAGTGAGCGCGCCGCCGACGCGCCATTCTGCCATTCTGGCGGCTAGACCCACCCGCTCCGCGCCAGGCCGCTGCTCGCCATCCGATCCGCTCTCGTCAGCCGTTTGAGGGGGATGGAAAGTACAATCATCCAGAGCGCCGCAGGCGGCGCAGCCGGGCGAACGCTCGCCGTCGAGCACGCCTCGGCCCTGGCCTACGACCGCTTCGGCGCCTCCGGTCCGAACGTGCTCCTTCTCCACGGCATCCCGGGGTCACGCTCCACGTTCGCGGAAGTTGGAGAGCGCCTCGGGAAGACGTGTCGGGTGTTCGTCCGCGACCTCCTCGGCTTCGGTGACTCGCCCGATGCTCCCGCCCACTACCACGCTGCCGAGCACGCGGACGTGGTGATCCAGCTCCCCGCCGAGCTGGCGGGAGTGGCGGCGCGGGGAGTGGCGGGAGTGGCGGGAGCGGTGGCGGTTGGGGCGCGAGCTCCGGGATCGACGGCGGATCTCAGGGCGGAGCGCCCGCGAGCCAAGGTTGTTGAGCTTCGAACCGCGGACCAGCGTACGGGGTGACGCGGACGCGCGCCCTCCAGGGGAGTGATAGCGTGACGGGCATGCGAGGCGTCGAACTACTCGCAGCGGTCGCCCTCGTGACGGGGTGTGGCTCCGACGATGCAGGGTCGAGCTCGACCGCCAAGGAAGGCGATTCGTGCTCGCGAGAAGCTGCCTGTGGCGGCCAGTCGCTCACGTGTCGCTTCGTAGCAGCCAGTGCCACCGCGGAGGCGACCTGCCAGCCCGAGGCGTCGACGGGTTCGGCAGCAGGGGCCGAATGCTCGTCGACTGCCGACTGCCGGACGGGGGTGTGTCACTTCGGGGTGTGCTCGGACCTGTGCGGTCAGACCGGCGACTGCGGTTCTGGAAACGTCTGCGAAGAGATCAGCGTGATCGAAGGCGGCGCACAGATCCTGTCTGCCTGCCCCGACTTGTCGTCGTTGCCGCGAGCGAAGCTCTGTCAGCCCGAGCGCGCGCGCCTCGTTCGCGATCTCGGCTCGGTCGCCGACGGGAAAGTCATCGTCTTGGATTTCCCCGAAGGCGCGGCGTCGTTCTCTCTCGTAGGGCGCACCGAGGGAGCCGAGCCCGTGGGCTTCGGTCGGCTGGAGGCGCCGGATGGTGAGGAGATCTTCCTTTCCACGGACGATCCCGCGCAGATGTTGAAGAACGACGTCTGGTTCTACCCGGATGCGTTCGTCTCCACGCTCCAGGTCCCCACGACGCCGGACCACTCGCTCGCGCGCGGCCCGTTTTGCGCCAGCGTGAAGAGCGGCGGTCCCCTCCAGGTCGAAGCCATCGTGAAGCGTGACCAGGGCGGGGACGTTGCGCACGGCAAGCTCTCGTTGAACATCTACCTGACCGGTCTAGAAGCCGCTGGCTGCGGCCTCGCAGGCATCACGGCGGCCACGGCGTCGAGCCACGCGGTCCTGAGCGACGCGCTGGAGTCGGCCCGAACGATCTTCGAAGGCGCTGCCATCGAGCTCGGCGAGCTCAGCTATCACGATCGCACGACGATCCCGGCCATCGCGACGCTCACCACCAGCGATCCCTCGACGTTCGATCCAGTGTTCGCGCTCGCGACCGAATCCCAGGGGTTCTCCGTCGACGTGTTCGTCGTCAAGACCATCCCAGATGGAGCGGGGTTCGCGGGCCACATGCCCGGCCCGCCCGGCAAACACGGGCTCCCTCGCTCCGGCGTCGTGGTGTCGGCCGATACCGCCTGCACGAAGACACTCGGCGTCACCATTGCGCACGAGGTCAGCCATCTCCTCGGGCTGTTCCACAACTACCAGCCCGACCCCGGATTCGAGGATCCGATCGCGGACAGTAGCTCGGGCAAGGAGAACCTGATGTACATCACGGCCACACCCGAGAGCACGCAGATCTCTCCCGGGCAGGGCTTCGTCCTCCGGCGCCATCCCAACGTCGGTTGGTGAGCTCACGGGCGCGCGGCGCCGAAGATGCTCGCCAGGGGCTTCGTCCGAACCTGCATCGCCGGCGAGTCGCGCTGCGGTTGCCCCGCGGGCACTGCGCCGGACCCTGCGAGCGGGTAGAATGGAGCGCGTGATCACGGACGGCGATCGCATCCATTTCATCCTCGAGCTCGGAGCGCTCGCGCTCTTGGTCCTGGGCTCCTGGCGCGCGTGGCGCTGGTGGAGAAGCGACGAGCGCAAGGTGAAGAAGCTGCTCCGCGCGGCGCGGCACGTGACGATCGCCGACGCACAGGAGGGCGCGCTGGTGAAGGTGGTGGGCAAGGTCCGGAGCGCCGGGAAGCAACTCCAAGCTCCGGCGACGGGCGCGCCTTGCGTGATTTGGAAGGTCGTCGTCGAGCAAGTGGGGATGCGTGAGCAGCGAAGCCACGCCTTCACCCAAAGCGACGCCACGGACTTCTGGCTGGAAGACGAGTCGGGGCGAGCGCTGGTCAAGCCGCTGATACCAGAGCTCCGGCTCGCGGTGCACGAGCTCCGCTTCCGCGGGCATTCCGAGACGCCAATGCCGCTGAAGGCGCTGCTCGACGCCAACGCGCGCGCGGTCGAGGCCGACCTCTTCCGTGCCAGTGGCGACGACGTAGTGTGCCAGGAGGGTCTCGTGACCGAGGGCGAGACCATCGCGGTGCTCGCGCGCGCGCGCTGGGAGCAGGATGAGGAGACCGCGGGCTACCGCGAGCGCGGGCGTCGGCTGGTGCTCGAAGACCTCCCACCGCTGGTTCTGCGCATCAGCGACGACCCCACGCTGCTGGACTGAGCAGCGCCGCTCGCAGCTGAAGCGGGCGACGACGGCAACTCGACGAACGACAGCGGCTCGTATCTCGAGGGAACCGAGGCGGAGTTTCGTGCGACCAACGCCTTCGCCGCGCCAGTGGTCGAGACGGACCAAGCGAAGGACGTGCGGAGCATCTTATCGAGTGGCGCAGGCCTGCAATGGTTGGACGAATCTCGAGAACTACCTCGACGAACTCGCGGCTCCCTAGCGCTAGGCCAGAACTGCGCTCGATCCGCGAGTGCGTCGTGACAGGGAGCGCTCGTCGCCCCGAACGGTTGACGAACGTCATGCGGGCGCGAGTCTGACTTTGCGTTCAGTGCTGGTGCCTTTCCCCCGTGGTACCCTTGCCGGTGGTGCCTGAGACCGCAGGGGACGCGTCGATCCCGCGTCGGATCGGGAAGTACGAGCTGCTCCTGCCGCTCGGCACGGGCGGAATGGCGACGGTGTACCTCGCCAAGGCCGAGGTCGTCCCGGGAGTGGCGCGACAGTACGCGGTCAAGCTGATGCACGCGCATCTGCGGGGGGATCCCGACTGGGCCTTGCACCTGTTGCACGAGGCGCAGGTCGCGGCCCGCATCGGGCATCCCAACGTCGTGCAGGTGCTCGAGGCCGGAGACGACCCCATCGGGGTGTTCTTGGTCTTGGACTACGTCGAAGGCGACTCGCTCTCGGGCTTCTCCCGCGCGTTGGCGAAACGCGGGGCAAGTCTGCCGCTGCCGATGAGTGGGCGCATCCTGCTCGACGCGCTCGCGGGTCTTCACGCGGCCCACGAGCTACGCGACGATTCTGGGGCGCCGCTCGACGTCGTACACCGCGACTTTTCTCCGCAGAACATCCTGGTCGGCACGGACGGAGTGGGGCGGCTGACGGACTTCGGCATCGCCAAAGCAGGTGGCGGTCAGGCCACGGCAACGGGCGTTCTCAAGGGCAAAGTCAGCTACATGTCGCCCGAGCAGGCCCGCGGTCAGCGTGTGGATCGCCGGTGCGACGTCTGGGCAGCCGGCGTCATCGCCTGGGAGCTCTTGGCCAATCGACGCCTCTATCCCAAGCGCAACGAGGCCGAGACACTGCTGGCGGTGATCCAAGGGAGCCCGCCGCGCCTCACCGAGGTGAACCCCAAGGTTCCCCCCGAACTCGACGAGGTCATCGCCCACGCCCTGACTCCCGACGTCGATCGCCGGTGCCCCGACATCCGAACGTTCAGCGAGCGACTCGAGACCGCGTGGCGTGCGTACGTGGGTCTGGCGGACGCCGGAGCCATCGGCGCGCTGGTCGAAGACGCCATCTCGGAGTCCCTCCTGAAGCGCCGCCAGGCCGCGCGACAAGAGCTCCCGACCCCGTCGTCCCACGAGCCATCGGGGGACTCGCTGGTGCTCGCGCCCCAGACGACCGTCGACCTGGAAGGGCCGACCGATTTCCAGTTCATGACGCAAGCTCGCCGGCGCGGTTTGACGCGCGGAGCAGGCGGAGTCGTCGCTCTCCTCGGCGTTGCGAGCGTGACCGCGCTCTGGCTGCGCGGGAAGAGCGAGCAGCCGAGCGAAGAGCTAGTCACGAGTGCGCCTGCCCCGGCGCCCGCAGTTCCTTCTCCGAGCGCCGATGGTGGCGGTGTCCAGCATGCGGTGAGCCTGACGGTCCGGGCCAACACGAAGATCGCCCGCGTGCGCGTGGGGCGGCGCAGTGTCGAGGTCGTCCCGCCCGCAACGACCGTGGACGTCGCCCTCTTGGGCGCTGAGCAGGCCAGCGTGCTGCCCGTCGAGGTGACCTCCGAGAGCGGGGTCACCGTGACTCGGGAGGTCGGCGCCGACGAGGGCAGCGTGAGCGTGCGGTTCGACGACCCGCCTCGGCCGAAAGGCGGCGTGGCGCCACGGGCCAAACCCCGGCCCGTCGACGAGCTCGCGCCGACGCCGTTCAAGAAGTAGTACGGTGCGGTCGTGAGGGTTCTGTTTCGGCTCTTGGCCTGCATCGGCGCGATCTGGGCGCTGCTCGTCCTTACGACCCCCGCGCGCTCCGAGCCGCGGGAAGCGGAGGCAGCGGAGCTCGAGCGCCAGGCTCGCGAGGCCTTCTCCGCGGGCCAGTTCGCGGAAGCAGGCGAGAAGTTCGACGCTGCCGATCGGCTCGCCCCTCATCCCGAGCTTCGCTTCAACTCGGCCGTCGCGTGGGAGAAGGCCAAGGAGCCCGCCCGCGCGGCAGATGCCTACGAGCGCGCGTTGCGTCGCGGTGGTCTCGACGACAAGCACGTGCGAAGAGCTCAGGCTTCGCTCGCGGGCTTGAAAGAGACGTTGGGCTACGTGAAGGTCATGAAGCCGACGGGCGGCAGCGTCAGTGTGGCGCACGTGGCTCGCGCTCCGGTGCCGGTTCAGTTCCACCTCGTGCCCGGGGAATACCAGCTCGAGCTCGAGGCGCCGGATGGCACGCGAGCGACTAAGCCGCTGTCCGTGCGTGCGGGCGAAGTCGTCGCCTTCGAGGGCGAGGTGGGGAGCTCCGCCACGGTGACGGCGGCTCCGCGAAAGACCAAGAGCGAAGCTCCGAGCCCGCGCCCCCGCGAGACACCCGCGACGGGTGGTAGCTCCCGCAGCACGTGGGGCTGGGTTTCGCTGGGGCTCGGTGCCGCCTTCGCGGGTGCTGCCGTCTTCTTCGGGACGCAAACCCTCGATGCCGCAGACGACTACGAAGCGTCGGGCTATCGCGACGCGTCTGCCCGTGAGCGTGGCGTTCGAAACCGCGCGCTCACCAACGTGGCCCTTGCCGCAAGCGTGGTGGGGCTCGGTGCCGGAACGTACCTGCTGCTCAGCAGCGACGCGAGCTCCAAGAACACGGGTTCGCGGGTCATGGTCCGAGTCCGGTTCTGAGTGCCGACTTCGGTTCGCGTCTTCCAGACGGCGCGAGCTACGGAATCGGATCGCCGGCGAGCTCGTCGAGGTAATTCTCGAGATTCGTCCAGCCGTTGCATGCTCGAGCCGCTGCGTCCGCGGGCGCTGTCGGATCGAGGCCGTGGGCGAGCTCCCAACCGTCGGGTATTCCGTCCGCATCCGCGTGGCCGGCGCGGCACCACCCGTCACGGACGGCCACGGGCCGCCCCCGGTCCAGGCCGCGCTTTGCCCCTACTTTGGAGGGCGTTTGCGGTGCTCGGCACCCGCCGAGGCCTGCGCGCGTCTCTCGGACGTCGGCGCCAGGCTAGCCCCCTCACCTCCCAATCCCATGGCTCCGCGCCAAGTACGCCGCGAACAAGTTGCACAGCGCATGGAACACCAGGCCCGCACCGATGCCCTTCGTCCGCGCCCTCAGCCATCCGAACACCGGCGCGGGAAAGAACACCGCCACGCAGACGTCCGAGTCAATGCGCGAGGCGGGCTCGTCCGATGGCGAGGCGCGCTATACTGTCGCTGATGGTTCAGCGCGCCCCTGAGACCTCTTTTGACGTCTTGTGGGACGAGCTCGACGGGCTTCCTGACGAGGTCGTCGGCGAAATCGTCGCCGGTGAGATCCGCGCGACGCCGCGACCGGATCCGCCGCATCTTCGAGCTGCATCGGGGCTCGGGGTGTTCGTAGGGGGAGCTTTCGGGATGGGCGTCGGCGGCCCCGGTGGATGGGTGATCTTGGACGAACCGCGCATCCGCTTCGGCGACGAGCTGCGAGTCCCCGACCTCGCCGGCTGGCGCGCCGAGCGATACGCCGAGCCCGATCGCGGCCCCTACACGGTCACCCCCGACTGGATCTGCGAGATCTTGTCGCCCTCTACCGCAGCGGTCGACCGCGGCGAGAAGCAGCCACTCTACGCCCGCGCCGGCGTTGGGCACTTGTGGTTGATGGACCCGCTCGCGCGCACGCTCGAGGTCCTGCGATTGCAGGGCGATCTGTGGGTGGTCGCGGCTGTCTTCACGGGTGAGTCGGTCGTGCGGGCCGAACCCTTCGATGCCATCGAGCTCGACCTGGCCAAGGTGTGGCGCGGTCGAAGTTGACCGCCGCGCAGTCCTACGCCGTGGCGCATGCGACTGGACGTGTCGCGCGCGCTCTCTGCCGCCTCACCGCCCCATCCCACAGCTCCGCGCCAGATACGCGGCTCTTCCTGGTCGCGGTAGGGACGGCCCTTTCGGGCCGCCTCTGACACGCCCGCGTCCCGCACTGGGCGCCTGACGCGTACACCGCCACCGGCGCGCCTTTCTTCTGCGCTTTTCCCGCCACGACGCTCGCGCACTCTACCCAACGATCGTAGACCATCGGACCATCGGACCATCGGGCAAGGGACAGCATGAGCTACGGATGGCGAATCTCGGTGACGTTGGCGGCGTTGTGCGTCGGCGGGTGCGGTTCGAGCGGCAGTGGAAGCGTCGGTTCGGCGGAAGACACGCCCGTCAACGTCGGCGGCTGGATCGACTCGCCGCACATCAGCCCCGACGGCAACGAGCTCTACTTCATGTATGCACCCGCGGACATCCACCACTTCAACACGACGGGCGAGATCACACGCGGTGGCCCGGACCGCCCGGGTCACACGACTTCGGGCGATCAACCCGAAGCGCTCATGAACAGCGACCTCTACGTCGCACGCCGCCGGGCCGCGGGTGGGTGGACGGTCGAAGCGCTCACGTCGATCAACCGCGCCGACACTCAGGAGTGCTGCCCGTTCTTGTCGTGGGACGGTGGCTCGCTGTACTTCATGCGGTCATCGTTCGCGCCCGGTGCGGTACCCGAATACTGGGTCTCGAAGCGAGAGGGTGACGGTTGGGGAGCGCCGGCCCTCGCCGAACTCCCGGTGGTGAACGGAAACGTCGCGTTCGATTCGACGGGCACGAAGCTCTACTTCGACGCCAACCAAGATCCGAACGCGGGGGCCGGGCAAGACATCTGGGTCGCGACCGGAGCGACGGGGAGCGGCTGGTCGAAACCCGAGAAGCTCCCGCCCGCCGTCAACGAGCCCGACCAGTACAGCCAAACCCCGTGGATCAGCCCAGACGAGAAGCGCCTCTACTTCCATCGCTTCTCGAAGTCCGGGGCGGGCTCGGCGCTCCTCGTGGCGACTCGAGACGCGTCGGGGGAGTTCACGCTGGTCGAGCCCCTCGATGTGAGCGGACCGCCCGTCGCGCTCGGGATCGGGGATCGCCTCTTCGGAGAGCCATCGCTGCCGGCCGACGAGAAACGCATCTACGCCCAGGTGTGGAACACGAGCGGTGGGCCCGAGCTCTGGTCGGGCCCGCTCATGGGCTCGGCATGCACCCTCGCCTCCGTCGACGACGAGTGACGCTGGGGCCGCTACTGCTCAGCCGCAGTTGTCCCAACCCACGAGCTCGCCGCCTCCGCAGCCGTGGCCAAAGGTCGTGTACCAGCCCTCGCTCTTCGAGCCGGTCGCGCTGCAAGTCGGGGTGATGCCGCCGCAGTCCGCCGCGCAGATCTTGGTGCCGTCGGCGAAGTACCACCCTTCGTCGTTCGTTCCGACGTGCTCACAGGTGGGCGGCTCGGGCGGTGGCAGGCAACACTGGACGCCCACGCCACCGCCACACGAGTATTCGTTCGCGTCGCCCACCACGCCGGTCTTGCAGCTCGTCGGCGTGAGCGCCACGCAGGAACCACCCGCCGCTTCGCAATCGTTGCCGCCGGAGCACTCGGAGAACGAGCATGCGTTGGCGTTGCACTGCCACTGCCCGGGGCACTTCGGTTGCGGGAGGTTCTGGAGCGTGCAGTCCGAAGGCTGCGAGCACCACGCCTGCGTGGCGCGGCTCATCTCGAACCAGGGGGTCGTGTTGGCGAGCCGGAGGCTCAACTTGCCCGAGCTCGCCAGCTTGTATTCGTAACGCGTTCCATCGTCGAACTTGAGGTAGCGCTTGCTCGAGCTCGACGACTTGGTGAACTTGTAGCTTCCGTCGAACTCGAGCGGATCACACGGCTCGGTGACGCATTCGACCTGCGATTCGGCGTGATACGTCTTGTCGGTTTTGAGCGCCAAGAGCGTGAGGTTCTTCGCGCCCGTGCTCGACGGCTTGCTCAGGACGTAGCTGCCGGTGGGCTTCGTCACTCCGTCGGCCTTGCCGTCGAGGTCGTCTTGATCGGCCCCATCTGCGTTGCCCGCGCCGGCGTTCGGTTCATTCGAGCTCGCGCAGCCCACGAAGGGCAGCGTCGTCATCAAGCTGATGGCAAGGGCGGTCAGGGGCTTGGTCATTTTCTCCTCCACGGTGCAGTGAACACGCGGATCACTTGGTTGGGGTCGCGGAGTACGCCTCTGGGACGTGCAGGGTCAACGAAGGTCGGCATCGCGTGAGCTCTTTGGCGCACGATGATCGGTTTGGCGCGCATTCGCCCCTCGAGCGCAGCGTTCAGCTCGGCTCTCGGGTCGCGCGCGACCGCGGCGCGATCAGAAGCGCAGCGTCGCCGAGACGCGGTCGGGGAGGATCGCGACCGTCGGAGATTGTTTCGAGGTCGGTGCGACGAAGAGGTAGATCCCGACGCCGGCGCACACCAGCGCCGAGCGCAGCGAGCGAGAGCCCCAGCGCGAACCAAACCCATGCGCTGCGCGGTCGCCTACCGACTGCGCCGCAACTGCACGAGCTGTCCGCGGCTGCCGGAGTGACGCCGCCGCTCGTGCCGGCCACGTTCCCACCGCTGCCCGCCGCGGGCGAACCTCTGGAGCCCGCCGTTCCGCCCGACGCGCCCCCGAGCGACAGGCCGCCGATGCCGAGCCCACCGTCGTTCGCCGTTCCGCCCGAGCCCGTACTCTCTGGGACGCACTTCGCTTCCATGCAGGTTTGCCCCGTGGGGCAAACGACGCCCGCGCAGCCGTCGACGCACGAACCGTCACTCGCGCAGTGCTGGCCCGTCGGGCAGGTCTTACCCGCACACGCGGCGGCTAGACAGAGGCCCGTCGGTTCACACGTGCTCGTTGCGTCGCACCCGGCGCACTGGCACTTGTCGACACAGGCGCCCGCCTGGCAAACCTGACTCTCGTCACACGTGATGGCCGCGCACGGGTCCATGCAGTTGCCTGCGATGCAGGCTTGGCCGGCGGGGCAAGTCGCGCCCACGCAGGGGTCGACGCAGCTTCCGCCCACGCACCGCGTGCCCTCCGCACACGTCGCGCCGAGGCAGGCCGGCTCGACGCACACGCCCTTGTCGTCCTTGCAGACCTTGCCCGCGGGGCACTTGAATTCACTGGCGCCACACTTGGGGACGCACGCGCCGTTGTCGCAGACCTGACCCGAGGGACAGATCTCGCCATCGTCCACCGCACCGTTGCAGTCGTTGTCGAAGCCGTCGCACGCCTCCGTCGTTGGCGCGGCGACGGGAACGCAGCTGAGCTTGCCGCTCTGGCACTGGTTCGTGCCCGTCGCGCAGATCCCCAGTTTCCCCGTCTGGCACAGTCCACCGCCGCCCGAACAGGAGATGCCGCTCACGAACGTGGTGAGGTCGTCGAAGTCGTTGTCGCCGCCCGAGACCAGGTCTTCCCACCCGAAGTAGAAGGCCTTCGGGGTCGCCGTGCTGTTGAAGATCAAGAGGTGGATGAACGGATTCGCCTGGTTGCCGTCCGGGTTGTACTTCTTCTCGCTGAAGAAGATGGCCGTGTTGCTGGTCGGAGTCGCGCAGTAACCCGCTGCCTGATAGAAGCCGATGGTCCCGCCGAGGTAGGCAGGGTCCTTCTTGATGTCGAGGACCTTCTTCGCGCCGACGGGGTCGTTGCAGCTCAAGAACTCGTGGAGCTCGCTCGGCACCGGCTTCTTGCCGGTCACGTTGTACCAACCGAACGAGTTCTTGTTGGCGGCGTTGCGCTGCAAGACCTGGAAGGTGAGACCGCAGCTCGGTGTGAACGTCTCCGGTGTGGTCGCGGCGTCCTTCAGCGCGTTGATGGCTTCTCCTCGACTCGCGAAGAGGTTCTGCAGGCTGCTGCCGACGGGAATGGGCGCGCCGTTGGGTTGTGTCAGCGCAGGAGCCGAGGCAGCCCAGCTCGCCACAACCAGCCCCGCCACGCTCGCCAGCGCACGCGTCGTGTCGGATCTTCGCCCTCGGAACATCGCTCACCTCCCACGCGCGAGCCTGCGCCTCGAGGCGGCGAGTTGTCGAAAGCAAACCCGCGCTGGCGCGGGAATGGATTCAATTTGGCGCGCGGATGCGTGACGGCGGCCGATGTCGCATGGAATGACCCAAGCGTTCGCGAACCCTGGCATCACGCCGAGTGTCGGCCCTACACAGCGCCACGGGCGCGCCAATGGTCGACGTTTCGGCGCCAATTTCGGCTCTGCCTTGGACAATGCCCGAATCCGGGCGCACTTTCGCGCGCGTTGGTGACGAAGATGCAGGTGCGTCTCGAAGCTCGTCCGCGGGTCCGGATTCTGGCGTTGGGATTGATGCTGGCTGCGCCGCTCTTCGTGGAGTGCGGTGGCGACGACGGTGGCAGTCCTGCCAAGACGACGTCGCCGTACGACGACGACAGCGAGCGACTCGCGCACTGTGAATTCGAGCCCGCGCCCGTTCGCGAAGCCGGCGGCGTGGCAAAGCCAGCGCCGCTCAAGGCCGGATACGCCACGGGTCGTCTCGAGCTGCCGATCGGAGCGCCCATGGGAGGCTACGGTGCGCGCTCGACCACGTTCGGTGGAAAGGGCGCTTCCATCGCGGTGGACGCGCGAGCGCCGCGCTTCGCGACGCGTTTCATCCCTTCCGTCGGCACGCACGACGTCCCGCGCATCGATGCCATCGCGCTGGAGTCGGACGGCGAGAAACTGGTGATCCTGCGCGTCGACGCGGTGCTCGTGACCGAGACCGTGCTCTTTGCCATCGAGCAAGCGCTGGCTCCGGACGGCTCCATGCGCGGGCGCGTGATCGTCACGGCTTCCCACAGCCACTCGAGCTGGTCGAACTGGCTGCCGAGCCTGTCCTTGGTCCCTGGGATCGACACTCCTCGCAAAGAGCTCTTCGAACGCGCAGTCACCGCCCACGCAGACGTGGCACGCGCAGCGCTCACCGCCATGGAGCCGGCGCGCATCGGCTTCAAGGTGGACCCGAACGCCGATCCGGACGACGCCATCAGCCACGATCGTCGGCCTTTGAACGACGACATCGTGGGACCCGACGGCAACACAGCGGGAAAGGACAAGGACCACACGGTCTGGGCGCTTCGCATCGACCGCGCCAACGGGACGCCGCTCGCGGCCATGTTCGCGTTCCCGATTCACGGAACGCGCGGGAGCGAAGAAAACCCCCTCGCCTCCAGCGACGTGCCCGGTGGCATTCAGCGCGCGCTCAGTGAAAGCCTCGGCTACCCCGTATTGCACGTGCAAGGAGCCGCGGGTGACGTGAGTCCCGGCGGACCGACTTGCCGCAACGCTTGTCCCGACGGGAAGCGCTGTCTGGACGCTCCGAACATCGAGGTCGTCGGCGCGCTGGCCGCGCAGATGTTCGGCAAGCTCGTGTCGAGCATCGAAACGCGAGACAGCCTCGCGCTCGAAGTCGTGACTCGCACCTTCTACGTGGGCCGCGCGGGAGTGGTGACCCGCCCCGATGGCCGGAAGCTCTACTATCCGCCTCCCGGCGACTACGAACCCGATGGCGTCGTGTTGGACGACAGCGGCGCGGCAGCGACTCCCCTCGACGAGTTCAACGCTCCGAGCGGCGCAGCCCTGTGCGGCGAGTCCGGCGGCGCGCTCGTTCCGATCCCGGGCACCTTCGCCATTCCCGCCTACAAGTCCTGCAACGACGTCGCCAAGCTGGCCCCCGCGGTCTCGGGCCTCTATCAACTCCAGACGACCGAGACGCCGATCTGCGACACTGCACGTGCCACGGCCAGCGCCGTGCGCTTCGACACCGGAGACGAAAGCCCGCTGCTGCTGCTCACGGTGCCCGGTGAGCCGACTGCACCCTACGCTGCGTATCTGCGCGGCCGATCGCCGGCCGGCCCCGAGCACACGTTGGTCCTCGGCTACGCGCAGGACCACATCGGCTACGTGCTCACGGCCGAGGATTGGTTGGCCGGCGGCTACGAGCCCAGCATCAACGTCTGGGGCCCGCTCGAGGGTGAGATGGCCCTGGACGGCATTCTCGACGCGGCCGAGCTCGCCTGGACGCCCAAACGCGAGGATCCCGAGAAGGGGACCTCGCGCTTCAACAAGTTTCCGTTTCCCGTCTTCCCGGCGGTGACTCCCGTCGTAACGAGCGATCACGGCAGCGTTCCGAGCTCGGTTCCTCCGACTCTGTTCTTGCCAGATACCCAAACGTCGCTCGCTTCGGCGCAGCCCGAGTCGACGGTGCCGCGCGTGACCGGCGCCGCGCGCTTCGTCTGGCTCGGTGGGGATCCGGCGGTGGACTTCCCGCACGTGGTCGTCGAACGTGAGAGCTCCCCTGGGAAGTTCGAACCTCTGCTCGACGCGAGAGGCGGAGCGGCCAGTGCGGCGAGCGGGGCCGTGTTCGTGAGTTACACGCCCGATCCGATCTCGGACCCGGCGCCGGGTCACCACTACTACGTTGCGACTTGGCAGCCGGTGCCGCCCGATGCCTTCTCCTTCGAGGCTCCCGGCCGTCCGTTTTCTCTGCCACTCGGGCACTATCGATTGAGCGTGACGGGGCGTGCGCACACGGCCTCGGGCGACGTCGACTATGCCGTCGTGAGCCAGCCCTTCGAGGTCGTCGCGGCACCGCTCGGCGCAGCCACGGCCAAGCGATCTGGCTCCTCGCTCGAGATCAGCGCCATGCTCGCGGACGCGCCTGGGCTGCGAGCGCTCCGGGCCGGTCCGAGCGACAAGGGAGTGCCGCTGCCAGGGCCGTGGAAGGTCACGCTGAAGCTCGGCGGTGGTACGTCGAAGAAGGTCGACGTCGAGCCCACGGCAGAGGGGAAAGGCAGCGTGAAGCTCACGAGCGCGGAGATCTCCAACGCCCAAAGCGCGGACGTGCGTGACGCGGCGGGCAACGGGGGCGAAGTGCCCGTGACGAACTGACGGATCGAATCGCGGGGTCGGGGCGCAGGACCCGCTCAGCGCAGACCGTGGCGCTTCAAGAGCGACAGCAGATACGGCCGATCCATCTTGGCTCGACGCGCAGCCTCCGAAGCGTTGCCGTTGCACGAATGGATGAGCTGGGTCACGTAGCTACGCTCGAACTCCGAAAGTGCCAGCGCCCGCGCTTCACGATAGGAGCCCGTTGGCGACGCGACTGAGCTGGAGGGCGCGGCGTCGAGCAGGGCTTCGGTCTCGCCCATCGCGATGGCGCTCTCCACCACGTTACGGAGCTCACGTACGTTTCCGCTCCAGTATTGGGTCATGAGCGACGCGATGAAGCGTTCGTCCAAAACCGGTGCGCTGGCTTGCCCGGTGAGCTGGGTCGCAAAGTGTTCGACCAGCGCTGGAATGTCCTCCGGCCGCTGGCGCAGCGGCGGAAGCACCAGGCGCGATACTGCGAGTCGGAAGTAGAGATCGGCACGGAATGCCCCGGAATTGGCCGACGAGCGTAGGTCACGATTCGTGGCCGAGATGACGCGCACGTCCAAGGCCACTTCCTGCTCGCCGCCCACGCGCCGAAAGCGGCGGCGTTCGAGGGCGCCGAGCAGACTGGGCTGCACGTCCAGAGGGAGTTCACCGATTTCGTCGAGGAACAGCGTGCCGCCGGCGGCACGTTCGAAGGCTCCGACGTGGCGGCGCGAAGCCCCGGTGAAGGCTCCGCGCTCGTGCCCGAAGAGCTCGGACGCGATCAACGTCGGGGGCAGGGCGCCGCAGTCCACGACCAGAAAGGGTTTCTGCGCGCGGGGGCTGGAGGCGTGGATGGCCGAAGCCACGACCTCCTTCCCAGTGCCCGTTTCGCCTTCGATCAGGACGGACACGGAAGTGGGTCCGAGCTTCTGGATCGCCAACGCCACTCGTCGCATGGCCGGGCTGGCCGCAATGAAACCGGGAAGTGCCAACTCTTCCCTGGACGGCGGAGCGACGCGCGCGAGAGAGGTTCCGTTTTCGACGACCAGGGTCGTCTCACCGATGGACAGCTCGACGTCGGCCGGTAAGGTTGCGACTTCGATTCGAGCGCGACCGAGGAACGTACCATTCGAGCTTCCCAGGTCGCGAACGAGTGCGCCGGCTGGCGTTGCCTGCACCTCTAGGTGATAGCGACTGACGGTGCGGTCGTTGAGACGGAAGTCGTTGTCGGGCGAAACGCCCACCGAGATGGCGCGATCCGGTCGTAGGGCGACCGTGCTGCCCGCATCGGCTCCTGCCTTGACGCGAAGGACGAGGTCGACCGAGCTTCCGACCGCGTTCCGCGCCGCCAGCGTGACTTCGTCGGTCATGGGGCTTCGCGGTCCCGTGCACGCACGTCCGATGAGCGTACCATGCGCTTTCCCGGTCTCTCGCTTCGTCGGGCGTGACGCGGAGCATGACCCTCCGGGCTCCGCCCGTAGAAACGGCGCCCCCGCCTGCCCGCTCTTGACAGCTCTTGACAGTGCTCCGCGGAGGGTGCATCAAAAGCTGACATGCCCAGAACTGACATGTCAGTTCTCGGTCGTCGCGGGGCCCCTCCGCGGCGTCGAGCTGGCCAAAACACCGGGGAAAAGCGCACCTACAAGGCAGCGCCGGACCGCCGGCGCCAGATCCTCGAGTGCGCCCTCTCGGCCTTCGCCGAGCGGGGTTACCACGCGACGAGCATCGCCGACGTGTGCGGGCGAGCCGGCATTGGGCGCGCCACTCTCTATCAATACTTCGAGGACAAGCGAGCGCTCCTCGTGGCGCTCGCCGAGGACATCGCGGCGCGGGTCGTCGAGGCTTGTGAGAACCGTCCGCCGCTCGAGCTCCCGCCCGGCTTTCGACCGAGCGAAGAGCAGGCGGTTCGTTTCATCGAAGGTCGCTTCGCGCACGTGCTCTCGGTGGTGCTCGAAAACGCCGACACTGCGCGGCTCGTGCTCCGAGCGGGCCGCGGCGCCGACGGCGTGGTCGACGAGATGCTCCGGCGCGTCGACCGTGCGGTGCTCGAACGCTTCGAGGCGGAACTCACCCTGGCGAAGCAGGCGGGCGTGATCCGCCCGGTCGACGTGACCTTCGTCGCGCGTTTCTTTTTGGGGGGCGTCGAGAAGATCGTCCTCTCCTACCTCGAGGAGAACCGTCGTTGGGACGTGCAGCGCATCGCGCGGGAAGCAGCGCTGCTCGAAGTGTTCGGGATCTTCCCGCGTCCGAACCCGAGCGAGAGCGAACGAGAGGGCCAGACATGAGAGTCGATGCAAAGAACTTCCCACCCCGAGACTTGTTCGCCGAGCGCGCGGCGGAGAGTGCCAGCCTGAAGACCAAGCGCCTCGAACGGCTCTACGACCTCACGCGCGAACACGCCTGGGACGGCAACGCCACCTTGGCGGCGCTCATCGACAAGCACGGACCTCCCGGTACCGGCATGTCGGAGGACGTCCGGAAGCGGCTCTCTCGGGTGCTCACGGTGCTCATGTGGGGTGAGCTCGCGGCCTGGAACATCTCGGCGGACATCGCCCTCGAGATCGAGGATGTCGACGCCAAGATGGCCGCGACGGGCCAGGTCTTCGACGAAGCCCGGCACTTTCGCGTGCTCTCGTCCTATGTCCGGGCGCTCGGCATCGATCCGGAGCTCGGAGCGTTGCCGCGGCGACTCCTACGCAAGGTGCTCGCGGCGCCGACCCTCGCGACCAAGCTCGTGGGGATGCAGCTGCTGTTCGAGACCAATGCCGTCGTGCTCTTCCGCAGCATCGGCGAGAGCGGCCTCTGCCCGATCCTGGCGGAGCTTCTGCCATACTTCGAGCGCGACGAATCGCGCCACGTCGGGCTCGGCGTGATGTACTTGCCGCGACTCATCGCACGCATGAGCCCGGCCGAGGCGCGGCGCACCATGCGCTTCCACACCGAGTGCATCTTGCTCCTGATGGCCAGTGGGTTCTCGTTCCGAGAAGACTTCGAGAAGCTCGGGTTCGACCAACGCAAGATGGCCACGCGGGTGACGAAGATGCAGGACGAAGTCGTGCGCGAGATGATGGAGCGCCACGGCCGCGGCGTGCTCCGCGCCGTGGTGAACCCGCGCGCGGGCCTCGGTCCCAAGATTCTCGACTTCATCCATCCGCCCGACGGGCTCGAGCAGGCGGGTCTCTGGCATCGCCGCTTGCACCGCGGCGCGACCCGCGCCATCGCGCGCCTCGACCGCGCGCTCGCGTAGCCGAGACGTGGCAGATCTGTCGGCCGTGTGAATCCGGGGCAACAGCCCGAGCCGCACCAAAGCCTGCCGCTGCGGGTCGGACCTCGGCGGATCTCGCGGGTTTCGACCCATCGAGGTGCGTAGGCGGTGGCGCGCCCCGCCTGGCACGCCGGATGCGTAACGAGAGCTCATGACTCGTTTCGTACCTGGTGCGTTGCTCGTCACGTTGCTCTTCGCCGCGTCCGAATCTCACGCCGAAGAGCCCGAGCGCGACAGCGTGCCGCAGGCCCGCGCCGCGAGCCCTCACAGCCAAGAGTTCCACGTCGTCGGCGGTCCGGGATGGGCGCGGGATCAGGTGCTGGGTGACGTGGTGACCCAGTCGCTCGCCCTGGGCTTTCGCTACGGCTGGTTCGAGCCCGCCATCGTGGCGAACGCCGGTACGCCGATCTTCGGTGGCGGATACGCGTCCGTGGCCATGAGCGTGGGCGCCGTGATCGAAACCGACGATGCGAATCGCTTCACGTTGCGTGGAGCGCTCGGGAGCGACTCGTATTCTGGCGTGGGCTGCGGGCTTTTCTGCCAGAGCGGCGGCGCTTCGGCCACGCTTCCGTACGCCGGGGTGCACGTCGCGGCGTCCCACGTGTTCGGGGCCAGTGGCCGCACGCACCTCGAGCTCGGCCTGGAAGGGTTCTACGGGCGTGATCTCGCTCGCGAGCGCGTCGACTACACGACCACGGGCGGCCTCTTCGGAACGAGCACCAGCGAAGATTCACGCACCCTCGGCGGCCAGCGCGTCGGCGCGCTGCTCACCGTCGGGCTCACGTACGACGTAGCAGAGCGTCGGTCGGGGAGCAGCAACTCGGCCGTCGCACGGCGTTGAGGTGTTCCCGGGCCAGGCGCCCACGATGACGTCAGAGCGGGCCGCGCACCTCCATCTGGCGCGCGATGGCGCGAGCAGTGTCGTCGTCCGTGAGGCGTCGCACGAGCTCGAGACCGAGCTCGATGCCCGACGTCACGCCGCCCGCCGTCATCACTTGCCCTGCCGAGACCACGCGTTCGCGACGCGGCGAGGCGCCGTGGCGAGCGAGCTCGTCGAGCGCGCTCGCGTGGGTGGTGGCTGGCTTGCCTTGGAGACGCCCGAGCGCGCCGACCACCAGGGCACCGGTGCAGACCGAGGCCAAAAGCCGGTTCTCGGGATACGTGCGGAGGTAGGCCAGCGCCTCGTGGTCGTCCACCAGCGGTCGCGTGCCGAAACCACCCGGGATCACCAGCAGATCGAACTCGGTGAGGGGCGGGCGAAATCGCTCGACGCGGAAGGATGCTCCGGAACCCGACCAGGTCGGGTTGGAGGAATCGAGCGCGAAGACCTCCGTGGTGGTCGTTCCGTCGAAACCCATGCTCGCGATGCGAGACAGCGCGTCGAGCGGACCCACCAAGTCCAGCAGTGTGAGCCCCGAGAACGCGACGAAGCCGCAGCGGGTGCCGGTGACGCGGTCCGGCGCGCCCGCGAGCCCGGCCCAGTCGAGCACCCGCACGGCGTCGCGCGGGATCGAGCCGTGCACGTGCGGCATGGGTCCCCGAGGTGTCTCCGCTTCATCGACTCGAGCGTCGATGCGTCGCGGATCCACGGCGAGCACGACGAGACTGTCGGGAGCATCCCCGGGGAAGTGCTGGCGCGCGCTGCTCTCCACGGCGTCCAGATACGAAGCGTGCACGAAGCCTTCGGTCGTTAGCGAAGGCGGGGCGTACCTGTCCTCCTCGTTCCACACGAGCTCGGGACGACGGACCAGGTGATAGAACCAACGCATCGCGCTCCGGACTCTACCCGAGCTCGCCGTCGCCAGCGCTCGCGTGAGGACTTCGTCGCGCCAAGAGCTCGCGGGCGCGACGCCGGAGCATCGCGACGCTGGCGCCGGACAGGAACCAAGAGAGCGCCGCAAAGAGCCCGATGGCGACCAGACGCATCCAGAGCGGGAGCGGCGCCCTTCCGCCCGCGCCCAGAGCCAGGCTCGCGAGACCAGCGCCGAGCACCACGATCCAGAGCGCGCTCGACACGGGCGGCCGCGCCGGGTGCACACGGCGGGCGAAGATGGACGCCACCAGCGCTCCGGCGATGGCGCCCACGAGCAGGGCTAGCGCAGCTCCGGCCGGACCGAAGCGTGGCACGAACAAGGGCATCGAGCCGAGGCTCAAGGCGGCGTTCACCAGTACGACGGCGAGCCAGAGGCGAGTGCGTTTCGCCAACTCTCCGGGCATGCCGGCGACGCGTTGAATGCCTTCGGCGACGTCCACGAAGAGCAGGGCGGGGACCACGATGGTGCCCGACGCATAGGCCGGCGCCACCAGCGCGAAGAGCTCGGGCGCGAGCACCGAGATCGAAAACGCGGCGAGGCCGAACAAGAGCACATAAGCGCGCACGAAGTCGGCGATGGCGAGCTTGGCACCTGGGTCGGTGTGTAGGCGGTACGCCAGCGGCTCGAGCGTCATGTTCAGCGCCACGTTCGACAGGGCGACGGGCGCCGCGAAGCGAGCGGCGACGTCGTAGCAGCCGGCGTCGAACAACGTGCTCAAACGCGCGACGGCGATGCGGTCGACGCCGCGCACGGCGATCAAGAGATGGAACACACCGAGGGGGAAACCGAACACGAATAGGCGCCGGAGCGCCGCCCCCCGGAGCTTGGCCCGCAGCAACCCGCGTGCAGGCCACGCGAGGAGGGCGAGCGACACGAGCTGCGCCGCGAGCTTCGAGAGCAGGAGCCACGAGAGGTCGAGCTGGGTCGTGAGCGCCAGGATCAGCATCAGCGCGTTTTCGCCCAACGTGAGCGCGCCGAGGCCGAGCGCGACGGTGTGGTGTCGGTCGAGCGAGCGGAGGTAATCGGTCAGTGCGCGGGCCACCGCGCCGATCAGCACCGAGGCCGCCACGACGGGCGCGAACTTGGCGACGGCGTCGCTGCCCGTGAGCAAGCGGGAGAGCGGACTCGCGAACACCATCAAGAGGCCGCCGACCACCGCTCCGAGCACGAGTCGGGCCCACGCCACCGTGTGGAACAGGGCGGCGCGCTCGCTCTCGTCCCCCTCGGAGCCGAGCCGAAGTGCCGCTTCACCCAGTCCGAAGTCGGCGAGCACGACGTAGACGATCAACATCGCGCTCGAGAGGCTGGCGAAGGTGCCGAGCAGCGCCGGCTCGACCGCTCGAGCAACGACCGGCAGGACGGCCACCGAGCTCAGTCTCGCCAGGACGAGTCCGAGGCCATAGGCCCCGATGTCGCTGCCCAGCCGGCGTCCGCGGGACGGACCTGCGCGTCCCTCTCGTGGGGTCACCCGGCCGAATCTACTCCATCGCCGTCAGCCCGGGATGTTGCCCGTGCCGCCGCTGTTCACTCCGCCAGTTCCGCCGGTTCCGCCGGTTCCACCGCTGCCCGCCGGCGTGGATACCGTGACGGCTCGGAAGTAGACGAAGCCACCCACCGCTTTGACCCGCCATTCGCAATCGTCGGAAGGCGCCACGCCGTGGGCCGGTGTCGGCAGGTTGTTGAAGCCGGGCAGACCGCTGCCACTGTTCACCAGATCGAAGGCTGGCAGGCTCTGATTGCAGGCGCTGAAGACGCCTTGCCCGACACCCGCTTCGTTCGTGGACGCGAGTTGGACGTTGATCCCGGTGAGACCCTTGAACTTCCCCCAAACCGAGGCACCCGACTCGATGCGCGTGACCTGCTCGTTGCAGCCGCCGCTCACTCCACAAGCTGCCCCGCCTTCGTCCTGCGGCAACGACGTCTGATCCTTGTGCTGCAACATCACGAACGAGACCTGACCGTCCCACGCGACGTAGTCGCTCTCGTGATCGTAGGTTCGGCCCGGGTGCAGGTAGTACGGCTTCGTCTGGACGCCCCCGCTGCCGGCACCAGCGCCAGTGCCAGCGTTGGCCGAGCCGCCGCTCCCGCCCGTCGCGCCGTTGCCCCAACTTCCGCCGGTGAGCGTGACGCCGCCGCCGCCGCCGCCACCCGCGGCGCCGCCATCGCCCGTCGGCGGGTCGTCGACGGCGCTGGTTCCCGAGCAGCCCGAGAGGGCTGCGACGAAGAGCACGAAGCTGATGCGCGACATCCCCAGAATTCTACGTGAATCCCTGGATGCCGGCCATTGGCCCCCGGCGCCATCCGCTTGGCTCGGTACGCCATTCGTTACCGGTGTATCCTCGGCGCATGCGCGCTCACCTCGGATTCGCTCTGCTCACCTGTGCGTTTTTCGTGACGACGGCCTGCGGCTCGGACAGTGATGGAGGTGGCTCGAGCAGCGGCTCGTGCGACGCGGTCTGTAGCTGCGTGGTGGCGCAAGGCGGCGATGGCGCCCAGTGCCAATCGGAGTGTGCGGCCACCGTGCAAGCCGGCGGCAACGTGAAAGAGGGGTGTGAGGCGAAGCTCGACGGATTCGGCTTCCCCGGCTGCAAGCCGAAGTGCGAAGGCTTCCCCACCGGCGGCTGAACGGCCCGCGTGGACGTCGCTCGAGAGGCCAAGGCCGGTCTCGTTTGGACGAGCGCGGGCAAGAGTGTCGTCCAGCTCGTCGGCTTCGGTGTGAGCCTCGCCCTCGCGCGCCTGCTCACTCCCGCTGATTTCGGCCTCATCGGCATGGTCGTCGTCGTGAGCGGATTCCTCGGAGTCTTCACCGAGCTCGGCTTCTCGGCGGCGTTGATTCAGCGTCCCGAGATCGAAGAACGACACTCGAACAGCGTGTTCTGGGCGAGCCTGGCACTCGGCGTCTTCTTGGCGCTCGCATTGTGCCTTTCGGCGCCTTTCCTCGCCGCATTCTACGGAGAAGGCCGCCTGCTCTGGATGGCGCGCGTGCTCGCCCTCGACTTCGTGTTCGGGGCCATGGGGATCGTGCCAGGAGCGCTGCTCGCTCGGCAGATGCGCTTCGACGCGCTCGCTCGGGCAGAAGTCCTCGGCAGCTTGGCCTCCAGCTTGCTGGGCCTTGCTCTCGCGTTCGGCGGCCGGGGCGTCTGGGCGCTCGTCGCGATGCCACTCGCCACGAGCTTCGTAGCCGCATGGGTCCAACTTCGAGCGAGCCGCTTCCGTCCTGGCTTTGGCTTCGACCGCTCCGCCCTCGGGGAGCTTTGGGGCGTGAGCTCACACCTCTTCGGCTACGGCATCCTCGAATACTGGGCGCGGCAAGTGGACGATCTCTTGATCGGTCGCGTGCTCGGTGCGCGCGCACTCGGGCTCTACAGCCGAGCGTTCTCCACCATGATGATGCCGGTCCACGAGGTCGGCGGCGTGATCTCGCGGGTGATGTTTCCGGCGTTTTCTCGGCTGGCTGGCGACGTCGAGCGGATTCGAAAGGAGTACCTGCGGCTCCTCGCGGTGATCGCGTTCGTGACGTTCCCAGTGCTCTTTTCCCTCTCCGTTCTGGCCGAGCCTTTCATCTTGGTGCTCTACGGTCCGACCTGGGTCGGGGCCAAGACCGTGCTCTCCATCTACTGCATCGCAGGCGCCTCCCAGGCCGTGGGCTCCACGGTCGGCTTCGTCTACATGGCGCTCGGGCGGACGGACCAGCTCTTGCGCTGGGGACTCTTAGCCGCGCTGGTCATCATTTCGGCCATCGGTGTCGGGATCGCGTTCGGGAGCATCGAGGCCGTCGCACTCTCGTACACCATCGCGACTGCGGGTGTGCTCTCCGGGCCGCGCTTCGCCTGGTTGGGGCGGCTGATTGGCCTGCGTCTCGCCGACGTGTTCCGCGCATTGCGAGGGGCCCTCGCTGCGTCCCTCGCCAGCATGGGAGTCGTCGTTCTCCTCGGTCGACTCACGTCGGCGTTCTCACCCGCCGCGGATTTCGCGCTCCGCAGCGGCGTCGCGTTGGCGCTCTACCTCGCCTTGGCGCTGGGCTTCTCGATCCGAGGCTACACCGAGCTGCGTGCGACCATCCGCGAACGGCTCGAGCCCACGCCCTAGGCGCCGCGCTTCGCGAGCTCGGCCCAGAGCCGCGCGAGCTCGTCTTCCACCGCTGGGAACACGCGCGGGGCACTACTCCGCGGTGACGTTCTCGAGGGCGGGGCTCCGGGCCGGCTCGGCGGGCGCGAGGCTTTCCTGAGAGAGCTCACCCTTGAGCACGGGCAGGCAGACCTTGACCGCGACCGTGAGGACCATGAGGCCGAAGGCCCAAATGCCCGCCGTGATCTTCCACTCGGCGAGCGTGGGGACGTATTCGATCACTTCGTGGAGCGTGCTGGGGATGAACCCGGGAACGATGAGGCCCATGCCCTTCTCGATCCAGACACCCGTGAAGGCGGCGATGCACGCCGCGACCAGCATCCAGCGGGCTTGTCGGCGATTCGGCGCCAGGAGCAAGAGCGCGGAGACGAGGTTCATCGCGACGGCGGACCAAATCCAGGGCACGAGCGCGGCGCGGTCGTGGAGTCCGAAGAAGAGGTACTTGGCCGCGGCCGCATGGGCGCCGCCGGAATAGAACGCCGTGAAGAGCTCGGAGGCGAACATGAAGAGGTTCACCAGCACGGTCACGCGCAAAATGGCACGAAGCGTGTGGATCGGGCCCTCACCGATGCGAAGATCCGCTACACGCCGCAGGAGCTCGAGCAACAGGATCACGAAGGCCGGGCCCGTTACGAACGCCGAGGTGATGAAGCGCGGGGCGAGCAGCGCGGAGGCCCAGAACGGTCGCCCGCCGAGCCCGCTGTAGAGGAAGGCCGTGACCGTGTGGATCGAGACGGCCCACGCGATGCTGACGAATACGAACGGGAGATACCAGCGCCGGGCCGGGCGCCGGCCGAGGAAGCGCATGTACGTGAGGTAGCCGGCGATGTGCAGGTTGATGAAGAGGTAGCCGCCGAGCACCAACACGTCCCAGGTGAGCATGGAGATGGGCCAGTTGAAGCGCCCGAGGCCAGGCATCACGTGCCAGAAGCGGTCGGGCCGGCCCATGTCGACGACGACGAAAGACAGGCACACCACGATGGAGGCGATGCTGAGGAGCTCACCCACGAGCACGACGTCGTGCATCTCGTGGTCGTCGTAGAGATAGGCGGGGATCACCATCATCACAGCGCCGGCAGCGAGGCCTACGCCGAAGGTGAAGTTCGCGATGTAGAGACCCCACGATACGTGGTCGGTCATGGCCGTGACCGCCATGCCTTGGTTCACCTGATGCGCCCAGGCGTTGGCGCCGACCAACGCGATGGCCGTCAGCGCGAACATCCAGGTGTAGAAGCGCCAGGAACCGTCCGTGCTGATGCCGAGGGCCTTCCACAGGAAGCGGGGGTACGTGACGAGGTGGGTCTCTCGATTCATGGAACGCTCGCCGCCGGCGGTCATTTGTCGAAGTAGTAGTAAAAGCGCGGGTGCGTCCCGAGCTCCTCTTTGAGCACGTAGACGCGCTTGTGCTCGAGCACCCAGCGGATCTCGCTCTCCGGGTCGAGCAGGTTTCCGAACACGCGCGAGCCCGTGGGACAGGCTTCGGCACAAGCGGGGAGCTCGCCTTCACGGGTCCGGTGGAGACAGAAGTGGCACTTCTCGACCACGCCTTGCGGTCGCATGCGGTTCGACAGATAGCCCTGGCGCGGGTTGATCTCGTCCGCCGGGATCTCGGGCTTGGTCCAGTTGAAGCGTCGCGCGTGATAAGGGCAAGCCGCTTCGCAGTAGCGGCAGCCGATGCACCAGTTGTAGTCGACGACCACGATGCCGTCGCGCTCCTTCCAGGTCGCCTGCACCGGGCAGACCTTCACGCACGGAGCGTTGTCGCACTGCTGGCACTGGATCGGCAGGTAGTACTTCCCTGGCGCCGGTACGGTGTGGTCGTAGTCGGCGCGGCCCCTCTCCATGTCGAAGCTGCCCTGCTCCATCTCGAGCACGCGGATGTAGGAGTTGTTGGTGGTGCGATCGTGGTTGTTCTCCTTGGCGCAGGCTTCGGCGCACTTGCGGCAGCCGACGCACAGCGAGAGGTTCAGCGCGTAGGCGAACTCGACGCCGTCGTTGGGCCTTGGGTCCTGGATGTCGACGACCTTTCCGTAGCGCTTCAGGGTCTCTTGCTCGAGACGCTCGAGGATGCGCGCGAGGTCGTCGCGGGAGAGTTCCTTGTAGTGGCGCTGGAGGAACTCCGCCATGCTGACGTTCGAGGCGTAGTCTTTGAGAGGAGACAACGCTTGGGCGAACGCCGCCGTGCCGAGGGTCGCGCCGACCACCTTCAGCGCCACGCGTCGCGAGATCTCAGCCATGGCTGGCTCCCTTCGCGCTCAGCGTTCCCCGGTCGCGAGGAGGCAACACCGGCTTTCCTGGCTGGAATTTCGGCGCGTGGGGGTCATGGCAATCGACGCAGCTATTCCGCGTGCGACCGCCCCGTCGGAGATCCCAATACCCCCGCATGCCGCCGTGAGCGCCCTTGCCGTAGTCACGGTATTGCGGTCCGTGGCACTGCGCACAGAGCTCGAGCACCTCGGTCATGGGCAGCTTTCGGCCGTCGGCGAGGTGGAGGGAAGTCGAGTCGCCGACGACGTGGCATTGGCCGCAGACGAGTCTTCCGTGCTCGACGACGAGCCCCTGGTGGAACTCCTTCAGGTCCGAGGCCGAGGCCGGCAGGGTCTCGCTCTTTCGCTGTGAGTGACAACTCGTACACGCGGCACGGAGCGGTTGACCGAGCGCGTCGGTGCGACCGGTTTCCACGGATGTGAGCTTGTCCGGTTTCCGGATGGTGACCGGAAACGGAGCACTCGACGGCAAGGGGTTCGGTGCGGAGACGCGTGGATCTTCGGGTCGGTTGCAACCCATTGTGGTGGCCACGAAGAGCCCCGAAGCGACGGTCCACACCCGCAGTCGACGACGCACGGCAGCTGCGAGCGCTAGCACCCGGCATGCCAGTGCACTGGAGCGTGACGAACAGCGAGAATTTCGGCGGATCTCAATGGAGGCGCAGGTCTCTTTTGCGCATGGGTTGCGCGCTCAGTGGATGCTTTTGTCCACTTTGCGCGAAGCACAAACCCCCTGGACGTTCGAGCCAGGGTACGTCGAAAAGGATTCTGACGAACTTCTCGCGGAGTCTTCACGCGAGAGCGACGGCGATCACTCGCTGGCCCACGAGTTGCTAGCGCGGTCTCCTCGCCATGCCGGTCAGTGCGCTCGTGTTGACCCTCGAGCTCGATCGAATCGACGAGGTCGTCGCGCAGCTTTCGACCGAGCCTCACGTTACGTTGGGTGAGCTTCAACGCGATCGGCTGCCGGTGGTGACCGAGGCTGACTCGCTCGAACAGGCGGAGGATTCGGTGCGCGCGCTCGAAGCAGTCCCAGGCGTTCGTTTCGTGGACGTCGTGAGTGTGGATTTCTCGGACATCGAACCGAGTGTGGCTTTTCCGGACACGAGAGCGAGCGACCGAGTCGCAGGGAGGTAGAACCTTGGAGCGCCGAGACTTCATCCGAGCCGCCGCCATGGCGAGCGCGACCGTGGCAGCAGGCCGTCTGGCGCGCGGACAAGAGCCGCCCGCCGTCGACGAAAAAGTGCTCGCGAAGAGCGACAAGGACCTGCGATGGCAGAAGGCGCCTTGCCGGTTCTGCGGTACGGGCTGCCACGTTCAGGTGGGCGTGAAAGGCGGCAAGGTCGTCGCCATCGCCGGCGACCAGAAGGCCGAAGTGAATCGCGGCCTCTTGTGCGTGAAGGGCTATCACGTGGGTCTCGCGCTCTACGGCAAGGATCGACTCACGAAGCCCCTGCTCCGGAAGAACGGCAAGCTCGTGCCGATTTCCTGGGACGAAGCCATCGGCATCGTGGCGGACCGAGTCTTGAAAGACCCCAAGGGCTTCGCCATCTACGGCAGCGGGCAGTGGACCATCACCGAGGGTTACCTCGCGCAGAAGTTCACCAAGGGCGCCATCGCCAACAACCAAATCGATCCCAACGCCCGCTTGTGCATGGCCTCTGCCGTGACCGGGTTCTTGTCCACCTACGGTGCCGACGAGCCGGCGGGCGTCTACGACGACTTCGACAAGGCCAACGTCTTCCTGTTCTGGGGCAACAACCCCGCCGAGATGCACCCCGTGCTGTTCTCTCGGATCCTGGAACGGAGGACTCGCGGCGAGGACATCACGCTCATCGACATCACGACGCGCCGTACGCGCACGAGCGCCCACTGCCAGCACGTGCTCACTTTCAAGCCGCACACCGACCTCGCGGTGGCCAACGGCATTGCGAATCTGTTGATCGAGCGCGGCAGCTTCGATCGCGAGTTCGTCGAACGTCACTGCAACTTCCGCGCAGACTCGAACCCCGGAACGCTGGAGGGTCAGGCCATCGCGTTCGACGAGTACAAGAAGCGCATCGCCGAATACACTCCGGAGAAGGTCCAGGAGATTTCCGGAGTCCCGGCCGAGAAGATCCGCCTGCTCGCGGATCTCTTCGGGCGGCGCGACCTCCGCATCGTGAGCATGTGGTGCATGGGAATGAACCAGCACACGCGTGGCACGGCCATCAACTCGCTGGTGCACGCAGTGCACCTCTTGAGCGGGCACTTCGGGCGGCCCGGTGACGCGCCGACGAGCCTCACGGGGCAACCTTCCGCTTGCGGCACCGTGCGCGAGGTGGGCACCTTGGCCCACGCCCTTCCAGGCGGTCGCGTCCTCGCCAAGCCCGAGCACCGCGAGTTCTGCGAGAAGCAGTGGAACCTGCCCGCGGGTCGGATCAAGGAAAAGCCCGGCTATCACACGGTGGAGATGTGGCGGAAGTTCTCCACGCCCGCGGCCCAGGGCGGAGACATCCACACGATTTGGGTGCAGGTGACGAACCCGGCTCAATCGCTGCCCAACACTCACGCGCTGGTGGATCCGAGTCGGAAGGACCCGGAGAAATTCCTGATCGTGAGCGACGTGTATCCCACCGCCAGCGTCGCGATCGCGGACTTGGTCTTGCCGAGCGCGCTCTGGGTCGAGAAGAACGGCATGTTCGGCAACTCCGAACGGCGCACGCAGCAGTGGTTCCGGATGGTGAAGCCTCCCGGCGATGCGCGCGACGACGTCTGGCAGATGCTCGCCGTCATGCGTCGCCTCTGGGAGAAGAACCTCGAGGGCATGAAGGACAAAGACGGGAACTATCTCTTTGCCATCAAGAAGAACGGCAAAGAGGTGCCCGTCTGGGACTGGGCGCACTTCTACGACGTGAACGTGGACGAGGCGCTGTTCGACGAGTACCGCGCGTTCTCCAAGTGGAAGCACTACGACCTCGCGCCGTACGCCGAATACGTCAAGGCTCGCGGCCTGCGTTGGCCGGTGGTGCAACAGGCCGACGGCACCTGGCGTGAGACACGCTGGCGCTACGCCGGCTTCGACGATCCCTACGTGAAGAAGGGCGAAGACATCGAGTTTTATTGGTCGACCACCAAGGACGGCAAGGCGCAGATCTGGTTCCGACCGTACGAGGCTCCGCCCGAGTCGCCGGACAAGGACTATCCGTTCTGGCTGTGTACCGGTCGTGTGGTGGAGCACTGGCACACCGGCAGCCTCACCATGCGCATTCCGCAGCTTCAGGCAGCCATGCCCCAGAGCTACGTCGAGCTCAATCGAGACGACGCTCGCCGGCTCGGGATCAACAACGGCGAGATCGTCACGCTGGAGACGCGGCGCGGTTCGCTGGACCTCGCCGCTTGGGTCGACGGGCGCGGTGAACCGCCGCCCGGCTCGCTTTTCGTGCCGTTCTTCGACGAGAAGCGGCTCGTCAATCAGCTCACGCTGGATGCGCACGATCCCTACAGCAAGCAGCCCGACTACAAGAAGTGTGCGGCGCGCGTGGTGAAGAAGCGCCCGGAGGGCAAGGCGGGATGAGCACCGCTGCCGACGCCCCGAGCCCCCTCGCTAGGCTCTGGCACGTAGGCGCCGCCGGCGTGGTGGCCGTGGCTCTGGTCGGATATGCGACGGCGACCCGCAATCCACCGACCGCGAGCCGGGTCGCGCCGGACGACGCCGCGCGCGAGGCTGACAAGATGCCGAGCTATGCCGAAATCGGTGAAGAACGGCGCGGGCCCAACGCGGAGCTCTACACGACCGCGTTTCCCCTGCTCGAGTCGGGCAAGCCGGGCGCGTTCGAACCCGTGGTGCAAACCGCGGAGGAACACCAAGCGGTGGTCACCGCACGAGCGGCGCGTCGGGCGTACGATGGCGCGCCGCCCACCGTGCCCCACGACGTGGTGCAGAAGGGTTTCCCGGACTGTCTTTCTTGCCACGAACGGGGCGCGAAGGTCGCTGGCAAACGAGCTCCGCGCATGAGCCACGCTCGTTACGACAACTGCACGCAGTGTCACGTGCCGAGCCGCGCCCCGGCGCCGCTTCCGCCGGCAGATCCGCCGGTGGAAAACGCATTCGTCGGGGCGCCCTCGCCTGGCGCTGGTGTGCGCGCGTGGCCGGGCGCGCCGCCGACGATCCCGCACTCGACCTTGATGCGCAGCGAGTGTGCGAGCTGTCACGGCACCGGTGGCCTGAACGGCATTCGCTCGACCCATCCATATCGCGAGAGCTGCACGCAGTGTCACGTGAGTCGCGCGGAGCTCGATCAACGCGCACCCGCGGAAGCCGAGCGGTAAAGCACTCGAGTGACGCGCTTCGCGCCCGGCTCGGCATGTAGTATCCCCCGGGTGATGAGCCGGCGCACCTCGGCGTGGATCGCGAGCTTGGCTTGGGGCGGCGTCGCGGCACTCAGCTGCGCTGCACCGCGCGCGTCGCGTCCCGCGGGCGTCGCGCCCGCGTCGCGCCCCGCTCCGCCCGTGCGCGTGACCGGCATCGCCTGTGCCGGCGCGCACAGTTGCGCGTTGGCCAGCGACGGCTCGCTCGCGTGTTGGGGCGCGGACGATCACGGACAGCTGGGCGCGGTGCCGCGACCGTCTCTTCCCGACGGCCGGCGAGGTTCGGTTTGGCCCGTGCCTGCCTGGATCGCGGACCGAGCTCAGGCGGTGGCTGCGGGACTCACCCAGACTTGCGTCGTCGACGACAAGGGCGGCGCGCGCTGCGTCGGCGAGCGCACTCATTTGGCCAAGCCTGCCGGGGGTCCGGAGGCACCGCAGACCTTGGACCTACCGAACCCAGTCGAGGCGCTGGCGCTCGGTGCCCACCAGGGTTGCGCGCTGCACGAGGGTGGAGTCATCGGCTGTTGGGGTCGCGCTGCGATCGACGGGCCCCTGCGAAACGCCAACGGAGGTGGTCGAACGCCGAGCGGCATCGATTGGGCCTACTTGTCCGAGGGTCGACCTTGCTCGGACGTGGCCGTAGGCGACGATCTCTGCGCGCTCAGCGAAGACGGCGCGGTGCTCTGCGCGCGCGGCGGCATCGCGCGAGACGCCGCGCGTGAACCACGAGAAGGCGAAGGCGAGGAAGAGCCTCGCCCGGGCCTGGAAGAGGTGCCGCTCCCTGGACCTGCCGGCGCCATTCGCCTGAAAGCGCCGAGCGGAGGTTGTGCGTTGCTCGAATCCAAACAGGTCGCGTGTTGGGCCTTCGCTCCCTCGGGAGACGTCGACGTGAAAGTGGTGGCCCTCGATGCCCCGGCGAAGGCCTTCGACGCGGGAGCGAGCTTCTCCTGCGCGGTCTTGGAATCCGGACAGCTTCGCTGCTTCGGCGAAGAGCGTCGCTTCCACGCCATGGCGCGCGCGGTGGCCCCCGGCGTCTTCGCCGTCGACGTCGGCGGAGCGGTGCACGACATCGCCATCGGTGAGCGGCACGCTTGCGTGTTGCTCGACTCCGGCGCGGTACGCTGTTTCGGCGACAACGAACAGGGCCAGCTCGGCTACGGACACACGCGGGCCATCGGCGACGACGAACCGCTCACGACCGCTGGCGACGTCGGCGTGTTCGGCGTGCACCCGCGGACCGAGTGGGTCGCACCCCCCATGGCTCCCTCGGCTTCGGTCGACGCTCCGGCTGCTCCTCGACCCTGAGCGCGGTCACTCGGCGATGGTCTGATAGAACAGATCGGCCAGGGCCGTGTGCCCTTCGGCGTTCGGGTGAATGCAGGTGAGGTCGAACCAGAGCGGTTGGTTCGGCCCGCGATAGCAAGGCGAGGTCGGGTCGTTCCGCTTGTAGCCATGGCCGCAGAAGGCCTCGAGCATGAAGATCATGTCGCTCTGGGTGTCGACCGCGATCTTCATGTATTGCTCGTTCGCCCACACCACCATGTCGGCTTGCGCCTTCTTGTCTTGCCAGGGTTGGATGCCGCCGAGCCCGACGCCTGGACACGCCGCCACGTCGCCGGTGCCGTCGGTGAACTCGTAGTTGTTGGCGAACACCACGTCGACGCCGCCGGGGACGTTGGCCGGGTTCTTCAACCACTCGACAGTGCCGCGCAGGAGCTTCACGAAGTTCTGCGTGTCTTGCCAGAGCTCGGGGATGGTCTTCTTCGGGCTGGTTCCGCCACCATCTTGCGTGATCGCGGCGATGTCGTTGCCTCCTACCGTCATGACCACGAGGTGGTGGAGGTTGCGCTTGTTCTGGGGGATGCAGCTCTCGACCTGCGTGTTGTCCTGCATCAGGTCGTCCGTGCGCGCACCCCACTTGGCGCAGCTCACGAAGGCGCCCGACTCTGCCGGGAGCGCCACGCCGTTGATCGGGTCGGCGGCGCCCCAACCGAAGCCAGGCGCCGCGATGTTGAAGAGGGTGGCGAGCTTCTGCGCCAAGATCGCGCGATAGACCGCGGCTGGATTCAAGTTCGTCGGCGGCGTGCCCACGGTGACGGAGTCGCCGAGGAACACGACGCGCTGCACGTTCTTGATGCTTTGATGGTTCGTGCCTTTGCAGTGAGAGCCCACCGTCGGAGAGAACTGGTCGTAGTTCAACGACACGTTGGGCGGATTCACGAACTGCTGTAGGAAGCACTTCGCCGCGGGTCCCGCGTCGCTCACGACGACGTCTTGCCCCGCATCACTCGCGCCGCCCGAGCCACCGCTCGCGCCGCCGCTCGCTCCTCCGCTGCCCCCGCCGTCGCTGCCGCTCACGCCCCCGGTCGACGTCCCGCCGCTCGAGGTTCCCCCTCCGGGTGTTCCTCCGCTCGAGGTTCCTCCGCTCGAAGAGCTCGCTCCCGTTCCGCTCTGGCCGCCCTTGCCTCCGGTCGTGGCGGCCTCGTCTTCCGAGCTCGAGCCGCACGCCGCCAGCGTCAGGCCAGCGCTGACCCACACCCACCAAGCTCCGTATTTCACCGGGGAACGATACACGGGTCGGCTGGCCGGCTCAAGCGTCTTCCAGCCGTTTCCGCAGCAGTGTGCTGCCCACTGCGATGGCCAGCCCGAGCAACATGAAGAGCGCGACGGGCACGGTCCAGGGGAAGGCCGGCTTCGGTCCGACGACGAGGACTGCGGCGGGCGGTGTCGGCAGCATGGGAGTGAACTGGTCGCACGTCTTGCTCGGGCAAGGATGGAGCTCGCCTGTCAAGGCTTGGTCGGCACCGGGCTTCACCCCGGTCGACACGGCGATGTAGCGGCCTTGAGTGCCTGCGATGCGCGCCACCGAATAGTGATGCTCTTCGGGCGCCGACTCGACGGCCACGATGGCGAGCGCGTCCTCGGGCACGAAGGTGCGCGCGGAAGGCGCAGAGGTCGCACGCTCCGGGTTTCGGATCTCCTCGAGCGAGACAGTGTCTTTGAGCAGCTGAACCACACCCGTGTGCTTCGGCTTCTCTCGCCACTTCCTCACCTCCGGGTGATCGAAGCCCGTGGCCGATAGCAGCGGTGTCACCGCCCACAGTGAATTGTCGAGGGCGAGCGGCAGGTACACTCGAGTGAGCCCCGGCATTTCCTCGCGCTTGCCGTCGGGGAGCACTCGGTACTGCTTGTACATGTACGCAGCGAGCGCCGGCGCTTCGACGCTGACTTGGTGACCGACGAGCTCGCGGCCTCGTCTCGAGAGCTGCGACGGGTCTTCGAACGAGAGCGTGCTCCCGAGATCGACGGACATGGCGCCGTTCCAATCCGCCACTCCATCGATGAGCTCGACGCGTGTTCCAGGGGCCACCCGGGACAGCTCCGCGATCTCGACCTTGTGATGGCGGAACGCGAGCTTCCAGCAGCCGACGGGGCCAAGCCCGAGCACGAAGCAGGCGACGCCGATCCAGGTGAGAATGCGGAGCAGCCCCACGCTCGCCGACTCGGACACGATGTGCGTGTGGATCTCGATGGGCGGTGGACGCGGAAGCACGGCGGCCTGGGCCTCGTCCGTGGGCTCTCTGGGCTTGTCGCGCGGACTGGAGACGGCTTCGACCTCCTCGAGGTCCAGAGGCTTCGTATGCTCCTCGCTGACTTCGGGGGTGACATCGCGGCCCACGTCGGGCTCCATGGCGCGCTCGGGGACCGGTGGATCTTCGAGCTCGATGGCGCGTTCCACGCGAGCGGCTTCGGACTCGTCGACGCGAGGATCCGCCGCGCGTTCGTGGCGCGCCTCCACGCGTTCTGGGTGAGGCACCGGCTTCGTTCCCGCCTTCGCTTGGCAGAACGGGCAGTGATCGAACGCCAACGCGTAGGAGCGATGGCAGTGACCACACTCTTGCCGCATGACAAAGGGTTCCAGACCTCGGGCCAGGTGGCCGAATTTTCGCGGCTTCAGGTCGTTCCGTAAGTGGCGCGCCGATACCGCCTCCGCGAGCACGAAGGCCACGGTTTTCCAGGACATCTCCCACATCGAGGGCGCACGCGCCGCTCGACGCAGCCGAGGACTTCCAGCGCCGCGGCAGGCCGAGCTTCAGGAAGACCTTCGCCTCTCACTCCTCTCGATCCGGGTCGACTCCGAGCGCTCGCAGGCGTACGGCAAGGCGCTCGGCGCGACGAGCTTCCGCTTCGGCGCGGCGGGCTTCCTCTTCGGCGCGGCGAGCTTCCGCTTCGGCGCGGCGGGCTTCCTCTTCGGCGCGGCGCGTGGCCTCGTCCACCATTCGCGACAGTTGTGCGATGAGCTCGCTCGCGTCGAGCAGCGGAGCCGAGCCGTGAAAGAACCGGAGTCGACCGTCGTCGATCGCTAGGTCGAGTTCGAGGATTGTCGACGACCAGCGGCCTTCTTGGGGAATGATCGGCGCGTAGGCCGTGGCAGTCGGCGCTGGCAGCGCCCAACCCAGCAATCGCCGCCGCACGGGATCGAACGCGAAGTACTCCGGAATTCCGAGGCGGGCGAAGCGCTCGACGTTCTCTTCGAAGTCTTCACGCGCACTGCCGCTGACGTGGATCTCCAGCACGAAGTCGAGTCCGCGCTCCTCTTGGCTCACCACCCAGCTCGTGCGTTCGTGAGGCTCGACGTCGAGCACGGCGAGCAGGTCTGGAGCGAAGACGGGTTCGTCTGGGTAGTAAACGGGAAGCTCGGTGGACAGATAGACGCGCCGGCGGATGCGCCGGTAGTACTCGCTGAGAGCTTCCAGCGAGCGGCTCTTCGGCAACCGGTGCGCATCGCCCTCGGGCGGTCCCGCGCGCTCGACTTCTGACGGCAAACTGGCCACGACCTCCCGACGCTCACGGTGCGACATCGCGTCCCAAACTGCCTGGGCGGGCGCCCGCGGGTGTTGGGGATCGACGGCGAAGCGCGCGGACTTCATGCCGGCACGATCCTATCACCGTAGGCCGTTGATGGCGAAGCCACACGCCGTCGACGGTCGTCGACGGGCGCCGACACGCGCCGACACGCGAGGACCGGAGGCCGAACCGGACGGCTCGACCGAGCCCTCGGTCTGGCCAGCTCGACCGACCCAGATGCCGATGCCACACTCGCGGCGCATGTTCGGAGGCCCGCGTCCGTCGGTCGTGCTCGCGCTCGCGTTGTCGGGTTGCGCCGCGGCACCGCTCTCGCCGCGCGCGCCAGCTCCCGGCAGCGCCCGCTACACGGTGGAGAGCTACAACGTCGAATGCGGCAAGCATCGGGATTCGAGCATCATCGAGGCCATCGGCGCCGCCAGCGCGGACATCGTCTGCTTGCAGGAGACGACGCGTGAGTACGAAACCGCGATCCGCCGCCGCTGGTCCGCCCGCTACCCGTACCAGCTCTATCAGCACAACGAGCCGAACGGCGGCGCAGCCGGGCTCGCGATGCTGTCGCGCTATCCTCTCGTCGATCGCGGCCACCATCCGCCGCCCTACGGTTGGCATCCCGCCTGGCACGTGGACGTCGAGACACCGAGTGGCACCATCCAGATCCTGAACGTGCACCTTCGCGCGAAGCTGAGTGGACGCAAGAACGAACTCGTCGCGCTCTTGACCGTGCCGCGCGATCACTGGAAAGAGATCCGCCACTTCATGCGTTGGTCGGTGCCCGACAAGCCGACCCTGGTGGTGGGAGACTTCAACGAAGAGCCGAGCGGCGCCGCCATCGACTTTCTCGCGGCGCGCGGTTACCGCGACGCGCTGTCGTTGTTCCGGCCTCACGAGCACACCTGGCGGCATCCTCTGCTCGCGTGGGAACTGCGACAAACCTTGGACCACGTGCTCTTCGACCGGGCCTTCGTGCCCCTGAACGCTCACGTGATCCACGCGGGTCGCTCCGATCACCTGCCGGTAGTCGCCGAGCTCGGGGTGGCGCCGGACGCGCGCTGGCAACCGAGCGAGATCGAGTGATCACTCTCGGTCTCGCGCTTCGGTGGCAAACCCGAGTCCCTCGACCGAGTCGTCCGTAACTCGCCGACATTGCCGGCCATTTGTCGTCGCAGAATCCGGAGACAGGTGGCGCTCGGCGGTGCGTAGGAGTGGGCACTCGAAAGGAAGTGGCTCGATGGGTTCCAACGCACGGATTCCGACCGCAGTGATGGTGATGTTCCTCGCAATGGGGTGCGGCGGCGGTGGCGCTGCTTCAGGCGGGACATCGGGAACGGGAGCGAGTGGCGGCTTCGAATCCGACGGGTCGGTCGGCGGCACGAGCGCCGGTGGCACGAGCTCAGGCGGCGCGAGCTCAGGCGGCACGAGCGCCGGTGGCACGAGCGCAGGTGGTTCGAGCGGCAGCGCGGGTGCCGGTGGCACGGCCACTGGCGGCACGAGCTCTGGCGGCACTGGCACCGGCGGTTCGGGTGCTGGTGGCACGGGTGCAGGCGGCACGGGCAGTGGTGGCACGGGCACTGGTGGATCAGGCGCTGGCGGCGCTGGCACTGGTGGATCAGGTGCAGGCGGCACGGGCAGTGGTGGCACGGGCACTGGTGGATCAGGCGCTGGCGGCACGGGTGCTGGCGGAGCGGGTGGCGCTGGAGGCTCTGGCGGAGCGGGCACTCTCGCCGCGTGGCATCACGTGTTCGACTTGAAGGGCGAGTCGAGCCTGACCGACGTCACGGAGCTGCCATCCGCCGATCTGGTCGCGGTCGGCGCGGTCAGCTCGTTCGGCGCGGGTTCGGCAGATGGGCTCGTTGCGCGTTTTTCGGCGAGCGGCGCGTACCTCTGGTCGCGTGCCATCGGTAGTGCAGAGACCGACAGGCTCGACGCCGTGGTTGGCGATGGCAGTGGAGGCGTCGTGGTGGTGGGCCACTCGGAGTATTCGTCGCGCGTGTCGTTCGTGGCGCGCTTCGACGCTTCGGGAAATCTCGTTTTCAGCAACAACTTGGTCGCCCCGAAGGTCGGGCTGTTCTGGAACAGCAACCTGACCCTCACCGACGTGGTTCGGATGGGCGACGGCAACTTCGCCCTCATCGGACAACACGAAGACGACGACACGACGACCGGAATTTCGGGTCAGTTTCGCGGCTGGATCGGCGTCATGACTCCGACCGGAACGCTGGTGAAGCAACGGCGGTTCGGCTCGTCCTCGGCCTACCTCGGATTCTACGAAGGCGCCGTGCTGCCGGGCGGTGATCTCGTGGTCGTGGGGTGGTGGGACGAGAGCGCGCTCGTGATGCGCCTCGACTCGACGCTCCACGTCAAGTGGCGCTCTACCCAGCCGTCTGCCTACAAGGACTACGGCGCGGATTTTCTGTCGATCCTTCCGCTTCCGTCGGGTGACCTGATCGTCGGCGGGCGCTACTTCGAAGCGGACTTCTCTTCGACCGTGAGCCACTGGTTTCTCCAACGAATCACCGGCGCAGGTGTCGGCGTGTGGACGCGCCGGCTGGAGCACAAGTTCAGCGGTGTGACGGGACTGTTCGCTCGAGGCTCGAACGAATTCGTGGCGCTCGGTTACGCGCCCAATGGTGGGGACGCCAACGCGTATGCGGCGATCCTGGACAACAACGGTTTCGTGCTCTCCCAGCACTCACTCGGCCTGACCGGGACGGACTGGCTCAGCGAAGGTGTCGTGTCGAGCGACGGTTCGCTGGTGGTCGCGGGCTATGACGGCGGGACCCCCTACGGCTCTCTTCGCATCGCGCGCATCAAGAACACCGTCCCGACGTGCGACCCCGCCGCGGGGGATCAGCTCGCCAGCGTCACCTACGCGCCACCTCCCGCGCCGGACACCTCCGACTTCGGCGATAGCTACACGGTGACCATGTCGAGCAGCGGCCCCTCGGTCGCGAACGGCCCGGCGTCCAGCAGTCCCAAGAGCGTCTGCGGACCGTGACTGCAGATCGCAGCTCACGGTCTCTTCGCACGCAATGGGGTTGCCCTGCGAGCACCAGGGGATCGTGGTGGGGTCCGGCGGATTGTTGAGAATTTGTTGCGATTCGCCCTCTGCTGGATTGGGCGCTCTAGCTTTGGGCCATGCGAAGTTTCGAGGTCGGGGTGCTGATCGCGATTTGCTCGGGTGCGACGGGTTGTTCCTGCGGGAGCGATGGCTCGGCGGATGGGTTGGGATCCGGCGGATCGAGCGGCGCAGGGCTGGGTGGCGTCGGCGGAACGGGCGGCGTGGAAGCCAGTGTCGGCGGAGGCGCGGGTTCGGGCGGTAGCGCGGGTGCGGTGAGCGACGCGGCGCCCGACGTGGTCGCGGATGCTGCGCCCGACGTGGTCGCGGATGCCGCGCCCGACGCCCAGCCGATGTGCAGCGTGGCGAAGCCGTGCACGTGGAAGCAGGCGTCGCCGGGGAATTCGCCTCCCGTTCTGGCCTGGGCGGCCGCGGCATACGACCCGGTGAACGATCGGGTCGTCATGTTCGGAGGTGCGCCGACCATCAACGGAGGTGGAACCACCAACGAGACCTGGGCCTGGGACGGGACCACTTGGACCGAGCTCTCGCCAAAGAGCTCGCCTGGCGCGCGCTGGACGCACGGCATGGCCTACGACGAAAGTCGTCAGCGCATCGTGTTGTTCGGCGGTCTGTCCGGCGACGCTGCCTCCACCGCTCTGAACGACACCTGGGAGTGGGACGGTACCGATTGGAGTCAGGTCACCACCGCGAACGCGCCTGCTCCTCGCGGCATCCACGGATCGATCGCGTACGACTCCGCGCACCAGAAGATCGTCATCCGCGGAGGGGGAACGCTGCCGGGACAGACGCTGTACGGCGACACGTGGACGTACGATGGAAACGACTGGACCGAGGTGGCGGTCGGCACCGGGCCGAGCGCGCGAGTGGCGCCGGCCATTGCCTTCGACGAGGCGAACGGGGAGCTGGTGCTGTTCGGGGGAGGTACCTGGAGCCCGTACTACGCCGACACCTGGACTTTCGATGGCACCACTTGGACACAGGCCACACCGGCGCCGAACCCCTCGCCCTCGATGCGCCAGAGCGCGCGTATGATTTTCGACAAGACCCGCGCACTCACATTGCTGTTCGGTGGCTACGACGGCACGCTATTGGCCGACTTGTGGGAGTGGAACGGGACCGCCTGGTCGGCCGTGAACGTGACCCCGCCGCCGGCCCGCTGTTGCTTCGCTTTCGCGCACGATACCAAGCGGGGCGAAGCCGTGGTCTTCGGCGGTCCGGACAACCAGACGTGGATTTACGGCAACTGAGCACCCGGCAACAGGATGGTCACGCGCAGACCCCCGAGCGGGCTGCGGTCGAAACCAACGCTGCCACCGTGGCGACCGACGATCGCGCGCACGATCGAAAGACCGAGGCCACTGCCGCCGGTGCGACGGCTACGCGAGGGGTCCACGCGCAACAGGCGCTCGCCCAACTGCCTCAGCTTTTCGTCAGGAACACCGGGACCGCCGTCCTCCACCACCAGACGCGGCGTACTGGCGGCACGATCCAGCGTGACACGGATCGGCTGGTCGTCGTCGACGTAACGTGACGCGTTCGTCAGCAGGTTGAACAGGACCTGCTCCACGCGCTGATGGTCTACGTTGGCGTCGAGCTTCGCCGTCGACACTTCGATGTTGGCGCGCTCCGGGTGGGCGTGCTTCCAGCGCTGAACGGCGCCGTTCACCAGTTCGGAGAGATCGGTGGGCGCGATCTCGAGACGGAAGTCCGGATCGTCCAGCTGGCCGAGATTTCGCATGTCGTCGACCAGGCGCACCAGCCTTCCGCTTTCACCAGCCAACGCTTGAACCAGCTCGTTCCGCTGCGCCTCCGTCGGGCACAGCTCGGGCTTCGCCAGCGCATCGACGAGGGCAACGATGGTGGAGCTCGGTGTGGCGAGCTCGTGGCTCAGATCCGCGAACAACCTTCGCCGGGATGCGTCCGCGTTCTTCAGTCGCTCGGTCAGATTGCGCAGCGCGGCGCTCATGCGAAGCAAGCTGTCGCGCACGATCGCGACGTCCTTGTCGGGCGGTGGCGGCAGATCCAGGTCCAGCTCTCCATCGGCCAGCCTGGAGAAGGCTGCCAGCACCACCCCAAAGCGAATCCGGATGAAGTAGTCGACGTACAGCCACGTACAGAGGCCGCACACCAAGACGGGCAGCCAAACGACCCACTCGGGCGCGCCCCCGGATCTCAGCCAGAACAGCTGGGCAATGGCGCACACAAACAGAACACTGACGGCGGTTGCGGTCGCTCTCGCGGCAGAGCTGAGCTGGTGGAGCATGTTTATCCTGGAGCTACGAAGCGATAGCCGGAGCCGTACACGGTTTCGATCGAGCTCTTCAAGCCGGTCGCTTCCAGCTTCTTGCGCAGGCGCGCGACGTGACAGTCCACGTTTCGCGCGTAGCCCGCGTGCGTGGACTCGAACACGCGCTCGAGCAAGACCATGCGTGACAAGTTCTGGCCTTCGTTGCGCATGAATATCTCCAAGAGCGCGAACTCGGAGGGCGTGAGCTGTAGGGTCTCGTCGCCGACCTGGGCCTTTCGCGCGCCGAGGTCCAGTCGCAGCTTGCCGAGCACCACGTCCGAGGGCCAAGCGTCGAGCGCATCTCGCCCTGTCGCTCTCAGTCGTCGGCCGAGGGCGCGAATGCGAGCCGTGAGCTCCCGCGGGCGACAGGGTTTGATCACGTAGTCGTCGGCACCGTGATCGAGACCGAGAACCACGTCCCCCTCGCCCGAACGCGCCGTGAGCATCACCACGCCGGGGGAAGGAGCGATGGCTGTGCGGAGCTCGGTGCAGACTTCCAGCCCGGAACGCCCAGGCAACATGAGATCGAGTACCACGACGTCCGGGACGCGCTCACGGCAGCACGCGAGCGCGTGCCCTCCGTCCTCCGCCCAGCGCACCGTCCAATTTTCGGCGCGGAGGTGCAGCATCAGCGCGCGCGCCAGCGGTTCATCGTCCTCCACCAGGAGGACATCCAGCGCGTCGTGCTCCGTTCTGGTTTCCACGCCCGAATTCGCGAGCCTAATCGGTTTGGCTGGGGTTCTCGACGGCGAAAAACGTCAGCGTGCCAGCAAGTGAAGCGCTTCGCGCGGCTCGACGCAGTTGCTTCACTTGCTCACCTCGGTCGGCATCTTCACCGAACAGGAGCTCGACTCGGAGCGCCGCGACCTAAATTAGATGGCGTCGTAGTCATTTCGAGGTGTTCAGCGTGCTTCGCCCGTCGAGCGTCGTGCGATTTGGCGCTGGTGGTTTCAGTGCCTGGCGGCCCGGGCACTGGTGGCACGGGTGCCGCGCGCCGAGACACGCGCGACGAGCCCATCAGCCGAAGCGCGTGGCAACCTGACGCTCACCGACGTGGTTCGGATGAGCGTCTGCGGACCGTGAGCCGCAACCCGGTGTGTACGAGAGCGCTCTTGACGTATGCTCGCTCCGCATGCGCCTCGCAGTTGGGTTCGTCATCGTCGCTCACGGCTGTGCACCCCAGAAGAGCGCCGACCCCGCCGCGGTGGTGTCCGCCCCGCGGGTGGTGCCCCGAGCCGAGACGGATGCTCCCGTCGACGCCGGCATCGCAGAGTCGGCGCCGGAGGCAGTGAGCGACGCCGAACCGCCCGCGGCGTCTCGCCCGGATGCCGAGGCGACCCAGGCGGCGCTGTCGCCGCCGCTGTCGGTGGCCTTCGCTGCCGTGTTTCGCGATCCCACGAGCGCGGTGTTCGGCACACGGATCTACTTGTTCGACAAGCGAGTGACGTGCGCCGACGCGGAGCGACCGGACCACCCCGGACGGGTGTTCGATCTGAACGTCCGTTGGGCTTCTGCCTACAGCAACGTCAGCACCGTCCTTACCGTCAAGGGCGGGCAGACGACGCACTACCACGCGAGGGTCGAAGTCATCTCTGCGCCCGCTCGAGTCGGCGCACTGGGAAAGATCCGACTGGCGGAGGGCGACGAGTACAACGTCGGCGCGGGTGACGTGGACGTCTTGGTCTGCAAGTAGCGGGCGTGGCGGCCGTCGAGCGACTGGACCCCAGCTTCGTCATTTCCAGGAGGTCAGCCTGCTTCGCAAGCCGAGCGTTGCGCGATCGCGGGACTAGAGTGACGATGTTCGCCAATCCAAGGAGGGCAGGATGGCAACGAGTGGGATCGAGATCTCGCCGGGGATCTCCGAGGCGACGAGGAAGACGACAGAGCTGCTCCACAAGCTCCACCTCGACTGGTTCGGGACGATGATCGCATCGCTTGCGAAGGGTGCAACCATGACGATCACGGTAGATGGCGTGAAGCGGGAGGAAGCCTGGTCGGGCGTTCATTTCGTCGCATGCGAGCCGGGCGTTCACAAGCTCGAGCTCGAGTGGGACTCGCACACCATCGGCGGACACAGTCTGGCCCCGTTGAGGCAAGACATCACCGTGGAGCCGGGGCGGATCACCGAGCTCGTCTACACTGTCCAGACGCTCGCTTCGCATGGTCGCCCGGCGGCGTCCCTGGAGATCAAGGGGACGCGCGCGTCGTAGCGGGCACGCAGTGTGCACTCTGGGATGCGTCGAATCCCGGAGGCACAACATGGCACAGCTCAGAGGCACGCCCGCTCGACCGCGATCCGCGAGGGTCCCGAGCTACCCCACGGCCCTGGGTGCCGGAGCGATCCTGCTGCTGACCGTCGCGTGCGGCGGCGAGACCGACGCGCAGGGTGGTCAGGGCGCGCTCCAGAGCGCCGGCGGGAGCGGAAGCGCGGCCGCAACGGGCGGCAAGCCAGCGACGGGCGGAGGTCCGTCGATCGCAGGCGGCACCGGTGGCGCTCCGTCGGACTACGGCGGTGGAGCGGGCGGTGGGGGCATCGACGAGTCGTGGGGCTACGGTGGCTATGCGGGCCAAGGTGCGAGCGGCGGCCTCGCGGGTGCGGCCGGGGCGGGTGGCCTCGCCGGTGCCGCAGGCGAGGCTGGCGCCGCGGGTTCGGCGGGCGCGAGCGGAGCGGCGGGCGCAGCCGGAGCGGGAGGCGTCGCGGGCTCGGGCGCCCAAGGGCACGCGGGCGGAGGCTGACGCCGATGGAGCTCACGCTGTTCGTCGATCACGCGTGCAACCTGCGTTGCACCTATTGCTACACGGGCGAGAAGCTCTCGCGCCCGATGAGCAGTGAGACGATGCGGCGTGCCGTCGCGCTGGCGATGGAGACGAAGCCCGAGCAGCTCGACGTTTCTTTCTTCGGCGGCGAGCCGCTCCTGCGCCTCGATCTGCTCGAAGAAACGCTGGCCCACGTCGAGCGCGAGATCGCGGCCCTCGCCGAGCCCCGCCCGCGCCTCCGCTTCATCTTGAACACGAACGGCACTCTGATCGATGACTGCGCGATCGCGCTCTTGAAAGCGCACCGCTTCACCGTGTTCCTCTCCGTCGACGGTCCACGTGACGTCCACGATCGACACCGGCTCAACGTGGTGGGTGGGGGGAGCCACGAGCGCACGCTCGAGGGCGCGCGCCGGCTGCGCGAGGCGCGGATTCCGTTCCAGGTCATGGTGGTCTACGGCTCCGACACCGCGTCACGTCTAGGCGACGCGCTCCGCGAACTGCTGCCGCTCGGTGCCGAGAAGATCGTGCTCTCCGCCAACTACCGCGACGACTGGAGCGACGCTTGCATCGAGTCGCTGCGCGAGGGGCTCGCCGACGCGGCCGGCGTTTGGGCGGAGCGAGTGCGGAGCGGCGCCGTGGTTCCGGTCGAGCCGTTCCACACCAAGATCCTCTCGCACCTCAAAGGCGGCGCACCCTGTGGCAGCCGCTGCGTGCTCGGCAACGGCGAGATCACCGTGACGCCGAAGGGACGTATCTACCCTTGCCCCCAGATGGTGGGAGAAGACGACTCGGATCGCTTCGTGATCGGCGATCTCGACACGGGCATCGACTGGGCGCGCGCCGCCGCCCTACAGGGCCGCAAGGAGCGGAGCCTCGACACTTGCGCTTCGTGCGACCTCGTCGATCGTTGCCAGAGCCAGTGCGGCTGCCGTCAGATCGCGCTCAGCGGAGAGCTGGGTGAGATCACCGCCGTCTTGTGCGAGACCGAAGCGGCCTCGATCGAAGCAGCCGACGCCATCGCCGAAGCGCTGGTCGCCGAACAGGTGCCGGCGTTCCTGAGCTACTACTACCAGCGTGAGTGGAGCCCGGCTCCCGGCGCGCGGCTAGTGCAGCTCCGGCGGCGCGCCGAGGCGCCGGCGATCGCGAGCACGGCCGCCCGCTGACCTCAGTCCTCCACGCGGTCGAGGTTCTTGCCGTGCGGCCCGTGCTTCACCGTAGCTGGCGGCGACGTCACTTCAGCCGCGAGACTGCTCGCCCGCGAGACTGCGCCGCGCGGAAGGCGCGTGCCCGGCGAACGCGACGTCGAACCAGCCGGAGAGCCAGCGCTCGAGCTGACTTTCAGGCACGCTTCCGTTGACGAGCAAGGACAGAACGGTGAGCTTTCCGTCGAGCAGCACCGCGTGAGTGTACTGCTCGTTCCGCTCGCAGCCTTTCCACACTCGTCCGTACTCGAGGTGCAGGCGCCCTTGCTCGTCACGCCAACTGGCCGAGTAGTTCACCAGTGAGAAGGCCTGCGCCGCCGACAAACCAGTCCCCGAGACATAGCCCGGCTCGACCGCCGCAAAGACGGCCAACGTCAGAGCCTCGTCGTCGTCGGCCGCCGCGGCACGATACGAGACTTCGGACCACGTGAGGGCGCTCACGAACCGCTCGTCATCGACCGGTTCGCGCAACCAGACGCCGCGCCGCACGCTCCCGTCTTCGGGCTCACCGACGAGCCACGTCGCCTGGTCCGCGTCAGTCGGCTCGACGAACCCGACGGGTACGCGCGCCTGATGTCGCTGGCCAACATCGATGCCGCGCGTCGCTTCACCCACCCGTCGCGTCGGGCGCGGGATGTCGGCGCGGCCGCACGGGCCCGGGCGCCAGGCTGGCGCGGGGACTCGAACCGTGGGCGACGGCGGCGCCTGCGACGTGTTTCTGGGCGAGGCCGCACACCCAACCAAGCAGAGGCCGAGGAGCCAGAGCGGGCGACCGAGCGAGCGTACGAGCACCGCGCCATGCATACGCCGAGGTGCCGAAGCGCGCCAGCAGCGCCAGTCGGCTGCCCATGTCGCGCTCGAGGGCTCGGTTCGCCGGAGCGCACCAGCACGCTCGAAGAGGAAGCGTTCCGGTCTAATCTTCGACGTAGTCGAGGTTCTTGCCGTGCGTCTCCTCGAGCCAGAAGAGCGCCAGGAACGCGACCACCAAGGTCAACGCTCCCACCGTGAGAGCACTGCCCACGACACCCAGGGCCTCCTTCATGTGCTTGAACGAGAAGGTGAGGGGGACGACGGCGCCGCGTACGAAGTTGGGTGCGGTCGTGGTGACCGTGGCGCGGATGTTGGTGCCGAAGAGCTCCGAGGCCATGGTCACGAACACGGCCCAATACCCGGTCGAGAAGCCCAAGAGCAGACAAACGGCGTAGAACGCGCCGAGTGAGGACTTCCCCAGCGTGAAGTAGACGGCGATGGAGAGGGCGGTCAGGGCGAGAAAGGCCGCGAGCACGCGCTTCCGGCTCTTGGCGAGCTGGGAGAGGGCGCCGCTCGCCAGGTCGCCCACTGCGAGGCCGATGTACGTCATCATCACGGCGCGACCGGGCGCTGGCGCTTCGACCATGCCCATGGCCTTGCCGATCTCGGGAGCGAACGTCACCAGGATCCCGACGGCGTACCAGATCGGCACTCCGATCAGGATCACGCCGAGGTACTTCTTGGCGCGCGCGACGCTGGAGAAGAGGCTGAGGAAGCTGCCGAGCTTGGCGCCCGACGCCTTGACGCCGCTGAACATGCCGGACTCGTACAGCCCGACGCGCAGGAGGAGCAGCGCGAGGCCCATGCCGCCGCCGACGAAGTACGCCGTGCGCCAGCTGAACGAGTCTCCGACCAGCGCCGCGACCACCGCGCCGAAGATGCCGATGGTCGCCACGATGGTCGTGCCGTAGCCGCGGGACTCCTTGTGCATGATCTCGCTGACGAGCGTGATGCCTGCTCCGAGCTCCCCGGCGAGGCCGACTCCGGCGACGAAGCGCAACGCTGCGTACACCGGCATGGTCTGAACGAACCCGTTGGCGATGTTGGCGGCGGAGTACAGGAAGATGGAACCGAACAGCACGCTCAGCCGCCCGCGCTTGTCGCCGAGCACGCCCCACACGATGCCGCCGACCAGCATCCCGCCCATCTGCATGTCGAGGAGCAGCACGCCTTGATCGAGCAGGTGCTCCTTGGGCACGCCGATGCCGGCCAGGCTCTTCACGCGGACGATGCTGAAGAGGATGAGATCGTAGATGTCGACGAAGTAGCCGAGGGCCGCCACCAGCACGGTGAGGCCGACCGGGGGCTTCTTGCCTTCCGCCGCCATGTTTCGCGAGCCTAGTCGGAACGCCAGCCTGGTCGCCCCCCTCCCCAGGCCTGAACGGATGTCGGCCTAGGCGCGTGACGGGGGTTCCCTTTTTGAGCGCCCGCCCATTGACCCACCGCGAGCGCTCGCTAAATGAGTGAGCGCTCACAAATGGCACGCCCGGCGGTCATCCAGGACTCGGCGATTCTAGAAGCCGCGCGCGAGGTATTTTTGAGCCGCGGCTTCCGCGCCACCACCGCCGAGGTCGCGGCGCGGGCGGGGGTCTCCGAGGGTTCCATCTTCAAGCGCTTCCGCTCCAAGTTCGAGCTCTTCCAAGCTGCCATGGGGTCGCTCGACTCGGTCCCGGACTTCGTGGCGAAGCTTCCGGAGCGAGTGGGGCAAGGCGACCCTCGCGAGACTCTGTTCGAGGTGGGGCGGGCGCTCGCCACCCATCTCCGGCAGGTAGTGCCGCTGCACCTGATGGCCTGGTCGAATCCGGGGCCCGACGGTGCACCGCTCGTGTACTGCGACAAGCAGGGGAGCGCGCCCATCCGTTTGCTGAAGGCGCTCTCGAGCTACTTCGACGCCGAGATGCGCAGCGGCCGACTCGAGCGGCGCGACCCCGAGGTCGTGGCGCGCACGTTCGTCGGTTCCGTGCACAACTTCGTCGTCTACGACCTCTTGTTCCAGGCCCAAGCCGAGCTGCCCATGCCCGAAGAGACGTTCCTCCGCGGGCTCATCGAGCTGCTGTTTCGGGGGATCGAGCCTTCGAACGTGAGCTCTGTTTCGAGAAGCGGGGGCAGATCATGAGTTGGAAAACCCCGATGCGTGTCGCACTCCCGATGTCCGTGCTGGCGGGATTGGTGCTGGTCACCGCCTGCAAGAAGAGCCCGCCGACCCCCACCGGCCCCGAGCCCGCGGCGAGCGCGGCCGCACCCGTGGCCGTTCGCTTTGCGAAAGTGAAGGCCGAGAACCTGCCGCCGGCGCTCGAGATCAGTGGAACGCTCGATCCCGACGAGAAGAGCGAGGTGGCCGCCCAATTTTCCGGTGCGGTGAAGGCCGTCAACATCGACGTCGGCACGCGCGTGAAGAAGGGCGACGTGCTCGTGGTCCTCGACGCCAGCGAGGCGGCGCTTAGGCTCTCGGCGGCCAAGTCCACCGCGGATCAACAGCGGGCGCGGCTCGGGCTGAAGGCGCGAGGCGGCTTCGACGCCGAGAGCGTGCCCGACGTGAAGGCTGCCAAAGAGAGTCGCGACCTGGCCGTGCTCGAGGCCAAGCGCACCGAGACGTTGGCCAAGACCGGTGCGGTTTCGCAATCCGTCGCCGACCAAGCGAAGACCAACGCCGAACGCGCAGAGTCCGCCTACGAAGCCGCGAAGAACGGTGCCGCGCAAGGCTTCGCCGCGTTGAAGACGGCGGAGGCGCAAGCGGGGCTATCGGGCAAGAACCTGAAAGACACGCGCGTGCTCGCGCCCTTCGACGGCGCGGTGCAAGAGAAGCGGGTCGCGGTCGGAGAGTTCGCCAACGTCGGGCGCGTGGTGGCGGTGGTGGTCAAAGACAGCCCGCTGCGACTCAAGATCGACGTCCCCGAGACGGAGATTGCGGGCATCACCATGGACGCCGAGGTCACGTTGCGAGTGTCCGCCTATCCGGGTCGAGATTTCAAAGGCACCATCAAGCGCATCGGTGCGAGCATCAACTCGTACTCGCGCACGCTGCCGGTGGAAGCCGAAGTACCGAACCCCGACGGTACGCTGCGCCCAGGGTTCTTCGTGCGTGCTCAGGTCGCGCTGAGCGGCACGCCTGCGCCCGTGCTGTTGGTGCCCGAGACGGCGGTGGGCTCCACCGGGTCGAACGCGCGCGTGTTCGTGCGCGAGGGCAACCGCGTGATCGAAAGGCTCGTGGCTACGGGCCGACACGTAGGCGATTTGGTGGAGATCCGCGGCCCCGTGAAGGCAGGCGACGAAGTCGCCGCCGAGAACGTCGAAGAGCTGGCGGACTCTCGGGAGGTCGCGCCTCGCTGAGGCGCGGAGCTTTGCATGCAGTGGCTCGCCGCAATCTGCGTCCGCCGGCCGGTGTTCGCGTCGGTCATCGTGTTGATCCTGTCGGTGGTCGGCTTCTTCAGCTACTTCGAGCTCGGAGTCGATCGCTTCCCGAAGGTCGAGTTCCCGGTGGTGGTGGCCACGACGGTGGTTCCGGGCGCTTCCCCCGAACAGGTCGAGACCGAGGTCACCGACAAGATAGAAGCGGCGGTCAACACCATCAGCGGCATCGACGAGCTCCGTAGCGCCTCCGTCGAAGGCGTGAGTCAGGTCATCGTCACCTTCGTGCTCGAGAAGGACATCAACGTCGCCGCTCAAGAGGTGCGCGAGAAGGTGTCGAGCGTGATGGCAGAGCTCCCGACGGGCATCGACCCGCCGGTCGTCGCCAAGATGGACCCCGACGCGACGCCAATTTTGACTCTGGCGCTCACGGGCCCCGGAAGCCCGCGTGACATCACCGAGCTCGCGGACAAGATCGTGCGGCGCGAGCTCGAGTCGTTGAACGGGGTGGGCCAGGTCACCATCGTAGGCGGGCGCGCTCGCCAGGTGAACCTGTGGGTCGACCCGGCGAAGCTCGAGAAGTACGACATGTCCGGGGCCGAGCTCGAGCGCTCGCTGCGGAGCCAGAACATCGAGCTCCCGAGCGGGCGCGTCGAGAAGGGGGAGACGCAGCTCACGTTGCGCACTCTGGGGCGCGTCCAGAGCATCCAGCAGCTGTCCGAGATCACAGTCGCCACGCGCGCCGGTCAGCCCATTCGTCTGGGCGACGTGGCGCAAGTCGAAGACGGCATGGCCGAGGCAGAGAGCGCCGGCTTCCGCGGCACGAAAGCCACGGTCTTGCTCAACGTCCGCAAGCAGAGCGGCACCAACACCGTGCAGGTCGTCGAGCGCGTCAAAGACAAGCTGAAAGACCTTCAGCCGCGCCTGCCCAAGGGCACCGTCATCGAATCCGCGCGCGATCAGAGCGAGTTCATCGGCAACGCCATCGGCGCGGTGAAAGAGCACCTGGCCCTGGGCGCGCTCTTGGCGTCCATCGTGGTGCTGTTGTTCCTCCGAAACTGGCGCTCCACGCTGATCTCCTCCATCGCGATCCCGGTCAGCATCATCAGCACCTTCGGCATCATGCGCTACGCAGGGTTCACGCTGAACGTGATCACCATGCTGGCGCTGACGTTGGCGGTGGGCATCGTGATCGACGACGCCATCGTGGTGCTCGAGAACATCTTCCGACACATGGAGGAGAAGGGCGCTACCCCGTTCGAAGCCGCCGTCAGCGGAACCAAAGAGATTGGTCTCGCCGTCCTGGCGACGACGCTGTCGCTCGTCGCAGTGTTCCTCCCCGTGGCCTTCATGGGCGGCATCGTGGGCCGCTTCATGAACTCGTTCGGTCTGACGATGGCCTTCGCCATCATGGTGTCGCTGTTGGTGAGCTTCGTGCTCACGCCCATGCTCAGCGCGCGCTTTCTGCGGCCGAAGACCGGCGCGGCCAGCGACCCCGACGCCGCGCACCATGGGGGCTCGAAGAGCTCGCGCTTCTACATGGTGATCGAGCGAGTCTACATGCGGATGCTGGAGTTTTCACTTCGGCGGCGCTGGGTCATCGTGATTGCCACGATCCTGACCTTCGTGTCGATGCCCGTGCTCGCGGGCAAGGCCAACAAGAACTTCTTGCCGGACGAAGACGAGTCGCAGTTCGCCGCGAGCATTCGCTTGCCCGAGGGAACCAGCCTCGACGCCACGCGCATCATGAGCACGCGCATCGCCGGTGAGCTCGAGAAGCTCCCGGGTGTGAAGTATGCGGTGACGACCGTGGGCGACGACGCCCAGAAGACGCCGAACCTCGCCGGCATCTACGTCAAACTCGTGCCGGTCTCCGAGCGAAAGCAGACGCAGCAAGAGCTCATCGGCTTGGCGCGCACCGTGGTCGCGAAACAGCCCGGAGCGGACAAGTTCCGTATCGCCATCGGGCAGGTGCCGCCCTTCTCTGGCGGCATGCCGAACTACCCGGTCATGTATCAGCTCCAGGGTCCCGAGCTCTCGAAGCTCGAGGCGTACGCCTCTGCGCTCATGGCGCGTCTCAAGCGCCAGCCCGGCGTCGTCGACCCCGACACCTCGCTCATCACCGGCAAGCCCGAGCTCCGAGTGCACATCGACCGCAAGAAGGCGGCGGATCTCGGCGTGAGCGTGGCCGACGTCGCCGGTGCGCTCCGGCTCTTGGTCGGGGGCTACGAGGTGAGCACCTTCAACGATCGTGGCGAGCAGTACGACGTGAAGGTGCGGGCGGTCGGCGAGGCCCGCAACGACGTCAACCGACTCAAGCGCATCAGCGTTCCGAGCGCCAAGCTGGGAACCGTCACCCTGGACAACGTGGTGGTTTTCGACGAGGGCACGGGCCCGAGCCGCATCGACCGCTACAACCGCAAGAAGACCGTCATGGTGATGGCCAACCTGGCACCCGGCTTCTCCGAGGGCGCGGTGCTCGCCGAGTTGGCCAGCGGAGTCGACGAGCTCAAGATGGACCCGGCTTACAGCGGCGGCCCCATGGGGCGCTCCAAGGAGCTCGGTCGCACCTTCAAGAACTTCGCCCTGGCCTTCCTGCTCTCCATCATCTTCATGTACTTGGTGCTCGCGGCGCAGTTCGAGTCCTGGCTCCACCCGGTGACGATCCTGCTGTCTTTGCCGCTCACGGTGCCGTTTGCGCTGATCAGCGTGATCATCTTCCGGCAGTCGCTGAACATCTTCAGCATGCTCGGGATCTTGGTGCTGTTCGGCATCGTGAAGAAGAACTCCATCTTGCAGATCGACCACACCATCAAGCTCCGGGCGTCGGGCATGCCGAAACTCGACGCCATCCTCACCGCCAACCGGGATCGACTGCGACCGATCTTGATGACCACCGCCGCCTTCGTGGCCGGCATGTTGCCCCTGGTCGCATCCAGCGGCGCAGGCGCCGGCACGAACCGAGCCACCGGATTCGTGATCATCGGCGGTCAGACTCTCGCGCTCCTGCTCACGCTGCTGGCGACTCCCGTGGCGTATTCGCTCTTCGACGACTTGGCAGCGAAGCTTCGCAAATGGTTCCGAATCGGCGCGGCCGAACCAGTGCCTGACGCGAATCCAGCGGAGTGAGTCCGTTTCGGCCTCGCCGCCCTCGGCTCCTTGGCCTAGCATCCGCGGCAGATGGCGGAGATCCGCTGGCAATTCGATCCGACGCCGCTCGAGCGTTTCCCTCTCGGGGCGTCGCCGTTCCGCGTGCGGGGCCTCGCCTACGTGGCCGTGCTCGAGTACATGAAGAAGCGCACGCCGGGCGGCGTGCAGAGCGTGCAAGCGGCACTCGCCGGAGATCCGGCGCTCGACTACATCACCCAGCTCTTCGTGAGCTTGGGGGACTACGACGTGGTTCCGCTCGCGCGCTTGTTCAACACGGCAACGAAGCTCGAGGCCACGCCCGTGGGACGCTTCATCGAAGAGCGCGCGAAGAGCTCCGCGCGCAGCGACTCGGACGGCATCTGGCGGGCGCTTCTGTCGAGCAAGACGCTTTCGCAGATGGTCGAGCGCTTGCCGATCACCTTCAACCGCTACTTCGAGCCGTGCCGCGCCAGCATCGTGCGCGGTACGGATCGGAGCTTCACCGGCGACCTCTCGGACGTTCCTTCGACGCTGAACGGAGTCTACGTGTTCAGTACCCAGGGTTTCGTCGGCACCTGCCTCGAGCTGTCGGGTGCCAAAAACGTGACGTTCGAATGGAACCGTCCGACGCCCACCGGCGAGCAGGATGGGATCCCGGTGGAATGCGTGCGGTTCACGGCCCGCTGGGACTGACCTCGCTCAAGTATTCTTGGCAAGGGCCGTGCATAGGGGCGAGTCATGCTCGCATTGGTTCCACCTCTCGTGGAGCCGGCGCCACCGGATCAGGCGGAGGGCACCGGTACCGCAGCGCAACGCGACGGAGGTGTCGCGCGCGCGCTCGACGCCCTGGTCGACGACGTAGGCCGCGTTCAGAACCAGTGCGAGCTCGCCAGCACCCTGGTCGACATGGCCGTACTCAACGTGCGGATGGTGAGCGGACTAGCGAGCCAGATGCAGCACGGTATCGCCGAGGTCGAGCGCGACACGCAGCGATCGAAGGCGGTGGCGGAAGCGGCGCTCGATCAAGTCGAGGCCACCCACGGACGGATCGCCCACTTGGCTGACCTGGGGGAGCAGATCAGCAACATCGTCAAGCTGATCAGCCACATTGCCGAGCAGACCAAAATGTTGGCGCTGAACGCCAAGATCGAGGCAGCTCGCGCCGGCGAGCACGGCCGCGGATTCGCGGTCGTGGCCGAGGAAGTCAAGACTCTGGCGCGCGAAACCGCGTCCGCCGCCGATGACATCGTTGCCCGCATCGAAGACATCCGGCGGGCGACCGGCGAGGCCGCGACGCAGATGGACCAAACCCGGTCGGGAGTGGGACAGATCCACGGCCTCGTCCTCCAGATCGCAGGAGCCGTCGTCGAGCAGCGCGGTCTCGCCGACGGTATCGGTACCTATATTTCCGAGTCCGCGCAGAGCGTCGAAGAAGTCGGCGCGAGCGCTGGTGAGACGGCGCGTGCCCTGGCGGGCGTGGTCGCCCGCTCTCGAGAGATGACGGAGCACTCCGCACGGTAGTGCTCGGAATGGAGAAGTCACGATGCCTTTGATGGAGTGGAACGAGAAGCTGAGCGTCAACGTCAAGCAGTTCGACGATGAGCACAAGAGGCTGGTCGGAATGGTCAACGACCTGTTCGACGCCGTGCAGGGGGGACGAGGCAAGGACGCGCTCGGTTCCATCCTGGATGGGCTCATCAGCTACACCAAGACACACTTCGCCAACGAAGAGCGCTACATGAAGCAGCACTCGTTTCCCGCGTTCGCAGCGCACAAAGCCGAGCACGACGCACTCACGGCGCAGGTGATCGACGTGCAAAAGAAGTACAACAGCGGCGCCACGGCGGCGCTCAGCATGGAAGTGATGAACTTCCTCAAGAACTGGCTCGTGAAGCACATCATGGGTACCGACAAGGGCTACAGTTCGTTCTTGAACGAAAAGGGCCTGCACTGAGCAGGCTGTGCGCTCGAGCTTGACGGGGCGGGCTCGCGGCGGGAGGGGTGCCGCATGGACGACTACCTCTTTCTGCACGTGGGCCAGCTTCGCAAGATGCTCGGTAACCTCGAGGGCTGGCTCGAGAAGGCCGAAGAGCACGCGAAGAAGAAGAGCTTCGACGTGCAGGTCCTCTTGAACGATCGCCTGGCGCCCGACCAATACCCATTTCTGCGGCAGGTGCAGGCTGCCTGCGACGCGGCGAAGTTCTTGGCGGCGCGCCTCACGGGAAAGGAAGCCCCGAAGCATCCCGATACGGAGCAAACCCTGGCGGAGATCCGCGCGCGAATCGCCGCCGTACGCGAGTATCTCGCGACCTTCCAAGCGGCGGACTTCGCCGGTTCCGGTGCGCGCCTCGTGCCGCTCTCGTTCATCGAAGGCAAGGGCCTCTCCGGAACCGACTACGCCAACGAGCTCGCGCTACCGAACTTCTACTTCCACGTCAGCACGGCGTACGCCATTTTGCGGCACAACGGGGTGGACCTCGGCAAGCGCGACTTCGTGGGCGGTATCAACCTGCGCGACGTGTGAGCCATCAAGGCAAGGCGCAGAACACCTCGAGGCCGCCACCGACGTCGTTGCAATTGCAGGCCCCTCCGTAGGGGCTCGGCAGGCAAGTGCAGCTCGGAACGCCACCGCAGTTCGCGGGCAGCGGCTGGCAGTCGTTTGCGCCCGCGTCTTCACACGACGGGGCGTCGGGGGGCGGCGGAGCTCGAAGCGCGCCCGCCGCGATGCGCAGGCAGTAGTGTGTCTTGCCGTCGCAGGCGCAGCCGCCGCAATCGAACAGCCCGCCATCGGCGAGCACGGCGCCATCGGGGAAACCGTCTGGGGTGCCGCCGCCGTCGATCGTCAAGAAGCCCCCTGAACCGGAGGCTCCACCGGCGCCGCCGCTCGTCACGGTGCCGCCGCTTCCGCCAGCCGAAGTGCCACCGGTGGCGGTACCGGCGCTGCCCGCGTTGCCGGCGGTGGCCGTGTTCGTGTCTTCGTTCGATCCACCACAAGCTGCGACGCTCGAGAGCCCGAGCGCACTGCTCACGACGAGCCAATGGCGAAACGTCATGGCTCGAAGAATACGCCGAAGCGGCCGGTCTGTCGCGGGGCGAGGGTTCAGGGTGGTTCAGGGCTTCGGCACGTAGAACCACGAGGGTCCGGCGCACAGGCTCGAGCTCCCGTCGCAGGTTTTCACGGTCTTGGTCGCGCCGTAGCTCGCGAAGAGGTCCGCTTGGAGTTTCGCGTCGTTGTTGCACACGTGGAAGGCCGAGAGCTCCTGGTTCGAGAGCGCGAGCAGGTCTTCGAGTGCCGTGTCGAAGCCGGTCGTGAAATCCTCCCCGGACGCCCAAGTGCAGTTCGGGAGCACGGCCAACGCGCCGGCGACATCGCCCTTCGACAGCAGCGCAACCAGGCCTGCGGTGTCCGTGGCGCCGGTGCACGTGAGGTTCTGCGTGATGTACTCCTGGAGCTTCTGGAGCATCTGTTGAACCTTGGGGTCGTCGAGGCCGTTCAGACTCAGAAACTGGTTGCCGCACTCGCAGGACTCGAAGGCGTCGGCCAAAGCATCGAGCTCGCTCCGCGGGCCTTTCACCGACTTCTGGGCGACGTCCACCAAGATGACCTCGCCGTTCTGGTCCTTGGCGCCGGGCTTGGTTCCATGGTTCTCTCGGAACGCGCTGCGCACCACGCTGCCGTCGCACGTGATCTCGAGCGTCGTGGTCGTGTGCGGAGGCCAGATGTCCGAAGTGCGGCCGGCGGTGTCTTTGTATGCGTCCTTCTGGAGCCAGTGGAACGTCGCCGTGCACTCCGCCGTGCAGCTCGCTGCGTAGTCGCTGCAGCAGTCGCCGAAGGTCGCGCACTCCGAGTCGCACCAGCAAGTGCCGGACGATTTCTGTCCGCACAGACTCTTGCCCTGCGCCACGCACTGCCCCGTATTGTCGGCCTTGCCCAAGGGCACTCGGTTGCCACTCCCGCCGCCGCTGCCGCCGCTGCCGTCACCGTCGGAGCTCGAGCAAGCGAGGGGCCAAAGGGCGAAAGCGAGCGCGAGCGCGCCGAACGTACGAACCGAGGACATGGGCCGAGAGTAGCGCTGCTCGCGTCCGGATTCACCCACGAAGACCCGAGCGGCGCTGGCGCACGTGGTCCAGCGCTCACGGTGCTGCGAGCGGCTCGTGGACGGCGGGGTCACCCATGACGAGCTCGACCAGGCGCTTGGCGCCCAACGTTTCCCAGCGCTCGACGCTGTGCGCCGCATTCGGCCAGCGGACCTCGACGGACTCGACCTCGCTGCAGTCGCCGAGGCCGAAGAACAGCACGCTGTCTTCTTGAACCGCACCGTGGCCGTAGGCGCCGACCACCTCCTTCACGAAGGACTTTCCGCCCGCGACCAGAGTCACGCGCGCGCCGATGGCGGAGCGGTTCGCCGTGACGCCGTCTCCACGCAGTCGCACGGCGAACCAGCTGCCGTATTGGCTGGCGTCGTTTTCGTAGAAGCGGAGCTCGTTCTCCGGCCAAGCCTTCGCGCAGAAGTCGCGCATTCGACTCGACGCCATCACGATGTCGAGATCTCCGTCCCGATCGAAGTCGGCGAGGATCGGCGACGCCGCGCAGGGGTGATCGATGCCCGAGCTCTTGGCCGTCTCGGAGAAGCGGCCATCCGGGAGTTGAAGGAACAAGAGCGCGTATTGGTCGTTGTAGTCGCTCCGGCCGACCACCACCTCTTCGCGCCCGTCGTTGTTCAGGTCGCCCGCGGCCGCGTCGATGCCGCCTTCGTCCCAGGCGACGCCCACGTGCTCCCACTCCATGCCGGTCTCTTGACGACTCGGGCGGGTGAAGGTCGAGTCGCCGCGGTTCACCAGGAGCGCCGACGGGTCCGCAGCCTGGCCTGCCCACCAGTGCTGGATGGTCGCGTTGTAGAGATCGAGTCTGCCGTCCCCGGTGATGTCCGAGCACACGGTCGTGAAGTTGTTGCCACCCAGGCTCTCCGGTCGGTCGCTGTAGCCCGGGGACCACTTCGGGACCTGGCTGCAGTTCACGAGCGGAGCGCCGGCGCCGGCGCAGTCTGGCTCGTCCGAGTGGCTCGCGCAGTAGCAGAGGAACGCCTGATCGTCGTGGTAGTCGACGTTCCCGTCGTAGGCGTAGCCCGCCGCGACGGCGCGGTCGGTCAGCATCCCATCCGGGCCGAGCTCGAGGAGCAGATTTGGCATGCGACCGTAGGCGCTCACGAGGAGCTCGGGCGCTCCGTCGTCGTCCACGTCGCAGGCGGTGACGCCGGTGGCGCCGCGGCTGAAGAGCGCGTCGGTGAGACCGGTCTCGGCGCTCACGTCGGAAAATCCGCCTTTGCCGTCACCGCGGTAGAGCTGCTGTTCGCTGGTGTAGCCCATGGCCGACAGCCAGTTCGCCATGAAGGCGTCGAGCTTTCCGTCGAGGTCGTAGTCGACGAGCGTCGCGCCCCAGATGGGCATCCCCTGTTCGGTGTTCACCCCGGCGTCCAGCGCCAACTCGAAGTGGCCCTTGCCGTCGTTGAGCAAGAGCTCCGTGCGATCGAGATCGGCCGCCGTCGGAGGCTCCTGTGAGGGCCCGCTGTTGGTGAGGGACAGCGCGTCGACGTCCCCGTCGTTGTCCACGTCGCCGAAGACGGCCGCGGTGGCGGCGCGGAGCTCACCCGGCGCGCCGTCGCGAGTCGCGCCGTAGTTGCTCTCGGCGGTGCGGTCGACGAAGCGCCGGCCACCGCTCGGGTTGGCTTCGTTCATCAGCACCGAGTAGTGCTTCTTCTGGCCCAGCTTGCCCCGGGTGTTGGGGGCGGGCACGTGCGCCACGAGATCCAGGTAGCCGTCTCCGTCGAGATCCGCGCTGCTCACGACCCAACCACGCGCGTCGGGCTGGTCGAGACCCCACGCCGCGGTGCGTTCGACGAAGCTCGCGGTGCCAGTCAGCGAGTGTGCGTCGCACGCGGTCGGCGTGGTGGTCGGACCCGGTTTCGGATCTTCGCTGGCCGGGGACTCGCTGCACCCGGTGCACAGGAGGAGCGCGGAGAGAAGACGAGGAAGAGCCGGCGTTTGCATGGGCCTCGGTGCGAAGTAGCCGCCCGCGCAGAGCGGCGCCCATGAAAGAAAATGAAAATGCCTCAGGCGTCGTCGCCACGCTCGAATTGGACTTTGGGATCCAAGAGATACCCATCGTCGCGGCTGGCGAGCACCGAGCGAAGCCCGAGCTTCCGCAGGGTCGAAAGGGCGTTGTAGACCCGGAGTGCGCCGGCCTCGTGCTTCACCTTCTCGCCAGGCCAGCCGGCTTCGAGGAGCTCGGCCTGGGTGAGCGCCGTATTCGGGGCCGCGAGGCGTCGCTCGAGCAGGACCCTCAGGATGCGGCTGAGCGCGCGCCGGCGTTGAAGCTGCACGGGTTCCGCGCCTGGCAGCGCGAACCAGCGACCGCTGGCGGCCACTTGGATCGCCTGTGAGCTCTCGTTCCGCGCCTGCGCTGCCGGTTCGCTCGCTCGACTCCTGCGCCGTGCCCGCTCGAGGGCCTGGCTCAACATGCGACGGCGCGCCGACAGCGTGACTCCCGACACCTGCTCGATGAACCGCGACACGTCCGCTTCCCGCGCGACTTCTCCCGAGGTGTTCGCCCAGCTCTCCAACGCGCGCCCGAACTCGAGCGCCGACGCATAGCGTGCCTCGCGTTCCGGCTCGAGCGCCCGTGCGACGATGGCCGACAGCTCGGCGTCGACCCCGCGCTCGACGGGCAGCGCAGGCGGACGCTCTCCCGCTTCGATCCGAGCCCTCACTTCGTCCGCGCCTTCGTTTCCGAACAAGCGACGACCGCCGAGGAGCTCCCAGGCCACCACTCCCAGCGCGAACACGTCGGCTCGCGCGTCCACGTCCTCGGAGCGCGCTTGTTCCGGGGCCATGTAGCGGAACTTGCCTTTCGCCTCGTGGTCGCCGGCGTCGGCCTGACGGAACCGAGCGATGCCGAAGTCGCTGATGGCCACGGTGCCGTCGGCACCGAGCAAGATGTTGTGAGGCGTCGCGTCGCGATGAACGATACCGAGCGGGGTGCCGTCCGCGTCGGTTCGTGCATGAGCAGCCGCGAGCCCACGTAGCGCTCGAGCGACGATGTAGATGGCGACGCTGCGCGGGATGCCCACGTGGGCCAGGGCGGCGTCGCGCACCAGCTCGAAGAGGCTCGTGCCGTCGACGTAGTCCATCACCAACAGGTGCTCGCCACCGGATTCGTAGGCGTCGTGGATGCCCACCACGTTCGGATGGCGGACCAAGGAGAGAATGCGGGCCTCGTTGCGGAAAGCCAGAGCGAGCTCCGGCAACGCGGCCAGATGGCGGTGCATGCGTTTGATGGCGACCACGCGTTCGGGTCCGCCTTCGCCCAGCGCGCGCCCGACCCAGACCGTGGCCATGCCGCCCGTTCCGATGCGACACAGGAGCTCGTAGCGTCCGATCGCGAGCTGGGGCTCGGTGTGGCTCGGCGTGAGCTCCGGATTCGAAACCGAGTGGTCGCCCGACAGTGCTCGCTCGAGCAAGCGAAGCGCCAGACGTTCGGCGTCCGGCCGCTCGGCGAGCGGGGTGGACATCGCGCGCGCGGCGGCGAGCCTCCCGCGCGCCGCTTCCAGCGCACGGGAGTGAGCGTCGCCGTCGGCCGCGTGCGCCGCATGTCGCGCAGCGTCGAGATCGAGATGTGCGCGCTCGATTTCGAGCAGACGCATGAGCGACGGGTCTTCCACGGAACCGCACAGCTCTTCTGCGCTCGACAGGAGCTCGCGCGCGGCATCCGTGCGCGACAGATCCGCCAAGACCGCACCCAGGCTGCTCGAGAGTCGAACGGAGAGCGGGCGATCGCCGAGCTCTTCTGCGATACGCAGGGCTTCGACGTAGCTTCTCCGCGCGTCCTCCAGACGTCCGAGCTCCCGCTCGAGGTCCCCGAGCTTCGACCGGGTCGAGGCTTGGAACCAACGACTGCCGAGCTCGCGCTGGTGGAGCTCCGCACTCTCGAAGGAACGTCGGGCAGCGTCGTATTCGCCGAGCTCTTGCTCCAGCACACCGAGCTCTCCCAGGGCCTGCGCTTCGTGGCGTCGCTCGCCGAACGCTCGGTACTCCGCGATGGCGCCTTCGAGGTCGGCGCGCGAGGCTTCGCGGCGACCGCGGGCCCGGTTCAGCTGTCCGCGAGCAGCCCGAGCTGCCGCGGCGGCGTAGCGATTGCCCACCCGTTCGTCGAGCGCGAGGGCGGCGTCGAAGTCCTTCGCCGCTTGCTCCAAGTGTCCGAGGCGGACGAGGACGGCGCCTCGCCCGGCGAACAGCATGCCGAGGCTGCGCTCGTCGCCCGCGCTCCGAGCTGCCTCGATGGCGGCGTCGAGCAGCTCGACCGCTGCCGCATCGTCACCCAACTGCTGCCGTGTGGACGCCAGATGGCCGAGCACCCGGGCTTCGATGGAGCGATCGTGGTGAGTTCGGGCGATGTCGAGCGCCCGCTCCAGCGCTTCGAGGCTCTCTTGCGCGAGGCCCAAGTCGCGCAAGGCTCGACCTTTGGCTTTGAGCGCCAGGGCCACGAGTCTCGGGTCGACGCCGTCGAGCACGTGCTCGAAGACCCGGTCGAGCATCTCGAGGCACGGAACGGTCGGGCCGCGCATGTAGAACACCGGCTCGAGCGCCAAGGTGACGGCCAGCGCCTGAGTCAGAAGCTCGTCCGTCGGGTGCTCGCCCTCGAGCGCGCGTCGATGGATGGCGACCAAGTTCGGCTGCTCCAGCGCGAGTCGCGCCAGACTGCTCGGCTCCTTCTCCACCTCGTCCGCCCAGCCGCTCGCCGCTCGCACGAAGTAGCGCGCGTGACGCTCGAGGGCCGCCGCGAGCTCCCCGGATGCCGTGAGCTTGTCGAAGGCGTAGCGCTGAATGGTGTCGAGCAGCGAGAAGCGCACTTCTCCCGCGAGCTCCGGCACCGGCGCCGACCCGAGCAACGAGGCGTCGGCGAGCGACGCGAGTACGTCGAGCAACGAAGGCGCCCCTGGGTGAGTGGAGAGATCGACGACGGCTTCGGCGGCCTCGAGGGAAAAGCCACCGTGGAACACGGCTGCCTGCCCGAGCAACGTCTGCTGCGGTGGGCCGAGCAGGTTCCAGGACCAATCCAGGGTGGAGCGCAGGGTTTGTCCGCGTCCGGGGCGGCCGCGCAAGAGATCGAGGCTCTGTCCCAAGCGGTCGAGCAGCTGATTCACGCCCAACACGCCCATGCGCGCGCCCGCCAGCTCGATCGCGAGCGGCAGCCCGTCGAGGCGGGTCACCAGCTCTCCGATCCGCGCTCGCTCCTCGCGCGTGGGCGCGAAGCTCGTTCGAATCGCGCGTGCGCGGCGGACGAAGAGCTCCACGGCGTCCCCGCTGGCTTCGTGCCCAGCCTCTGGAAGACCGAGCCCGCTGATCTCGATGCCGAGCTCGCCGCTGATCCCGAGGCGAGTGCGCGAGGTCACGAGCACGCTGAGCTCTGGCACCTCGAGAAGCCACGCTTCGACCAACGGCACCGCTACGGGCACGAGTTGCTCGAAGTTGTCGAGCACGAGCAAGGTGGGCCCGCGGGAACGCAGCGCCGCAGCGATGCGTGCGCGGGCGCCGTCTTCGGTGTGGTCGTCGCCGAGCGGGAGCTCGAGGGCTCTCGCCATGACCCCCAGAACCTCGCTCGGGGTGCGCGCCTCGGCGAGCTCGCCGAGCCAGATGCCTCCCGCCGCATCGGCCAGGAACGCGCTCCCGTGTCGCAACGTGTACTCGACGGCGAGACGCGTCTTGCCCGCCCCCGGAGGGCCGAGCACGCTTACCAGCCGTCCCCGGCGCAAGCAGTCGTGAACGAGGGCGAGCTCGTGGCTGCGCCCCACGAAATCGCTGGGCGGCGCGAGGAGATTCGTCTTCTTCAGAGCCGGGGGCACTCCCCCACGGTTATGCCACGGCCGCGGCCCGAATCGGGCGCACGAGCCGCGCCGGAGCCGCGGTTCCTGCACAATTCTAGACAGAATCGCGAGCCGCGTGGGACGATCCAGCGACATGGCGAGAGCGCTCGTGCGTCGACTCTTGGGCTTCTCGGTCGGGCTTTCGGTCGCGAGCTCGCCGCTCTTCGCGCGCGCTCAAGCCTCGGACGAGGTCATGGAGAACGGCGAGGAGCCCCCTGCTTCCGAGCCGACGCGGAATTCGCAAGAGGCCAATGACGGCGACGGCGACTGGTCCGATTCGGACAACGGGGCTGGAGACGGGTCCGGGATCCACTTCGGGCTGCGCGTCGGCTACGGCTTCGCACTCGGCAAGCTCGCAGGAGGCTCTTCGTCTTCGAGCTCGGGCACCGGGGGCACCACGACGTCGTCGAGTTATTCGAGCGGAGACATGAGCGACGGCTTCGCCGGCCAAATCCCCATTTGGCTCGACCTTGGCTGGCAGTTCAGCCCGAAGCTCATGGTCGGCGCGTACTTCTCCTACGGCTTCGTCATTCCGCGGAAAGACCTGGCGGACGTGTGCAACGACAAGCGCGTCGATTGCACGCTGAGCGACATGCGACTCGGCGCACAGGTGCAGTTCTCGTTCTCGCCAGCGGCGTCGACCGATCCCTGGATCGGAGCCGGCTTCGGCTACGAATGGCTGAACATGGACGTCGAGAACGTCTCAATCACCCTCGATGGCTGGGAGCTGCCCATGCTGCAAGCCGGGCTGGACTTCGGCGGGGACACCGGCGGCTCCGTGTTCGGACCGTTCGTCGCGTTCACGTTCGGCCGCTACACCCACGGCTCGTTCAAGTTCGGGAGCCTCTCGGACTCCGGCGACGTTTCGGATCCCGCGACTCACAATTGGTTGTTCGTGGGCCTGCGCGGCGCCGTGAAGTGAGCGCTCACCAGTTCGGGCCGAACGGATAGTACGGCAGCGCGTGCTCGAGCCCGCAGCCTTCACCCATGGGTCCCATGGCGCGCACAGCGTCGTCTCGCGTCACGCCGCTCACGGACGACAGTGCGCTCTTGCACACTTCGAGCGTGTAGCGCGCCGGAGTCCCCGCCCCCTTGCACGTTTCCAGCAAACCTTCGCACGTGGCGAGGGTGCTGGGGTCGATGGACGTACGCATCACCGCGTCGCGAATGCACTTGGCCATGGCGGGCGGGCGGCAGTTCGGTGGCGAGATGTTCTGCGTCCAGCAGAGGGCGATCTCTTCGGCGACGCGTGGACGAAAACCGGGGTAGTAGCCCTCGGCGCCCGGATCCCCGGTGCCCGCCAGCGAGCGGCATTCGCCGATCATTCCCTCACAGCTCGGGCTCAAGAGCTCGCACTTGGAGAGGTCGGCCGGGCCGTCGGCGTTGGTCTCCGCCGGTGCCCGCGAGGGATCGGACGGGCCGTTCGAACCGCCCACCTCCGGCTGGTATCCCGGCTCGGCTCCTGGAGTGGGAGCTGCCGTGTGCACGGGCACTCGCGGCGGAACCTCCGTGCACGAGAGAGTCGCGAGCGCGACTGTGAGCTCCAAGAAGGTACCGACGTCGATCTTCACGGCGCTCCCGATGGTATGTTGAGCCAGCTGCCACCATGCGCGCTTTCTTCGTCGTCGGGCTGCTCGGGGTCGCACTCGGCGGTTGTTCGTCGGGGAATGACGGTGGGGCCGGCTCCGCGAGCGGCGGCACGGCCGGGAGCACGGGCGGTGCGGGCGCGACGGGCGGCACCGCGAGCGGTGGAGCTTCGGGTTCGGGCTCCGCTGGCAGCGCCGGGACCGAGTTCGATTGTGGAACGGCGCCCACGGCTCCCGATCCCCGCGCGCTGCCCAAGGAAATCGTCGATGCGGCGCCCGAGCTCACGCTGCGCGCCACCTCTCTTCGCCTCGAGGTCTGGACGCCCGCCGCGTCGCCCCTCGACGCGGTCGAGGTCGTCGGCTTCGGGAAGAGCGCGTGCGACGCCTTGCTGTTCGATCTCGAATCGTTCCAGCTGCCCGAATCGAGCCCCGAGCTCGCTCGACGCGTGCGCATCGTCGTGGTGGATCCGCCGACGTTCGGCGCCGCCACGGGCGCCCCGGGAGCCTACGGCGTTTCGTTCCCGCAGATCGGCGGGCGCAGCGACGCGGTGATCTTGCCCGACGACGGTTTTTCGAATCTCTTCGAGCTCGACGACACGCTCGCCCACGAGCTCTCCCACATCGCGGCTTCGCGCCGCGCGCCCTACGACGCGTTCATCCCCTGGTGGCTCGTCGAAGGCACCGCCGTGATGCACGGCTCCTACTTCGGGGTGAAGCTCCACGGGCTCCCGACGAGCTTCGTCGGGCCTTGGATCGACGTGGCCGACGGAGCCGACGCCACGCTCACGTTCGATCGCTACGGACTCGAAGACAAGACCACGAATCTCGGCGAGACCGGCCACGATCAGGCGCTCAGCGGCTTCTTCGTCGAGTTCTTGCGGGTGCGAGTGGCCCGCCCTCAGAACGGCAGCGGCTTCCCCGACATCGAGTCGCGCCTCCTCGCCGTGATGAAGCGCGTCAGCGACGGCGACGACCTCTCGGTGGCGTTCGCCGGAGAGCTCGAAGGCGTGACGCTCGACGCAGCGCAAGCGAGCTACGTCCAATTCCTGGACGACACCGTCGGTGACCTGCCGACGCGCTACGCCGGCACCGTCTTCGAGTAGTGGTCAATCGCCGGGCGGCGTCGTGCTCGCGTCGTGTTCGCCCAATTCGCGCCAGGGATAGCGCCCGAGCAGACGCGTGGCGCGCCTCCGCAGAGGTTCGGCGAGCTCACCCCGCGCTGCATCCGCGAGGGCATGCGCCAGCTCCGGCGCCGATTGAAAGCGATCGTCCAAGTCCTTCGCCAGCGCCAGCGCCAACACCCGATCGACGTCGGGGGGCAAGGGCAGGAGCGCGCTCGGACGCAGCGGCATGCTCTGATCCACCTGATACATGATGGCGAGCGCGTCGCGCCCACTGAACGCCGGTCGCCCGACGAGCGAGCGGTAAGCAATGGCGCCCAGTGCGTACACGTCCGAGCGGTGGTCCACCTCCTGGCCGCGCACCTGCTCGGGTGACATGTAGGCTGGCGTGCCCACCGCGGCGCCGTGGGTCAGCGTGTTGGTGATGCCCACGAGCTTGGAGACCCCGAAGTCGAGCAGCTTCCACAGCGGGCGCTCCGAGCTCCCCGAGCGAAACACGTTCTGAGGCTTGATGTCGCGGTGCACGATGCCGGCCTGCTCGGCTGCGCTCAATGCGCGCGCGAGCTGCCCGACGAGCTCTTGGCACTCGGGCATCGCGAGCCGCCCGCGCTGGCGCAAGTAGCGACCGAGATCCATGCCGTCGAGGAGCTCGAGAGCGAGCCACGGAATGCCGTCATCGGTGGTGCCGCGCTCGATCAGCCTCACGATGTGGGGCGAGTCGAGGGCGCTCGAGGCCTCCGCTTCGCGAAAGAAGCGCTCGAGCGCCGTGGGGTCGCTCTGGGCGCTGCCGTGCAAGACCTTCACGGCTGCCACGCGCCCGTCGTCGCGATTCGCTCGATAGATCTCACCCATCCCGCCGCGCCCGATGACGTCCGCCATGGAGTAGGGGCCGACGTTCCGCCCGGAGTAGGGACCGAGCTTCGCACCGTCGAGCAAATCGTGGAGCGCTGCCCGCGCTTCGTCGAGGAGCGCTGCCCGTCGATTCAGTTCCTGTTGTGCGCTCGATGTTCGCTCGATGGCGCGGTCGAGTGCGCTGCGCGTGCGCTGAGCACTCCAGAAGCTGATGGCCAGCACCATCTCGACGGCGAGGGTGAGCCCGATCAGAGCGCGGGTGTTCTCCCGGGTCAGCGCCAACACGGTCTCGGTCAGCGGCAAGGCACCCGTCGCGACCAAGAGCGCCAGCAGCAAGTAGCCGATGGACGATGTGAGGTACACACCCCACGCTGCCGGCCGCGACGATCCGAGGCCCCAGCCGAACACCAGCGCGCAGATCGTCACCGCCACCGCCGAGAGCGTGCCCAGATAGGCGATGGCCGAAAGCGCGGAGAGCGAGCAGAGCGTTCCGGTGACGACGTTCTCCGCGTCCGAGAGCCCGCGGCGGTTCTTCACCTTGCGGTGGAGAGCCAGCGACGCCACGCTGGTGCTGGTCAGCAACGCGGTCGTGAGCCAGTGCAGCGAGTTCTGGTGTACCGACAGTTGGAGCAACGCCGCGCAGGCGAACGTGGCGAACGCCAGCACACGCATGTCGAGCCGCGCGCTCGCGTCGACGTGCCGCAGCGCTTCCAGCGTCGAGCTCTGGAAACGCACTTCGCGATCGACGTCCGGCGCCGCGCGGACGGTCTCGTCGGGCTCGGTGGGAGTGTCCTCGGAGGCCGCCACGGAGCTCCATCCTAGCTTGGCCAGGCTCGAGTCTGAACCTAGACTCGCCCCGTGCTTCCGCCGCTCCTCGCCGTGGACTTCGACGGCACCGTCAGTGAGTCCGACATGCTCGTGCGCGTCGTGCGCACGTTCGGAGCCCCGCGGGTCGTGGAAGAAGCCGAAGCGCTGCTCGATGCGCGGAAGATCGGGCTGCATGAGGTCATCCGGCGCGAGATGTCGACAGTGAAAGTCCCCCTCGCCGAGCCCCTCGCGATGGTCCTCCGCGAGACCCGCATCCGGCGCGGCTTCTCCGGGCTGGTGACGCTCGCCGAGTCGCGAGGCTGGCGCTTCTTGGTGATCTCGAGCGGTTTCTCGGAGCTCATTCAGCCCGTGCTCGAGCAGGCCGGACTCGCCCACGTCGAGCTCGTGGCCAATCGCCTGTCGCCCGAGCCGTCGGGTTGGGAGGCGCACTTCGCGCCGACGCCCGTCTGTGACGTGTGCGGAGAGCCCTGCAAGCGATCGCTCCTCGAGGTCGAGCACGGTCCGCTCGCCGCTCGACCGTTCGCCTACGTCGGTGACGGCGTCTCGGATCGCTGTCCCGCCGAGCTCGCGGAGCCCGCTTTCGCGCGGACTGGCCTCGCTCGATTCCTCGATCGACGCGCCAAGGCGTACCACGCGTTCGACGACTTCGAGAGTGTCGCCGCGACACTCGCCGCACGTTGGCCCTGAACGATCAGGACGGCGCTTCGCCCGCGAGAGACCCGAGCTTGTCCGGGTTCAGCACCAGGTGGACCGAGAACACCTCGTGGCCGTCGGTCTCGATGGCGAGCACGCCGAACACTCCGCTCGAGCGTCGCAGGATCAATGCCGGCCAGCCGTTGAGCACCGAAAGCTCGGCTTCAATGCCTTCGGCCCCGCCCTTGCGCCCGAGGCCATGGAGTAGACGGGCCACGCGATCACGGCCGAACACCACCTTGCGCGCCGCACGTGCCTTTCCTCCGCCATCGGTGTAGGCCCGGGCGCCTTCGGCCAAGAGCGCTCGAAGCGGGCTGAGCTCACCGTTTTGGCAAGCCGCGGCAAAGCTCAACAAGATCTCCGCGTGCCGCTCCTTCGTCGGAGCAAAGCGCGGCTTTTCCAGCGCGAGGTGTTCCTTGGCGCGCTGCCGGAGCTTCCGTACGTTGGCTTCACCTAGGCCCAGCGTTTCGGCGATCTCGGCGTGAGAGTAGTCGAACACGTCGTGCAGCAGGAACACGGCCCGCTCGGCCGGGGTCAAGCGCTCGAGCACCGCGAGAAAGGCCAGCGACACGCTCTCGGCGTCGAGCTCGGGCTCGTGGGTCGCGATGGGTTCGGGGAGCCAAGGCCCCACGTAAGTCTCGCGCTCGAGTCGCGCGGACTTGAGTTGGTCGAGGCACAACCGCGTGACCGTCGTCGTGAGCCAGGCGCTCGGGCTCCGGACGTCGCTCACGCCCTGCCAGCGCAGCCAGGCGTCCTGCAGCACGTCCTCGGCTTCGGCCCGACTGCCGAGCATGCGATAGGCGAGCGCGAAGAGCCGCCGCCGGTCGGGCAAGTCGCTCATCCCTCGACCATCTCCAATGCCGAGCGTTCGGGCAACAGGCAAACCGCGCCTTCGGAGAAACCCTCTTCCTCCGCTCCCACCGCGTGGTTGAAGCGAGCCCGGAAGTTCTCCCAGGCAATGGCAGCCGTGAGCTCGACCAATGCCGTTTCGCCCAGCGCCGTGCGCAGGGACTCGAACAGGGAATCGCTGATCTCGACCGGTGTGCGCGTCATCTCGACCGCGTAGTCGAGCACGTCGCGCTCGAGGACACCGAACGCGTCCGAGCTCCCATGGAACGGCAAGGCCGTGAGCTCGGCCTCGCTCACTCCCGAACGTGCCGCGACGGCGGAGCCGATGTCGATGCAGAACCGGCAGCCGACCTCGAGCGCCACCTTGACGCTGGCGAGCTCCCTCAGGCGCGGGTCGAGGGTTCGGGCATGCTCGAACGCGAGCTCGAAGCCGCCCACGCTGGCCAAGACCCACGGGCTCTTGGCCATGATGGCGAAAGGCGCGGGAACCCGGCCGAGCCGTTTGCGAGCGAGGTGGAAGGCCCAGCGCGGAAACAGGCCCGCCGCGTTGGGCGCCAAGGGAACGATGCGTGTCATGCCGGCCCTGACGAGCCAGGCAGCGGGAACGTGACAGTGGCGCTCAGCCCTCGGGCGGCCAGCGGAGCCTGAGCCACGACGCAGCCATCCGCGGTCGCGCGCTGGCCCAAAGCGCCGCTGCCATGCTCGACTCGATGGGTCAGCGCGCCTCAGCGACCGCTTTCGACCTGCCGTGGGGCGAGCTCGACCGGCTGCCCGACGGGGTCATCGGTGAAATCGTCGCCGGCCTCAGCCTTCCTTTTCCAGCGAATCCGCCAGGGCGCAACGCGTGACTCCTTCGGCCCGCGCGCGCTCGCGGAGCGCCTTGGCTTGCTCGGCCGGAGAACGCACGAAGAGCAGCGTGCGAAACTCGATGGCGTCTGGGTTCTTCACGTGGTCCGACAGGTAGTCGTTGCGCTGCCCCGCGCGTTCCACCGGGTCGGCGTCTTCGGCGACCTTCGCCCGTTCGTCGACTTCACACATGGTGCGAAGGGCTTCGGAGAACGCCTGCTCCGGTGGCGACTCCGGCTGCGGCGTCGAGCTCGCCAGCCTCGGTCCACACGCTCCGAGCGCCACACAGATCCATCCCGCGCACCTCGACCAGCCGTCCATGGCGCCTTCGACGCGGAGCCGGTGGCGATCCTTGGCTCGGTCAGTCTTTCTTCTTCGAGCGCTTCGGCTTGTCGCCCTTGGCCTTCTTGGCTCGGCCCTTCTTCCCCGCGGCTGCCCGCGCGGGCTCGACCGGTTTCGACTCGCTCGAGTGCTTCGCGAGCTTCTTCTTGGGCTTCGCCTTGGCACGCGACTCGCCCTTCTTCTTGCCGCGCGTGGCCGGCGCGTCGGGGAGCGGCTCGGCAACGGATTCTTCCTCCGGCGCGCCGATGGGCATGGGCAGCGTGGGCTCGCGCTGTGGTTCGTCCGTCGAGAGCCAGGCGACCACGTCGCTCGGCTCCGCGCTTGCGCCCCTCACGGCGTGGGAGCTCCCCGCGAGCCACTCGCGCACCATGGACGGATCACGTTGGCTCTTGCCGACGGCCAAC
>Ga0268298_10000143_pt1 | contig 88641 bp, 82 predicted proteins | sample WWTPWeurt_MetaG_FD_194462 | JGI IMG/M metagenome (GOLD analysis project Ga0268298, IMG submission 194462) | Activated sludge microbial communities from WWTP in Nijmegen, Gelderland, Netherland - WWTP Weurt | ecosystem: Engineered > WWTP > Aerobic digester > Activated sludge | place...
CTGAGAATCGGGCGACGCAATCGGCTTCTCCAGCTCCACCTCATCGACCGGATCGAGCGCCTCCTGCAACAAATGCTTGCAATACACATCCAACAGCTTCCGCATGGCCCGCGAACAGTACCCCCGAGCATCAGCGTGTCAAGCAGACCAGCGTCATTTCCATGAGGGGACAAACCGGTTTGTACGGCGTGACGAGGGGTTTGCGCGGCTGGCGCAGGGACTTGCTTGGGGCAGGGGGCTCTGAAAAGCGACGGATAAGCGGTTTTCTTTTGGGGGGCTTGCCGGTACGATCGCGGGCCGTGCGGGCCAATGTCCTTTGGTGCACCTGGCTCGAGGAAATGTGGCCCTAGGAAATGGTGTTGGTAAAAAGATGACGGAAACGGTCCCGGCAAAAAAAGTGGGTTCTTGGCGCAAGGTGGTGTGGGCGACGCTGCTTGGAGCGGGGGCGCTGGTGCTTGTGGGGGTGTTGTATCGGGTCTTTTTCTACAAGGCAGAAGGCCCGAAGTGGATCACGGCGAAAGTGACGCGGGGGGACGTGACACAGGTGGTTAGCGCGACGGGCACGATCCAGCCGTTGCTGTTGTCTCCGGTCGGTTCGCAGGTGTCGGGCATCGTCTTCAAGATCCACGCGGACTTTAACGACACCGTGAAAAAGGGACAGGTGCTGCTGGAGCTGGACCCGGCGCTGTTTCAGACGGCGGTGAAGAGTCAGGAGGCGAACCTGGCATCGGCGCAAGCGAACCATTTGCGCGCAAAAGCGGACGCACAGAACGCCGCCCGGAACGCGGAACGGGCGCGGGCGCTGTTCGCGAAAAATTACATTTCGACCGCAGAGCGCGATACCGCCGTGGCGACCGAGCAAAGCACGGGGGCGAACGTGCTGGCACAAGAGGCGATGATCAAACAGGCGCAGGCGTCGCTCGACAAGGCACGGCTGGACCTGAAAAATTCGGTGATTCTGTCGCCGGTAGACGGAATCGTCATTTCGCGCAACGTGGAATTGGGGCAGGCAGTGGTGGCGTCGTTTCAGGCACCGAACCTGTTTCAGATCGCGGGGGATTTGCGAAAAATGCAGGTGCTGGCGAACGTGGACGAGGCGGACATCGGCCATTTGGCGGTCGGCGCCGCAGCGGAATTTGGGGTGGATTCCTTCCGAGGGAAGCGTTTTTCGGCGCGGGTGGCGCAAATCCGCAATGCGGCTCAGACGGTGCAAAACGTGGTGACGTATGTGGTGGTGCTGGAAGTGAACAACGCCGAGCTTCTGTTGCGTCCGGGGATGACGGCGAATGTCAAAATCATCGTGGCGGACAAAAAGGATACGCTGCTGGTGCCGAGCGCGGCGTTGCGGTACAAGCCTCGCCTGGACCGGTCGGGGGACGAGAATCCGGCGGCGGGGGCAGAACGCCGACGCGAAAACCGAGGCGGGAGCAGAAGCAAAACACCGATTTACATCCCGGACGGAGACCGCGCGAAACCGGTGTTTGCGACGATTGGCATCACGGACGGGTCTTTTACGGAAATCCTGGACGGCCCGACAGAGGGGCAGGTCGTGATTGTGGACACGCAAAAGAGCTCGGGCGGAGGCGGCGCGCCGTCTAACCCGATGGGCGGGCAAAGACCGCCGGGTCCACAGGGCGGAGGCATGCGACGGGTCGGTATGTAATCCGGGCTTCTTCGCCTTCTGTGCAAGTGATAGGGTGCCAGGATGGCTTCCGATCTGGCGCACAACCTGCTTTCTCGACATATTCGCGACGTTCCCGATTTTCCCAAACCGGGCATCCTGTTCAAAGACATCACACCGCTCCTGGCCGACGCGGCGGCGTTTCGCGAAACGGTGCGGCTTTTGGCCGAGCGGGTCGAGGCGCTCAAGCCCACAATGGTGGTGGGAGTCGAGTCGCGCGGTTTCATTTTTGCGGCACCGCTGGCGGATCGACTGGGAATCGGGTTTGCTCCGGTGCGCAAACCGGGCAAGCTGCCGTACCGTCGGGTGACAGAAACGTATGAACTGGAATACGGCTCGGGGACGCTCGAGATGCACGAAGACGCGGTGGCCAAGCAGCGCGTGGTGATCATCGACGATGTGCTGGCGACGGGAGGAACGGCGGCGGGCGCGGCGCGGCTGTGCGAAAAGCAAGGCGCTCACGTGTTGGGCTTTGGTTTCGTGCTGGAGCTGTCGTTTTTGAATGGCCGCAGAAAGCTCGGCGAAAAACCGATGGTCACGTTGCTTTCGTACTAGCCGAAGCAGAGCGTTCCAGAAAGAGTTCCACAGAGAGTTCCACAGAGAGTTCCAACGATGGATACAGCCCGCGACGAAGGGGAGACACGGGAGCGGTGGTTACAGCTGACGATCGTCACGCCGCTTGCGCTGGTCCTCGAGGAAGAGGGGGTCGGTCAGGTCCGGGCCGAGGACGGCACAGGTTCTTTTGGAATCCTGCCGGGACACACGGACTTTCTGACGGTGTTGCCGTTGTCGGTGCTGATTTATCGGGTCGGCTCGCCCCCGCAGGAAGGGGCCGCGCAGGGGCAGGAACGCTTTGTCGGTCTTCGCGGAGGCGTGTTGTCGGTGACGCAGGGCCGTTTTGTTCATGTGTTTGCGCGCGAAGCAACCCTCGCCGAAGACTTGCTGTTGCTGTCGTCGGACGTGAAAAAACGGCTGGTGCGTTCGGTGGCGCACGAGGCGGCGGCGCACAAGGGGTTTGCGCGGCTAGAAGGTGCGCTGCTGCACCACATGACGGACCTCGTTCGGCAAGATCGAGGCAGGCAGGTACAAAAGCCGTGAGCGCAACGCCCAAAAATGCTCCGATCTCGCCGACCGCGCCCACTTCACCCACTTCACCCACTTCAAAAGACGCTCTGCCGAAAGTGGCGGAACGGCTGCACCACAGACGAGAAAAACACCGCAAAGAACGGCACGAAATGATCAGCACAGCGATCACGATCGTGGGTCTGGGCTGGCTGGTGGTGATTCCGGGGCTTTTGGGTCTGTATGTGGGACGATGGCTCGACGGGAAGGCGGGACAGGGGATTGCATTTGCTGCGGGGCTGGGACTGCTGGGCGTCGGGCTGGGGTGCGTCCTGGCATGGCAGAAAATCTCGGCGCATCGTCCGAAATAACGGTCGCATTGACGGTTCCGAGCGCGGTTGGTTTTGGCTCACTCGTAACGAAGTGCCTCGACGGGATCGAGGCTGGCCGCTCGCTGGGCGGGTACGACACCAGACAGAATTCCGACGAGCGCCGAAAAACCGACGGCGATGAGCACGATGTCGAAGGACACGCGGACCGGCAGCCCTGGCACCGCCATCCGCCCGGCAAAAATGATCAGCGCGCCGAGCAGAAGCCCAATCACACCACCCAACAGCGAGATGACGACGGATTCCAACAAAAATTGGGCCAAAATGTGGCGCTTTTTGGCACCGACCGCTCGTCGGACACCGATTTCGCGGGTCCTTTCGCGCACCGAGACAAGCATGATGTTGGCGATACCGATGCCTCCGACGATGAGCGAGATGCTCGCAATCGCGACCAAAATCATCGAAAACGTGTCCATGATGCCGTTCACCGTCGAGAGCATGTCGTCTTGCGAAATGACGGTGAAGTCCTCCTGGTCGTTGTGTCTGCGCCGCAAAAGGTCGGTGATTTCTTCGATGGCTGGCTCGACGCTGAGCTTGTCGCGCGCCCGGGCCAAAATGTGCGTCAGACCATCGATCGCAAACAAGTCCATTGCCGTCGTGACGGGCACAAACGCGATGTCGTCCAGGTCGAAACCGAGCGTTTGGCCTTTGTGTTCAAGCAGACCAATGACTCGAAATTCTCCGTCGGCGAGTTTCACGACTTTTCCGAGTGGATTCTCGTCGCCGAACAGTTCCCGCAACACGGTGCGCCCCAAGATGACGAATCGGCGTCGGGCATCGATGTCCTCTTCGGACAAAAAACGACCTTGCGCGACGTTGAGCTGGCGAAGTTCCAAAAAACGACTACCGACGCCGAGGACCAAAATGTCTCGACGGCGGTTCTCGTATCGAACGGTCCCGCCTCCGGTCACGACGCCCGAAACGCCATCGACCGTCGTGGCGCGTTTGGCGAGCATCTTTTCATCCTCGCGCGTGATTTTGTAGACGGTTCCGAGTGCCGGGCCGCCAAATCCCTTGGTCTCTCGTCGGCCAGGCTGCACTTGAAGCAAATTCGAGCCGAGGCCGGCGAACGTGTCGCCCAAATAGTTGCGTGCGCCCTCCCCGAGGGAAACGAGCAAAATCACGGACAACACACCGATGATCACGCCAAGGGTCGTCAGCACGGCCCGAACTTTGTTCGCAAGCAGCGTGTCGATCGCCGTCAGAAAGAGTTCCAAAAAGGGCATGCGCCGCGCATCGTAACGGAACGCAATCGAGCGGGGTTACTTGGTTTTGGGCGGGGGCAGGGTTTGTTGCAAATTGCGGACGCCGGTTTTGGACGGTTCGGTGGGCTTGGGTTTGCCAAAGTCGAGGACTTTCACGCCGGAAAACTCGCCTGGATTGCCGGCGCTGCTGCCGGTGGCTGCATTCGTTCGGTTGGGCGCACGGTCGCCGTTTGTCCCACCCACGAGCGGCTGTTTTTCACGCGGCGCGTTGTTCGGCAAGTCCGCACCCGGCAAACCGGCCCGCACCGTGCCCGCAGCTTGTGGGGGTGTGTCGTTTTTTCGACGACGCCGAGCCGGTTCGGAACCGTCGGCTGCACCCGCATTGGAAAGCGAATGCGCGCGGCCTGTGCTTTGCGCTTTGGCCTGCCCGGTCGGAGAATCCGCTGGGGGATCAGGCTGGCCGGTGCGCTGCGCCATGAGGGCCTCGTATTCGTGCGAATGAAGTCCGGCCTCTCGGTCCAAAATCGGCACGGTGTCCGCAAGCGCCCGCTCGTGCTGTGTCCCGCCGAGCGCGACGTAGTCGAGCCGTCGAGCTTGAAACTCACCCTCGCGAACGACCACAAAGGCCTGATCGTTTGGTGGAATCTCGGGAACGACGAATTTGGGAAACTGTTTCGCCTCGGGGAGACGAAAACGCACCCTGGGGCCGATGTAGGGCGACGGTCGCCAGGCGACGACTTTTTCGCCGACGCGAAAATCGACCCAGGCAGGCCCCCACTGGCCTCCGGGCACCCAGGCCCAATTGCAATTGGTAAGCCCCGTTTCGACCCATCGCCCGTAGTGGTCCGTGACCCAACTGATTTTCAGGTCCGACGTGAACGTCCAGCCGTATTCGGTCATGACCCAGTGGCCGCGTCTGAAAGGCTGAAAATCGGGGCCCACGATGTCGGGAAGAGGGCAAAAAGCGACGCCGTGTCGATCGGTTTCGATGAACGTGCCGGATTCGCGCAGCACGTCATAAAAGGCCTCGAGAGGAACTTCTTTGCGCTGCGGCGGAAAGCTGTCGTCGGCAACCGCAGGTGAAGAAACCGATGCAACAGCAAAAAACGCTGTACACACACGTTGCGCAAACGCGCTCAAAAATCGGTTTCCGTCGTGTCGCGGCTGCATCGTGTCCCTATGATGCCCACAAACTTGCGACGCTTCCAACCGGGTTGCTTCGGTGTCCAACAGCGTTCGCATTCAACAGGAGGTTGTTTTCCGGCGCAGGAAAAAAGCGTACAGACGAGCTTCAAAGCGCCTAATCTCAACACATTCTGAATGGGTACACGGCTCGTGTTTCGGGGTTTTTGGCTGGTCTTTTTTGGGATCGGTTTTTTGTGTGCGCCGCTCTTCGCGTTCGGTTTTGGCGGCCAAGATCGCGTCGAGCTGGCGCAGATCCAATGGGCTGGTTTGCCGTCGGGGCAGACGCTTTTTAGACCCGAGGCGCTGTCCCGCCTGCTTTGGGAAGTCGAAAAGCGCACGTCAGTCGAGGTGAATCCGACGCCGGTCGGTGTGTCGCTTCTGGACGCGGCGGGCTTGGCCAAACAGCCGCTGCTTTTTTTGTCGGGGGACCGAGCGTTTGCGCTTCCAAGCGAAGAGGAACTCGCGAATTTGCGACGGCATTTGCAGCTTGGCGGAATGCTCATCATCGACAGCGCCGAGGGTCGCGCGGGCGGGGCATTTGACCAATCGGTCAGGCAACTTGTGGCGAAACTGTTTCCGCACACGAGTTTGACGCGGCTTCCCGACGAACATGTGTTGTTTCGGGCGTTTTATCTTTTGCGGATTCCCGTCGGACGGCTGATCGCGTTGCCGTATTTGGAAGCGGTGCAGCTTCGGGGGCGCGCGGCGGTGGTGTACAGCCAAAACGATTTGGGCGGTGCGTGGGCGCGGGATGCGTTTGGGCAGTGGCTTCACGATGTGGTGCCTGGCGGGGAACTCCAGCGCGAGCAAGCGTTGCGCTTGGGCGTAAACCTGACGCTGTATGCGCTGTGCTTGGATTACAAAGCGGATCAGGTTCACGTTCCGTTCATCATGCGACGGCGCAGCTTTCTTCCGCTTGCGCCCCACGTTCCGACGCCGCGAGGCAGCCCATGAACCTGTTTTCCGGGGATTGGAACGAGTGGAAGCTGGTGCTTTTGGCCCCGCGCAGTTTGTCGGGACGGTTTGTGGCACTCGCGATCGTCGTCGTGTTGTTTGTGTTCGCAGCGCGGGCGCTCGTCGGTGAGATGCCGGGGCGACGACGGGTGCTTTTGGGTTTGCGCCTCGTGGGCGTGCTCGCGACGTTGGTTCTGTTTTTTGAACCGGCGCTCAGGCTGCGCAATGTGAGTCGGATGCCAAACCACATCGCGGTCCTCATGGATACCTCAGCGTCCATGGGTTTTTCTGACGATGGGTCGGGCAAAACACGGGCCGTGAGAGCCGCTGAGATGCTGCGGGCCCAAAGTCTTGCGGTCGAGTCCTGGCAAAAGGAACACAAAGTCGAATTCTTCACGTTCGGGGATCGGCTCCAGCCCACAACGTGGGAGGCGATCACAGATCCCGATGTGACGCAACCGCGCCCAGATTCCACGCGCATTCGAGAGGCCTTATCGGTGGTTCGTCAGCGATACGAAGGCCGGGACTTGGCGGGCGTGGTGCTTGTGTCCGACGGGCTCGACAATGGACGTTTGAGCGCGGGAACCAGCGAAAAACTGCCCGGACAAATCGCGCTCGACGTGGACACGCAGGAGTTTTTGCGGGCACTCGATGCGCCGGTTCACACGGTCGCGGTGGGCAAACCGGGGTTGCGCGACATCGGTTTTTCGCAGGTGCTGTCGGATCAATTCGCGTTTGCGCGCACGGCGATCGAAGTCGAGGCCCGGCTGCACGTGCTGGGTGCCAAAGCCGCCGGGTGGGAAGGTCGCCATCTGCCAGTGACGTTGCGCCGCGACGGAGAGCCGGTGCTGACGATCGATGTCGAAATCCAGCCAGGCCAGCGAGACTACCGGGTCGTGTTTCCGTTCACGCCGGATCGCGTCGGCAAATTTTTGTATGACGTGAGCGTCCCGGTTTTGCCGGGCGAGGCGATCGCGGAAAACAACCGGCGTGCATTCGTGCTGAGGGTGGTGCGCGAAAAAATCCGAGTGGTGCATGTCGCAGGTAGACCGACTTGGGATGCGCGTTTTTTGCGGGCGGCGCTCAAAAACGACCCAAACATCGATTTGGTGGCGTTTTTCATCCTGCGTTCGCCGAGCGACATCGAGTTTGTGTCGTCGGAAGAGACTTCTCTGATTCCGTTTCCGTGTCAGGAACTGTTTCAAGACCAGCTCCGCACGTTCGATTTGCTGATTTTGCAAAACTTCAATTACAGCGCGTATTGCTCGCTCTATTTGCAGCCTGCGATCGTTCCGTTCGTCGAGAGTGGTGGCGCGGTGGCGATGATTGGCGGCGATCTGTCGTTTTCGTCGGGTGGATATTACGGCTCGGAGCTTGGGCAAATTCTGCCGGTGGTGTTGCCGCCAGACGACCAGCCGCCTGCGCGCCTCATTGACGCGACGCCGTTTCAACCGCGTTTGACGCCAGCAGGCAAAAACCATGTCGTGACGGCTCTGCATTTGGATGTGAAGGAAAATGCCCAAAAGTGGGAGCAGGTGCCGCCGCTCGACGGTTTGAATTTGGTGCAAAAAGCGCGACCGCAGGCGACGGTGTTGCTGGCGCATCCGCAGCTGCGGGACAAAGACGGTGCTCCGATGCCGGTTCTGTCGGTGGCTGAGCTCGGGAAAGGTCGAACGCTGGCGTTGCAAGCAGACTCGACGTGGAAATGGGCGTTTTCGCCGCCAGCCTCGGGGAAACAGAGCGGGAAAACGGAAGGGGATTCGCGAGGCGCGACCTATCAGCGTTTTTTGGACCAGGCGATTCGGTGGCTGATTCGGGACCCGGCGCTGCGGCTTTTGCGCGTCGAGGTGGCGGAACACGAATCCCGGCGAGGACAGCCGGTGCGGGTCGAAGTTCGTGCGCTCGGTCCAGATTATCTTCCCGTCGGAAAAGTCGAGGTCACGCTTTCTCTTTCGCAAATTGCCGGGACCGAGGCGGGCGCAGAGCAGCTTCCCCCCGGAGGTGTGCCGAAAACGCTGCGGACGGACGAAGAAGGTTTCGCGAGCCTCGAATGGCCGAAATTGCCCGAGGGCGGATATCGCGTGACGGCGCGGGCGGTGATCGCGGGCAGGCCGGCAGACGACAGCGACGTGTTTTTGGTGCGCGGCCAAGGGAAAGAACTGGATGTGCTGGAAGCAGACGAAAGGCTGCTTCGGCAAGTCAGCGATACGACGGGAGGAAAGCACAAACGTGGGGGTGACGACTGGTCGGATTTTGGTTTTCATCCGCCTCACTTGGAACACGTCCGCGATAGCCGAGACGTGGCGCTGTGGAGCCATCCGTTGGTGCTGCTTCTGGCCGTGGGGTGTTTTTCGCTGAATTGGGCGCTGCGTCGCCGATACGGCCATTCGTGAACGCGAAAAAGGGGTTTGCTCACCTTTCCAAACCGGTTTGCACGGCGTAACGAGGGGTTTGCTCAGCTGATCAAACCGGTCCGCACGGCGTAACGAGGGGTTTGTGTGGCGTATGCTGCACGCAGTGCCGAAACCCGCTCCCTCAAACGCCAGTTCGTCCGTGCCGTTGTCGGACCTTCTTTCTGCCTTTTTGGAAGAACTTGTGTACGTGCGCCGACTGTCGAAAGAAACGGTGCGGGCGTACCGAGCGAACGTGACGGAGTTTCTGCTTTCGACACAAACGCGGCTGGCAAAACCTCTGACAGCCAGCGATTTGGACGTGTGGGCGGTGCGCAGTTTTTTGTCTTTGCGGCACGGAAAAGAACAAGCCATCACGACGGGTCGCAAACTGTCGGCGCTGCGCACGTTTTTCGATTTTTTACGTCGAAAAAAAGTCGTGCCCGAGAACGTCGCCAAAGCGGTCGAGCGCAAAAAAGCGCCGTTGCCGTTGCCAGAATTTTTCACGCCCGAGCAAACCGCCGCGTTGCTCGATCCGCTGGTTCCACACGAGGACGATTCGCCTGCAAAACAAGCGGTCCTTTTGCGAGATCGCGCGCTTTTGGAACTGATCTATGGGGCGGGCCTGCGCGTCAGTGAGGCGGTTCAGCTCGACGTGACGGACGTTCAGCTCGACCACACCGACGGGCCGATTCTGCTTTTGCGCATTCGGCATGGAAAAGGGCGGAAAGAACGGATCGCACCAGCAGGGGAAAAGGCGCACGCGGCGCTCAAGCGATACCTGCCGGTGCGGACGGAGTTTGGCCCTTCCCGGACGGATCTGTCGCAGGAACAGGCGCTTTTTCTGTCGGTGCGCGGAAGTCGGCTGGGCGTGCGCGAGGTTCGGCGGATTTTGGATCGGGCAGCGACGAAAAGCGACCTGCCCAAAACGCATCCGCACGCACTGCGACACAGCTACGCGACGCATCTTTTGAGTTCAGGCGCGGATTTGCGCTCGATTCAGGAGCTTTTGGGCCACAAAAACCTATCGACAACCGCACGGTATGCGCATGTGGATTTGCAGTATCTTTTCGACCAGTATCAGCATCACCCACATGCGGACGGGCGCGCGACGACAGGCGGGACGGAAAACGAACTGAAAACCCGGCAGGAAAACAGGCCGCGCCGACCGATTTCCCGCAAGGACACAAACGATGAATGAAAAAATCCGCTCGACGACGATTTTGTGTGTGCGCAGGCAAGGACAGGTCGCGCTTTCGTCGGATGGGCAAGTGACGCTTGGGAATACCGTCGTCAAATCGACGGCGAAAAAAATCCGCTCGATGGCCGATGGGCGTGTGCTCGGCGGTTTTGCGGGTTCGGCAGCAGACGGGATTGCGCTGTTCGAGCGGCTGGAACACAAGCTCAAAGAACACAACCAACAACTTCTGCGCGCAGCGGTGGAACTGGCGAAGGATTGGCGGACGGATCGGGCGCTCCGGCGGCTCGAAGCGATGTTGCTGGTGGCGGATCGCGAACGGACGCTGATTCTGTCGGGCAGCGGCGACATCATCGAGCCGGAAAGCGGCGTGGCGGCCATTGGGTCGGGCGGGCCGTATGCGCTGGCGGCGGCTCGGGCGCTGTGCGAGGCCTCGGACCTGTCGGCTCGGGACATCGCGGAACGAGCGATGCGCATCGCCGCTGACATTTGCATTTACACAAACGCCCAGCTTTGTTTTGAGGAATTGCGATGACTGACCGACGCGATGCAAAGGAATTGACGCCACGTGCCATCGTCGAGGAACTTGACCGATACATCGTCGGTCAAAAAGACGCCAAACGCGCTGTGGCGATTGCGCTGCGCAACAGGTGGCGGCGACAACAAGTGGTGGGGCCTCTCCGAGACGAAATTACGCCCAAAAACATCATTTTGATTGGACCGACGGGCGTCGGAAAAACCGAAATTGCACGCAGATTGGCTCGGCTGGTCGGCGCTCCGTTTGTCAAAGTCGAGGCGAGCAAATTCACGGAAGTGGGTTACGTCGGGCGCGATGTCGATTCGATGGTGCGCGATTTGGTCGAGGTGTCGATCAAACTGGTCAAAGACGAGGCCCGAGCGGCTGTGCAAGCCCGAGCAAAAGAGGCTGCCGAGGAACGACTGCTGGATTTGCTTTTGCCGCCTCCTGCGCGCGGTACGGGACGAACGGGAAATCCGCAGCTTGACAGCGGCGGCGAGGACAAAGATGCGCCACAGGCGGCGACGCGCGAAAAACTTCGCGAGCTTCTGCGGCAGGGCAAACTCGACTCGCGCGAGGTGGAACTCGAAATCGGTGAACCGGGCGGCGGAATGGAGCTTTTCGCGGCGGGAAATGCGGAGCCGATGGCGTTCGATCTATCGCAACTGCAAAACCTGTTTGGCAGCGGACGCAAAAAGAAACGGAAAGTGAAAATCCCGGAAGCGCGCGAGCTTCTGACAAACGAGGAATCGCAAAAGCTCATCGACATGGACAATGTGCGACGCGAGGCGGTCCAGCGCGCGGAACAGTCCGGCATCATTTTCATCGACGAAATCGACAAAATCGCAGGGCGAGAACGCGCAGCAGGCCCCGATGTTTCTCGGGAAGGCGTGCAGCGGGACCTTTTGCCGATTGTCGAGGGCTCGACGGTGACGACCAAACACGGCCCGGTCAAAACAGACCATGTGTTGTTCATTGCCGCTGGCGCTTTTCACGTCAGCAAACCGTCGGATTTGATCCCGGAATTGCAGGGTCGTTTTCCCATTCGCGTCGAGCTTCAACCGCTGTGTGAGGCGGATCTGATTCGGATTTTGAGCGAGCCGGAAAATTCGCTCTGTCGGCAGTACCAGGCGTTGCTTGTGACCGAAGGGGTCAAACTGAACTGGCACGACACCGCGATCGCGGAAGTGGCTCGCATTGCCGCCGCAGCGAATCGCATGCTCGAAGACATCGGCGCGCGGCGGTTGCAAACGCTGCTCGAGCGGCTGCTCGACGAGCTGTCGTTTGAAGCCCCTGAAGTGGGCCGAGCAGGCGAATGGGCGGTGGACATCACGGCAGAATACGTATCGCAGCGCGTCGGCAACATCCTGTCCGACAAGGACCTGTCGAAGTACATTTTGTGATGCAGCACCCTCCTTCTTCGTGACAAAAAACGGCTAGGTAGACAGCTAAATCTTGAGATATCCTCAGCTTCAAACGGGGGTGGATGTTGATGATGAGAAAGCCTTTGCTGTGCCTTCTGGCTCTTTTCGCGTGTGTTGGCTCAGGCTGCACGGAAACCAAAAAAGAGTGGATCAAGGACGGGATTCCCAAAGACGTGGTGAAACGTCAGCTTGCGCTCTGCCAGTACAAGGCCGAACTGGATGCCGGATCAGCGGTAGGTCTTGCGGGAGAAGCCAAAGCCTCGCGAAAAGATCAAGTCGGCAGGTACACCGACCTTTGTATGAAAGCCAACGGTTTCAAAGAGGAAGAGATCACCATTTACAAGTGATCTCGATGGGCTCTTCGACCCGTGTTTACGCCTGTGTTTGCGCCTGCTTTTGGATGTGCCAGACGGACAAAAGAGGCAGCGCCGCAAACAGCCACAAACCCCAAATCGGTTGCAACAGCACACCGACGGTTTTTCCCAAAAGCACCAGCAACAAACTCACCCCGCGTACCGTCGCATAAACCCGAAAAGTTCGGTTCCACAGCAGCAATCCGTCCGTCGGCCACAACACCAACAGAACCTCGCTAAACCGCAGTTCCGGCAGACGGGCGATGCAAAACAGCGCCCACGGAAACGCCGCGAACAAACACAGCACCGCCAGGGCCACCACGCGCCCGGCGCGACCCAATCGAGACAACCCCAAAAGCAACATCGCCAACACGGTCCACACGAACACAGGCGGCAACGGCGAGGGCGTCGGCAACGGGTTTGCGCGGGCCGAAATCGTCTCGGGCGGCGCTCCCAGTCGTTCCGAGATTTTCTGACGGAATACATCGGGCAAAAACATGCTGTCCCAACCCGCAATCGGAACATCCACTCGGCGACCGAGGACCAGCTCAGACAGCAACAGCAGCGGCATCGAGGCCGCAAACCCGTGTTCAACATGGGTTCGCAGCGACGGTTCGTTCGCGGTCGTGTTGTTGCGTCGCAGGCTTCCGTCCGTGATCGAATCCAGCAGATCCCGGATGCGCGTGGTGCAGTTGTCGTCGAAATGCCGGTAGTTGTAGAGCGTGTTTTCGGGCCGGTCGGCTTTGTGAAGCTCGGCAATCACGGCGGTTTTCTGCGCGGACGACAACGGCAGCCTTTGTCGGTACACCGTGCGGTCCTCGCGGCGGTACAGAAACAGCATGTGTTCCAGCGGCAGCACGGACACCCAAAACGCGCCCCGGCCTCGCAGCACGCCCCACGTCAACGGGCCCGGTGTCGAAAAATCCGCCGTCCCATAGTTGTAACAGCGACCTTCCGGGCTTTTTTCGTCGGTGATGCAAATCGCGGCGTGCCCGAAGCGCGTGAACACATGCTCCCCAGGTCCCATCGTGAAAACATCTACATGAGGTTCGATGTACGACCCGGTGCGCGCCTGCCCAACCGTTGGAAAGGCCGCCGCACAAACCAGGAGCAAACCCGCGAACAACCACGTCCACATGACCTCATCATGGCCCAAAAACCGCGCTGTCGAACCCTTGTGTGCCACAGCACGTCAGAACTTGGGCACAGGAGAGAACGGCTTGACGGTCGCGTCGTCCGGTTCCGCATCGGGGTCTTTGTGCAGCGCGATGTCCAGCACGGTGTCGCTTTGGGCTCGGATCGTTACGTCTCGGTAACTCGGCAAATGGGACAGCGCGCGGACCTCGATCCGGTGTTCGCCCAGCGTCAAACGCAACCGCGAGGGCTCGCTTCCGCCAGGCAACAACACCGGTCGATCATCAATGAGCACGTTCGACAAACGCGGAGACACGCGCAAAACCAAAATTCCCGTCGGGACAGGCGGTACAGGTTTTCCGCATCCCATGGCCAGGCACAACCCCAAAACCAACAAACTCGACAAACGAAACGCCCACGCTTTTTGCGTCATGGCGCGGTTTCCTCTGGTTTGTCGGGTGTTTTTTCTGGTTCGCTCGACGGCAATTCTTGAGCGGCGACACAATCCATCCTGAGCGCCGTCGGTGAAAGCGGAGAAACCTGCACCCGCAGCGACGCAATTGGTGTGCGATACAGCGCAGCACTCAGCGTTTCCACGTCCGCATTGGTCGTCAAAAGAAAATGCACTTGCTCATCGTTTTTGCCTGCCGACGGGCTGGCCGACGGGCTGGCCTGGTGGTTCGCTGGGTTTTTCGCGGCATGGATGCGTCGAAGTTCCACCTGCGTGACGCCGGGCAGACCCAACAGCGCCCGCCACACTTTTTTCAGCACGGCAGGCGAACCCAAACCGCTCGCCACCAGCAACACACTGCCCGTGGGCTGTTCCGCCAGTTTCGTCCGTTCGACCAGCCCAGCCAGCGCGTCTTGCGCCGATTGCCGAGCCGCCTCTTCCATCGCTGCGGCTGCCTGGTCGCGCAAACTTTCTGCCTCGCTCGTTTCCGCATGCGCAGTTCCACTTGTCGGAGCAAAGAGTTGCCAAGTCGCACGCGCTTTCGCAAAAAACAGGCGCGGCTTGGTTCCACGCACTTCGTCGATGGGACCGACGAGCTGTCCCGAATACAGAAGACGAAAACCCTCGCCGTCGCAGTTTTCCGAGGCATCCACTTCGACCGTCAAACCGCTTTTTTCGAGCCGACTTTGCGCTTGCTCGACGATTTTTTCTTTTTGCAAAAGCGGCCCGGTCCATTTGGCGCACAAACGAACCGCGCCTTTTTTCTGTGCCTTGCGATGCTGGGGCAGCGTGCGTTGCAGCTCGCGCAGCAGGCTGGTTGTATCGACCTGCGTTTCGAGTTTCAGCGTCAGTTTGCCCGCTTGTTCCGTTTCCGACAGCACGCGATAGCCGAGGACGAACTGCCTGTACCGAGCGGACAAAAGGTAGACGCGCCCTCGCAGGTTCGGCGCGCTTTGTTCGACCGCTTGTTCCAGCGCGAGCATCATCGCCGAAGCCAGCGCCTGCTCTCGTGTTCGACTTCCGTCGCCTACATGTACGGCGCTGCCTTCCGTTTCAATCGGCAAAACCTGCGCCCAGGCCGCCTTTTCGACGACAAAAAGGAACCAACTGCAAAGCACAACCCACGCGCCAAGCTTCCACATCCGCATAGGCCGCATCCTAGTACACACCAGCGCCACTAGCGCCCTCCCATATGTTCGGTTTCGGTCGGGGTTTTGTGGCGGGGGAAGAGTTGGCGCAGGACGAACAGGCTCTCTGCTTCTCCGGCTTGACGCGACGATTGAAGGGCCACCACCGGGCAACCGCACAACGCGCAGTCTGCCTCAGTTCCAAACGTGCAAGGCTTCTTTTCCTTGAGTCTGTGATCAAACGCAATTGCAGTATGTGAATAGATACAGTCCTGTCCCATCACAAAGCCAGGCCGGAATTTTTCAAGTGATTCCGTCGTGTTCAGCAGTATTTCTGGATTCCTTCTCTTTAGATCCAGCAAACGATCTATTGCCCGATTCCGCTTCTCCCCCTCAACGCGAAGGGGGTCTCCTGTCTGCCCCACATAGAAGCCGATCAGCACTCCCAATGCACCCAAATCGTCACAAAGACTTGGCAGAAGCTCGATTGCCTCTGCATTCGTTTGGCACAACGTGGTCGAAAGAGCAAAGCTCCCCCTTTTCAAAGCAGAGAGTCTTTTGCGTGTCCGTTCAAAATTCCCACTCCCACGCAACTGATCATGAAAAGACTGCGGACCCTCGACGGAAACAAGCAATCCTGCGCGTTCTGTCAGATCAGGGGGAATGCTGACCGTTCCCGACGTTGCGACCGCATTCCGTTCAAAAGAAGCCATCGCTTCCATAAGCAACTTGGGCCGCAAAAGGGGTTCCCCCCCCACCCAAAAAGCTGAACGAATGCCGTATTTCTGTTTCTGCTCGGAAAGTCTTTGCAAGAACAACTTGTCCGGCAAGTCCTTGCAGCCTCGCTTTCCCAAATTCATGTAGCAGTGTTGGCAGCGAAGAGGACAACGAACCGTTAGATCAAACACACCTATGGGACGTGATTTTGGCATGACCCCTCATCCCTTCTATGCTTGCGACCGATGCTTCCCCAAAACAACAATAAGAGAACTATAAAATGCCTAATATCTCTTCGTTCAATCATCCGACAGTTTGACACGTCGCGCTTCGATCGGCGTGTGACAGGCTGCGTCATGGAACTTCTGCGAGGCTACAACTTTTGTCACTCGCCCTGCGGCAAAAAAAGGTATTGTCTGCGAACTTCTTGGGCAGGCCCGACGACACGCAGTTTTATGGCCCGGCCTTCCCGTCGGACAAGAGGATCACGCGGAACATGCAAAACCACCCAGAAAACGTCACGATTCGTTCCTTCGATCTGGTTTCCCAGGGACAGCCCTTGGAAAAACGCGAGCGGGTTTTTCTTTCCTCAACACTGCGTCCCGACGATGCGCTGATTCAGATCGCCGGTTGCGGTGTCTGTCACACCGATTTGGGCTTCATTTATGACGGCGTGCGCACGGGCAGTCCGCTTCCCCTGACGCTTGGGCACGAGATTTCGGGAGTCGTGGTCCAAGCGGGACAGAACCGACAGGCTCTGATCGGGCAGAAAGTCGTCGTGCCTGCCGTCATTCCGTGCGGGGAATGTCTGTTGTGCAAAAAGGGGCGCGGTTCCATTTGTCGAAAGCAGATTTTTCCAGGTTCGGATGTTGCGGGCGGCTTTGCTTCGCACCTTGTTGTGCCGGGCCATTGTCTGTGTGTTGTTGACGAGGCGATGCTCTCCCAAAGTGGGCTCACGTTGCCCGATTTGTCCGTGCTGGCGGATGCAGTGTCTACCCCTTATCAAGCGGTTGTGCGCAGCGGTTTAGGAAAGGGGGACACGGCAATCGTCGTCGGTGCGGGCGGTGTTGGGGGTTTCGCGGTGCAGATTGCCCACGCGCTTGGGGCAAATGTAATCGCCCTGGATGTGAGCGAGGAACGACTATCCGCGATTTCCGCTTACGGGGCCAAGCACTGTGTCTGTACCAAAGGACGCGATCCGAATGACGTGCGGAAAGAAATCTCCGCGTATGTGAAGGCACAGGGATTGAACCCCCTGGAGTGGAAAATTTTTGAATGTTCCGGGCATCCCGGAGGGCAAACCCAGGCCTTCACCCTGCTTACGTTTGGGGCCTTCCTGTCTGTCGTCGGATATACGCTGGAAAAAGTGCAACTGCGCATCTCGAATTTGATGGCGTTTGATGCGACGGCGCAAGGGAATTGGGGCTGCGTTCCGTCGCTGTATCCCGATGCGTTGCAGTTGATTCTATCGAGCCAAATCAAGCTCCTTCCGTTCATCGAACGCAGACCCCTCAGCAGCATCAACACGACCGTACACGAGCTTCACGATGGCCTTCTGCGCAAGCGCCCGGTGCTCGTTCCTGACTTTTCCTAAAGGAGTTTCCTGATGAGTGAAGCGTTTTCGTTCAAAAACCACGATCTGTCCCCCGATCACATTCCGGGAGGCCAGGTCCAGTACGATTTGCGGCCTTGCAAAACGTTGGATGGAAAGCCTGTTGAGGGTCTTTTCTCGGCATGGATCATTCTGGACAACCCAGGTCAGTTCAATTCCTACACCACACAAATGGTGAAGGATGTGATTCATTTTTTCCGCAAAGCATCGCATGCACGCGACGTGGTTGCGGTGGTCTTCACAGGTTCCGGAGACAAAGCGTTTTGCACGGGTGGGAACACGAAGGAGTATGCAGAATACTACGCGGGTCGTCCCGGTGAATATGCGCAATACATGCGTCTGTTCAACGACATGGTTACGACGATTCTGCACTGCGACAAACCCGTGATCTGTCGCGTGAACGGAATGCGGATTGGGGGTGGTCAGGAGATCGGGATGGCTTGCGATTTCTCGATCGCATCGGACCTTGCGCAGTTTGGTCAAGCGGGGCCGAAACATGGGTCTGCTCCCGACGGTGGATCGACCGATTTTCTGCCCCTGTTTGTGGGCATTGAACACGCGATGAAAAGTTGTGTGTTGTGTCAACCCTGGACTTCCTATCAAGCGTTGCGGATGGGTCTTTTGACCGATGTGATTCCGGTTCTGCAGCATGAGGGAAAGACCATTCGGAATCCCCTGGTTGTGACCGACCGGTACATGGATGAGGGCCGGATTGTGTACGGAGAACCCAAACAGGGAGCCGAATTGGCGGCAGGAAAGGCGATTCTGGGAAGTGGCAAGGCAGACCTTGCGCCGCTCGATGCTGCCGTCGAGAAAATGGCTACACAACTCATGCTGACGATGCCGGCGTGTACATCAAAAACGATCGAATCTTTGCGCAAACACAAACTGGAACACTGGGATCGGAATCGCGAGACCAATCGTGCATGGCTCGCGCTGAACATGATGACAGAGGCGCAAGCCGGATTCCGCGCGTTCAATGAGGGGACGAAGGCTTCGCGCGAAGTGGACTTCGTATCGCTGCGGCAAAAACTCGCGCGCGGAGAGACCTGGGGCCCCTCTTTGATCGAAAGCGTGCTTCCGAAAAAGAGTTCGTAACCGAGTGCGTAGGTTCCCACTGGTGAACCACGGTTGCAGGGATGTCGGGCGACGGAGTTTGGGGAAACTGGACGGTCAACAAAAGGTCAAGAGGGTGACGGGTTTATGAGCACAAAGGAAAAAGTGGTTCGGACGGTGTTGGAAGCCGGGCAGCTTTTGCGGTTGGAACTGCACGCGCCGAAAGGGAATGTTCTCGACGGAGAAATGATTGCGTCTCTTGACGCCGCGTTGGTTTCCGCAAGCCGCGAACCGGGTCTAAAGGCCGTTCTGTTTTGCGGAGCGGGGGATCATTTCTCCTTTGGTGCCAGCGTTCCTGAACATCGCAAAGAACAAGCGCCGGGCATGCTGGCGGCGTTTCACGGAATGATTCGGCGGTTGTGCACGCTGAACATTCCTTCGTTTGCGTGCATTCGTGGGAGCTGTCTTGGGGGTGGGCTTGAATTGGCCTCTGCTTGTTCTCTGTTGCTTGCCAGTCCCGACGCAAAGTTGGGTCAACCTGAAATCAAGTTGGCTGTGATTGCTCCGTTGGGATCAGTTCTGCTGCCGTGGCGCATCGGGGGACGTGCGGTGGATCTGCTGATCTCGGGAAGAACGATCACCGCACAAGAGGCCAAGGAAATGGGTCTCCTTTTGGAGGTCACGACAGACCCGGAAGGAGCGGCGCTGGAATACATGCGGAAACATCTGTGGAACTCGTCTGCCTCGTCGCTGCGCTTTGCAGAGGAGGCCGCACGGAGACCGCTGGTAAAGGCGCTTTCTGAGGATCTAAAACAGATCGAACAATTGTATGTCGAACGGCTGATGGAAACGCCGGATGCGAACGAAGGAATCGAAGCCTTTTTGGCGAAACGTCCGCCGCGTTATCAACAGACGGGTCAGAAAGAAGGAGCGTAGTCGATGCGGGTGGAGGAGATCGTCGAGTATGCCGATGGGCTGTATCACGACACGGAGTTTTCTGCGGCTCGGGAGTGGCGCGAAAAGAATGGGGGTGCCAAGGCCGTGGGGTATCTTCCGATCTATGCGCCGCGTGAACTTATCGACGCTGCGGGGATGCTCCCCGTGGGTCTTTTGGGGGGCCGAGGTCTGATCGAAATCATTCGGGGTGATGCGTACTACCAGTCGTACATTTGTCAGATTCCGCGCAGCACGATCGAGCTTGCGCTTTCTGGTAAGTACGATTTCATGGATGGATTTTTGTTCCCATCCACATGCGATGTGATCCGCAACTTGTCCGGGGTATGGAAAGTGCTGTTTCCGAACAAGTATGCACACTACGTAGATGTCCCCCAGAACTTTGACAAGGCGATCGGGGGGAAATACTTCCAACGCGAGTTGACGCATATCCGCAAGGATCTGGAAACGCTGTCTGGACGGGCAGTTACCGACGATGATTTGCGGCGCTCGATCGCGCGGTACAATGAAAATCGGCACGCGATCAATGAACTGTGGGAGCTTCGCAGCGCGCAGCCTTGGCGTGCCCTGGCTACGGAGTCTTATCTTGTGATGTACGCGGGTTGTATGTTGCCTGTGGAAGAACACACAAAGTTGGTTAGGGAGTATGTTGCGGCTGTGAAACAGGCCGAACGACCGATGCGAGACAATGCACGAGTGGTGATCTCGGGTGCGTTTTGCGAACAACCTCCGCTGGGACTCATTCGGACGCTGGAAATGGCGGGGTGTTACATCGTGTGGGATGACATGTCGCTGGGAAGGCGTTGGTTCGAGGCAGATGTCTCGTTGGAAGGGGACCCGATCGAGGCGCTTTCCGATGCGTTCATCCAGCACTCTGTGACAACGGCGGTGAAGTACGAACCACACATTGACAGAACGATTCCTTTGCGTCGTTTGGTGGAAAAGAATCGTGCAGAGGGAGTCGTTTTTGCGGCCCCCTCTTTCTGTGATCCAGCACTTTTGGAACAACCCATGCTGACGCAGACACTCGATCGGGCGGGGATTCCGTGGACGGCCTTCAAGTACGCAGAAAATTTGGGTCAATTTCAGGTGATTCGCGAACAGGCGGGCACCTTTGCAGATTCGATCAAACTCTGGAGTGACACATGAGCCAAGAGACCGCCAAAGACCAGAGCATGCTCAAACAGAAGGAGATGATCGCCAACCATTTCTCGAAGTTGGCGAGGTCTCACGAGACGGGACGAAAGGTGGTGTACACCTTTGTGCCGGGAAACCTGACGGAGCTTCTTCTGTCGTTTGATTTGTTGCCGGTGTATCCAGAGATCAACGCCCTGCAATCAGGAATGCGGAAAAAGAGTGGCGCGTATGTTCTGGAAGCTGAGAAATTTGGCCACTCCGAAGATGTCTGCGCTTATGTCAAAAGCGACATAGGAATGTTGAAAGCAGGGAACATTGGACCGACGGGAGAGAAGTTGCCGCCGCCGGACTTGTTGCTGCTTTCCTACACGGGCTGTTTCACCTTTATGAAGTGGTTTGAACTTCTGAAAAAGGAATACAACTGCCCGGTCGTGATGCTCCATGTTCCGTATCAGGGGGACGGTACGTTGACAGAGGACATGCGAAAGTACGTGGTGGAACAGATCAAAGGGGAACTGATTCCAAAACTGGAAGAGATTTCCGGGAAGAAGTACGACGAAGACCGTTTGAAGGAACTTCTCCGTCGGTCGGCGCGTGCGGAAGACGATCTGGTTTGGGTGCTGGAATCGGCGAAACACAGACCGTCTCCGATAGATGGGTACTTTGGCGGGGTGTATTACATCGGTCCGATTTTCACGGCATTTCGTGGAACAGAGGATGCGGTCGAATACTACAGAATGTTGCGTTCGGAAGTAGAAGACCGGATTGCAAAGGGGCTCGGGCCGGTCACACCGGAAGGAAACATGGGCCCCGAAAAGTATCGGCTGGTGGTGGAAGGTCCGCCGAATTGGACGCACTTCAACGAGTTTTGGAAAATGTTTACCGACGAAGGCGCGGTGGTGGTGGCGTCTTCTTACACGAAAGTAGGGGGACTGTACGATCTGGGTTATCGGCACGATCCAGAGCATCCGCTAGAGACGCTCGCGGACTATTGCGGAGGGTGTTACACAAACCTCAATTTGCCGTCCAGAATCAACCTCCTTTGCAAGTATGTAGAGGAATATCAAGCGGACGGACTGCTCATCAATTCGATCAAGAGCTGCAATAGTTTTGCGGCAGGACAGCTCATGATGATGCGGGAAGTGGAACGGCGAACGGGCAAGCCGGGCGGTTTTGTCGAGACAGATTTGGTGGACCCGCGCTATTTCTCGGCTGCGAACGTGAAGAACCGTCTGGAAAGTTACTTGCAGATGATCGAACAGAAGCGAAAAGGGGGCGCGGTTTCGGTTGCGCAAAAAGGGGAGGTCTCGCGGCATTTGGAGGTGCTCTCATGAGGGTGTTTTGCGGGATCGATCTGGGCTCGACCACGACGAAAGCGGTGCTTCTGGATGACAACGCGCAGATTTTGGGGCGCGGTATCACAAACAGCCGATCGAACTACTTTCTGGCTGCGGACATCGCAAAGGATGAAGCGTACATCGGCGCGCGGTTCACGTTGATCGATCGGGAATTGAGCCGAATTTCCGACGGTGAATCCAAGACAGCTGGATTTCGCAAGCGACTCCTTGCGCAGTTTCGGAAGCAGCAACTTCTGTCGCAACTGTTTTCGCTGCGGGACAAAACGCTGGAAGAGAGCGCGAGTGGTCGGTACGCAGAGGTGGAAAAGGAGTTGTCTGCTCGGCTTTCACAGATCTTTGCAAGCATGGAGGAAGGAATCCGCAGACCGAGGCTGAACGCGGGGAAAAAGTCGGATTTTTTTCGAGACCAAGCGGCCAGCGATTACTCGCGTTTGGCGGAAAGCGCAGCGGATGAGGCCGTTCCGTTCGACCTGCTGATGAGTCTTTTCGACAAGACGATCATTTTGGTGGAAAACGAGCGCATGGACCTGACGTTCGAGGGGAACATCCGGTCGGCGCTGGGCTCGTGCATGGAAGGGGAAAGCGAGGCGCAAAAGGGGGCGTATTCGGACGCGGTGACGCGCGCGGCTGCGGTGCCGTTGCAGGAAGTCCGTTCGATCGGTACGGGGTATGGTCGGCAGAGGCTCCCTTTTCCAAAAGACATGATTCGATCGGAAATTCTGTGTCACGGTTTGGGGGCGCACATCACCTTTCCGAACACAGCGACGGTGCTGGACATTGGGGGTCAGGACACCAAAGCGATCCAGGTGGACTCCCGAGGGATTGTGACGAGTTTTCAGATGAACGATCGGTGCGCGGCGGGGTGCGGTCGGTACTTGGGATACATCGCAGACGAAATGAATTTGGGGGTGCATGAACTGGGGCCGATGGCCATGAGTTCGACGCGGCACGTCAAAATCAACTCGACGTGTACGGTGTTTGCGGGGGCGGAATTGCGGGACCGGCTGACGATGGGGCAGCGGCGAGAGGACATTCTGGCGGGGCTGCATCGGGCGATCATTTTGCGGGCGATGGCGCTTCTGGCGCGTTCGGGAGGGGTGTTTGACGAGTTCACGTTCACAGGCGGTGTGGCGAACAACCAAGCGGCGGTGTCGGCGCTGCGGAAGCTTGTGCAGGAAAACTACGGTGAACGGAAACTGAACATTTCGCCTGATTCGATTTATACCGGGGCGCTCGGGGCGGCGCATTTTGCGCTCCGAGCAGAGAACGAGGCACAACAGGAAACGGGGGCAGCTTCTTTTGCACAAGCAGGGGTGCAAGCATGATTTTCAGTGCAGGAATTGACGTGGGCTCAAGCGCGGTCAAAGTGGCGATTGCCAGGAGTCCGAAAGGCTCGGGTCGGCAGCGGGAAGGGGCCGAGGTGCTGGCTCAGGTGGTGGAGCGAACGCGACGACGAGAGGAGAAGATGGTGCTGGAGCAAGCGTGGCAGCGGGCTCTGCAAACGGCGGGAGTGAAGCAGGAACAACTTCACTACATCGCCACGACGGGAGAAGGGGAACTTGTCACGTTTCGGACGGGCCACTTTTACGGAATGACGGCGCATGCTCGAGGGGCGATTTTTTTGGACCCGGAAGCACGCGCGGCGCTCGATGCGGGGGCTCTGCACGCACGGGCGATTCGTTTTGACGATCGGTCGCGGGTGCTCGACTACCGGATGACGAGTCAGTGTGCGTCGGGAAGCGGGCAGTTTTTGGAAAACATCGCGCGCTATTTGGGTGTCACGCTGGACGAAGTGGGCACGCTGTCTGTGCAAGGGGGGAACCCCGAAAAGGTGTCGGGGATTTGCGCGGTTCTGGCGGAAACGGATGTCATCAACATGGTGTCGCGGGGCATCACGACGCCAAACATTCTGCGCGGTATCCACGAGTCGATGTCGGGCGGTTTTGCCAAGCTATTGAAAAGCTCGAAGGCGCACGGAGTGATTCTGCTGACGGGCGGACTGGCGGCGGATGTGGGTCTGACAGAGTGTTTGAAACATGCGCTGAAAAAACAAGCACACGAAAAAGGGGGCGAGACGCAATCGGTCAACGTGCGCACGCATCCGCATTCTGTGTTTGCAGGAGCGATCGGCGCGGCGCTTTGGGGTGCCTACCGTCACGAAAAACTGCAAAGACTCAGCGCCTAACCCCCCTCTGGCGGGAGCGCGGCACGCTCGGCGGCTACCTGCCGCTTGTGATCGCGGATCTTCTGCGCACGCGCTGGCTCGCGCACCCGGAACAGGTCAATGGCCTTGCCCACTTCGATAGAGACGCGGTCAAACCAGCCCAGACCCGGGAGCGCCGCCATCATGCGATCCATCCGAGCCAGCTCCTCTCGCCCCTGCTCATCGTCGTAAAGTAGCGCGGCGATAAAGCCCAGCGTGGTCTCTTCCCCCACTCCCATCCCGACCGGATTCCAAAACAGGCGCAGCGCCGTAGCACAGAGCGCCTGCGCCAGGGGATGATGGAGTCTCTTTTCCGCTTGGTGATAGTAGAACGACTGGTGACGTCGCTCGTCCTTGGCCATGCGCGAAAGCAGCTTCGAGAGCTCCTTGTTGCGGGTGTAGTACGCAAGCTGGGTATACGCCGAGGCAGCCATCATCTCATCGACGGCCCCCCACGACATGTGAGTCGCCGCGAAGTGGGGCGTCAGCTTGGGAACATTCACCGTCAACAACGCCTCCAAGTGCTCCTGCCATCCCATTTTTGCCAGTACCTGGCTGTAGCGATTGCGCTCTGGGGGATGGCCACACGCGGACAGGAACCTGTTCAGCGCCCGTCCGTGGTGGGTCTCCTCATAGACCCAGCAAGCCATAAACTGCGTGATCTCGGAGTCGCTGGCGGTGTGCCCTGACAAAAGGTCGCGCAGGTAGATCACGGTATGGCTCTCGACATCGGCCATGTAGCGGAGGATGCGGGCCTCATCTCCAGTGACGCCGACCTGCTTGACGTAATCCCAGTCCACATCGCTTGTCTCAACCGCTCTGGAGAGATCTACGAAACGATCAATATCAAATGCCATGGCCCGGTCCCCCTTAGCCGCCGCAACTCATTCTTGTCAAAGAGCACGCAGGTTCCGCTTCCGCGCGACGTCGCTAGTCCCAAGACCGCAAAACATGAGCATGCTGCGTCCTCATGTGCACTCGGCGAAACGGGTTGGCCGAGCAGTTCGCAAGGTTGTCTGAAAGGTGACCTGCGGCGAACTCCAAAGGTCGCACCGAAGGGCAGCCCATGTCAATGTGGACTCGGAAAACCTGGCCACGTCTGCGGTGAGTCAACCGAAGTACGAGTTCGTAGCAGTGTTTCTGGGTTTGGGAGAGGAGGGCGGCGAGTGCTCAGAAAGAGGGGTGGGTGTGCGGAATGGTGGGGCTTGTCCTCGGCCCAAAGGGCCGGGGGCTTGTCCTCGGCCCAAAGGGCCGGGCGCTTGTCCTCGGCCCAAAGGGCCGGGGGCGGAGCGATGTTGCGGGTGTGCGGAAGGTGATTGACCCTTGGGGGAGGGGGTCGTACCTTTGGCGGTCTTGATGGAACGGGCAAAATGTTTGGACGCAGGACGGTTGTCGGCGGCGAATGTAGCGGCTGGGGCGCTGGTGGCGGCGACGGTAGGGGCGGGGCTGGATGTGGCTCGGGGTTTTTCGGCGGCGCGAGGGTTTGTGACGGAAGGCTTTTGGAAGTTTGGGCTGCTGGTGTGGTGTTTGTACGGGGCGTGGACAGTGCTGGCCGGTTTGGGGCTGCGGGGGCTGTTTGGGGTGTTGTGGGAGCGGACAGCGGCGGGGCGGCTGGCGCAGGGGGAAGCGGTGGGGCGGGGGCGGCTGCTTTTTTTCGGCGTGGCGCTGCCGGGAGGGCTCGTGGGGGCGGCGATGTGGGGCACGACGCTGTGGCTGACGGTGCGTTTTCATCACCGAGGGCTGGCAGCGCTGCTGGGTGGAGGGCTCGCGGCAGGGCTGGGGCTGTGCGCGGGTGCGGTGTCGCTGCTTGCAGAGGCGGTGGTGCCGGTGAAATCGGGGAGGCGGACGTGGACGCTGCGGGGGCCTCTTTCGGCGTGGACAGGCGGGCTTGCAGTGGGCGTGGCGGGGTTTGGGTTGGGGATGGCTGGTTTTTTGTGGGGTCAGGGGGGACAGGGTTTGGGCGTGCGGGGGCTTGCGCTGAGGGTGGCGCTCGGGGCACCGCTGGGCTGGGCGCTGGCGATGGGTTTTGGGGCGGGTGTGGGGCGGCTGCTGGGGGCGGTGCTGTCGCGAGGGGGGTGGCAGAAGGATGGACGAGGGGGGCCGGTTCTGTGGCCGGTGGGGGTGCTGCTTGCGTGCGGGACAGGGGTGTGGCTGTGGCACAGGGAGTGGTTTGCGCAAGTGGATTTGCGGGCGGTGCAGACGGGGCTTGTGTTGGGAGTGGGGACGGTTGCGGGGGTGGTCTATTTGCCCCGGTTTGGGAAGGGGAAATGGGACGGATGGGTGTGGCTTTTGCCGGTGCTTTTGTGGCTGGGCGCGGGGACCCTGGGGGAATCGGAACGGCTGCGGAAGGGGCTTGGAGCAGGGGTGCCGCTGGCGTCGCAGGGCGTGGGGGCGGTGGCGCGGCTTTTGGATTTCGATGGGGACGGGGCGGCGTCGAAGTGGGCGATCGGGGGGCGGGATTGCAACGATGGGGACGGGGACGTGTATCCAGGGGCGTTTGACTGGCCAGACGATGGGGTGGACCAAAATTGCAACGGTCACGACGCACACGCGAAACCGACGCGCGCGGTAGAGGTGCCCCTGCCCGCTTTCATTCCGACGAAGCCGAACATCGTGCTGATCACGATCGACGCGCTGCGGGCGGACCACGTTTCGAGTTACGGATATTCGCGGAAAACGACGGCGGCGCTGGACGCACTGGCGGATGGGGCAGACGGGGTGCTTTTTGAACAGGCGTTTGCGCATGCTCCTTCGACGCGGTACTCGGTGCCGGCGATTTTGACGGGGCGGTATCCGTCACAGATTGCGTGGGGGCCGCCGTGGGCGCATTGGCCTCCGCAGGTGTTGCCGGAAAACAAACTGCTTTCGGAGCTTTTGCAGATGGCAGGGTACGAAACGATGGCGATTCTGTCGTATCACTACTTCGAGCCAACGTGGGGGCTGGCTCGGGGGTTTGCGGACTACGACTACCACTTGCAAACGCTGCATTCGCTGGGAGGGGACCCGGCGGCGACCAGCGGAAGTTCGGCGAAGGAACTGACGGATCTGGCGATCTCGAAACTGGCGCGGCGGGTGCAACCGGGGGATGGAGCACCGTTCTTTTTGTGGATGCACTACTACGATCCGCACTTTCGGTATGAGCGGCACGCGCCACCGGAAGGGGAACCGGCATTCGGGAACAGGGAAGTGGATTTGTACGATGGGGAGATTCGGTACACAGATGAACACATCGGGCGGCTGTTGCGTTTTTTGGCGCAAAGTTCCGGGTGGGACAAGACAGTGGTGGTGGTGACGGCGGATCACGGAGAAGGGCTGGGGGAACACGGTCTGCCGCCGGACAGACGGCACGGATATCACCTGTACGCAAACCAAACGAAGGTGCCCTTGATGATGCGGCTGCCGGGGTTGTCGCGGGCGGGAGGGGCGAAACGGGTGTCGCAACCGGCGGGGCACATAGACATTTTGCCGTCTGTGCTGGCGTTGGCGGGGGTGGCGGTGCCGAAACAGGCGGCGGGGGAATCGCTGTGGCCGCTCGTGTTTTCAGGGGGCGGAGCAAAACCACGGCGGGTGTTTCAGGAAGTGATGTATGAGGGGCCGACGGTGCGGAAGGCTCTGTTCGATGGGCGGTATCACTTCATTGAAAACGTGATCCCGGATGGGACGCGGGAGCTGTACGACTTGGCGAAGGACCCAGGGGAAGAACACGACCTGCAAGGGCTGGCAGAGGACGTGCAGACGCGGCTTTCGAGGGAGCTGTCGGTGTGGCTGGATGACAGCGCGGTGCCGCCGGGTTTTGCGGAGCACCTGGCGGGGCGGCTGTCGCAGACTCCGATTCCGGTGGGGGTGGGAAAAGAGGGGCGGTTTGGGAATTGCTTGCGGCTGGTCGGGGTGGAACGAACGGGGGCGCGGGTTCGGCGAGGGGAAACGCTATCGGTAGAGGCCGTGCTAAAGGCGGAAAAACGAGTGCCGGCGGGGTACAAACTGTTTGTGCACATGCGGGGGACAAACGGAGGGTTCGTGAACGCGGATCATGACCTTTTGGGGGGGCTTTTGCCGCTGCAACGGCTGCGTCCGGGGATGTATGTGAAGGACGAAACGAAAGTGCTGATTCCGGCGGGCTTTCCGGTGGGAAGGGCGCAGATTGTGATGGGGCTGTACCGGAAACAGGAACGAATGCCGGTGGAGGGGGACGCACAGACGGCACTTGTGGGGGACAAGTCGCTTTTGCTTTTGGATGTGACGGTGGAATAACGGGGAATCACGGGAAACAGGAACGAAAAGAGGCGCGACGTGGCGGCAAACCGAAAAAAGAAAGCAGGGTCTTTGTTTCCCGTGTTCGTTCTGCGGGCGGGCGTACTGGTGGTGTCGGCGCTGGGTTTTTTGGCGATGCTGTACGTGGCTGCGCGGCGGTTGCGGTATCCGTTGGATTTGGAGTGGATGGAAGGCGGGATGTTGTGTCACGCGCTGCGGCTGTTTCGGGGGGAAGGGATTTATGTGGCTCCGTCGGTGGACTTTGTGCCGCATTTGTACACGCCGCTGTATCCGGCCATCGTCGCGCTTGTGGGAAAACTTTTGGGGGACGTGACGTATGTGGCTGCGCGGGCGGTGTCGCTGGCGTCGTTTGTGGCGGCGATTGCGCTTTGCGTGTGGTGGGTGCGGAAAGAGACGGGTTCTGTGCTTGCGGGTGTTGCGGGCCTGGCGATTCCGGCGGCGACGTTTGCCGAGACGGGCGGTTTTTTCGATTTGGCGCGGGCGGATTCGTTGCAGCTCCTGCTGAGCGTGGCGGGGGCGTATGTGGCGTTTTATTCGGACAGAAGACGGTGGAAGGGGGCGCTGGCGGCGCTGCTTCTTGGGGCGGCGTTTTTTGCGAAACAGACGGCGGCACCGCTGGCGGTGGCGTCGGTGTTGCCGCTGCTTCTGTGGGACAGGAGGCAGGCGGTCTGGATTGGGGGTTTGGGGTTGGTTGGTTTTGGGCTGGTGTCGCTTGGGCTTTCACGAGGGAGTGACGGTTGGTTTTGGACGTACATTTTTCGTCTGCACCAAAGCCATGCGTTTTTTGCGCACCGGGCGTTTGTCGAGACGCCGCTCACGCTGTTTCGGATTGTGGGACCGGGGATTTTGCTTGTCCCGTGGGCGGTGATTTCGCAAGCAACGGGCCGTTTGGCCAGCGCAGAGGCGGGGCGGGGTTTGTACTACACGTCGTGGCTTTTTGTGGCGGGCATGGGGACGGCGTGCTTGTCGTTTGGGACGCAGTGGGCACACACGAACGCCTACATTCCGGGGGTGTTTTTTCCGGCGCTGGCGGTGGGAATGGCGGTGGGGCGACTTCTTTCGCGGGACGATTCGGCGAAAAAGCCGACGGCGAGCGCGCAGTTGGCCCGTGAGGCACTGCTGTTTTGCCTGCTGTCGCTGAGCGTGCTTCTGCCGCTGCGGCGCGTGGAACTTGCGGCGCACATTCCGACTGCGGCGGATCGGCAATCGGCGGACGCGCTGCTTTTGCGTCTGGCAGGCATGCGGGGCGAGGTGCTGTTTCCGTTTCACCCGTTCTATCCACATCTTGTGGGGAAACGAACGTACCTGCATCGGATGGGGGTGTGGGATGTGCGGGGAACGGTGGCGGGGCCGGTGCGGGAGCTGTTCGCATCGCTGCGAGAAAGGCGTTTTTCACACATTGTGATGGACGACAAAGTGGAAGCGACGTGGGGAGACTGGCCGGACATTTTGGAACATTACCGAGTGGCCGAGCGTTTTTCGGGGCCGCGCATGGTCGAGGGCGCACGGACGGTGCCGGCTCTTGTGTTGCTGCCGCGTGAATGACCGGCGATGGATTTTGCGTTCGAGGCGGGGTTTTATAGGCCGAGGGCCGTGAGGGCTTGGCGCAAGGTCGCGCGGAGCTGTTCGAGTTGTTCGAGCGCTACATCGTCGCCTGCGGCTCGCAACGCGGCACGAATGTCGGCCAAGCCATCGGCGACGGTTTGGAGTCCATCGAGTGTGGTTTTGGACGGTCTGCCGCCGCCGCTCGATGTCGCGACCATTTGGCGGAGTTTGTCGCGTTCCTTTTCGACATCGCGCAACTGCCGGAGCGCGGTTTCCAATTCGGCGCGCTGTTCGGAAACGCGCTGGTTTTCGGCGACTTGTCCGACAGGTTTGCGGCGCAATTCGGATTCAAGCTGATCGATGCGGCGTTTGGCTTTGTCGAGTTCCTCGGCGACTTTCGGATCGGTCGCGGGTGCGGCAGCCTGGGCGACCAGCACGGGCACGGTTGCTTTTTTCAGGGCCTCGTCGCGTTCGTCGGTCAGGCGGCGGACTTTTTCTTCAAGTTCGGACACGAGTGCATCGGTTGACGCGGGAGCGGCGACGGGTTCTGGCGGTTTGCCTCCGCGTACACGGCGCAGATCGGCTTCCAGTTGCTCGACTTTGCGGCGCAAGCGGATCAATTCCATGTCTTGGTCGTCGTTTTTTGCTGCGTTTTTCGCAGCGGCTTCCAGCTCGGCGACTTGCGCACGCAGCCTGTCGCGTTCGGCTTCTGCGGCCCGGAGTGCTTCGACAGGTGCCCCACCGCCACCACCGCCGCCTTTTCGTTTGACCTCGGATTCAAGCTGCTCGACGCGCCTGCGGAGCCGTTCGGTGTCTCCTTCAGGGACGGGTGCGGCTTTGGATTTGGTTTGGGCTTCTTCCAAAGCACGTTTGAGCTCGCCGATTTCAAATTCCAGATCGCTGCGTTTGCGACGCTCGGCTTCCAATTCGTTGCGCAATGCGGCGACATCGACGCCGACCGTGCTTTCGGCTTGAGGCTGTGCTGCCGGCGAGGACGGTGCAGAAACGGGCGGAGGCGCAACGGGCGCAACGGGCACAATCGGCGGACTGGGTGCAACGGGCACAATCGGCGGACTGGGTGCAACGGGCGCAACGGGCGGGTTGGGTGAAACGGGCATGACCTGAGGCGGAACCGGCGCAACGGGTGCGGGGTCGGCTTCAAAACGAACTTCCAAATGACCGCACCGAAACACGGCCCCCGGAAACAACGCATACCGAGCGACCCGTTCGTTGCCGACGTACACGCCGTTGGCACTGCCCGTGTCTTCGATCCAATACGCCGCGCCATCGAACACCACGCGAGCATGTCGCCGCGACACCTGTGCATCTTGGGTTTGGATTTGGCAATCCGTGGCCCGTCCGATCAGCACGGGCACGTTTTGCACATCGACGGTTCCAGTGAACCCAGAGACATCCCGATAGAAGAGCTTGGCCATGTCCGGTTATTCCACAGCGTTTCAGGCTACCATGGGCCGACCTTCCAAAAAACGAGGACTTTGCGCGGGTGTCAGCGACGAGGGCAAGAGCACCAATCGGCATGTTTGAAGTGTGTGAGGCAACGCATCCGGCGTTGCGCGGGGGAAAACCGGCTGCGTTCCGGGTGCGGGATGGCCAGGTGTTGCGGGGCGAGTGGCTGTTTCCCGAGGGAAAACCGGTCGCGGTGGTGGCGTTGTCGCACGCGATGATGGTCGATCGGCGCACGCTCGACAGGCCGCCGGGCGAGGGTCTTTTGTCGGCGCTCGTCGCGGCCCAGCTCCAGGTGTTTTGGTTTGATCAACGCGGCCACGGCCAAAGCGGACCTTGCGCTGCCGACCACGCCGAGTGGGATTACGACACGCTCGTGGAAGACGCTGGAGCAGTCGCTGCGTATGTGCAAGCGATGGCGCCCGATCTGCCCGTGATTGCGGTTGGGCACAGCTTGTTTGCGCATGTGGCGCTCGCATGGCAGGCGGTGTCTACAGGCGAGGCACCTCGGTTTGACGGTTTGGTGCTGCTTGCGGGCAATGTCTGGCTGCGGGCGTTGGAACCAAGCGGTGCGCGGTTTTGGCTCAAGCGTCTGTCGTTTTTGGGTCTTTTGGCGCTGACGCGATGGCACGGATATTTTCCGGCGGTGCGTCTGTCGGTGGGGTCTGCGGACGAACCGTTGCCGTACCTGTTGCAAATGGGAAGCTGGCTTTCGTCTGGGGATTACACCGATCGAAACGGCGGCTCGTATCGGCAGAAACTTGGGCGGGTACAGGTGCCGATTTTGAGCGTCGCGGGCGCAGGCGACCACTTGATGGCGGTGCCGAGCTGCCAACTTCGGTTTGTGCTCGAAACGGCGGGTTCGGTCACGCACTGGACCATCGGGCGGCGATTTTGTGCGGCGATCGACCCGGACCACATGAGTTTGGTGATGAGCCAGGCGCTTTCGCCGGTCTATCGCGACGTGGCCGCGTGGATTGCAACGCCAAATCGTTTTGCGAAAACAGGCCAAACACCGGCACACCAAACACCGGCACACCAAACACCGGCACACCAAACACCAACAGGCGTGCTGTCTTGAGGGCGGCTTTTTGTCTGTGGATGTGTGTGTTTGTGGCTGTGGCCGTGGTGTGTCCTGCGCGGGCAGACAAGCCGGTCGCGCTTTTCGATGGTGTGCAGGTGGATGTCCAGCAGGGGAAACTGTCGGCTGTGGCGAGCTGCGCGGCGGATCTGCTGTCTCCGTCGGCGGAAATCGCGCGGGTCAAAGCCGAACGGCTGGCGACAAACCGAGCCCGAGAACGGCTGAAAAAGGCCCTTGCGCAGCTTGTGCGCGATCACAAGGACCAGCTTGCGCGCTTTGGCGGGCCAGAGCAGGTGGCCAAGCTCGATCCCAAGCAAGCCGTGGTGGCGCAGGTCGATTACGGGGCCACGGGCGCGGTGGTGGTGAAGCTTGTGCTGTCTCTTTCCGGTGCAAAAACCCCCGAAAACAGCGAAAAACCGCCCGAAAACAGCGGAAAACCGCCCAAAAACAGCGAAAAACCAGCCGAACCGCCCGCAAAAGAAACGCCGTAGAAGCAGAGAAAACTAGAAAATGACTTTTTTGCGTTTGCGGGGTTTTTTGCTGGGTTCGGCGGTGTCGGCGGGCTCGGACGCGGGTGCGAGCGTGACGTTGACCACGCGGTCTCGGTCGGGCACGACCTTTGGGTTCGATGACAGGAAACCCTCGGCATCAATCCGCAAGGGCACAGGCTCGCTCGAACGCTTGAGTCGAAGCGGCAGCGACGCAGGTTTGCCAGCCAAAAACACCTGCGCGCCAGGCGGATTGATTTCCAGTTGAATGATCACAACCTCGGATTCGGGCAGGGCGACGGTTTTGACGGTCGGTGTGTCGGCTGGCGCAGGCCGGCGCAAACCCACGATGGCGACCACCACGGCCAGAACCAAAAAGGCGGCAGCGGCCAAAAGAAGCGGCACGCGGTTCGCTTTTTCGGAAAGGTTCGGCATGCGAACTTGGCCGACCATCGCGGTGGGCACTGCGGCGGCGACTTTCCGACCTCGCGCGCTTTCGATGGCCTGCCAAAACGCTTGCAAGGTTTGAAACCGGTTGTTCGGGTTTGCATCTTTGGCCTGCCCGAGCACGCTGCGCAAAGGAGGCGTGAGGTCCGACACCGCCTCTTCGATCAATTGGGCGAGCGCGGCTTGGTCGTCTGCCGCAGAAGCCGGTTCCTTGGTCGCGACGTACAAACCGCCATCCACCAACACGGCGCGTTGGTTGACTTTGCCGCCTCCGAGCGCGCCATCGACCGCGACATCATCGAAACCGACGATGAGCACGTTGCGTGTCGAAACCGCTCCGTGGCACAAACCGCGTTGATGCAGCGCGTGGAGTGCCCCGGCCAGCGTTCTTGCCACGGCAAGTCCCTCGGACAAAGACAGTTTGCCCTGCGTTGCCAGCCGGTCGGACAGGCTTTGGCCGGGCAGAAGCAGCGTCGCCACAAGCAACGAATCATCGGAAAGCTGCATCGCATCGGTCACGGCACCAAGACCCGGATGCGCCAGTTGGGTTTGCTGGCTCAGGGTCGATAGAAACGCTTTGCGTTGCGCCGGATCGACCGACAACATGCGCACGACACAGCGAAAACCGAGGCGGATTTGCTTGGCCTCGAACAGCGCGCCGTGGCGACCTTCCTGAAGCAGCCGTTCCAGTTGATAGCTGTTGCCCTGGGTCGTCCCCACAAGCGCCTGCATGGTCCCCAAAAGCCGCCCTCCGTTGCTTTTTGTCCGCTTCCTATCATGACATCGGCAGCGCGTTTCGGGCGCAGAGAAAACGGCTTGCCACCCCAATGGCCCGCAACGGTTACGCGGCAGGCAAGGCGCGCTCCCGGAGTTTGTACGCAAGCCGCGTCGCCATCGCCATGACCGTCACTTGCGGATTCACGCCCAGGCTGGTCGGCAAAATGCTCGAATCGACCACAAACAGTTCGCGCACGCCGAACACCTGGCCGTTTTGATCCACCACGGCGTCGTCCGCAGAAAGTCCCATTCGGCACGACCCGAGCGGATGTTGCGACGCGCATTCCAGTTGCCGACTCGGGATTTTGTCCAGGTCGATTCCGCGCAGATCGTCCGCCGTAATGCCTCCCTCGGGAAAACCCGGCGGCCCCCCGAGAATCGGCAAAAACACCTCTTTGGCCCCCGCCGCAAAATACGTGTCCGCCAAAATCCGCAACATCCGGCTCACCGCTTTTCGGTCGCGTTCCGACATGCGATACGTCACCACCGGTTCTTGCCGCCCCCACAGACTGCCCAGCAAGGAACGCCTCGGCAGCACGCGCCCGCCTGGGTCGTCGTGAATCAGGCCCCCGAACAGCGCCATGTGTGGCGCTTGCTCTGCACGTCGTTTGTGGCTTGGCCCCATGCCCGGCAGCGTCGCCGCCAGCACGCCCGTCGGCACAAACACGCTCATCAGCGTGATCCGTTCCGCCACAAACGCATCCGCGTGCGCACTCTGAAGCGCCCCGCGCCAGCCCTGCACCGGCTGGTCAAACCGCGCCATCACCCGCATGCTCGGATGCAGCGTCATGCCCTCGCCCACCGCAGGCAATCTGTCCGCCACGCCGCTGTCTTGCAACACGCCTGGCGTGTGCATCCCGCCGCATGCCAGCACCACTCGCCGCGCATGGATCACAAACCGACGCGACTTCCGGTCGAGCGGAGACAGAAAATGCCCGCTCACCCCGCAAGCGCGGTCCCCGTGAAACAGAATCTGGCCCACCCGTGCGTCGCAAAACACCGTCGCGCCTGCTGCCACCGCGCGCGGCAAGTACGTCAAATCCACGCTCCACTTTGCTTTGTGGGGGCAGCCGAAATTGCACCGCGAACAGCCGTCGCAGTCCTTGGTGTTGCGGTGGTTTTTCACCAGCGAATAGCCCAGTTTCTCGGCCCCTTCCGCATAAAGCTGCGTCGAGCGCGACCGCATGTGTTCCGGCACTTCTTCGATGTGGCAGCGCCGTTCGACTTCCTCGAAAAACGGCACCATCGCCTCTGGCGAAAGTTCCGACAGGCCCAGTTTCTTCACCCACTCGTTGAGCACATGTGGAGGCGTTCGGAAACACACCCCGCCCGTCATCACCGACGAACCTCCCACGCACCGACCCACCATCAAATTGATCGCGGGCGTGTCTCCGACCGGGAGCGCGAACGACATTCCCGCCTCGCGCCAGCCCCGCCGCATCGCTTCCGAGGGCCGCATCGTCGCAAGTTCGTCCGGCAGAAGGTTTGGGCCCTCTTCCAGCACCACCACCCGTTGTCCCGCCTCGGCAAGTTCCGCCGCCACCACAGCGCCCGCCGCTCCAGAACCCACCACCACCACGTCCACGCTTTCCTCGAACAGAGCCTTGGGCCCGCACAGACTTTGGCCTGAAGCGACGTTCATGCGACACCTCCTTCGGCATTTGCACCGGTCGCCGGTGGCATCACTGCCATCGGAAACCGTTTGCGCCCGCCCGGCACGCACGGTGCCTCGCCGCCTATCGCCAAAAGCTTGTCCGTCTGTTCGTAATACAGCACGCACAGCACCGCTTTGAGCGCCAGCACCAGCGCCGCCCCCGTTGGCGTCTCTTCCATCGCCGAAAGCGCCGCCACCCGTTCCGACAGCGGCAACCGTCGCAACCCCGGCGCTTTGCGCACAAACAGCGGCGCAAACCACACCACCGCAAACAGGCTCAGCCGAAACAGCAGCCGCGCCCGTGCGCTCGCCGCCGAAAGCAGCCGCACCGCGTCTTGCGTCACTTGTGCAAGCGCCTCTTTGGGCGGTGCCCCGCGTTCATCCGAAAACAGCGCCTCTGCCACGACCAACAGAGAGGCTTGCATTCCCCGCCCATCGCCATCGCCATGCCTATTGCCATGAAAAGTTCGAGAGTCCGTCGAAATCATCCGCGCAGCATGCACACACCCCCGCACCAAGCGCAAGCCCCCCGCACCCTCGCAAACCGCCCCAAGTCATTCCCCAAACGAACGAACCAGCGACCCGCCTACAAAGTCACCGACCGGCGCACCAACGTCGGCTTCGCACACTGCATGCGTGACCTGTGCGATGTGCCCCCCGCACCGAGGTATAAGCAGATCGCATGTGGCCGAACGGCACAGAGCCCCTTTTTAGACCCACGGCAAAGACAAAAAAGGCGAACGGAATGACTCAGGACATACGAAAGACCGCACAAGCAGGGCACCCCCCTTTGACCCCCAAACCCACAAAACAGCGTGACGCGCGGGTTCTGCCCGCAGACCTGGAAATCATCGAAGATGGGAAGACCTTGCGATCCGCACTTGCGAAACGCGGGCGCATTGGTTTTGTGCCGACCATGGGGAACATTCATGCGGGTCACATCCAGCTTGTGAAACAGGCGCGTCTGGTCTCGGACACCGTCGTGGCAAGCGTGTTCGTCAACCGGCTTCAGTTTGGCCCAAACGAAGATTTCGATAAGTACCCAAGAACGCTCGAAGCGGACCTCGAGAAACTCAACGAGGCCGGTGTGGACTTTGTGTTTGTGCCCAGCGAAGAGGAGATGTATCCCACGCAACAAACATGCTTCGTCGATCCGGGGCCGATCGGAGACCTTTTGGAAGGACAATTCCGCCCCGGCTTTTTTCGAGGCGTCGCCACGGTCGTGACCAAGCTGTTCAACCTGGTCCAGCCCGATGTCGCTGTCTTTGGCAAAAAGGACTACCAACAGCTTCGCGTCATCGAGCACGTCGTGCGGCAGCTCAGTTTGCCCGTACAGGTTGTTGCTTCTGAAACCACACGCGACCTGGACGGCCTGGCTCTGTCGTCGCGCAACAGCTATTTGACACCGCAACAGCGGGCCAAAGCGCCGCGCCTATACGATGTCCTGAAACAACTCGCCCGTCGGCTGGACGGAACGGCTCGACCGGCGCGAGCGCACGAAGACAGCGTGATGCAAGCACTCCAGAAGGAAGGCTTTGGGATGGACTACGTTGCGATCCGCCAAAGGCACAACTTGGAATCTGTACACGTCCCGGTCGGCGAGCTCGTCATCCTCATCGCCGCCCGTTTGGGCGAAACCCGCCTCATCGACAACCTGGAAATCATCCTGGAGTCCACAGAGCTCTTCTTCTAGGTGTTTCCCGCCAAGAAACGTAGCCCCAGATTGATGTCGGGCGAGGGCGGGCGAGCGCGCCAGCCTGCTGGCTGTGAGCACGCTTGACACAGCCAGCGCCCACCGCAGTGGTTTCTGGATGGGAACTAGGTCGCTGGGCCAGGCTATCGGTCTTCGGTGTCGCCTACTTCTTCGTCTAGGATCTCGCCTTCCGAAGAACCCCCCGTGTCGTTGCCGAGTTCGAGGGTAGGCCGTTGGAGGGGCTCGGGTTCTGATTGCGGCAAAGGGGCTTCCGGGAGCTGTTTCGCCGCCGCCGCATAGACTTTCGCGACGTGCTTGGCCGGTGCCTCGACGAATTTGTCGCCCCATTCCATCGCAACACCGACCAGCGCCGCCCGCCGAAACAGCGGTGGAACCGAAAACGTACAGCGCCAGCGCAGATTTTCTGGTATCAGCGCCGGGTCGCTTCCGTCGAGAACCGCACCTGCGGGAGGTTCGCATTCCGCCATGTCCGGGACAAATCGCCGCTTGCGATCATCAGTGAGAACCAACAAACGCATCTCGGGAAGCCGTTTGGTCCCGATGACAATCAATCCACCTTGCCCAGTCACCACGTCGTACGAGGTCAATTCGATGGCCTTGGGCATTTCGGGCGGCCTCAGTCGCTTGCCCTTCTTTTTCCGTCGAGAACTTTTGTGTTTCGACCGCGAGACGTGCTTGTTGCGTGTGGTCGATCCGATGTGAGCCCGACTCGAAGCGTCCGCCTTCGACATGTTCGGCGCAAAAAAGCCGACCGCGAGACCCACACAAAAACAAACAAACCACCGCAGCATGACCAAACCTTTTCGCTATAGCGATCCTAATCGCAGTAATCTGCGCCCAAATGTGTGATGAGATCTTCACCACGCAAATAGCGAAGCGTGTTTTTGAGTTTCATCAATTGGATAAACAGGTCATGTTCGGGATAGAGCCCTGGCGTCGTCATCGGTGTTTTGAAATAGAACGACAACCACTCTTGCACGCCGCTCATGCCGGATCGATGCGCCAAATCCAGGAAGAGCGCCAAATCCAGCACAATTGGTGCAGCCAGAATTGAATCCCGGCACAAGAAATCAATCTTGATTTGCATCGGATATCCGAGCCAGCCAAAGATATCGATGTTATCCCAACCCTCTTTGTTATCACCGCGCGGTGGGTAATAGTTAATTCGCACAACGTGGTGAAATTCTTTGTACAGTTCGGGGTAAAGGTGTGGCTGAAGAATATACTCCAACGCACCCAGTTTCGACATTTCCTTGGTTTTGAACGATTCGGGATCATCGAGCACTTCGCCATCGCGATTGCCCAAAATGTTCGTCGAATACCATCCACGCAAGCCCAGCATTCGAGCCTTCAGCATCGGTGCCACGACCGTTTTCATCAGCGTTTGGCCCGTTTTGAAATCTTTGCCCGCAATCGGCAGGCCGTGTTTTTTGGCCAGCTCGTGCATCGCTGGGAAATCCAGCGAAAGATTGGGCGCGCCATTTGCATAAGGCACACCGCTTTTCAAACAGGCATACGCATAGATCGCCGACGGGGCAATCGCTGGATCTGAAGCATCAAGGCCCGCCTCAAATGCCGCAAGCGAAGAATGTACTGTAGTCGGTGTTTGGTAAATTTCCGTCGAACCACACCACACCGCAACGCAACGCGATAGTTCGTTTTGTTTCTTGAATTGTGCGATATCAGCAATCAACTGCTCGGCAAAATCGCGCTTTGAGGAGCCTTTTTTGATATGCGTTCCGTGCAGTTTTTTCACCCAATGTGGTTCAAATACACCGGCCATCGGAGAAACGCCTTTGAGATACGGCTCTATCTGTGTGAGCGTATCTTTGTTCAAAACACCCGCGTGCGAAGCCGCCTCGAACGCATTGTCTGGGAAAATATCCCATCCGCCAAACGTCAAATCCGAAAGATTCGCAAGTGGCACAAACTCTCGAATCGTGGGCGTGCGATTCTCTGTGCGTTTGCCGATGCGAATCGTCCCAAGTTGCGTCAGCGAACCGATGGGCTGCGCGAGCCCCTGCCGCACCGCCTCGACACCGGCAATCGTCGTCGTAGCGACGGCACCCATGCCCGGAAGAAGCACACCGAGTTTTCCCTGCGCGGGCCGAATTTCTTTTCCTGGTTGAACAGCCATGTTTTGTTATTCCTTTCGAGGCTCGCGCTCATGCACGATGTGCGCCAACCTGCCCAAAGTGGCTTCGTCGGCCCGCACACGCAAACGCGCGGACTGTTCGCCGAATTGCTCGTCGAGCACGTCGGCCTGCGCGAAATACTGCGCTCTCAACTGCGGCTGATCGTAGGGAACTTCGATCTCTGTTTCCGTCAAACCTTCGTCGAAAAAATCGATCACGAGCTGACGCAACCGCGCCACATCTTGCGCATCTTTTGCCGAAATCGAAGCGTGTCGCGCAAACCTTGCAAGCCATTCTTCCGGGACTTTTCCCCCGTCGAGCTTGTCTGTTTTGTTGAAGACCAGAATTTGAGGGACCTCTGCCGCGCCGATTTCCGCAAGGACCCCGCAAGTGGTTTCGACGTGCCGCATGGCCGCCGGATCGGACGCATCGACCACATGCAAAATCAGCCCAGCCTCGAGAGCTTCGTCGAGCGTGGTCTTGAACGACGCGACGAGTTTTGTCGGTAAATTGCGGATAAAACCCACCGTGTCCGACATGAGAATCGGCCTTCGAGGCTCGGGATGAAGCTGGCGCACCGTCGTGTCGAGCGTCGCAAACAACTTGTCGGCGACGTAAACGTCAGCCCCCGTCAGCGCCCGAAACAGCGTCGATTTGCCCGCATTCGTATATCCACACAGCGCCACGCGACGCATGCCTTGTCGTCGGGCACTGCGCGTTTTGTGTTCGCGTTCGAGCGCCACAAGTTCGTCCCGCAACTCAGCGATGCGGTCGCGCAGCCGACGGCGATCGAGTTCGAGCTGTGTTTCGCCCGCACCTTTTCCGCCGATGCCGCCACGCACCCGATCCGACAGGCCCTGCGTCTCGCGCAGCCTCGGGGCCATGTATTCCAGGCGGACCAACTCGACCTGCGCACGCGCCTGACCGCTTTTGGCGTGCCGATGAAAAATCTCGAGGATGACCGCCGTGCGATCCAACGTCAGCGCCGCGCCAGTCGCCTTCTGGACATTTCGAGCCTGCGACGGAGAAACCTCGTGATCCAACAGGATCGCCGTCGGCGCCTCGCTTTGTTTGCAAAGCTGCGAAAGTTCCTCGAGCTTGCCCGGCCCAAGGTATGCGCTCGCGTCGAACGAACTGCGTTTTTGCGTGATTTCTCCCTCGACACGCATACCCAACGTCGTCGCGAGCCGCCGCAATTCCGCGAGCGATTCCCGAAAAGAAAGATCATCGTCTTCGGGCAAATGCACTGCGCACAAAAGAGCGCGCCGAGGCAGTTCATACAAAAACGACGGTATTTCTGACGAAGAATGTCCCATATGTGTGATGTCTTCCGGCGAGAGGGAGGCGGCAAAGTAGCAGCGACTTGGGATCTGTGTCTACCGCTCAGCTTGCGTCGTCGCGTTGAAAACCTGACTTCGCAATGTTGGTTTTTTGACGCTCGCACCGACCTCGGAAATTTTCGACAGCGCGCATCGGCGATTTGGGCATAATCGCCCGCTTTTCCCCGTGACTTCCGTATTGATCACCTGCGGCCATGAGTTGGCCGCTCTCAGCGCCGCACGTTCCCTTGGTCGAGCCGGCCAGCACGTCACCGTCGCTGTTCCAGATGGATTTGCGGCACCCGTCCGAACCTCGCGCTACGTCGCACAGGTCATCGCGTCGCCCGATCCGTGGCAGGATCAAGCCGCGTTTCGGCATTTTCTTCTCGATACAGCGTCGAGACATGACGTGCTTCTGCCGATCAGCGAGGCAGCCATGTTTGCAACTGCGGCTTGCCGAGAGCAACTTACCCGCACCCTGTTGTTGTTGCCGTCTGACAAAGACCTCGTTTTCGCGCTCAGCAAATACCACGCGACACGAGCCGCTCAGGCGGCGGGCCTCAAGACCCCCGCGACTGCCTTTCTCACCGACGGAACCGCACCGACTAGCCTCTCGGCGATGTGCGATGCAGCGTGTGAGCTTGGTTTTCCGCTTCTTTTGAAACACGACAATTGCAAATCTCCCGACGGAACATATCAAAAAGGTCGCACCATCTCTGTTCGTTCCCGTCTGCAAACTCGCGCCGTCTTGTCTGAGCTGCAAAAGAAAAACACCCCCATCCTCGCGCAGCAAATCGTCGCAGGCCACGGTGTCGGCACATTCCTTCTGCGCTGGGACGGGGAAACGCGGCTCGATTTTGCCCACACGCGCCTTCACGAGGTACCCTATTCAGGCGGTGTTTCGTCGCTCAGAAAAAGTTGCCACGACGCCCACCGGCTTGCCCTGTCCGAGCGCCTGTTGTCGCACATCGGCTATCAGGGTGTGGCCATGTGCGAGTTCCGCGAAAACCTCGACGGAGAGCCCGTTTTTCTCGAAATCAACGGTCGCTTGTGGGGTTCCCTCGCGCTTTCGTTGCACTGCGGTGTCGATTTCCCGCTCGCGCTTCTGCGTCTGTCGCAAGGCGCGCCGTTTCTGTCTCCGCTCGATTACCCCGACGACGTGCTGTGCCGCAACGTGTTCCCCGGCGAGTTTTTTCATCTTTCGTCGCTGCTGCGTGCCGCCGAAGTCCCACTTTCCCAAAAAATCCGGGCCGGTTTTGAGCAGGTCGTCCTCTCGCTTGATCCGACGGTGCGCCACGATCATCTTTGGCTCGACGATCCAGGCCCTGGGCTCGTTCAAGCGCGTCGCCTGTTCCAGGACATCACGACCAGGATTCGTCGCTTTCCGGGTTGGACAAGCCAAGCCCTGCGCGATCGCCGCCTGCTCGCTCATGAACAAGCCGAAACCCCGTCTCGTTTTGACAAACTTCCACACAGACCGCGCCGGATTTTGGTTCTTTGTCTGGGAAACATTTGCCGGAGTCCTTTTGCCGAACGGCATTTGCGCCAGCTTCTCGACAAACGAGGAATCACCGATATCACCATCGAAAGTGCCGGTTTTTTGCAACAAAATGGACGCCCAACGCCCGGGCAATTTGTCGAAATCGCTCGCGGTTTTCGCGTGGATTTGAGCACACACAAATCAAAATTGGTGCAACCCAATCAATTCGACGATGCTGATTTGATTTTGCTCATGGATTTGCAAAATCTGCGCAGGCTACTTGTTGAATCGCCACAAAACCGACATAAAGCCTTTCTGATCGGCCTACTCGCCCGATGTACCCAACCAGAAATTCCCGACCCCTATCTGCTGTCCCCCGCTCAAGTCGAAGCCAGCTACCAACTGTTATCAACCACTTGCCAAAATCTAGTCAACGACTGGCTGACTGACTTGCCCCAATCAAAATAAGCCTATTCAACCTTCCGTCGATATTCGGTATGGATCGTCAGTTCCCAATCGTCCAATCGGCTTACATCCACAACCACCTGCGACCCCGGCGGCAATTCGGGCAAAGACGGAATTCGTTGCCAAATAGGAACCAAATCAAACCGAATTAAATTATCACGTAAAACCGTCGCTGTCGTTTGTGAAATGTTTTCCTGCTGAAGATAACGAATACCAAAATGTCGTTCCATGTTTCGCTGATATTCGTCGTATGCAGCGTACGTTTGTTCAAAATCGCGCATCAATTTGAGCAATTCATTTTCGCGTTCTGAAAACGGGGAAGCTTCTTCGTAAATTCGTGCAATCAGAATCCACTGATTCACTAAATCGCAATAACGCCGCAGGGGAGAACTGGACCATAAATACTGCGCAACTCCCAACCCCGCGTGTTGGGCTGGATATAACGATAGTCGAACTTTTCCGCCATCTTGAACGCGATAAAGCGCACGGATATCTCGATCTCCCAGCAATTTCCCCCACGCGCTATTTACATAAATCATCAATTCAGCAACCACTTTGTCGGGAGGACCGCCCCGCCGACGCTGCGCCACGTCGATTTTCCCCTCAGCAAAAGAGAAGATGTAGTCGATCTGTTCTTGGTCCGGCTTCCCTCTGGACGCATTCATGCGGCAAGCCAGCTCGTACAAAAACAGAAGTTCCGAACCCAGCTCAAAATCCAGACGGCGCGCCTCAATGTTCTCGAGGGAAAACTCCCGGTCAATTTTCGGATACCGCAGATTTCGGTACATGGGTACGTATTCAAGGCGAGTCTCCTCCCCCAAAATTCGGTACGTCCCATCATCAGCGACGGTGATGTAGAGCGAGACGGCAGGACAATCTCGACCCTCATCGAGGCTAAATGGCTGGATTGCGTGCGGCGGCAACATCGTGATCTTGTCGTTTGGCGCATACACCGTCGAAAGCCGCAGCTTTGCGATTTCGTCGAGATCCGAGCCGGGTTGAAACCCCAAAGCGGGTGCCGCGATGTGGATTCCGACGCGAACCGTGCCATTTCCCAACCGAGTGACGCTAAACGCATCGTCGATTTCCGTCGTCGAAGTGTCGTCGATGCTGAAGGCGCGAACGTCGGCGCGAGGCAAATCCGGCAACGGATCGAGCGACGGCCTGGCCTGAAAACCTGGGCCTTTCGGAAAGTAGTCGAGCAAAAAACGCCCTGTGTGATACCCCGAACTTCCGTCCACGGCCCCGCACCGCGCCAGGAGTTTCGCCGGCGTCGTCTGATTCATCTCGCACGCTTGCAAAATCGCTTTTTGCTCGAGCCAACTCGGGTCCGGCTTGTACAGAACCTGCGGCATCCGCGCCGCGACTTCTTTGGGCAAAATCCCCGACGCCAGTTGTTCTGCGAGCGCCGTTTGCTTTTCAAGTTGGCGCTGTTTGCGAAACGCCGCTTTTTCAGCAGCCTGTCGCGTTTCCAGCGACACCGCCTGAAACCGTCCCAACGTTCGCCGAGCAAAATACTCCGGCGACCCCAACAGCGTCGCGAGCATCGCCACCGACTCAATCGTCGAAGGCGCATGCCCAAAATAGTCCTGAGCCAAATCCGAAAACGAAAACTCGACCTCGCCCGAGGCCTGCCACAAAAACTCGCGGTCGATCTCCCCAGCCAATGTTGTCCCGTCGGACAGTGCTTCCTGCGGCGACGGCTTCGGAAAATGCAGAAGCACTTTGTCCGCGCGCACTTTTTCGCGTTTTCCGCCAGGAAGCTCGACGAGAAATGCACCTGGCTGTTCAGACAAAACGGCACCGGCTCGGAGCACTCCGCCGTCTTCAAACAAAACATTCATGTGGGGAAACCTGGGCTGGCGTGAAAAGGAAAGGTCAGACCGTTACCACTTTTCTGCGTCCTGAAGCACGCTGTCGGCGGTGGAAGCAATCAGCCGAACCAGGCCGACGGTCGTCTCCGTTTTCGCAAAAAAATCGGGCTGGTTCGATTTGGCATTCGGATACCGGAACAACACGACCGAGCCAATTTCCCGTTTTCCGTCGAAAAAGTGCGCGTTCATGATTTCTCCGCTTTTGGGAGCGCCAGACATGGCAACCGCCGCCTTGTCTGCCGTCGGCTCTTCACCTCGGGCGACGTAATCTCCGATCGCCAACCTGGAGAGTTTTTCGACCCAATTTTTGAGCGTGTCATCGCGTTTGTCAGGCGTCGCGCCGTCGGCAAAAAAGAAATTCTGTTGATTTTGCCGGTTCCCCTGCACCACCACCCGCGTTTTTTCCCCAACTTTCACCTCGATGCGATCGTAATCGGCTCGCTCGAAGCGATGGAGTTTGCGTTCCATCAGACGAGAATCTGAAAATTCAAAATCCGCCGCGATGCGCTGCGAGAGCAAATACACCTGGCCCTGTCCATCCCGGACATACGAATCGCCGCCACCATAGCTTGTGCCCCCGAGGACGAAGTTGTACTCAAGGCCCTTCGCCCGCACCGTCAGTTTCTTTTTGCTGTCCACAAAACCCAGCTCTTTGGCCTTTGCGTCATCCACCGCACCGAGCGCCCGCAACGCTTTGAGCGGCCCAAACAGATTGAGCAGCTCCATCGCCGAATCATTGCCCCGATATTCCTTGACCGTCGTGACTTCTTTCATCTCGGGAGGCCGTTCGGGCTGTGCGGGTTTCTCTGCCGGTGTCGGTGCAGCAGCGGGCGTCGGCGGTTTGTTTTCTGCGGGTGTCGTCGCCTTGGCGTCCTGCGGATTGGGCGTCGGTGAGGTCTTGTTCTCACCGGTCGCGCTCGCCGTCGCAGGTTGGGGCACCGGAACTTTGGTCTTCGTTTTGGTGACGAGCCAGGCATACGGCTCGCCATCTTGTCCGGTGCGTTTTTCGACGGTGATTTCCTTCGTTTCGTCCTGGTAATTCAAGCTCGCAACGTCTTTTTTGGCAGCGTCGAGCACCACAACACTGTCCGTCTGCGTTTGCGTTCTGTCCCGCGTCCAGGTTTGGTACGCAAAACCCACCGCGAGCATCGCCAGCACTGCATGAACATAGACCGGCGACAAAAGGCTCTGTCCTCTTGCTCCACTCATGACGCCCTCCGACGACGCGCTGCGCGTGTGTACAAAAGACCGACCGCCAAAACCAGCGATGGCATAAGCAGCGTCGTCAGCCAAAACCACAGTTTTTCCTGACCTTTGGTGTGAACGATCGGTGCGTCTTGGTCTTGCACCGGCTCACCCATGATCGCTTCTTCCTGCATCAGCCACTTCACGCTGTCCACGATCAGGACGCGGTTTGGCAGCCACGAAATCAGCGCATCGCTCATTCCGTCCACCGACGCGAGCGCAAACAGCCGCATCTCGCGTTTGTTTTTTCCGTCTTTTCCGGGTTCAAGCGCCTTTTGCGCCACCGCAGCGACCTCGAAAACCTGGCTTTTTTCGCCTGGGTCGAGTTTAAAATTCCGATTCGCATCCGAAAACGTGTTCGGCATCGACCGAAGCGGAAAATCGACTTGCGCGCCCGCTGGAATGACCGAATCGCGTTCAAAAAAGCCGCTCTTCGGCAGAATCACGCCCGCTCGTCCTGAATTTCGCGACAACGTCGTCACCGACACATGCGAACTGAAGCTCGTCGAGACGATGTTCTCTCGGTCGTTGTCTTTGTGAGTCCGTACCGCAAACTTGTCCGGGTGACACAACACCTGAGATGTAAACCGCAAACCTACTTTCTTCAGGAGCGGTGCCAAATCCGCGCCGGTCTGTTCCGCCGTCGGGTCCAACAGAAGCAGCAAGTGACCGCCTTCCTCCAAAAACGTCGAGAGCGCGTTGATTTCCTCGGTCAAAAACCGCTCCGTTGGACCGCCAACAATCACAAGACCTGCGTCCTGCGGCAGCCGGCTGGCCAAACCGTTTTGTACAGAAAGGGTGCGGATCTCGTAGCCCTGATTGACCAACATCGTCCGCAACGCTCCGATGGGCAACCGCAGGTCGTCTTTCATCAAATCCATCGCCCCCGCGTCGAAAGACCGCTCGCCGTGGCCGCTTGTGAAATACACAACTCGGCCCGGGCGCGACAGCAGCAACAGTCGTTTTTGCACGTCTGCATCAAACGCCCCAAGTTGACCTCGTGCCGTATCGACATTCAGACCCAAATTCATCGTTTCCCGACTGCCCGGCTTGCCCTGCTCGTCGAGCTGTGTCAGCACAATCATTCCATTGCCCGACACCGACATTTCCTTCGCCCGCCCGGGTTCCAGCGCATGGTCGAGCCAAACCATCTGGAAAGTGCCCGACTGTTTCGCCAATTCGTCGAAATACGGTTGGATTTGTTCGCGAACCTCATTCGCCGTCGGGAAAAAGGCTGTCACGCGAATCGGGCGATTCAGGTTTTGCACAATTTTCCGCGTCGTCTCGCTTGGTCGTGTGTTCTGAAACCGGGCCAAGTCGATTTTGGAATTTCTTTCGGTCACGACGAAATTCAGCGCCGCAATAAAAATCACGACAAACGCGACAGACAAACCGCTTTGCGCCGAAAAGGAAACCCGGTGAGGCTCGATCGCCTCCGCAGCGCCCTTCCCATCGGTCATGGAGTAAATGGCTTGCTGCACAAACGCGAGCGGGAGCGCCCCCAAAAGCACCGTCATCGGCAGAAACACTTGTGACAGACTCGCCATCTTGTCGTAGCTCTTGCCGAGAGACGACCGAAGGCTTTCCTGCAAACCCGCTGCCTTCAGGTGAAACAAAAGGTACACAAACACGCCCAACAACATCACCGCACCTGACATCATCAGGTAGCCGAGCGCCTTTTTCTCCGCTTGATTCCGAGACGAACTCCGTCGAGACAGATTTCCCACAAAACCGGCAAGCATCAACACCACTGACAGCGCCGCCGCCCCTTTTTGCCAGCCTTCCGAAACCAACATCCGCTCGCCCAGAAACAGCACGAACAGGCCGATGAAAACCAACGCCGTCGGCCAAAGCACGACCTGTATCGACGGAGTACTCCCGCTTTTGCTCATTCCTTTTTCCGTCATGACTAACTGCTCCACCGTCGCGACTCAAGCACGCGCGTCGTTGCAAATAAAAAGGCATAGGTCATCGACAAGTAATAGGCCACGTCCTGCAAGCTGATCGAACCGCGCATGAACGACGGAAAGTGCTTGTTCCAAAGCGCCAGCCACGAGAAAAACTGGTCAAATGGGCGATCTGTGACCGGGGCCAAGAGCCACGACAACAGCAACGCGACCGAAATCGCCGCGCCCACAACCACCGCGACAAGCTGGCTCTTCGTCAGCGACGAGGCAAACATTCCAATCGAAAGCCCCGTCGCGCCCATCAGCAGCGTCCCCGTGTAGCCCGCGACGAGATGTCCTTTCGCCACCTTTCCATGCAAAAGCACCATCAGGGGCATGTACACCGACACGACGTGAATGCCACACAGAAAGACAAAGGCCGCCAAAAACTTCCCGAGCACGATTTGGTAATCGCGAATGGGCGACGAAAAAAGCAAATTCACTGTGCCTGTCTGGCGTTCCTCGGCGATAAGACGCATTGCCAAAAACAGACCCGCAGCCTCGGCCAGCCCGCCCGAGAAAAAGAAAAACTGGCCGATGACTTCGGACGATTTGCGCGACGTGTCGCTGCCGATGGCAAAGACGTTGAAGGCCAAGCCATCGATCAGCAAAAGCACTGCGGCGACAACCCACCCGAGCGGCGAACGTAAATACGCAGACAGCTCACGACGAACGATGAGAACAATCGGTTTCACAGCAACCACCTCAAACTTGGTTTGACATGTTGGAAAAAATCACGTCGCAGGACGCTGCGGGTGAGACGGATGCACGAGTCGCGCAAAAATCGACTCCAGCTCCACCGCTTTGCGACCCAGCGAAAGCAAGCCGAGGCCCGCTTCGACGACGGCCCGTGCGACCTGTGCTCGACGATCCTCGCTGCATTCGACCTCGATGCGAACCCGATGCGCGTGTTTGGAAACCACATTGGCGACAATCACGCCCGGCACCCGACCGATCGCCTGACGAGCGCGTTCGGATGCTGCATCAACGTCTGTTCCGCCTTCGACTTCAATTTCGAGCACGCCACCCTGTGCGTGTCCCTGCGCCTGTTGAGAAATCGTTTCCTCGGTCCCGTCTGCGACAAGTTGCCCTCGGTCAATCACCAACAGCCGATCGCATGTTTGGCTGATTTCCGTCAGGATGTGGCTCGACAGAAGAACCGTGTGCTCGCCGCCGAGACGTTTGATCAGCTCTCGCATCTCGACAATCTGGACAGGATCGAGACCGCTCGTCGGTTCGTCGAGAATCAGCAGCGACGGCTTGTGAACCAGCGCCTGCGCCAAGCCCACGCGCTGACGAAACCCGTGCGACAACGTACTGATGATGTCCGACGAAACTTCTTTTAAACTACAAGTTTCCAGCGCATCGCCCACCCATCGCCGGACATCCTTGCCTGCTACGCCTTTGAGTTCTGCGACGAAGCGAAGATAGTCTTCCACCGACATCTCTTCGTAAAGAGGCGGCGTGTCCGGCAAAAAACCCAACCGCTTTCGGATTTCGTGCGCATTTTCCGACAGGTCCAAGCCGTCGATTCGAACCGAGCCCGACGACGGAAGAATCAGACAGGCCAAAATGCGCAGCGTCGTGGTCTTGCCTGCGCCGTTTAGGCCCAAAAAGCCGACCACCTCGCCTTTTTCTATTCGGAAAGACAGGTCAAAAATGGCGCGTTTCCCGCCGTAGAACTTCGTTAGGTCCTCAACTTCGATCATCGTTCCGTATCTCCATCGAGTATTCGTGCTCGTTCCATGCTGTTGTCCCGACCCACGTCTCGAACGCGGGCCGCAAGATACGCATACGAACACACCTTTTCAACCCCGCAAAACAACCGACGGAAACCGCAGCTCTTCCCATGCTTGAGCGTCCTGCTCCCTGTTTTGCATCCACATGTTCTCACCAAACATTTTCTCGGCCCACATGTGCAACGGACTTGACCCATAAGGTCTTGCCTGCATACCATGACATTTCGCGCGATGTGCGCGGTTCCTTTCGGAAAAAAGGAGAGACCAATGAGGACGGTAGTTGCTTTCGCCATGGTCAGCCTGTTCGGTCTGGCCGCTTGCGGGCCCAAAGCCCAAACCACCCCGAATGCTCAAGCAGGAGCCGCTACGGCAAACCCGACGCCTCCGCCGCCCCCGCCGGCTGGCGCGCCCCCTCCGTAGTATTTGGCGCAGCTTGGGTGCTCGACGGCCACAAGCCGTTCGAGCGACCGCATGGGAAGAGCCTGTTGCCCACAAGGTGACAGGCTCTTTTTTTATCTCTTTCCGCATCGGGATTTTGCGCACGTTCATTCATATCGCAGCGCCTCGACTGGATCGAGTCTCGCCGCACGCCAAGCTGGATATAGACCAAAAAATACCCCAGTTAATGTGCTAGAGCACAAGCCGAGACAAATTGCCCATATTTCATAGTGTGCTGTCCAATTGCCAACCACGAGAGTGAGCACTTTTGCCAAAACAAATACCAACGCCATTCCGCCAGTAATACCGATCAATCCTCCCAAGCAAGCGACGATTCCGGCCTCTAACAAAAACTGTCGTAAGATATCACCACGAGTTGCGCCCAATGCGCGCCGGATTCCAATTTCACGGGTTCGCTCTGTGACCGTAACCAACATGATGTTCATGATGTTGATACCGCCCACAAACAATGAAAGCGCGGCTGTACACAGCATCAAAACATGGATAACCAAAAAGATGGCCTCTTCCTGTTTTTCCGATTCTTTCTCTGAATCAACCTTAAAATTTTCTACATCATAATGTCGCGAGAGAAGTATCGACTTAACAAAATGGCGTGCCCGTACCACAGAATCAGCCAACGTGCCCAAGGAAGGCATGACTCGAATGTAGATATTATCTAATTTGCGAGAGTGTCGAATCGAAGATTGAAATGTTGTCGCTGGGACAACGACTCTACGATCCCACATCCATGTGCCAGGGCCAGCAACCATCGGTGGCTTGTGCGCTAATACACCAACGACCTCCCATCGAACCGAGCCAATTTGAATCGATTTTCCTGACAGATCGCGCGCTCCATTCAGCAATATCTTCCATGCTTCATATCCAACGACGGCAACGCGAGCTCTGGAACGCAAATCATCTTCATCGATAAAACGACCAAATTCCAACTTTACATGATACAAATCGAGGGCTTGTGCAGAAGCACCTAGCACCATGACGTACATCTTTTTGTCACCAAAGATTGCTTTTCTTCTCCAACTTCGCAATTCGCCCTCCGCCAAAGATCCCCCCATCGCAACATTTCGATCCAACACCTGCTGATCAACCGAATCGAGAGCGCGCTGTGTTTTATATCTTTGTTTTTCGGGTGCCGAAGAATTCTGGACCTCAATCACGTCCTTTTCAGAAATAAATTGATTGGCCGAGGAGAGCGCATCTTCACCGCCCGCCAACAAACCAGAAAGCAGGACCACAGAACCTGAGCCAATCATCATTCCCAGCAACGTCAAAAACGCGCGGACTTTGTGTTGCCGAAAAGACAGCAACACAGAGGTGAGCAGATCCAAAAACGAAGAAAAGATGGACATTTGGAATCCCTATTATTGACTTCTGATCGCGACAACCGGCTCAAGCTGACTTGCGTTTCTGGCTGGCCAATACCCAAACAACAAACCAACCATCGTAGAACTAGTCAGTGCCACAAGTACGGCAGGTTGGGAAATTAACGTGAGCCAGGAAGGTTTATAGTGGGCAATCAGCGCCCCCCCCAACAGCGTTCCCAACATTCCAGCGAGCGCGCCTATAGCTCCGCCGACACCAGAAAGAAGGATGGCCTCAACTAGAAATTGCCTGCCGATATCGCTCGGAGTTGCACCAAGTGCCTTTCGTATGCCAATTTCTCGTATTCGCTCAGAAACCGAAACAAGCATGATATTCATAATGCCAACGCCCCCCACGAGAAGAGATATTCCAGCCAGCAAACCAACGATCACTTTCATGATTAGAAAGATCTGAAAAAAACCCTTGAATCTCTTTTCAAAATCAAAAATCCGAAAATCGTCAACTCCGTGATGTCTTTCCAACAAAATTGCATTGACAACGCGCTTAACAATTTCGTTGTTTCCAGGCTTGTCAGTCCGCAACAACAGTCGCCGTCCGTCTCGTCCCAAACTGGGCAATCGGTCGGTCAACATATCTATCGGCAGAATCAATGCGTCATCCCATTCCCACCCAAATCCGGGAACCCAATGATCCATTCTCTTGAGTTTTCCGATTACTCGGCAATGTGTCCCAGCAACAGTGAGGATACGTCCCAAAACATTTGTTCCTTTCCCCCATAACTTGTCAGATAGGTCGCTTCCAATCACACACACTCGCGCTCGGATCTCGTTGTCCACGGGATCAAGAACGCGCCCGTATTCAATTGAATAGTGAAAAAAGGATAGGAAATGAGAATCTCCACCAACGACATCTCCACGAACGATTTTTCCTTCATCGGATATGAGGTCTTGTCCCGGAACCGAAACGAATTGGGTCATGGCAGCAAGATGCGGAACATTTCGAATTGCATCTACATCGTTGCGTGTGATTCCGCCCTGGTGCATGCTGGCTTTTCCGTCTGCCGCTTCCGGCTTTGAGGGCCATAACGAAACAAGACGCAATCCGCCGATTTCTTCGATGCTCCGAGCCAACGTCGCAAAGCCAGATTCGGCCAAAGAAGACATCAGAACGATCGAAAATGCTCCTATCACAATCGAGGCCACGGTGAGCGTCGAACGAAAAACATTCGCCCGCAACACACGCAACGCAATTTGCAGATAGGTCAACCACACGGTGCCACGTTCCTACTTAAACTCGTTGCTTGCAGCGGAAGGAGGCCGGATTACGACTTCCTCATTTTCTGTCACACCCTCGATAACTTCCTGTTCGCGATCGTTGCGAACGCCAGCCTTTATCGTGATTTTTTCAACTATTTTCTCTTTTCCTGGTTGCTTCTCAACTAACTTACTTACAAAGTACTTTCCATCCTCCTTCAACACTGCCTCTATCGGTAGCTTCAATACACCCTTGCGGACTTCAATGTGGAATTTTACGTCCGCAGTCATACCGGGTTTAATCTCACCGAGAGCACCCGAATCCAACGTAGCTTCAACCGGAAAAACATCGGTTTCTTTGCCTTTTGGCGTAATCGCGGCGGGCGCAATTTTGGTGACTTTCGCGCGGTAGCTCTTTCCGGGAAGTGCATCGAGGGTCAGCGTTACATCTTGTCCAAGCTTGACTTTCGCGACATCGATTTGGTTCAGTTCGACTTTGGCAATCAGGGCAGACATGTCTGCGACAACAAGAAGCGAGCGTTCATCCAGCGTTGCCATCGTTCCCGGAACCACGGTTTCGCCCACGCGAATGTTGCGCTGAATTACAGTGCCATCAACGGGTGCTACAATACGCGAATATCGAAGCTGATCGTTGGCCACTTCCAAAGATTCTTTGACTTGCGCAAGCGCAATTTTCTTGGTCCGAAAGTCGTTGTCTGCCAAATCTACATCGGCTTTGGCGACAGCTCGATCGGCAAAAGCGCGGCGACGACGATCTAACGTGACAAAAGCAAAATCCAGCGCGGCCTGTGCTTTTTGGACTTCCTGATTGGCGCGAACGACAGACCGCTGAAATTCTGTCGGATCAAGAAGCAGCAAAAGTTGTCCCGCTTTGACTTGCATGCCTTCTTCGATCAGAATCTTTTCGACTTGACCTGCTACTTTTGATTTCACGGCCATTTTTTCGCGTGGTTCAATTTTGCCAAGTTCTGTCACCGCGACTTCCAAATCACCCTTTGTTGCCTTTGTAAGTAGCGATGGATCGAACGCCGCATGTTTTCCAGATTTGATTTTTGCATACATCCCACCCAATAACAAAAGTAACAATACGGTGATCACACCGATATACTTGGGCCACTTGGAACGTTTTTGGAAATTAGCCATATCGTCACTTCCCGTTGTAGAGGGATTCTGTTTGCTCAGTTGCTTCGTTTGAGACACTTTGCGGAAGCCGTCCTGCGGCCAGGTACAGTTCACCCCACGTCTGTGCAATCAGCGCGGTTTGGTTGGCCAATTGCACATCCTGGTTGATCAGATCAGTTGCCGATTCGATTAAATCAATAATCGCAACATCTCCATTTCGATAACGCCGTTCCAGGATGCTTAAATTATCTCTTGCTAGACTTTGCGTTCGCAACAATGGTTCACGAACACGGTACAAATGAACAAGTCTAGCGTGCAATACACGCACATCGGATTCAATGACACGGCCAATTCGGCGCTCTTCTGCCAGAAGACGCTTTTCCTCAAGCTGAGCATCTCGAACAGATGTATATGTATTCAGGGTATCAAATAGATTGTAACTTAATGTTCCACCGACAAAGACGGAACCAGTTATATTGGTAAATGGATTGGTTGATGAATTGGCGATACGCGCTCCGACAAGCGGGTTGTAGGGGTTGTTTGAAAATTGCACAAGACCGGAAAGGCTAAGCTGCGGGTAATAGCCTGATCGGGCAATACGAATGACCTCGGTTTGGGCAAGAAGCTGTGCGTGAGCGGACCGCAGTTCGGGACGGCGATGTCGTGCTTCGAGCAAAATTTGGTCCACGGTGTCGAGTTGCTCCGACGGAGGCTGGGGCACATCGACGGGTTCGTTTAAGGCAGTGGACAGAAGCGACTTCCCAATGAGAACAGCAAGCTGAGCCTTGGCTTCTAGAAGCCCACCTTCGAGGTCTGCTCGACGAGACAGTTCGGATTGGCGTCGGGTCTCCATGCGATTTTGATCAATTGCGGGGGCCAAACCGTTGCGCACTCGAGCAGCGACGGCGGCAGCGGCTTCGTCGTAACGAGCCAGCGACTTTTGGGAGACCTCGATTTGAAGCTCGAGCCGCCTGGCCGACCAGTAAGCACGCAGCACTTCGAGCGCAATTTGGCGTTCGCTCTGTTTGACGGAAGCCTCTGCGGCGTCTCGCATTTGCCGGGCTCTCTCGACGGTGGCGGTAACGCGGAAACCGGAAAAAAGGGGGACGTTCAAGTTCGCCGCCAAGTTGAATTGGCCAAGCGCACCCATTTGGAGCGCATCTTGGGTGATGTAGGTCCCGCCGCTGGCCTGGCATTCCGTTTCCGTCGGTGAAGACAACCCAGACAAGGACAACGAATAAAGCTGCAAAGGCGCATACAAATCGCCAGCGCCGGCGAGGGTTTTTGTGGACAGAAACGTGGCACAACTGGCCGACGGGGGCGAACCACCGAGATTGCTGACGCGGTATTGCTCATTGAGGAACGCATCGACGCGCAGCGAAACGCGATCAAGCTGGGCGCGCAAAACGGCGAGTTTCCCGCGTTCGCGAGTTTGGATGGCAGACACGATGCCGGGATCGGTGCGCAGGCCCATTTCGATCGCTTCCCGCAAGGAAAGCCGCTCAACCTCGTGCGAAGAATGCGCGACGGCTGTTTGGGCTGCGACGGGACGAGGGGAAACGACAGCCGCGAAAAGCGCGACGAGCCCTACCCCAAAAAGAGGAAATCTAGGCATGCAAGCGCTCCTCGTTTTTTTCGTCTGAAATAATGCGTCCATCGCGGAAACGGACAATTCGTTCGGCATAGGCTGCCACCATGGGTTCGTGCGTCACCAATACGACGGTCATGCCGCCTGCATGAAGTTCACAAAAGAGTTTCATGATTTGGTCTGTCATTTCGGTGTCGAGTGCTCCGGTTGGCTCGTCGGCCAGAAGCAACACGGGCTTGGTCACCATGGCGCGGGCAATGGCGACCCGTTGCTGTTGTCCGCCAGAAAGTTGATTGGGATGGTGATCGAGGCGGTCTCCCAAACCGACGCTCTGGAGCGACTCGGCGGCGCGTTTGTGCCGTTGGGCTTGGGGAACTCTGGCGTAGACGAGCGGCACCTCGACGTTGGCGAGCGCGTTGTGCCTGGGGAGCAGATTGAAAGACTGAAAAACAAAGCCGATTTTTTGATTGCGCAAGCGAGCCAACTCAACCTCGTCGAGGCTTTCGACGGGGACGCCATCGAGTTTGTAGCTTCCCGACGAGGGCTTATCGAGCGTTCCAACGATGTTCATCAGCGTCGATTTGCCCGAACCGCTCTGGCCCATGATCGCGACCATTTCTCCGCGGTTGATTTGAAGGTCCACGCTGCGAAGTGCATGAACCTCTACGTCTGAAGTTCGGTAAATCTTGCTCACAGACGAGATGTCGATGACGGGGACAGGCAACGATTTGGAGCTGGGGCTCGAGATCATGTGGGGGCACTTTCCGATAAGGACAGCAACCTGTGCGGGCTAGAAGATACGTCGAAGAAACAGACGAAGCGGAAAATTGCTTCCGCATAAAAACCAAGAGGCGATGAAGCGCGCGCGACCGAACAAATTGACGCGGCCAGGCAGCGCCGGAAGTAGACTGCCCAGGATGAAGCGAGGCGCGAAAAATACCTGGGTTCAGCTTGCTGGGGCGGGTCTGCTTTTGCCTTTGTGCGCTTGCAGTTTGTCCGATAGCTACTTGGTGCCGGCCAAAGCGATTGAGTTGGTTTCCAGTCAGCCGCCGGCGTCGAGGCAGCGGGCGCAGCTCCCGGCGCTGCACGAGAAAGAGCAGACGCCTGTGCTGATTCGATATCGCGCGCTGAATTGGGATGATGAGTCGCTTCGTTTGGCGACAAGCACGCCCATGCAGTTTGCGAGAGTGCGAGCGGCAAAGACAAATCCGTTGCTCATCGCGGGAGGCGTGATTTTGGCCCTCGGCGTGCCGCATTTTGTGGTGGGAACAATGGCGGCGCTCGACGTGCCAAAAGGTGAGGTGAAAACCGCAGACCCGTGGGGCGTTGGTGTGGGCATGGGACTCGGAGGGCTGCACTTTCTTGTGGGCGGTTTGCTGATGGTGTTGGGCGAACGCAACCCCAACATCGAACCAACGGAGCCGGGTCTTGTTCAGGCGTATTTGTACGGACAAATCCCGACAGCGACAATCGCTCCCGACGCAATTACGCCGACCGGCGAGGCTGCGCCGCCTGTGCGGCCGTCTCGGCAAGAAACCCGCGATGTGCCCGTCGGGCAGGACAACGACAAGAAGGACGACTGAAAAACGCATGATTTCCCGGTACACACGCGATGAAATGGCGACGGTCTGGAGCGATGCGCACCGACTGGCGCTTTTCCTGGAAGTCGAGCTTTGGGCGACGTGGGCGCTAGAACAGGCACCACGCAGCCCGATTCCGACGGGTACGACGCAACGGCTTCGGGCGCGCGTCGCTGAAATTCCGCCGCTTGATGCGGAGCGAATTTCTGAACTCGAGCAGCGAACGCAACACGAATTGCTCGCTTTTTTGGAGCACGTCGAAGAACGGCTTGGCCGAGATGCGCGCTGGCTGCATTTTGGTCTTACCTCGTCGGATGTACTGGACACGGTGCTGGCGCTCCAACTGCGTGAAGCGACGACAATCATTCTTTCAGGAATCGAAGACCGTCTGCTTCCGGCGCTGCGCACACAGGCTGAACGGCACAAAAACACGCCGATGTGTGGTCGCACGCACGGGATGCTCGCCGAGCCTATTTCGGCGGGTCTTTTGTTTTTGGGCAGCTACGCCGAGATCGATCGGGCGCGAAAGCGAATCGAGGCTGCACGAGAGAACATCTCTATCGGGAAACTGTCCGGCGCTGTCGGGGTATACGGAAGTGGTTGGGTGTCGCCCGAAGTCGAGAACGCGGCGCTCGGTCGGCTGGGCCTTGCGCCGGAACCGGTTGCAACACAGGTGGTCGCTCGCGATCGGCACGCCGAGCTGCTTGGAGCGTTGTCGTTGCTCGGCGCGGCTCTCGAACGATTGTCGGTGAATGTGCGGCACCTGCAACGCAGCGAAGTCGGCGAGGTGGAAGAGGCGTTTGCGGTCGGGCAAAAAGGCAGCTCCGCGATGCCGCACAAGAAAAATCCTATCTCGGCAGAAAATCTATGTGGTTTGGCTCGAGTCCTGAGGGCACATGCGGGAGCTGCGACGGAGAACATTGCGCTCTGGCACGAACGCGACATTTCTCACTCGTCAGTCGAACGAATCATCATGCCGGATTGTACGACACTGTGCGACTACATGGTACATCGCGCAGCCAAACTGGTGGCGGGCCTTGTGGTTCGTCCCGAACGCATGCGTGAAAACCTGGCCAAAAGCGCGGAACTACATGCGTCGGAAAAGGTGTTGCTGCAACTCGTCCGAGCGGGTCTTTCGCGAAAAGAAGCGTATGAGAAAGTACAAACACACGCGCTTGCGGTGGTGTCGCAGATGGGTTCTGGCGGACCCTCGTTTCGTTCGCGCTTGGCGCAAGACGCGGCCATTTCGTCGCTGCTTTCGCCAGAAACGCTCGATGGCTGTTTCGATCTGTCGGCGCACCTTCGACATGTGTCGGCGATTTTTGCGAGGGTGCTCTGCCAGCGAAACATTGATGCCGATGCTGACGCTGAAAAGCCGAGCGCGCCGCAAACGAGCGCAACAACACCAGGACCAAAACCAAATGAACCGCAACCGATTTCGGCGACGCGCGAGCAAAACCAAACAAATCCAAACAAATCCAAAGAAATAATGAAAAAGTCTTGCCAGAAAAAATGATTCCCCCTTCTTTGCTAGCTTCCGTATGCTGTGCAAAAATCCCTGTCTGAGGCCCAGGCTGCCTCACCAAAACCCGAATGGATGACTTTCACTGTTCTTTCTGCGGCAAGCGACGCCGCGAGGTCCGCAAACTGATCAGCGGCCCACGCGTCTTCATCTGCGACGAGTGTGTTTCGCTCTGTAACGACATTTTGTCGAAAGAAGACGCGCAAGAGCGGCCCCGCTATCCCAAGCCAGCCGAGATTTCGGAAGAACTGGACAAGTACGTCATCGGCCAAAACCGCGCGAAAAAAACGCTGGCCGTGTCGGTTTACAACCACTACAAGCGACTCTTGTCGCGCACTCGAGCCGGTGATGTGGACATTCACAAGGGGAATGTGTTGATCATCGGGCCGACGGGCTGTGGCAAGACGCTGCTCGCGCAAACGCTGGCGAAAAAGCTCGATGTGCCGTTTGCGATCGCGGATGCGACGACGCTGACCGAGGCTGGTTACGTCGGTGAGGATGTGGAAAGCGTCATCAAGTCGCTGTTTCGCAACGCGAACGGAGACATCGAAAAGGCGCAGCGCGGAATCGTTTGCATCGATGAAATCGACAAAATTTCTCGTCGCGGAAGCGGCCCAGCGGTCACGCGCGACGTAAGCGGCGAGGGCGTGCAGCAGGCGCTGTTGAAATTGCTCGAGGGAAAACACGCAACCATTACTCCCGACGGCAATCGGAACAGACCGCAACAAGACCTGATCCAAGTGGACACGACGGACATCCTGTTTGTCTGCTGCGGCGCGTTCAATGGTCTGGAAGACATCATTCGTCGGCGCGTTTCCGAGAGAGGAATGGGGTTTGGGGCCAAAATCTCGGCGCGAAACGACGAGGACAAAGACGCGCTCCGTGCGCAAGTCCGCACGGAAGACTTGATCAGATACGGCATGATTCCCGAGTTTTTGGGCCGGATACCGATCATCGTCTCGTGCGATTCTCTCGACGAGAACGCGCTCATGGACGTGCTGTGGAAACCCAAAAACGCGCTGACGAAGCAATACGCGCGACTGTTTGAAATGGAAGGCGTGAAGCTTCGGTTCACAGACGATGCGATGTTGGCCGTAGCGCGTGAAGCGTATAGACGGAAATCCGGCGCTCGCGGGCTCCGCGCGATCATGGAAGAGGTCATGCTCGAAGTGATGTACGAGATTCCGTCGATGACCGGAGTGCGCGAGTGTGTGATCAACGCCGATGTCATCCTACACAGACAGCAGCCGCAGCTCATTTTGGAAAAGAAAGCGAGCTGACGGTTTCCCGTTCTTCTCTTGTGCCTCGTTGCAGGGGCGGTTTCGAGCACGAGAGAATTCAGTGGTAATCCATCCTACGTTTCTGGCTGTGTTTTCTCGGACGAACGTGCCATAATTTCTGTCTTGTGAGGGCGATGCGAGGGGCTGCGCGTCTGGTAGGTATCCTTCTGTGCATCTTGGGCCAGCTCGACGCTGCGGACGCCAAGAAAGCGCCTCCGAGCGCAGCCGCAAAAGACCATGCGGCTCAGCTTGCGGAACAGGGGCTCGCTGCGCTGAAGCAAAATCAATTTGAGGCGGCGCATCAGGCCTTCGTGGATGGATTTCGGGCCACGCCACAGCCCAAATGGTTGTTCCATTTGGCGCAAGTGCTACACGCTCAGAAGAAGCACGTCGAAGCAAAAGACTTGTTGCGGCGGTTTTTGGCGGATTCGACGGTGGATGCCGAAGATCCGCTGCGCAAAGAGGCCCAAACCCTTCTTTCGTCCATTCCGGTCGAAGATGCCGGCGAGCTGCAAGTCAATGGGCCTCGCGGCGCGCGGGTCACGGTCGATGGCCGTTTCGTCGGCCAACTTCCTTTGCCGATGGCGCTTTTGGTGCCGACGGGTTCGCACCGCGTAGAAACCGAACTCGACAAATGGCAAGCCGGGAGCGATGTAAAAACCCGTCTGGGCCGCCAGGTTGAACTTCGTTTCAAACTGGGTTCGGATGTCGCGGTGGTTTCTCTGCCGCCAGCGGTTCTTTTGATCGACAAGACGCCAAACCCGCAAAACGCAGAGTTTTTGAACAAAAAACTGCAATCCGCAGTTGGCCGCGAGAGTTACGCCATCGTTCCCAAAAACGCTGTCGAAACGTATGCGAATCGTCTGGTCGCGTGTCTTCACGAACCGGCGTGTTTGAGGCAGGCGGGCCAACTGCTTTCTATTGAGTTCGCGTTGTGGGCCGAGGCGTCTCCGAACGGAAATGGATGGAAAGCCGAGGTTGCGCTCCGAGACACATCGTCGGGCACGGATTTGGGCAAGCGATCGGTACAGTGCGAAACATGTTCGTTCGAGGCGTTTTCAGGAAAAATCGCTGAGGCGGCGGGCGCGCTGTTCACGACCGCGCTCGGGCGAGATCGCGGGGACGTGGAAATCTCGACGAATCCCGACGGTGCAAACGTGTTTCTCAATGGCATAAAACTAGGGCAAAGTCCGATGAAGTTGACGCTGTTCGCGGGTCAGTACGATCTGCGGCTGCAAAAATCGGGTTTTGTCGAACACACACAGCCTCTTGAAATACACGACACCAGCACACAAACGGTCACAGTGTCGCTTCTCGATCGCGACGCACAAAACGAACCTGCTCCGATACAGCGCGTCGCCAAGCCACAGATCATTTCCGGAAAACGACCCATGTGGCGGTGGATCGCAGGCGGAGCAGCAGTCGGCGCTGGAGCGATTTTGGTCGGCTTTGGCGCAAGCGCGCTTGTCCAGAACGGGACGACGCTCGATGGAGTGTGTCCAACAGGAAACCAGTGCCAGTTCAACACGCTGACGCCCGGCATCGCGCTGACCGCAACCGGCGGGGCTCTCTTGATCGCTGGCAGCATTCTGTGGGCTTGGCCTCCGCCGAAAAAGACCGTCGTGGAATAGCGCACCTACCTGTCGGCTACGTGCCGCCGCATTTTTCCCCTGGCGCGGGTTTCGCGCGGAACTTAAGTAGTCGTCAAAGCGAGGTACGGACTTTGGGTCTAACGGACTATTTCAGCAAAGAGGGGCGCAAGGCGCGCAGCCTCCAGAAAATGATTCAGCGAGCCGGGGACAAGCATGCCCAGTCTCCCGACCGGTTTCGAGCCCTGGAACTTTTGCGGGACGACGGGGGAAGTGAGGCGATCTTGGGATTGCTCCGACGGTTTGGCTTTGTCTATGACAAGACCATCGAAGACGAGCAAGAAAAAGAGTGGGTGTTTCACGAGCTGGTCGCGATGGGTCCCAAAGTACTTCCCCCTTTGCGGAAGTACATGCGGGAAAGCGAAACGCTCGGGTGGGCGCTCAAAATTTTGGAACAAGTTGCGCGCGGCGAGGAGTTTCAAAAGGTCCTCGAACAACTTTGCGAACAGAACGACAACAACTACGTTCGCGACCCCAACAAGAAAATCCAGCTCGTCCACTTCATGGGCGAACACCGAGAACCCACCATCGCCAAACTCCTGATTCCGTACCTAGAAGACATCGACGAGGGCGTCCGCTTCAAAGCCGTCCAAGCACTCCTGCACCAAGCGCAGCCCGACGTGGTTGTTGAGCCTTTGTGCAAACTTCTCCTTCGGCCCACAGAAGAAAGTCGCCGCATCAAAATTCGCATTTTGGAAGGCTTTGCCGAAGCACAATTTGCGTTTTCCCAAAAAGACCGGGCCGCCATCGTGCAGGTCGCAAAAGACCTCGACATCCCCATCAGTCTCGACGAAAAAGGCCGGCTCAAGCAGAACTCCTAATCGAAGCTCCCCGGCCATCTAGCGACCCCTGACCACCTTCCCAAAGAACAATCCAGCATACGCCTCCTCGAAAGTCCCCCGACATCCGATCCGGACAGCAGTTGGCCATTCTGAGCAGACAGAGAACACGAACGAAGAGGCAGGCTCAACTGAAGAGCAGATATCAGAGGAGATCGAAAGAGACCTGGCCCCCGATGACCCCCACAACATCGTCTCTCCGCACAGCGTGGAACTCCTATCGCGAAGCTCTACACCCAAGAGTCGGGCCAACATCGCCAAGGCAAAGCAAGAGGTCGCAAGGTGGCGAAAAAAGTTGAAGACCGCGCAGGAGAACGTGCGCAGACTCACCCAGAAAGATGTCTCTTCCGATGGCAAGTCGAGTCGAGCGGTGAGGCGCGAAAGACAACGGCGGCTCGATTTGGCCAAAGAGAAGTTTGTAGTCGCAGAAAAGAACCTCGGCCACGCCCAAAAGAAGCTTGCAGAGACAAAGCAAGCGAATCGAGACCCGCTCAAAACGCAGGCTGTGGCGGAGCAGAATCACCAAGCGAAGAAAGCGGGCAAGCAAAGAAAGTACAGGCTTGCACAGATCGAAAAGGACCTCAAAAAGACAAAAAACCAGACCAAGAAACTGGATCGAAACATCAAGAGGGATCCGAAAAATGCAGACTCCTATAAAACCAAACAGCAGAAGCTGAAGGACAAACAGAAGAGGCTTGCGGGTGCGTATGAAAAACAAAAGAACGACAAGAGCCGCAAGAAGGACATCGGCGAACCGCGCCAATCGATTCAGAAAACGATCAAGGATGCGACGACGGTCAAGTTCCTTGAGGGTGAAAAGGGGGTTTTTGAAGGGGAAAAGTATCTTGTTCCAAATCAGACCCTATACGACAGCGATGATGGGAGTGGATCGATTACGGGAAAGGCCATCGGCGCGGAAACGACGGGCAAGTTGAAAGGAACGTTGTCCCACACAGGGTTTTCGGGATCAGCGGAGATATCGGGTCAGGCTACTTTGGTCGAAATACGGCTGAAGAAGGAATGGGTTGCTCCTTGCGATCTGAAGGGAGAGCGGGGCCAGGCAAACATGTTCGTAGATGTCCGTGGCTTCGTCGGTGCCGAAGGCGAAGCAAAGCCAAAGGCCAACCTGGGCAAGTTGCCTACTTACAAAGCAGAGATCAACCAGAACGCCATCATGGCCGAAGTGGACGCCTTTGCGGGTGCCAAGGTTGAGATTGGCGGAGGCGTTGGCCTTTCCTGGTTCAAGCAGGATCTGTCTGTCTATCGACCTCGAATAGAATCTGGAGCCACTGCAATCCACGGCATCTTGATTGCAATCCATCCACCGCTCGGTGCCATCCTGTCCATCCTTAACATGGGGACAGGAGTCACGGAGAAGATCCTCGAGCAGCTGCTCGATTTCAGCAGCAAGCCGGGGCTGGTGCCACTGGCCTCCGTGATGGGGAAGGGAGAGGCATCGTCTGGTGCCGGCGTAAGTGCGAGGGCCGCGATTGGGCTGCGCAACAGTCAGATCGTCACCCAGGTCAAGGCAAATGCAACCTGGGGGTTTGGTATGGGGGGAGAGTTAGAACTGATGATGGATATCCTCGAAGGACCCCTGTTCCTGCCCCTCCACCCGGCAACTCACGAGTTTGTGACGATGCTGAAGTCCTATCTCCGCAAGAAAATGGAGCGGATTGGGAGCCTGGTGCTTTCCCTGGGAAGCCAGCTTTTGAAATGGCTGTCTTCTGACGACGACGCACGAAAGCTCGTGGCCGGGCAAGGACACACCGCTCTCTCACTGGATGACCGCGTGGTCTTGGTGGAAAACATGCTGGGAGGTGCCTGCTTGGAATCGGACGAGCAGGCCATCTTGACGATCCTGCGGGATGCGAAGAGGCGTGGAGACATGAGTGCTCTTGTTGCGCGCGTCGGGAAGCGCACCCTGAGCTGGAAGATCGATGGCGAAAACAACGACGAGCTGCACCGAATCATCGACGCGGGCTGACGGACCACCGATCTGGCGCAAACAGCAAACATGTCTGTACCTAGGGTGCCACATGCTACCCCCAAGACTTCCCAAAAATCTCTATCGCGCGCCATTCAAAAAGGAACTGTTTGGAACGGCTTGCTCCATTCAACAGACGAGCGGTTTTGAGAGAGATTGTCGCAGTGTAGCGCGTTGGAAAAAAACCCCCTGAACCGGCATTGTCACGTCGGCATCCAATGCCTATGCAATGAACTTGTTCCCATCCAGAAAGGACTGCGGTCGGTGCTGGCTATGTCGGTCGTGCTCACAGCCCCAAGGCTGCTCCCCTAGCCCGCCTACGCCATCCCCCGACACCAATCTGGGGCTACGTTCCTGGATGGGAACGAATTTGTCTGCCGCACCCTGATATGATGAGCAACCGACGATGAAGAACCAGGCACTTGATACCAAACCCAGCACTTTGCCGTCCTCTGTTTCCGCATCCAAAGGCTCACGGCCTACATTTGACGACCGTTCCGATGTTGTTCCCGCCATGTTCGGAGGCCGCTACCAACTTCAAGGCTTGATTGGCGCAGGAGGAACCGGAACCGTCTATCGGGCGCTCGATGTCGAACTTGGCGAGGTCGTTGCGCTCAAAGTTCTGCGAAGGGAGGTCCTCAACGTCCCCCACGCACTCGATCGCTTTCGCAGTGAAGTCCGTTTGTCTCGCCGAATCACCCATCGCAACGTTGCTCGCATGTACGACATCGGCGAACACCTGGGCGAGCGATTTCTAACCATGGAACTCGTGGATGGCTCCCCCTTGTCCCACCTCCTGGGCATCGAACAAGGCCACCCAAAACCCCTCAATCTCACCACTGCCCTCAACATCACCACCGACATCTGCGCCGGCCTCCAAGCCGCCCACGACCTCGCCATCATCCATAGGGACGCTTACGGAATTTTCATGGACGGTTTCGGTTTTTCCACAATCCAACACACCAACAGAGAAACACACATAGCATGGTGTGATCTCTGTTCTACTCAGAGCCTTCATGGCTCTGCCGTACAATCGCGCGTCTTGATTAAGCCTCTATCGGCAAATCAGTGCGCCCGTCTTGTTGCGTAGGCACTTTTTGGTGGGAGATGCCGACGGAGGCCCCGTCAGAGCAGGTTGCCTGTCGTTTTTTGCTTGAGCGTACCTGCTGTGGGCGTCGGCAGTGCTTTTGAACCAGAAGCCGCACGCGGCGTCGAGGGGTTTTCACCTTGGGCCACCTGGGGTCTCAACGAGCTGCGCCTCGCAAATCGCCGATAGACTGGGAATGACGGTCCGTTGTCACACTCCCATTCATGTTCCGCCGCAAAGCCTTGCGCGTTGCGATCCCAATCCACAACAAAAGAACCACGAAGCCAAAACCCAACACTCCGAACGTCACCTTCCTGCTTCGTCGTCCCAGACGCGTCACAGTAGTCTTCGCTTCTCGTGGACGGATTTCGACTGTGCTTCGATCCCGCTGACTCAACGACAACTCTTTGGTGGGCACATCTTCCGCTGCGCTGGCTTCGCGAGGGCACTGCGCGGCTGAACCGGCAGCTCCTTGAGCCGAGTAGGCGTTCGTTTCCTCACAACCGTCGCTTGGCAAACGGTTCTCAGGATTCCTTTTCAGACGAGCAATCGCCTCGGCCAAGTCTTGCCGAAGCTTGTCCATTGTCGGTCGATCCATTCTGTCCAGCACCAATGTTCGCAGCACCACGCGCTCCAGCCAGCGCGGAACTGCATCAAGACCCGACGGGCGCAATTTTCCGATAGAGATTGGATGTTTCCGGTCAAGGTCGATTGCATCAGCAATTTGGCTTGCACTCGCAATCAACGGCCGGATTCTCGAAGCACAGCAGCCAGGCTTCTCCCATGGACCAATTCCATTACAATAAATGGAATTCCATCACCAAAACTCCCAAAGTCAAGCACCGGAGCAACGCACTCTTTGCCAATCAACGCAGCCATTTTTGCCTCTTTCTCAAACCGTTCTCGAGGGTGTCATGCACTGCGCCTTCTATGCTTAACACTTTCAGCGCACTGTTGCCATGAATGCCAAACGGTTTGCCTGGGAACTGCTCGATTAAAGTCGAAGAGGAGGGAGTTTCCTTCCAAAACAAACCTTTTTCCTGATACAACTTGTTCTGACCAAGAAGATACAAAATTGTGCTGCCCCCCGGAGACGCCCAAATCGAGGAAAAGTGCCAATCGCCCGCTGGCTCTCCGCTCTTGCCAATAGGAGATTGCAGGGAACTCCATGTGACGGGCGAATCTTTCAGATACGCCGTATCCAAAAAGCCATCCGATCCGACCAACAAAGCATTTTGACCGGAATCAACCCAGGCATCTTTGGGTACCGTTGAAGGAACCGAGGTGGTACTGGCTTGCCATTTCCATTGGTCGAAATTCGTGCCGGAGACAGACCCAGAGAAAGCCTGTGCGACGCTCATGGCGGCGACGCCGGCACCCCCCAGAAGTGCTCCACCGATGAGAAAACCCCAACCGGCTTTCGTTCTGGCGGAGGATTTTTGGGGAGACTGGGACGGAAGGTGCGGGTCCTGGTTGAGGCCTCCGGCTTGTTCCAAGCGACTGTTGGTGGTTGAAATTTTTGCAGAAATTGATCGCGATGTTGAGCGATCCAGTGATCGCTCGACGAGAGTGCCTGTTGCAGGTGCAAAGAAGCGTCCACCCAGCGACGGAACCCCCGTTCGGCAAACGCCCTTTAGCGAGCGCCGGCATGCAATGGGACTCCGCATATGCACTGTGCCAAGCGTCGAGCGCAGCGCAATCAGATCCCGACTGAGCAGGTCGATTCCCAAATCGTACAGCTTCTCGGACTCAGACGTTTCCTGACAGCCCGACACAGAGCCATTTGTTAGTGGATTTTTAGGGCTTCCCGCCAAAACAGACAAGGCTGGCTGCGCCCCCGCAAACCGCAAACCGCAAACCGCCAAAGAGTCCACACAGATAGACGGTTTGACCGAAAAGACATACAGCACACCACGTGAAGGCATGTTTGTTCATTGAGCGAACCATATGAACAATGGCGAACCCGAATCAAGAAGTGGGCAGGCCGCAGAGAACAAACTCTCTCTCGTCGGCAATCATCATGTGCGTTTGTGTCCGTTTCTTCCGTCACTCGTTCCGCTGCGCCGACTGATGGATCAAGACACAATTTTCTTGAACTATTTTGGGCGTTCTAATAAAAAATATGGAGCCTGCAAAGCATTCAACACCTACTGTAACACATACATGTCGGATAATTCGCGGCTCGTCATAGATGAATCTGATTTATTGACGATAGACATTGCAGATATAGAATATGAATGCGCTAATATAATAGAATTAGACATGAATCTATGTGACCTGGAGATGCTGAACCAGGTCAGAGAAACATTCGATGATCTCATTGCTCGGCAGCAGCATAGAAGCGGCCTTTTGTATGAACTCGCAAAAGTTCGCAATATGCTAGTTGCTGGCGGACATCTCATTTTACAAAATAAATATACTGGTGAACGAGACCCTGGCTACATTGAACGAGCCAACATGTTGCTCACAAAGGCAGGTTTCCAAAACATCCTCTCAATGGAACGAGATGGCCGCTTGGTCCTCGAGGCAACGCGCCGTCCTTACCTGGTCGAATCGATCCGTGGTGACTGGAACATCCGAGAGATTCTCCGGCCTGACGAAACGCTGCGCTGCCATGAATTTGCAAAACATATATACTATTATAAAGACTATAATTATGATATTGAAGTGGCTAAGCAATTTGATCTCCACTCAGACCTGTTCGCGCTGTTTGATTCAAGTGGTCAGATAATTGCCATTGCTCGCTCCGCTGCGCGCGTACCTGGCTACTATTGCCCATTTATGTATGCACTCGACGAGCATAAATGCCACATTGATGTTCCGTCCGAATACAAACGATTCTGCGAAATAATGGTTCTATTCCAGGATGGACAAGCCGGGGCTTCTGCCTTCAAGCGAATAACGGAATACATGCTTGGTTTCTTCCATGATGTTGCACATTATGATTCATTTTGGACAACATACGACATAACAGACACATATACTGGTACATATTATAAGACCCGCTTTATGCTATCAGATTACAACAGAATTCTAACATATCGAGACTTCGGCGGAAGATGGAATCTAATCAACACAACAAAAATCAAGGAGCTTAGTGACAAGAGATACCACATTTTCTCGACTAAGAACGGATAGAAATTCAAAATAATAGGCTATACAGTGATGGATCTTGAACTAAGAGCACAATATCAGGAAGAGGTTGGAGAGTCGCTGACTCGCATAAATCGGATTGCTGCTGCGGTAGTGATCCTAGTTACCGCAGTGCTTATGCTTTCCGGCGATCCAAACAATTTTGCGAACGCAGCCTCGATCAAGACGTTTGGATACGAAGTCCTCCCGCGAATGCTCGGAGCTAGACTTATCGGAATCGTGGGAGGATTGTGCTCGCTGTTGATTGCCTTGATCCCTGGTTTGCGCCGCTTCTCAATATACGGTGGCGTGTTGCTTGTGATTTCGACCGTAGGTCAGTGCATCCACCTTTCAGCGTCAATGAGTAATTTTGGCGCTTCAGTCACCGCATGGATCATGGTTACGGTAGCATTGTTTGCTATATATCCATTACCTATGAATTTAACTCTTGCGGTAGTTCTTCTTGGTTATATGTACTATTTCATTGTGTTATTTGGGGTTTATGATGGTTTTAGCCAGCTTGAGAATACGCATGATCCATTGGGTGATCCGCGTCTGCGTTTCACGATGACAATGGTTAATACTGGAGCCAGTACGGCTCTGGCATTGTCATTTAAAATTGCGCTACAAAGAATTCGCAAGAAAGAATTTACTTTTCGCAAGGGATTGGAAAAGGCAAATGCCGAGATCGCCAAACTCAATGAACAGCTCCGCGATGAGAACCTGAAGCTCTCACACGAGCTAGAAGTTGCGCGGCATATTCAGGAGGTCGTCCTGCCTGCGAAAACTGAATATGGTGCCTTTCCTGAGTTGGATGTTGCCTGCGTGATGTTGCCTGCTGCCGAAGTGGGTGGCGATTACTACGACACGATCCAGGTCTCACCATCGGGCATCTTCTCGATTGGCGACGTGACCGACCATGGGTTGCACTCGGGCCTGATCATGATGATGGTCCACACCGCGATTCGGGCACTCAGTAATATCGCCGGGATCGATATCAAGAGCATCTATAATGTCGTTAATAAAATTGTTTATGAATTTCGAGTAAAGACAAATGATTACAGATTTATTTCTCTTTTGGTAATTCAATATAATGGAAATGGAAATTTTATAGTTACAGGCCATCATGAATCAATTTTGATTGTTCGAAAGAGCGGAATGATCGACGAAATTAGTACAATGGATCTGGGCACATACGCTGGATTGGATAAGGATATTAGCCATCTCTTGCAAATCCAATCATTCACTTTGGAAAGCGGAGACACCTTGATTCTGTATACCGACGGAATCACTGAGGCAATGAACCGCCAGCAGCGTGAGTTTGGCAAGGAGGGCATCGTCAATGCAGCACTCGCCGAGAAAGATAATGGTGCCGACGCAATCACCTCGTCCGTGGTTAAAAACTGTTTCAAGCATCTTGACGGAACCACTATTCATGACGACCTTTCGCTACTCGTAATCAAAAAAAGGTAGCCTATGAACAATATTCTGCATATCGGTGACAAAATCGATACGAGCAAAAGTGTCGAAAATGTCTTTCGTGTAACGCTTCTTCCTCTTGACATTTTCGATTTCTGGGAACGGTGCAGTGCTTTCTCGGATTTTGTCGCAGATTATTTCCAGCACTACTTTGCCAATCGTTCTGGGTGCAAGAATCTGATTTCTACTGTCATCAACGAATTGGTGGAAAATTCAGTCAAGTATTCAAAAAACAAATCGCAGCCGATCGAATTGGTCATTCGGAAACACGGTCTCCGTTTGATGATTACCATCACCAACTCGGTTCCCCGGCATCAGCGAGAACGATTTTCTACCATTTGTCGAGAGCTTTTTGAGCGCGATCTCGACGAACTTTATGTGGAGCGCGTCCAGACTGCAAGTATGGATGACAAATATTCAGGCTTGGGGCTTATCCTACTAAAAAAGGACTATGACGCGCAGCTTGGCTTCACTTTCTTCGAGAATGAAGATGATTTAAGCTACGTGACGGTCACCGTCGATATCGAAATAAGTCAAACAGAAGGCTCAGACTAACACGAGGTGCTGCGCATGTCCATTAAAGGTGATAACTATTCGGTTGAATTCAACGGGACCAGCAACCTGATTGTGTTTTCTGGCGTTCTTCGACTTCAAGGAAAAGAGCACTACCAGGCGATCTATGATTTACTCGTCAAGGCAGTGAACGAGGTTTCATCGACACTGAAAATTGACATGACGAAGCTTGAATTCCTGAATAGCTCTGGAATTTCCTCACTGTGCCTGTTTGCAATCTACCTACGTAGTGTTGTCGGAAAGCGCGTGATAATTACAGGTACGACCACGATCGCTTGGCAAGCAAAATCGCTGGCAAACCTACTGAAATTCACGGACAAAATTGAACTAAAATTGATCTGAGGCTCGGATTTTATTACTTCATTAATGAGAGGTACTCTTCATGGATTATTCCGAGTTTGATCAGGAAATTGGCATTGTCAGTGATCTGCTGGAAACGCAGGCCCCTCTGAGTGCGTTTGAGGAAGGGGCACGGTGGATGAAGCAGATGATCAGTCATATGCGCAACTTAAAACAGTTATTGGAACAAACCCACCGCGAGCTGGCTGACCTGCGTCTTATGCATGAATCTACAATCGAGCACGCAACTGAGATAGAGAACGAGCTAGAACACAAGAATGCTCGCATCACGGAACTCACCTATCGGCTACGCAAGTATTTGCCGGAAGCATTGTACGACCAAGTCATGGATGGCCAACTCGAAAGCGGCGGTCCTCACTTGCGCAAACGGCTGACAATTTTGTTTTCGGATATCGTTGAATTTACTACCCTCACGGATCATTTGGAACCCGAAATGCTGTCGGAAATCTTGAACTCCTATTTTGATTCTATGGCCGGATTGGTGAATAAGTGGGGTGGAGTCATCGATAAATTCATAGGCGATGCTGTAATGGTATTTTTTGGAGACAAGGCCGGGTCTGACTTCAAAATAGAAACAGAGAAATGTGTCCTTTTGGCAATTGAAATGCAGCAACAAATGACACTATTGCGTCAACGCTGGGCTGATGATGGATTATTGGGAGATTGGCGGATTCGCATTGGCATCAATACTGGGTATTGCACGTTGGGAAGCTTTGGCTCGGAAAAGCGGATGGACTATACCATCATCGGCGGCCAGGTGAACGCGGCCTCGCGCTTGGAGCATATGGCACCACCGGGGGGGATTTTGATCAGCGGTTCGACACACCTTCTGGTGGCAGATCGCATTGAGTGCTTGCCGCGTGGTGCGGTGACGCTCAAGGGCATTCACCAGCCCGTCGACACGTTTGAAGTGGTGCGAGAACGCGATAGTGCCGCGCACCGCGCCTTTTTGGATGAAAGCGAGCGAGGTTTTCATTTGCGATCAGTGCGGTTCGATCACGCCACGGCCTCGCGAATCGAGCGTGCGGAACTACGCTTGGCTTGTCAGCGCGCCTTGCAGATTCTGCAAGAAACAGAGTCCGATTCCTGAGCACGACATACATTCGATCAAAGGCTCCGACGGATGCTGGTGGCCGACTTGAAAAACGTCCACAGAAAGGTTTGTGGGAACCAGAGTTTTCGGCGCTTTCAGCTGTGATTCATGCTCAGTAGTCGGCCTTTTTGCGTCCGCTGTCCACTTGTCATTCCACACTGCAATTGTCGTGGGATTCACGATAAAGCCAACCAGCCCTACAACGCCCCAAACCACTTCCTTGGCGGTGTTCTTTGGTTTTTCCCGTCGGAAAAACAGTTTTTGGGTTGAGGGACCTCAAGCCGGATAATGTGCTTTTGGGGAGGGATGGGAGGGTGGTGATTACGGATTTTGGGATTGCTCGGGGGGTGGAACAGAGAGAGCAGGAGGTTGTGGGGGCGGGGCTTTTGGGAACGCCGGAGTACATGGCCCCTGAACAGGTCGATGGGTCTGCGGAGGTCTCACCTGCGACAGACTTGTTTGCGTTGGGTGTGACGTTGTTTGAAATGCTGACTGGAACCTTGCCGTTTGTGGCCTCGACGCCGATGTTGACGGCGATGGCGCGACTTTTGCGGGATGCTCCCGATCCGCGTTCTCTGTTGCCTCAATTGCCTGGGGGTCTTTGCGAGCTGATTCTGAGGTGCTTGCGGCGGAATCCGTTGGAACGACCGCAGAGTGCTGCGGAACTAGCTACTCTGCTCGCGCAGTTTCTTCCGACGCGCAAAACGCTTCAGCCGACGGGCACACCACCTGTCAAAGAACTACAGCGTTCCGAGGACGACATCGCGCTGTCTCGGCAGAAAAGCATCGCTGTGTTGCCGTTGCGAAACCTGAGCAACCCACAGGACAGTCACTTGGCCGAGGGGTTGACGGAGGAACTCATTGACGCGCTGTCTGCGACAAAAGGGGTTCGTGTACGCAGCCGGGGCGCGACGATGAGCGTGAAGGGAGACTCGCGGGAACCACGGGTGTTGGGAAAGGAATTGGGGGTCCAATTGGTGGTGGACGGTTCGCTGCGACGGTCGGGGGACACGTTGCGACTGACGGTGCGGCTGATTTATGTCGAGGATGGCGTGCAGGTGTGGGCGCAACGGTTTGATGCGAATGTAGGAGATTTGTTTGCTTTGTCAGACACGGTTTCGACGGCCCTGGCACAGGCACTGACGAGCCAAATCAGCGGAGCCCCCGAAAAAGCGAAACTGTCGGATGCGTTGGCGGTCGAAAAGTACTTTCGAGCGCGGCAACTTTTGCACACCGCAGCGTCGGCAAATCTGAATGAAGCAGTGGTGCTCCTTGAGGAAATCATGGTCGGGCGAGAACACGACCCGAAACTGCTCGCAAGTTATGCGACAGCTCAGGCGCGGCGTTGGTTTTTTGGGGAAGCACAGGCGGCGGACAAGGCTCGCGCGGCGGCGGAGCTGGCCTTGCAGACGGCTCCGTCGAGCGCAGAGTCGTGTTTGGCGCTGGCAGTGGTGAGGTTTCAAGATGCGAATTTGCCGGGAGCGGTGTTGCTTTTGCGGCAGGCGCTGGCGCGTTCACCGACGCTGGCGGAAGCGCACGATTTGCTCGGACGGATTTTGATCGAGACGGGGCCGCTACAGGAAGGAATGCGGGCGATCGAAATTGCGCTCGATATCGATCCGTCGCTGGTTCGTCTGCGGGTGGAGCGCGCGAGGCTGTTCGAGCTGCAAGGCCAACACGACAAAGCAGATGGGTTGATTCTTCAGACGGCAGCAAATCCGCATACGGCCATTTACACGACGGCGCTTCGTTGTCGCATCGCGTTGTGGCGTAAAGACCGGGCGTACGCGAGGCGAATGCTGAAAGAACTGGAAGGCTCGGACACATTTCCCGGCGGAATGCGCGAGATCGTCGAGGCGGTTGCCTATGAGCGCGATTTGGATGCTGCACTTCTGGGAAGCAAACTTCCCATTCGATCGGGCAGCCAGCGAGGCATGACGCTGTTTCACCAACTTGCGGCGGAATGGCACGCTTTTTTGAATCGACCTGCCGAGACGTTGAAGTCGCTGACACCGGCGGTGAATGCAGGTCTTGTGGACCTGGTTTGGCTGCATTACTGCCCACTTTTCCAGCCGCTGTTCCGCGACGCGCAGTTTCAACACTTGTATCGAATCGTCGAGGAGCGCGCGAGGCAGGTTCACGCGGCGCTCACTTCGCCTCTTCCGTGACGGTTTCCTTCGGTTCGCACGACGGGAGCGAACAAGACATCAACACGGCGTCTTCAAAATCTCCGTCGGGAAAAAGGGGCGGATAGTAGCGTTTGCGAAGGCCCTGCGTCTGGAAACCGACCTTTTCGTACAGCGCAATCGCGGACGTATTGCCTTTGCGTACCTCTAGCCACAGCGTCGCACACTGTGTTCGAGAGAGGGTTTCTGCACACAAGCGCAGCAGCCTTGCGGCCAAGCCCTGGCGCTGAAAATCCGACGCTGTTGCAATTTCAAACAACGTCGCCTCATCGAGAACCTGCTGACAAAGACAATAGGAGACGATGTGCCGGGAGTCTGTTTCCGCGACGGCGAGCAGCGTTCCAGGCTGGGCCAGTGTGGCGGCCAGCGAAGCTGAGCCCCACGGTGATGGAAAAACCTGCGCCTCGATCGCGGCGATGGATGGCAGGACAGAAGAACATTCCGCCGAAAGAACCAAACGACAGACGAGCATCAGGCGGGGCCATACCACACAAACGGAGTCTTTCGCATCGCGCTTTGCAAAAAACGAGGTGGATAAACGAGGTGTTTCCTTATACTCCCGCACCCATGCGTGTTCCTCTGATTGATCTTTCTGCGCAGTACCGGAAAATTCGGCCCGCCATCGACGAGGCGGTTTCGCAAGTGCTTGTGTCGGGACGCTATGTGATGGGCCCCGAAATCGAGCGTTTTGAAAAGGAATTGGGTGGGTATTTGGGAGGGAAACACGTCGTCGGCGTGAGTTCGGGAACGGATGCTCTTCTGTCCGCAGCGATGGCTTTGAATGTCGGTTTGGGTTCGGGGGGTTCGGGCAAGTCGATGGTCTGTACACGCAACGCCGAGGTAGTGACAACGGCGTACAGCTTTTTTGCGACCCCGGAAACGGCGATCCGTTTGGGGGTGAGACCGGTGTTTTGCGACATCGCGGAAGGCAGTTTCAACGCGGATGTGGACGATATGTTGAGTCGAGTGAATCCCAACACTGCGGCGATTTTGCCCGTTCACATGTTCGGTTTGCGGATGGATGTAACACGGCTTGTGGCGACGGGAATTCCGGTCATCGAGGATGCGGCGCAAACGCTTGTTCCGGGAATCGCAGAGGAATCGGATTGCGCAACGCTGTCGTTTTTTCCGACAAAAAACCTGGGCGCGGTGGGAGACGGAGGCGCGGTGGTGACCAAGGATGCGGGGCTTGCAGAGAAGCTCTCGATCATGCGTCAACATGGCTCGAAACCCAAGTATGTCCACCATGTGTGGGGTGGGAATTTTCGACTCGACCCGATTCAAGCTGCGGTGCTGCGGGTCAAATTGACGCATTTGGAGGATTGGCAAGCGGTCCGTCGGAAAAATGCGGCTCGTTATCGGGACGGACTGTCGGATTTGCCAGTGATTCTTCCTGAAACACGAGCGGATCACGTCTATCACCACTTTGTGATTCGGACCGAAAAACGAGATGGTCTGAAAGCCCATCTTTCGGCGCGCGAAATCGACACAGAGGTGTACTACCCAACGCCGCTTCACCTTCAGCCGTGTTTCGCGCAATTTGGATATCGGGAGGGCAGTTTGCCTCGGGCGGAAGCGGCATCTCGGGAATCCCTGGCGATTCCGATTCACCCGGATTTGTCTTTGGAACAGGTCGATTTCGTAATCGATTCCGTTCGCGCATTTTTCCGAAACTAAAACGACATGAGTACATCACTTTCACATTCCCAGAGTGTACTTCCCAAAGAAGGAGACACGCCTCCTGTTCGGGTAGCTGTCGTCGGTGCGGGGTATTGGGGGATCAACCATGTGCGGACGTTTTTTCGGCTGCCGGGTTGTGAGTTGGTCACAGTTTGTGACACTGAGTCGCAAAACCTGAAACGGGCAAAGGGACTTGCGCCGACAGCGAAACAGACACAGGACTTTTTGGCTGTTCTCGACGACAAAAGCGTGGATGCAGTGGTTCTTGCGACACCGGCTGTGGAACACGCAAAACAGACTCTGCAAGCACTTGCGGCTGGAAAACATGTGTTTGTGGAAAAACCGCTCGCGTTGTCTGTTGGGGACGCGCTGGCGGTGAAAAAGGCTGCGGAGGCATCGGGGCGGGTGCTGATGATCGGGCATCTTTTGCTGTATCACGCTGCGGTGCGCCGTCTGAAAGAGATGATCGATCAGGGGGACATCGGGGAAATCTATTACCTGTATGCGTTGCGGGTGAATTTGGGAAAGCTGCGGCAAGACGAAAACGCGATGTGGAGTCTGGCACCACACGACATTTCGATCATTCTGCATCTTCTGGGACAGGTTCCGGTTTCGGTGTCGGCTCGGGGACACGCTTATTTGCAGCCGGGGGTGGAGGACGTGGTGTTTTTGAATCTGCTGTTTTCCGACGGAAAAATGGCGCAGATTCAAGTGAGCTGGTTGGACCCTCGCAAAGAGCGGCGTTTGACGGTGGTGGGAGAGCGTCGGATGGTGGAGTTTGACGATTCGCATCCGACGGAAAAACTGCGGATTTATGACAAGGGTTTCACGCGGCCCCCGGAATTTACGCAGTTTGGGGAATTTCTGACGGTGCGGCACGGAGACATCCACATTCCGCATTTGGATATGCCGGAGCCGCTCAATGTGGAGTGTCGGCATTTCATCGACTGTGTGAAGACGCAATCGACGCCGCGCACGGGGTTGAAAGAGGGCCTGGACGTGTTTCGGGTGTTGTGGGCGGCTGATCGGTCGCTTCGCAACCAGGGCGTTCCGGTGCCGGTCGAGGAATTGCAATGACACGGATGGGCTGGCCGAGTCTCCTGTCGAATCGACGAATTTGCAGCGACGGGAAGATCGAGCCGCGCATCGACGACGAGCCGGGGTTGCGAACGGATTTTCAGCGGGATGCGGATCGGATTCTGTTTTCGTCGGCATTTCGACGGTTGAAAGACAAAACGCAGGTGTTTCCACTGCCGGAAAACGACCTGATTCACTCGCGGTTGTCGCACAGCATCGAGGTGGCGGTGATCGGTCGGTCGCTCGGTTTTGCGGTGGGGCGAGAGATTGCGACGCGGCACGGGGTAGACGCAGGTAGACAATGGGCGCAGGACTGCGCAGATGTGGTGTCGGCGGCGTGCTTGTCGCATGACATCGGGAATCCTCCGTTTGGCCATTCGGGAGAAGACGCGATCGGTCGGTTTTTTCGCACCGAGGAAATCGAAACGCTGCTTCGGGAATCGGGCCTTTCGGCGCTGCAACTGTGGGACCTGCGTCACTTCGAGGGAAACGCGCAGGGTTTTCGGATGCTGACGCGGCTGTCGGACGAGGCTCGGCGAGGCATGCGGCTGACGGCGGCGACGCTGGCTGCGTTTTGCAAATACCCTCGAGAGGCGGGGGACGAACTGGGCTGTCCGGGGGTGTCGTTTTTGAAAAAACCGGGCGTGTTTCAGTCAGAGAAAGCGGTGTTTTTGGCGGTCGCGGAGGAAGTGGGTTTGTTGCGTCGCGAGGGAATGGGCGTCGCGTTTGCTCGTCATCCACTGGCGTTTTTGGTCGAGGCTGCGGACGACATCGCGTACTGCTTGCTGGATCTGGAGGACGGGCTGCGGTTGCATTTGGTGCCGAGGGAAAAAGGCATTTCGGCGATGCGGGCGGTTGCGGAACAAACGCCGCATTTTTCTCCGCCGAAAGACGACGAGACGAACGATTTGGTCGAGTATTTGCGGGCTCGGTCGATCAAACAGTTGCTCATCGAGACGCAGCAGGCGTTTTTGGACCAGGAAAGCAACATCCTTTCGGGGCGGTTTGAATCGTGTCTTTTGGACCACGTTCCGTCGGCAAACGCACTGCGTGAAATTCGGGAATTGTCGGCGACGTACTGCTACAGCAATCGATCGGTGTTGGAAATCGAGCTGGCGGGGTATCGGCTGCTCGGGGAGCTTTTGGGAGAACTGGTTCCGGCGGCAGCAAAGGAATCGGGTTTGCGAACAAGCCACGAGGCGAAACTGTTGCGGCTTTTGCCTCGGATTCCCGACGACGAAACGGTGTACGAACGGGTGTTGCGCGTCACGGACTTCATTTCGGGAATGACGGATAGCCACGCGGTGTCGCTGTACCGAAAATTGCGCGGGATTTCGTTGCCGGGCGGCGTGAGGCCGTGACGGAACGCTCGGTACAAGTTGTTTTTGCGTCGCCGCGTGCGTTGCCAAAAGCGGACACGGTGTGGGGGCGGGTCGCAGTGTTGGATCTGGCGTTTGTGGCGGACGAATTGGGGGTTTCGTTTGCATCGACGACGAGGAAATTCATCCGTGAGCTGGGCGACCGTCTGGCTGTGTGGGTGGATCACCACGACCACGAACGGCACGCAGAATTTTTGGGCGACGGGCGGTTTGTGCTGGCGAAAAAAAGCGAACACGGAGCGTGCCCCGAGATGATCGATCCGGCGCTGGTGGCTCGGGTGGGAGCGGTGGATTCGATCGTGTGCCATTTGGATTTGGATGGTTTGTACTCAGCGGCAAAATGGCTGCGCGGGGGTGTGGAACCTTACGAGGGAGCGGATGCGGACGCTCGGGTCGTGGACACTCGCGTGGGCACGCCGGGACCTTTGGCAGACCGGATTGATCGGGCGTTACGAGCGCATTTTCGCGACGACGCGCTGAAAAAAACGATCGTGGATTTTTTGGTGACGGGGACGCGGGACGCGGTTTTGAAAGCGCAGATCGACGGGGCAGCGGCGGATTTCGACGAAATGGAACACGAAACGAAGCGGCTTTCGACGCTGTTTGAATTGCGGGGCGCGGGACAGGTGGCGTTCGTGGATGCACACACACACGCGCGGCGGGCGTTCGACAAAACGGAATTGCTGCTGGCCGGACAGAAACTGGCGAAAGTGGCGGTGGTGCGTCACGCGGGGCACATCACGCTCGCGGCGGCGTTTGATTCGGGCGTGGACTTTTTGCGTTTGCTGTCTCTGTCGGGAGGCATGCCGACTCGGGTGACGCTGCCGGAAAAACACCTGCCCGACATTCTGCGTCGGCTGACCGAGGCGGGTTTGTGATCGGCGGGTGTTTCTGCGATTGACCCGCACACATCGCTTTGTTAACGTCCGCTCACTTTTTGCGAAAGCCTCACGACATGGCGACGACGACGCTCCGAACGTACACCTTTCTTGATGCCCTTCAGCCTCAGCTTGCAAGTTTCATGGGGAAGACCGCGAAGGGTTTTCTGCCGGTTCCGGGACAAGCGTCCCTGTTTGTCGAGATTGCTCCGGGGATTGCGATCAACCGCGTGACGGACGTGGCGCTGAAGGCGACGAAAGTGTCGCCAGCTTTGCAGGTGGTCGAACGCGCGTACGGGCTTCTGGAGGTTCACGACTTCGATCAGGGCGAAGTCCGTCAGGCGGGAACATCGATTTTGTCGCATTTGGGCTTGGCGGAATCGGACCGCTACAAGCCACGCGTTCTGACGAACCAAATCATTCGAGCGATCGAGCCGTATCAAGCGCAAATCATCAACCGGAACTCGCAGGGCATGATGATTTTGCCGGGGCAATCGCTGTTCATTTTGGAAACGGAACCGGCGGGCTACGTCGCGTTTGCGGCAAATGAGGCGGAAAAAGCGGCGCGGGTGTTTCTGGTTTCGGTGACGCCTTACGGCGCGTTTGGTCGGTTGTATCTGTCGGGGCCGGAAGCGGAAATTGACGCAGCGGCACAAGCGGCGATGGCGGCGATCGAGTCCATCGACGGAAAACCGTTTGACAAATTTGTAGACAAGTAGACGACGAAGGTCGGTGCCTGTCGCACAGAGTGGGTACCGGTCTTACGCAGGAACAAGAGGGAACGAACATGGCTGATGCGCTTGGAATGATTGAAACAAAAGGTTTTGTCGGCATGGTCGAGGCCGCCGATGCGATGGTCAAAGCGGCTCGAGTGGAGCTTGTGGGTTACGAAAAAATCGGGGGCGGGTATGTGACGGCGATCGTTCGTGGGGATGTCGCTGCCGTGAAAGCCGCGACGGAAGCGGGACAGCGGGCCGCCGAGCGCGTGGGCGAGCTGGTTTCGGTTCACGTCATTCCGCGTCCGCACCAAAACATCGACATGGTGCTTCCGCTCGGTCGCAACACACCGGCGAGCAAGTAGGCCGTCATGGTCTTGGGTTTGGTGGTTGGGACCGTCGTGTCCACGCGCAAAGAGGCCGAATTGACGAGCCTCAAGTTTTTGCTCGTCAAGCCGTGCGATCCGTCGGGACAGCCGACTTCGGCGGTGCCGCTCGTTGCGGTGGATGCGGTCGGCGCAGGCGTCGGAGAGGTGGTGATGTATGCCTCGGGTTCCTCGGCGCGCCAAACGCAAGTGACCAAGGACCGGCCCGTGGACGCGACCATCATGGCCATCGTCGATGCAGTCGAAATCGAAGGTGGTCTGCGGTATCAGAAAAATCCTTCCTAGGATCTTGCCGTGCAGGTAGACGAAAAGCGCATCCAAGAGATCGTCGACAAGGTGCTTTCGCGCCTGTCAAACGAGCATTTGCGGACTCCGGCTGAGGCGGTGGTGGCTGCGGCGGACCGAGGGACGCCGAGCACGGGCACTTCGCAGCGTCCGGGCTCGTTTGCGCCGCCGCATTTGCGTTCGCAAGGCGCAGGCAAGCGCGGAGATGCTCGCATCCCGAAGGGGACGCACGGCCTGTTTCAAGACATGGATTCCGCTGTGGCGAGTGCGCGAAAAGCGTTCGAGGAATACGCGAACGTGCCCTTGTCCGTGCGAGAAAAGATCGTCGGAGCGATGCGGAAAGTGTCGCTCGACAACGTGCGGGCCTTGTCGGAATACGCTGTGGCAGAAACGGGGTTGGGTCGGGTAGACGACAAGGTGAAAAAGAACACCTTGGTCGCTGAAAAAACGCCGGGTCCCGAGATTCTGAGACCGACAGCTTTTACGGGCGACCATGGGCTGACAGTGCTCGATCGAGCGGCTTACGGGGTGATCGGGGCGATTACGCCAACGACGAACGTGACCGAGACGATCCTGAACAACGGGATTTCGATGCTGGCCGGCGGGAATGCGGTCGTTTTCAATACGCATCCCTACGCTTGGCGAACGTGTGCGTATTTCATTCACATGTTGAACGACGCGATCGTGGCAGCGGGCGGGCCGTCGAATCTGCTGTGCAGCATCGCGGAGCCGAGCATCGAGAGCGCGCAAAAACTCATGACGCACAAAGGCATTCGCTTGCTGGCGGTCACGGGAGGCGGCGCGGTGGTGAAAGCGGCGATGGCCTCGGGGAAACGCGCGATTGCGGCGGGGCCGGGAAATCCGCCTGCGGTGGTGGACGAAACGGCGCGGATCGATGTGGCGGCGCGCGGAATCATCGAGGGCGCGTCGATCGACAACAACATCGTGTGCGCGGCGGAAAAGGAAATCTGCGCGGTCGGAAAAATTGCGGATGCGCTCAAGGCGGAATTGGTACGGCTCGGGTGTTGTCTGTTGTCGGATCGGCAGGTGCGGGACCTGGAAAAGGTGATTTTGGACGGGGACCACGTCAACAAAGATTGGGTGGGGAAAAATCCATCGGTGATTGGGCGGCAAATCGGTTTGTCTCTTTCGGATGAGTGCCGTTTGCTGTTTGCGGAACTGCCAGAGCAGCACCCGTTTGTGCAACACGAACTGCTCATGCCGGTGATTGGTCTTGTGCGGTATCCAGATGTGGCGGCGGCGATTGCGGGGGCGGTTCGGTGCGAGCACGGGTTTGGCCATACGGCGGTCATGTACTCGCAAAACATCGAGGCGCTGTCGGCGATGGCGCGCACCTCGAACGTGTCGATTTATGTGAAAAACGGCTCGAGTTTGGCGGGCCTGGGGTTCGGCGGAGAGGGCTACACGTCGTTTACGATCGCGTCGCCGACGGGCGAGGGCTTGACGACGGCGGCGAATTTTACGCGCGAACGTCGCTGCACCATGAAAGACGCCTTCCGTTTCGTGTAGCCTAGCGAAACCATCACGAGAGAAACCGCTTGGGTCCGCTGCGCATAGGCCAACCAGAACACATCGACGCAAAAGGGACCGCGCTGGGTCTTTTGGAGATTTCGTCGATTGCGCGGGGGATGACGGTCGCGGACGCACTGGTGAAGCGGGCAGCGGTGTTTTTGCACCTGAACCGTCCGGTTTCGCCTGGAAAGCACTTGGTGTTGTGCTCGGGCGAGGTGGCCGATGTCGAGGAGGCGCTCGACGCGGGGCGCAAGCAGGCGGGCACGTCTTTGTGTGACGAACTTTTGCTTTCGCAGGTTCACGAGGAAGTGCTCGATGTGCTGAGGCGCAAACAGAAGCGACCTGTGCCAGAAGACCTGTCGTGCGGGATTTTGGAAACGCTGAGTGCGGCGCAGACGCTGCGCGGTGCAGACGCGGCATGCAAAGCTGCGGACGTGTCGGTGTTTGATTTGCGTTTGTGCGACGGGTTGGGTGGAAAAGGGTTTTGCGTGCTGCTCGGTTCGCAGGACATGGTCGAGGCGGCGCTTTCCACAGCGCGTGAACTTCTGTCGCCGGGCCTGCTCTTGTGCGTCGAATTGATCGCCCGCCCGCATCCCGATTTTCTGGCCAGTTTGTAAGTCGAGGCGGTCGGATGCTCAGCCCGTGGGCATGCGGCGGAGGTGCCAGCGAATGGACGTGGACGACGCGGGCCGAACGGCATAGGTCTCGTCAGCTTGCTCCATGTAAAGGATGCAGCGGGCGATGCGGGTAGGAACTTCGAGGCTGTTTTCCGCAACGGTGGGAAAAGGCGTTCCCTCGCCGGGCAGGCTTGGAAATTCGGCATCCCAGGGCATGACGATGGACATGCCATTGCCCGTGGTTTCGGCGCAAAGCTTGGGCAAAAGAGGGAACGGACGACGCCCTCGAAACGAAGCGCACATCGCATCGACAAGCTGCTGGGCGGATCGGTCTGCGTCAGCGTCTGCAACGTCTTTTGCCTCGGCAACGTGGCCGGATTCCGGCCCGCGATCGGGCGTTCGCATGTGTTCGAGGGTGTGTTGCCGTTCGGCTTCGAGTTCTTCGAGCGTACAAACGGTCGGCGGGGGCAAATTCAAATCGCCCGCGACATAGCGAGCAAGCGCCTCACGCGGAGTCAGCCACAGCGGGTCAAACACCTCGCGGCCATCGACTTTCACTTCGCCGCCGTGCCGCGCTTCCGTCGAAGAAAACGGGACGACGAAACAATCGGCGTCGAAGCGTTTGGGTTCGAGCGACGGCGTAATCCAGCGCGCAAAAAAGGCAAGTTGCTGGGTGTCGGCGACGAAAAGACCTGCTTCCTCGGACAATTCGCGGGCTGCAGCGTGGCGAGCAGGCCGCTCGGGATCGTGCTCGTGGTCTTGCGCATCGACGCGCCCACCGGGAAACACGTAGGCGTTGGCCATAAAACTCGCGGTCTTGCTGCGACGGACCAAAAGGACGGCGAAATCGGGCTCGCCCTGCGTCGTCTGCGGACGCAACACGGCGATCATTCCCGCTTTTCGAGGCTCAGTCATCGTTTGAATCGCTCGAACAGCTCGCGCAAGTCGGTCGGAATTTCCCGCGAGGTAAAGGTATTCATGTCCACGCACACCGTCGTGATGTGACACGTCACCGACAACGCCCCATCGCGATGTCGAAACCCCTTGTAACACATGACCATCGAGCGGTTTGACAGCTTCTCGACGGTAAGCTCGATGTCCAAACGGTCGCCGTACCGCAGCGGAGACTTGTAATCGGTTTCGACATGGACGGTCGGAAAACCCACGCGGCGTTCGTCGAGAAGTTTCGGGTATCCGATGCCCGCGTCGTTGAAAAAGTCCTCGAAGGCTTCATGGAAATAGATGAAGAACTGCGGGTAATACACGATGCCCGCGTGGTCTACGTCCCCAAAACGAACCTCGACGGAAGTCCGAAAGCCCATGGGGTTTAGGGGTGTCCTTTCGGCGCGACAAATTCCTTGGGCAGGTCAACGCCATCGCCAAAGAAAAATTCCTCGCATCGCGAGTGCAGAAAATCGAAAGCGTGCTGGCTCATCAGGTCGAGCCGGTATTCGTTGATGAGCATCTTCGAGTGCTCGAGCCACAGGTGCCAGCCCTGCGCCGAGACTTCACGCTGGATTCGCTCACCGAGCGAGTCGTCGAACGGAACAAAATCGAGCGCCGGAAGTTCTTTCCCGAGCTTGCGGCAATTCACCAGTTTCGCCATGTCGTTTCTCTCCAGTTGTTTTTCACCGCACACCACACACAAAGTCAGATGCCTTGCGACGGTCCGAGTGACTCAGGCGGCGTGCGCATCTTATCCAAAGTCTTCTTGGCCCAAAAACCCATAAAACCGATTTTTGGCGCAAAGACGCAAGCACCCACAGAAATTGACCGACGAGGCGGCAGCGTTACTCTGTGTCTAACGCGGGGGGCGGGATGTTTACATGCGCAGTTCATCGTCGGCCTTGTCCTTTTTAGACCCCAAAGACAAAAAGGACCCTCAAGGCGAAAAAGAACCCCAATACAAAAAAGACCCGAAAGACAAACGCGATCCCAAAGACAAAAAAACCGGCGACGCCCTGCCCGATCCGCCCGTTTCGCGACGGCGAGAAGGTGCTGGCATCGCATTTTTGTCGCTGTCTTTGTTCATCGGGCTGGCCACGCTGTCGCTGCTGTTTGGAGACGGCCAGCTCATGGGTCCGGTCGGGCAGTGGGTCGCGCAGGGGCTGTGCGGCTTGTTTGGCCTGGGGACGTTCGGGTTTTCTGGCGCGTGTTTGTTTGTGTCGTTGCGGCTTCTGCGAGGGCGATCGCTTGTGCCCTCGCCGAAAGGCCTGTTTGGGGCGCTGTCGTTGTGGGTGTTGCTGCTTACGTGCCTGCATTTGGTGCTGGGGCGTTTGCATGTGGCGGGTTTTCCGGCGGGCGGGACAGCCGGGGAATACGCGGCTTGGGCGCTTCTTTCGACGTTTGGCGTGTGGGGCACGGTGCTTGTGCTGTCGATGGCGACGCTGTTTTTCCTGACGTGGCTTACGCCGCTGAGGACGCGGATACTCGGGGACAAACTGCGCGATGTGGCCAGGCCCTTTGTGCGGCGAGCGGTCGCTCGGTTTTGGCATCCGCTGTGGCGTCGTTTTCGGCGTGCTCCGAATGATCCGCCGCCCATCCCGATTCCGCACTCGGGCAAGCCCAGCTCGGGCGTGCCCAGACCGTTGCGCGACTACGGAGACGACCGAGACGAAAAAGAAGATACGGTCGTCCCGGCCCAGCGCAAACCGGCTGACGGTTTGCCGGGGTTGGTACCGGGCCCCGTCATTGTCTCGCGGAACAAACCGGGTTTGTCTGTCCATGCGCCAGGGGATGCAACGGCGGATGCAACGGCGGATGCGACGGCGGATGCGACGGCGGATGCGACAGCCGAAAAAATCGCGTCTTTGACAACACGACCGCTTGCGCGCCCAGACGAAAGCCGGACGGAGCGGCTGCCCACCGACCCCGCCACGTCTCGCCCAGACCGCGTGCCGCCCGTCATCGTGGTCGAGCAGTTTGCCGAGCGAGCCGATGCGACCGTGAAAATGGATGGGCCGCCCGCGCACATGCCGCTGCCGGACGACGAAGCAGACGGGCAGCCGGATGCAGAACCGGGGCTCGACACGGCGGGCCAAGCCGACGCCGATGCAGACGACGCCGATGCGGATACCGACACGGGTTTTCGCACGCCGCTCGCCAAAGCGCCCCAAAAAAGGGCCAGCCAAGCCAACTACATCAAGCTGCGGCCTTACGAACCGCCGCCCATCGACCTGTTCGACTTTGCCGAGCATCCGCAACACGATTTGGATCGCAAAGCGATGCTGGATTTGGCGCAGCGGCTCGAAGCCACCCTCGCGGACTACACCGTCAAAGGCCGAGTCGCCGCGATTCATCCGGGCCCGGTCGTCACGATGTACGAATTTGTTCCGGCACCGGGCATCAAACTCGCGCGGATTACGTCGCTCTCGAGCGATTTGGCGATGGCGCTGGAGGCGTTGCGGGTTCGCATCGTCGCGCCGATCCCCGGCAAGGCCGCCGTGGGCATCGAGGTCCCCAACCGCACCCGCGAAACGGTCTATTTGAAGGAAATTCTGGCCGACGATTCGTTCCGTCTGGCGAAAAGCCGACTGACCATGGCGCTCGGCAAGGACATCGCGGGCGCATCGGTGTCGGTCGATTTGGCCAAAATGCCGCACTTGTTGGTCGCGGGCACCACCGGTTCAGGCAAAAGCGTGTCCGTCAACGCCATGGTGTGTTCGCTGCTCATGAACGCTTCTCCCGACGAGGTGAAGATGATCATGATCGATCCCAAGATGCTCGAACTGTCCATCTATGAGGGCATCCCGCACCTGCTCTTGCCCGTCGTCACAGACCCCAAAAAGGCCGCGCTCGCACTGCGCTGGGCCGTCGAAGAGATGGACCGGCGCTATGACCTGATCAGCAAGTCGTTTGTGCGCGACATCTTTGGCTACAACAAGAAAGTCGAAAAGCAGACCGAAGACCTCGCGGCGCGGCAGCTTTCGCTCAACGTGAACGGCGACGACCTGAGCGGCCCGACGCCCGAGCCGCTGCAAAAACTGCCGTACATCGTCGTGCTCATCGACGAGTTTGCGGACCTGATGATGGTCGCCGGCAAAGAGGTCGAAATCTGCGTCGCCCGCATCGCCCAAAAAGCCCGCGCCGCCGGAATCCACCTGATTTTGGCCACGCAAAGGCCGTCCGTGGATGTCATCACCGGGCTCATCAAGGCCAATTTTCCGTCCCGGATTGCGTTCCAGGTCGCGAGCCGCGTCGATTCGCGCACCATTTTGGACCAGCAGGGGGCCGAACACCTGCTCGGCATGGGCGACATGCTGTTCACCGATCGCGGCCAAGCCCTCCGCCGCATCCACGGCGCGCTCATCACCGACGCCGAGGTCCACCGCGTCGTCGAGCACCTGAAGCAGCTTGGCAAACCCATCTATGACATGGACATCTTGAAACCGCGCGGCGACGAAGAAGAAGACGGCGCAGAGGAGCAAGTCGTCGATGAGCTGTACGACCAGGCCGTGCGTCTGGTGTCCGAGGGCCGCCAAATTTCGATTTCGATGCTTCAGCGCAAAATGCGGATTGGCTACAACCGTTCAGCCCGAATGATCGAGCGCATGGAACGCGACGGCATCGTCGGTCCCGCCGATGGTGCCAAAGGCGTCCGCGAGGTCCTCGTGCAGAACCACTGACGATTTCTTGCAGAAAAGGGGGGCGGGAAAGCGGGGCGGTCGCTTTTGGGGGAGGGAGAGGGCGCGGCTCAGGACAACTGTTTGAAACGGCCCATCATGTAGCAGAAGACAGTCGGCAGAAGCAGGAAGACGGCCATGAGCAGGTTGTTGAGCGATTCCTTCAAGCCGATGAGGAAAAACCAGCGTTGTTCGGCGGGACCATCCTTGATCGCGTCCACCGTGACGTGCAACCCAAGCAGCGTCCCCGCAACCCCCAGCAGCACCGTCAGCACCGCCAGATTGCGACACAGCGAGGCCAGCGCGTCGGTGGGTTTGGACATCATCCGTATCGCCACAGCACAGGCGGCCCCTCCTGCTGCCAGAACCGTGAACACCGGCCAACCTGCTTCCCGAATGAAGTGAAACACAACCATCATGAGAGCCTCCTTTTGTGCGGCGCGTGGGGGTTTTGGGGTGCGAAGCACCACCTGTGCAGCATGCCATGTCGGCGCGCTGACACCATGCGGTTTTAGTCAGCTCGCAGCACAGCGGGTTCCAAGAAACTTTTTCCCAAAGCCGGCGGGGGCAGCGCGCAGGTTTTGGGGTGGTGTGAAAGGCGGGCGCTGGGGCTGCTGGGCAGAGTGCGGGCGGTGCGAAAGGCACCTGCGGCGACCGCCCAGGCGTTTTCTTCATGCAGAGAGGCATGTGCGGCGACCGCCCAGGCGTTTTCTTCATGCAGAGAGGCATGTGCGGCGACCGCCCAGGCGTTTCTTAAAAAAGCGACTTCTGCGGTCGGCAACCGCGAAGGCGTTTTTCCGCAAAACGCTCAGGTCAAACGCGACCTCGCAGGCATTTTTCGCACCGCGCACAGGTTGAACCACGACCGCGCAGGCGTTTTTCGCACCGTGCACAGGTTGCGCCACCACCGCGCAGGCATGTTCTGCATGACGAAAGGCCCCTGCGGCGACCGCACACGCTGTTTTCGCAAACCGGCGCAGGTTGGGCTGCCGGGCTCCGGCTGCACGCGCTGTTTTTTCAAAACAGACACGTTCTCGCCACGGGAAACCGCGTCGGTCTGCTTGACACTTGGTTCTTCGGGGGTACTGTTCGCGGGCCATGCGGAAGCTGTTGGATGTGTATTGCAAGCATTTGTTGCAGGAGGCGCTCGATCCGGTCGATGAGGTGGAGCTGGAGAAGCCGATTG